>ERZ773087.1167-NODE-1167-length-17494-cov-43.412982_pt1 | contig 17494 bp, 23 predicted proteins | sample MGYA00511375_ERZ773087 | MGnify/ENA primary metagenome ERZ773087 (study PRJEB29015, sample SAMEA2737995) | human oral metagenome | biome: human oral; feature: human-associated habitat; material: dental | place: China | collected 2063 ...
GGTTGACTGTCGGAGAACTGTGGTGCATTATTAATACACGAACGGGGCGGGGTTAGCCCGCTGGGAATGGAAGGAACTGAGATGACATCACAAAGGGCTAAGGAGACACTGAATAGGTTTCACCATGCGTCTCTTTCTCAACAATCGTCATATATTAATCCGAGAATTGTATACAAACTCAAGATTCTTAATGCTACAATTACACCTAAGTTGTACACATTTCGGGCTTCAGTTCCCGGATATTATGTGGAATGGTTTTACAACCCAGCCACTGCCACATACATGTATATTTCAGGAGCAATTAATGGGGTAGTATTCATGGAACAAGGCGACCTTGAGTCATTGTGTGACGAATTAGAACGAATGTTTGGCTACAACATTTAGGACACATCATGTGGGAAAACATTAATGGCGAACTGATTTGGATTGACAAGGAAATGGGGTATGAGGAGTATGAACGACACAATGTTGTTGGTAATAACAAAAATTGCACTTGTGGTAACATCCGGCGTCATGGCGATCGGCTTAGTGCGAGCGGGATTGCTGTCGGCGTGGCTGGCGGTATGATTGCCGCGAAGGCGGCGAGTAGGATTGGGAGTTGGATGTTGTGGATTGCATGCCTCATTTTTATTGCGATGGTCATGTTGTAAGTTTTCCGCGAATTTTTAGGGTTAGGAAATACAATAACTCCCTAGGTTATAGAACACACAATGTGCTTCGATACGAAACAACTGATACACACACATTTGTTTATCGGATGATGCGAAGTATTGAAGAGGTTGTTATTAGAGTAACAGACTCAGATATTGTTGCACAAAACGATCGACTAGGGGCCTTTAAGTACATGCATTTCCCTTCACACATTCCGATCGATAAAGTTGTGTGTGAGATGCTCACTAAACCGAATTCATTGGTTGTCCTAGACGATAATCCTGAATCGGTTGAGCAACCACTATTTTAGATTCCCGGCTGGACGGGTAATACCAGAACTGAAATGAAATCTAGCCATACACGAAAGGAAACTATCATGGCTGTTGTTTATTCCTCTCTTTCTGACGATTTCGCTGGCAAAAAGGCTTTTTTCACTGCTCAGAATTCTGCTGTTTCTTTCAAGGAACTGCGTGGCAAGACGATTGAGATCAAGGACATCGTCATTACTGAGGATGATGTGGTCGACACGGACACTGGTGAGGTTGAGACGCGGCGTGCGATCACGGTGATTGACAAGGACGGAAAGGCTTATGGCACTTCGTCTCAGACGGTGGTTGCTCAGATTCAGCGGCTTGTGGATATTCTGGGTGACGTTAAGTCATGGCCTGAGCCCGTGGCTGTTGAGATCGGTACTGCCAAGTCCGGGCGTGGTCGCGAGTACACGACGGTGACTCTGGCCTGAGTGTCCCTGTAGGATAGTGATTGCCCCCTGCCCCTTAGGGGGTAGGGGGTGTCTGTTTTGGTTAAGTCTCATTGGGGTAAGCATTATCGTTCGTTTAAGCGTGGTGCTAAACATGCTCGGAATACGGCGAGTGAGATTAGGTCCTTTGTTGCTGGCCTTGATTTTAATCCGCTCCCTGATACTTTATCTGAGGAACAGGGTAAGGTTAAGGTTAAGTCGGCGAAGACTAGTGCTCGTGAGAAGCATCGTTCGGACCTGGATACTGCGCGTGAGATGCTTCAGGTTGAGCGCGATAGGGCGATTCGGAAGATGCATCGGATGAATACTAGTGATGATGGTGCTGATATTCGTGGTACTAAGTTTGATCCTTTGGGGAAATCGGCTGTTGGAAAGGTGACTTTGAAGAATGCTGCGCGGGAACTCGAGCGCCTTAGTGAGTTTAATAATTCTGATAGTGTTTGGTACTATAGTGACCGTAAAGGTAATCCCATTTCTGCTAAAGACGTTCGTCGTTATCGTGATGCTGTGCGACGCTATAATGAGGACATAGAAGCATATGAACGCTCCGTGGCGGGGACTAAGTTGCCTTATATGGGTGACGTTACCGTGGGTGACTGGATTAGAGATTTCCGTCCTTCGCGATCTTACTTGCCCGGCGGCTCACATTATGCGCTCGAGAGAATGAATCCCAACAAACGCACCGTGAATTTCGAGTCTGCCGAAGCAATGCGAGAAAAGACCAATAAGGTTCTCGATAGTTTAAGTAAAGCGGCGAAGCAAGAGAAACTTACGGCTGCAAAGCAACAGATCGCGGCCATGCTTGACGTTATTGGTGATCCAGAACTTTATGATATTCTTACAGACATTCCTGACGATGTTTTATGGCTTATGTGGACAGTTAATGGCGATTTCGCTAATCAGTTGTCTTTGATGTATGAGGCAGCAAAGGAAGGATATTATGATCGTAAGCGGGCAGGTCAGGATCTTTGGTATGATGATGTAGAAGAAGCTAATTCTAGTATCAAGTCTTTGCTCAAAGACTTGAAGGAAGTCAAGATTAAGCCGGAGGATGATTTTAGTGGTTCGCCAATCAATAAGCGAAAGACCCGCAAGGGCCGTCGCTAGGCGCAGCCACAAAAAAGTCCCTTCGTTTTGTGCGGATTTTGAGACGACTACGGTTGAGGATGATTGCCGCGTATGGTCCTGGGGTATTATTCAGGTAGGCAAACTACAGAATTATGTTGACGGCATTTCGATTGATGGCTTTATGTCTCACATTGCCGAAAGAGCCGCACACATTTATTTCCACAACCTAGCATTTGATGGCACGTTTATTTTGGATTGGCTGCTTAAACATGGATATTGCTGGGTTAAGGAAAATCCTGGGGTAAAAGAATTTACCTCACTCATTTCTCGCATGGGAAAGTATTATTCAATTACTGTGGTGTTTGAGACAGGATATCGGGTAGAATTTCGAGACTCATTTAAGAAGCTACCTATGTCCGTTTCAGCAATCGCCAAGGCATTCAATTTACATGACCAGAAACTAGAGATTGATTATGAGAAACCACGCCCAATAGGATATATCCCTACAGAGCAAGAGAAACGATATCAGCGGAACGACGTTGCAATTGTTGCTCAAGCGCTCGAAGTTCAGTTTGAAGAGAAGATGACTAAGTTGACGGCGGGTAGTGATTCGCTGGCAACATATAAGAAGATGTCTGGAAAACTGTTTATTAGACGGTTTCCGATTCTTTCACCGGAAATAGATACTGAAATTCGGAAAGCATATCGCGGCGGTTTTACATATGCTGACCCGCGATATTCAAAGAAACTGAACGGACAAGGCAGTGTGTATGACGTCAACTCACTTTATCCATCGGTAATGCGAACAGCACTACTCCCCTATGGTGACCCGATCTATTCTGAAGGGGCACCGAAGACTGATCGACCGCTTTATATTGCTTCTATAACGTTTACAGCGAAACTAAAACCCAATCATATTCCATGTATCCAAATTAAGAAAAATCTTTCTTTTAATCCCACACAATATCTTGAAGAAGTAAATGAACCAACTACTGTTGTGGCAACAAATATTGATATTGAATTATGGAAAAAGCATTATGACTTTAAGATTTATTCATGGAATGGAACGTTTGAGTTTCGGGGATCACATGGTTTTTTCGACACTTATGTCGACCATTTTATGGAGATTAAGAAAAATAGCACCGGTGGACTAAGGCAAATTGCTAAGTTGCATTTGAATAGTCTTTATGGAAAATTCGCCACTAACCCGGACATCACAGGAAAACATCCCATACTTAAAGACAATCGCGTTTCACTAGTAATGAATGAACCTGAAATGCGTGATCCTGTTTACACGCCAATGGGCGTGTTTATCACAGCCTATGCTCGTAAGAAAACTATTAGTGCGGCACAAGATAATTATGAGACATTTGCATATGCTGATACAGACTCACTGCATCTGATTGGGCCTACCACTCCCCCAGAATCGTTGTGGGTCGATCCGGTAGAACTGGGTGCCTGGAAGCATGAGAGTTCCTTCACAAATTCTGTCTACATTAGGGCGAAGCAATATGCGGAGGAAATTGATGGTAAACTAGATGTACACATTGCTGGGATGCCCCGCAACGTTGCCGCCACATTGACATTGGATGACATGTTGACGGGTGGCACTTGGAATGGTAAACTGATTCCTGTAAGGGTTCCTGGAGGAACAGTCCTCAAGGACACAACATTCACACTCAAGATTGATTAAGGTTGGTAATCATGGCACGTCCCGTTTCTACTCATGCGACCACTAAGTTTCGTCTCAGCAAGGCTGTTCTCGCGGACCTTGAGGAGGCGCACTGGACTCTCCGCAAGGATGTTTCGCAGATTGTTGAGGAAGCTCTTGTCGACTATATCGCTAAGAATACTCCCAAGTCTGGTAAGTAAATCTTGACCGAATGCGAGGAAGCATCCTAATGAACTGGGCCTTGCTCGGTTGGGCAGCAACCCTCAGGATTGCTTTCAGATAATTGGGTATTGTGGTAGGCTAGGGGCGTATGCCCCTAGCCACCATTTTATGATTGGAGGAAATATGGCACTTTCTGACGCTGAGAAGAATGCGCTTAAGGGAATGAATCCCGACGGTTCTTTGATGAATGAGTCGCAGCGCAAGGCCAATAAGGCTAAGGTCGACGCGAAGAATGTTGAGTCCGCTAAGAAGGACAAGGCCGAGCATGGCGGGCGCTCTCTGACCGAGCGGAGGACTGAGGGTGATCCGCAACAGTCTATGGATGACGCTCAGACACGAAATAAGGCAGCCCAGAACTTCACGCCGCAGCAACGCGATGAATCCGGGATGACCGGTAATGATGTTTTCGATCCGGGCGATTCCGACGGAGATAAAAAGGCTGTTTCCCCCGATGACGGGAACATGCTGGAAGGCGCCCCTAAGGACCCTGCGGACGTCGATCATTTCAAGGATACTAAGGCGGCTTGGAAGCATCTCACGGACGTGTTTGGTGAAAAGGTATCTGCCTTACAGGCGGAACTTGAGAATCGGCTTGGCGAGCAACTTACTCCGACGGACAGGGAGACGGGAAATCCGTTTGCTGGGGGCGACGTTCCGGCGTCGAAGGAGATGACGCTGGATGATGTTAAGGAAGCTGCTCAGAGCACGAAGGATGACGCTAAGGCGGTGCTCAAGGGCGTTGGTGACGTGGGTGGCGCTGCGGTTGAGTTGGGCGGCACCGCCGCGAAGGATACCGGAAATGCTATAGTTGATGGTATGGGGATTGACCGTAAGGCTGCCGCTAGCACCGGGAAGACGTTGGCGGGCCTTTCGGGGTTGTTCTCTAGTAGTGATTCGGGGAACGATAAGGTTCCAGATTCTAACTGGAAACCTAAGTCAATTAACGAACTTTTTAAGGGGAACTGATTATGCCACAGTTGCGAGACGATACTTCAAACATCGACATTCTTAACGCCATTCGTTCTGATGCGCGTTACGATTATCAGAACATGGTTCCTGAAGCCACTAAGGCCAATATTCAGGAAACCATTTCGAGCATTATGTCTGACAACATTACTCGAAACGAATTCATGTCTGCTCTGATTAACCGCATTGGTTCTACCATTGTTCGGGATATTTCCTGGAAGAATCCGCTTGCGGTATTCAAGCAGGGTATGATGTCTTTTGGTGACACTATCGAGGAAGTGCACCTTGATTTTATTAAGCCCACCATTTATGAGGAACAGCGCGACTATCTTGAGCGCGACGTGTTTGGGCAGGCTCCCCCTCCGGCTAAGAGTGGTTTCCATACTCTTAACCGTAAGGAGAAGTTTAAGATCACGGTTAACCGTGATGTTATTCGTAGGGCATTCCTTTCGGACAACGGTCTTTCTGATATGATTTCTCAGATTATGTCCGTTGCAGCGTCTTCCGATGAGTGGTCTGAGTTCCTTTACATGACTCGGTTGTTTAAGACTTACGATGACGCGTTCGGGTTTTTCCGTATGCAGATCGCGGACCTTAATCAGTTTGAGGTCAATAAGGATAAGGTCGACACTGCGCTTAAGGCTCTGAGGGTTGCTGCGAATAAAATGCAGTATCCGACACCAGCATTCAATTCTGCTGGCGTGCATTCGTTTGCTCGGCCTGAGGATTTGGTGCTTATTGCCACGCCCGAGTTTAAGGCGAATGTCGATGTGACTTCCCTGGCTGCTGCGTTTAATCGCAGTGACGCCGAGGCCCCGTCACACATTATCACTGTTCCGGGCGAGGTTATGGGGATGGATGACACGTCCGCTATTCTCACCAGCAAGCAATTCTTCGTTATCAAGGACTTGCTGCTTGAGAATCGGAGTATTTCCAACCCTGAGGGCCTTTATGATAACTACTGGCTGCATCACTGGTCAATTCTGAGCGCCTCACCGTTCACCCCTGCGATTGCGTTCGGCACTAAGCCGAACACGATTGTTGTGACGCCTAAGGCTGAGACGAACGCTGAGATTAATGATATTACGGTGAGTAAGCGAGACGGGTCTAAGTCGACAATCATGCCTCCCGGTGCTGTCCGTCAGGCTGAGATTGTATGGAAGACTAAGCCTGCCAATAGTGGTTATGCTACGGATTGGTATCTTAAGAATGCTAAGTCTAAGGCAACCAAGGTTAGCAACGATGGTGTTATCACTATCGGCGCCGATGAGCCCGGGGCATATCTTACTCTTGGCGTGAATGTCGACACTAAGGGACCGAACGGCAATAAGCCGGTGAATAAGGAGATTACTATTCAGATTATGAAGTGATTTAATTAGTGTAGAACCGGGCGCCTCATTAGGTGCCCGGTTCTGCTATACTTGAGACCATGGAGGATGATATGTCTGAGATTTATTCTATGCCCCCTGAGACGCGCGCGGGTTTGTCGTTTGACTATTCTGTGTGGTCTGCTGGTAGCGTTATCACGATGGTTAATGTTCCTTTTGACAATTCATATCGGGATATTGTTGATTGGAAGGCGTATGGGCACACTCCATATGCTTATGTCAAGTCTTTTAACAACCTGCATAAGGTTGAGATTAATCAAATGACCTACCTTGCGCAGGGTAAGCCGATTCGTATTCCTACGCCTTTCACTAAGGCGAATCAATACAACTATGTGATGGTTGAAAACCCGGGCAGGCCCTTTAATTCGGTTGCCTTCGAGGGTTATACTCCGTCCGTGTTTTTCTATTTCATTACCAGCATTGACTACATTGCGCCCAACACTACACAGTTGACACTTCAACTTGATGTTTGGACAACTTACTACCAGAAAATCAATTTCGGTCGTAGTTACCTTGAGCGTGGGCATATGGGTATTTGCGCAACCGACTCATTCGACAACTACGGAAAGAATTGGCTGACGCAGCCAGAGGGCCTAGATCTCGGTTCTGAGCACCAGATTATGCGTACGTATCGTCGAATGCTTGCGGACGTAAATAATTTTGATTTTGTTGTAGTAATCACTTCAACCACAAACCTGGATAATGTAAATGGGTATGGAAGTGCCGATGACCCTAAGGTGTCAATGGCCGATTCATCTAAGGTTGAAGGCCTCCCTAACGGAACCAATATTTATGCATGCACTAGCCTTGAGTTTAGGAAGGGTATGGGGGGCCTAAGGTTTGTTCCGTGGGTTGCTCAAGGGATTGGGTCGATTACTATTGTACCTAAAGACACGGTTGACTTAAATGCGGGTAATAAAGTTAATGTTGGTCAAGGAGCGGAAACGGGTAAGTGGACATATCTTTCTGAAAATAGTGTTTACATTAATCGCGATTACTCTTTGAATGACGCTAATTTTAGAAATGAATTGTTTTCTTTGCTTCCAGCAGAGTATCGTCAGTTGAAGAAATTTGCCACCTCCCCATACTGCATTGTTGAATTGACTACCTATGCGGGAAACCCTGTTGAGTTTCGTCCTGAGTCTATTCGGACGGCTGGTATTAACATTCAGCAGTATGTGCATATTGCTCCGCCGAACCCTTCACTGTTTTTCACGATTAAGGACTATAACACGATTACTGAGTCTGTTATTGTTGAGCGACGTTCAGGTAAGGTGACTAATGAATATGGTGAAGGCTGGGATATGTGTACTGGCTACACCTCGCTACCCACATTCTCGGCAGTAAACAATGCTGCGCTAAACGCCCTTGCCGGTTCGGCGCATACAACGGCGGCACAGATTAACAACGCGAAGTGGCAGCAACAGCGCGCGCAGCGCGCGGCGTCGTCGGCGCGTGACGTTGCTAATGCGGGGATTGCTGCTACTCAGGCTGGTGCCGAGAACAGTATGTGGGGGAATTCTGCGATGGCAGATTCTCAGTCGCGTTACAATAATATGCGGGCGACCGTTCAGGCTGCGCAGGGCGGGATTACTGCGCTGGGTGGCGTGATGGGGCTTAACGGGCAGGCGGCGGGCGCCGGGATTGCTCAGGCGGCTACGGCGGGCGTTAATGCTATGATTTCTAATTCTCAGGCTCAGTCTACTGCGAATATTCAGAATCAGTTGGCTAGTGGTGCGTCTCAGATTTCTCAGCAACAGCAAAGGACCGTTCGTGATACGAACTACGAGATGGCTCAGTTTGCTGCGAATGGGGACTATGAGGCGGCTATTGCTTCTATCAATGGTCAGCGTCAGGATATGCAGGTTATTCCGCCGTCTGTCGTTGGTCAGACGTCCGGGTATGTGTCTGCAATGGTTTCTCAGGGGCTTGTGATTGATGGGAGGATTAGGTTTCTTTCACCTAGCGCGATGCGTTCGGTTGGCGACTTTTGGCTGCGCTACGGTTATTTGATGAATGTTTGGATTAAGATGCCCAATAAACTTTCATTGATGACTGAGTTCACGTATTGGAAATTAGTTGAGTGCTACTTGATTGACACGTTTATCCCTGAGGGATTCAAGTCAACTGTTCGTGGTATTTTTGAAAAGGGCGTTACTGTGTGGCGTTCTCCGCAGAGAATTGGTAACACCAACATTAGAAACAATAAGATCGACAAAACGGTTAGGGTGACCCTTGGTGGCTAAGAGAGATTTTGTTAAGCATGGTATTTACAATAAAGTCATGCTTGCGCCGGTTTCCTCCTCGGAAGCACGGCAGATGCAGTTGGAGCATATGTACCGTAAGCAATTGATGGGCAAGTGTCTTTCTCGGTTTACTTGGGAGGGACTGCCTAATGGGATTGACCCCAGGTTTATTGAAGCAACCATCTTCAATAACGGATACTCAGTTTTCTATTACGATAGTTTCTTCGAGTTATTCATGGCGATGCCTGCCACAATTTCCGGTCCGCTGGACATTCAAGATAACCCCACGGGATATCGCATCTCGAGGAATGGTGTCTATTCTCGTGAGGTGAAGGCATCGGAAAGTGTGTGCATTTGGGGCAATCAGATTCGTGAGCCAGAGATTGATGTTGTTCTTTCATATGCGGCCAGACTTGCGCAAATTGACAGAACAATTGAGATCGACTTACTTAACGAACGCAACCCGATGATCGTTGCTTGCACGCAGGACCAACGCCTCACCATTCAGAACCTCATTTCCAAGATTTATGACGGTGAGCCTGTCGTCTGGGGAACTGAGAATCTGAGCATGGATAATCTCGCTAACACCATTGGAGTGTTTCCGCTCAATCAGAACGCGGGAACGGGTGCCGTGTCTTCCATTAAGCATATGGAGTCCAAGGCAAAGATTTGGGGTGAGGCGCTTACAATGCTTGGAATTATGAATGTCAATTCCGAGAAGCGTGAGCGCATGGTGGTTGAGGAGGCCGCTGCGAATTCTGGTCAGGTGCTTGCGTCTCGTGAGTCTTTCATGAAGCCGCGCGAACTTGCTTGCGAACAGATTAATGATATGTTTGGTTTACAGGTTTCCTGTTCCTGGGCCGTTGACGATAATGCAACGCCTAATCTTAACGACTATCTCACCAATTCAAATCTAACAACTTACGGAGGGGAAAATGGCATTAACGACGATAATGCTTCGTGATGTTGTCAAGTTAACTAATGACCATATTGGTCTTGACGACTATCCGATTTTCGACGAAGCATATCGCGCAACACTCAATGACAGGATTAAGAAGACTTATTGGCTTCAAGAGATTGCTCATGAGACAGTAGATATTTTTATCTGGCGGCTGTCGCTTAAAATGTCTCTGATTATGCCCCGGTATAATCGGATGTATCTCGCCGAACTACAAAACACTGACCCCCTGGACGGTAACCGGCACTACAGCCGTACCGGCCAAGACGGTAGGAGCCAGAATTCTGGGGTCAATCACCAGACTGGTAGTGGTAGTGGCACCAATAAGTCTAAGGGCCGTACGGTGGGTTCTGACACTCCTCAGACACGGCTTGCGGGCGATGGGGACTATGCTACGAGTATCAGTGATGCGTCGACGTCTGGTGACACAACGTCGCATAATGAGTCGGATAGCACGTCTTCGTCTACGAGTAATTACACGAACAATCAGAATTCTGAGTCGTGGGGTTATTCAGGTTCTAAGGCGAGGGCTATTGCTGACTATCGCAGTACACTACTGAATGTTGATGACTTGGTTATTGCCGAACTGAGTGAGTTGTTTATGGGGATTTGGGACGGCGACGCTCCGCACACGCCGGGCGGACTTTATAATGGATACAGTTTTGGAATTGGAGGATACTATGGCTACTGGTGACGACATTATCGGCTCCATTGATCGTGCTCTATGGCGCGTTCAGTCTAGGAACATTAACAATGTAACCCCGTTTACCTATCGTGATGGGCTTACGTATACTGACGTGCTTGAGAGAATTCGTGGCAGTGTCATTGACGTCATTGAATTCGTCAGCAAATTCGGTGATGAGCAAGACAAGATTATTACCAAACTTAATGAGACGGTAAACAACTTCATTACTGAGGTTGAGAAGACTCACTCAGGTTGGAATAAGGAACTGGACGCAAAGAAGACCGCACTCGAGTCGCTAATCGAAGACTTCAAGCGCCGCCTTATTGATGCCGAATTCCGTGAGGTTGACGGCAACTATATTGAAGCCCCGCTTAAGTCGCCTGCCGGTAAGCGGGTTACGCTCACGACTAAGGCGTGGGGAGACGCGCTAAAGGCCCAGAATTCCCAGTTCCAGACAGAGATTCAGGGAAAACTGGACCAACAGCGCAGGGACTTCGATAATCGTTTCCCGGCCTACTACACGAAGACCGAGGCTAACGATATCTTCCTCGAGGACCCCAAACTCACTGAGGGCGTAGTCATTGGGTCATCTAATGCCACGATTGAAGCAAGCCGCTGGACTGAGACTCTGTGTCGCGAGTTGGGACTTAACCCTAATGTATACGCAATTGGTGGGGGCGCGTTTACCTCAACGTCCGACAATAATTTCCTAACACAGTTGGATAACGCCAAGCAAGGAATGTCTGAGGATAAGCGCCGCAGAACTAAATACCTATTCGTGATCGACCTACTGAACGATATTCGAGCACAGAATTCTGTGGAAGGTAAGGCGGCAACGTTTTTCAGGCTTGCCCGCCAGTACTTCCCTAACGCGGATATTCGCGTGCTTCCCGTCATCTTTAATGAGTCCTCGCTGAATGAATATGTTCAGATGGCACGGTCCTGCGTATCTCGCACATTCGAGGTCATTAACGCTGGCAAGCCTTATGGGGCTGTTGTTTGCGAAGGGTCTCGCGGATGGGTGCATTGGGGTGATGAGCAAGCCAAATCCTGGGACCAAGGGCCGGATAATGTTCATATGACCGCATCGGGGTATACACATATTAAGGAATTGTTTAAGGTTTGGCTCAATGGCGGCTCGAGCTGGTTTAATCCTCCTGCGATGCCACTGCATACACTATCTGACGGCACTGTGGCGAAGGACTATAACTATCTCACGTGCGAACGCGACAGAGATTGGGTTTATATTCAAGGAACATTCAAAATTGGAACAAATAACGTGGGATACGATGGTCGACTAATGAGCATTCCCGGATGGGCGCGCCCCTACGACGGTGTTATGTCTCCCATTATTGGAAATGACAGAACGTACAAATATCTATATGTCGCTAAGACTGGAGGAATTTACGCAGGAGACACTCTCTCCGCAAACCAGACCTACCAAGTGAACATGACCTACAAAATCTGGTGAGTAGACAGGAATAGCCTGCCCCGATAGAATTGGGGCAGGCTATTTCTGTATGGAGGAACTATGGCGTGGGACGCAACAGCAAAGAAAGTTGCGATTAAGGCTATTGGTCAGGTTGAGTCATCTATGGACTACTCGGCAATCAACTACAATGACCCGATTACTGTGGGGATTGCTCAGTGGTATGGTACACGAGCCGCGGCTATCCTCAACAGAATGCGTAGTGCGCATGCTGCGGAGTATGGTCGTGTTGATAGTGGGTTTAGATCCCGACTTGAATCTGTTCCCGAGTCTGATTCGTCCTGGAACACCTACTATCTTTCTCGCGGCGTTGGCGATAGTCTTAAGCCATTGCTTAATGCGAGCAAGGATATTCAGGGTGACCAGATTGTCAAGGACCTTGAAAACTATTTCACTGTTGCTAAACAATATGGGATTAATCCTGACACGGACACCGACGCCTTTATCTTATGGTGTGTTGCTTACCATCAAGGCCCGCGATATGCGTTGCAGGCGGCAAACCACTATTCCGGTAGCGGTCTTGAAGAGATGTATTCTGACATCATGGCTAACGGCGTTCTAGGCAGATACGGCAATAGGTATTCTCAAGCTAAAAACATCATTGCCGGCAAAGACACTAGCGGCGTTGGCGAAGGCGGCATTAGTGCAAACACTCCCGGTAATGGTGGGAGCGTTGGACAGAATAGTCAGACAGTAAACGTGTCTGGCGGAAAACTAATTATCAGTGCTGACGACTCAGGAATTCTCACTCTAAGGTCAAAATTTGGTAATTACCAAATGTACTCCCACGGGCACAATCTGTGGGAAGTAAACCTCAAAGACATCCAAGAGAAAATCATCGGACAAAGCCCGCAAGCAAACGCCGGTGGAAGCGGCGGAGGCGGCGCCCCTGCCCCGGGCGGCTCGGGTAAAGGTGCGGCAGCACTCGCATGGGTAATGTCCCGGTTGGGTAAATTTGCCTACTGCCAGTGTCCTGGTAGGCAGGACCCTGACAACTCGGGTATCACTGATTGTTCGGGGTTGATGTACGCAGCCTACATGGCCACTTCAAACACGTTCGTGGGCACTTGGACAGGTGACCAGTACTTCCGGGGGGCTGAACCGTTCCCTCGCCGTGGCGGGGCTATGACGGCCGCTGAGCGCTCCCAGTTGCGGCCAGGGGACATGATCGTTATGGCCTGGAAGTCAACGGGCAGTTACTACCCCGAAACTGACCATGTAGAAATGGTTGTGGACTCGAATACACTTGTAGGCCATGGTGGTAATCCATACTATGGGCCCGTCACAAAATCTATTGATATTCTCGCCGGCACGCGTTGGTGGACAGTAAGGCGTCATGAATGAAAAAGAAATTCTCATACTATAGTTTCTCTAAGGTTCTATCTTACGCTGGTGTCTTTAACATGATTATGGGCGCTCGTGGCCTTGGTAAAACTTATGGTGCCAAAAAGATTGTGATTAAGAATGCAATCAATAAGGGACAGCAATTCATTTATCTCCGTCGATACAAGACAGAGCTCAAGGGCCGCAATAGTTTCTTTGCGGACATTCAGCACGAATTCCCGGATGAGGAATTCCGCGTTGAAGGGCAGTATGCGCAGCGCAAGGTTGGGAAGAAATGGGAGACCATCGGATATTTTATTCCACTTTCTACGGCGCAAGCAAATAAGTCTATTGCGTATCCGAACGTTTACACAATCATTTTTGATGAATTCATTATCGACAAGGGTTCACTCCGGTATCTCCCTGATGAGGCGAAAGTATTTATGGACTTTTACTCAACAGTAGACCGTTACCAAGATAGAGTGCGTTGCCTAATGCTTTCCAATGCGGTCAGCATTATGAACCCCTATTTCATTCGATTCCACATAGAACCGAGGGAGGGAATTAGCCGTCACGCTGACGGGTTTATTGTCACCGATTTCGCCAACAGCGAGCAATTCAAGTCGGAAGTCGCACACACTCGATTCGGTTCATTCATCACAAACTATGCTGAGGACTATGCTGACTACTCTATCTCAAACAAATTCGCAGATAACTATGACGATTTCGTCATGAAAAAGACAGGAAAAGCAAAATACGCATTCTCCCTCCGCTGCCCTGAGGGCGAGGTCTCAGTGTGGATCGACGGCGGCACGTGGTTCGCCCAGCGTCGCCAACCCCGCGGGGATAGGGTAAGATGGGCCTATAGGGTCACGGACCTGAAGGAGGGAGAGCGGCTGCTCGTGTACGGGGACAAAGTACTCAGCATCATGCGAAGCACCTACCGGAAAGGCCGACTTTTCTCTGACTCTCCTGAGACTCGAAACATGTTCGCTGAAATCTTTGTCCGATGATACACATTAACCCCACTACAATTGATGTTGCCCTAATCCTTGGCGTCATATCCCTGGTAACAATTGCAGGGAGATTCATTTATCGTGCCACGCGATTCATGGATCACTTAGCATCAATGCTAAACGCGTGGGACGGAAAAGACGGGACGCTTGGCGTCCTGGACCGGCTTGAAGATATTGAAGACAAACTAAAAGACGTGCAATATCACGTCAAGCCAAATCACGGCAACTCAAGCGTTGACGCACAGAATCGCCAACTACGAGAAATCATTTCCTATCTTAAGGAGAAAAACAATGGGTGAGCACGAGTCCCCCAAGCCTCCCTTTATTCCCAACGCATACCGGCTGTGGACTTACAGCGTCAGTGTTGGCGTCCTCGTATGTCTTGGTGTATGGGGCGTTCTGGACGGTGACAAGATTTCCGCCCTTAATTTCCTGTTCGCCGCGTTCTTCGGAGTCGCCGCAAACAATGTCCCTCGAGGAAAGGCGTCCTAATGGTAGTTCGCGCAGAGATCATCTCCGCCGCACAATCAGAGATCGGGTACTCCCGATGGGCCGATGATGGTGCGGGGACAAAGTATGGGCGATGGTACGCCCAAGCGACCGGCTCACCCAGTTTCGGTGCCTCGGGTGTTCCCTACTGCGATATGTTCGTTAGTTATGTTCTATCGAAAGTCGGAATTAACTGGCTAAGCGCCTACGTCCCCGGACGAGAGGCTCAGGCCCGCCAGCGCGGCGCCCTTATTGACAAGTGGGACGTTCGCCCGGGCGACCTAATCACGTTTGATTTCGACGGTATTGGAATTGCCCAGCACATTGGAATTGTGGAACAGCCCCCGAACTCTAATGGTGATTTCTACAGCATTGATGGAAACACCACTTGGGGAATTGGTGGCCCCCAGGATAATGGTGGTGTAGTTGCCCGCCGTGAGCGCCATATGGATAGTGCCCGCTATGGAATTCGCGTAGTTGACGACAATTCCGCGATTTCCAGTGGCGGCAATATCAAGGACATTCAGCGAATTCTCGGTGCCATACAGGACAACATCCTCGGCGTAGACACCGAAAAGCGAATGTGCGCCGTAATCAAGGCCAGCAACTGGGGCGGACGCGAGTTTCCGTGGGGAGTGGCCTACACGCAGAGTGTAGTAGGCACCACTCCCGACGGCGTATGGGGCGACGCCAGCGAAGCCGCCCACGACCGCATCATCGAGTCCCTACAGGGCGCTCTAGGAGTCACCATCGACGGCATATGGGGCCCAGAGACCTGGGCCGCCTGGGAGCGACTAGCCCGCACCGCAGAACGCCCATAATAAACAGTTAACCCCCGGAAGGAACCAACCACTTCCGGGGGTTAACTATGTCCTCACATATCAAGTGCTGTCAAATCAACTCCAATCGACTCAAGGCATTCATAATAGAATTTGCGGCATTTCTCTCCTCCGTTGTGTCCGAAACGCTTAATAGTGTTTTGTCCTGTCAACTTATCTGAAAATATCACGCGGTTATCCGGCCAGCCATAAACGTCAAGACGATAATCGTCACCATCAATCAGAATGCGATCACACCTAACCACGATATTATATCCTGGGAGTTGGTCTACCAAATTAAGTTTATTAGCGGATTCCCTGAAATGATACATTAAATTACCCCCATGCTTTCCAGTCCCAGAAACAGTAGTGTTAGATTTCGTTCCGCAAGACTATTGAAGTAAACAATCGTTCCACTTTCTGTTTTATGTGGATTCCAGGCTTCAAGGCAGTAATCATTAATTAAACGAAATGCTGTATTGTTGCAATAAATAATGTTTGCGCCGCCTGGCGTGTAACATTCTTTCATTCCATGTGAACGAAGTTTACGTTTAACTCCTGCTATGTTCGTGTAATAACGATGGTAATTGTGTACATTAATACTATTCATCGCTATCACACTTCAACGACTTAACCCACAACGCCAACCGTTCAGGAGTGTCATTAAGGTTCGTATGCTTAATATACCAATTGCTATCGCCCGTGCGCTCAAGAGTTACCATTATTGAAGTTCCTGTCTGTCTCGATGATGAACTGGAAAATGGTGGTATTAAGTGTGTCGAAATCTCCTGGATTTGTTTTTACTGAAAATTTCTCCCCCGATAAATAACAGATGTTGAAACAAGTGGTCCGACTACACATGATACAATTAGAAGGTCTGAAAGCATGACCGCAAGTTCATTTCCGCCTGATATGTGCTCGATCGTGTCTTGTAGAAAAATTTTTGTTGATTCATCGATGATTGTCATTTTCTTCATCATCTATGTCATTGATGAAACTAGTAATTGAACTAAATATGTAATCTGTCTCGCCAATCTCACCAATAATATGAAATTTCTTTTTCTTATAAATCACAATCCAAGACACAAATGATTTAATCGGCCTAACACTTAGTGTAATACTAGGTGTCTTGACTATGATGTCATTTCCTTCGCTCGCGTATCCAATTATGCCGTTAATTAACCATTTAAGCGCATTATTCATGGTTTCTTACCACACTATTTTCAATTCCTGTTTCGCTTGAAATTATATTATCAATCGAAATTATGTGATACTCATTCGTGACATTCTTAAAATAGTGGATGCGATTAGTGTCGGAATAATAGGCAATTTGATATCCCTTCAATAATACATTAGCGATAAAATTAGAAACTTTCCAATAGGTGAGGGTGACAAAACCGTCACCCTCACCATGATGCGACCTACGCCTCACAACCGATCACCAAACCAAGCCAGCAACTCCCACTGAGAACCAAACCAAAACGAATCACCATCCGTATCACGCACCTCCCACTTCCGCGGACCTTTACGAAGTACATAAATCTCATCGCCACCATAAGACACCAAGCCCCTCTGACCCGCCGCCCAAGTCTGAACGCTGTACCCTGCCTCCTCGTAGAACTTGCTCGCCCCTGCCCCAAGCAGTGTCTTGATTGATTCCATTTCAGTTCCTTCCATTCCCAGCGGGATAACCCCGCCCCGTTCGTGTATTAATAATGCACCACAGTTCTCCGACAGTCAACC
>ERZ773087.1169-NODE-1169-length-17476-cov-10.481258_pt1 | contig 17476 bp, 9 predicted proteins | sample MGYA00511375_ERZ773087 | MGnify/ENA primary metagenome ERZ773087 (study PRJEB29015, sample SAMEA2737995) | human oral metagenome | biome: human oral; feature: human-associated habitat; material: dental | place: China | collected 2063 ...
ATACGGGCACGTTCATCATCAACGGCGCGGAGCGCGTCATCGTCAGCCAGCTCGTTCGCTCGCCCGGCGCCTACTACGGAGTCGAGATCGACACGACGGGCAAGGAGCTCTACAATGCGACGATGATTCCGAACCGCGGCGCGTGGATCGAGCTCGAGACGGATGCGAACGACGTTGTGTCCGTGCGCATCGACCGGACGCGCAAAATGCCGGTGACCTATCTCATCCGTGCGCTCGGCTACGAGACGGATGCGGAGATTCGCGCGCTTTTCGGCGATGATCCGCATATTCTCGCGACGATCGAGCGGGACACGGATGAGGTGAAGACGCGCGGCAAGGCAGTCATCGAGATCTACCGCCGTCTGCGTCCGGGAGAGCCGGCGAACGAGGACAACGCACGGCAGCTGCTCGAGGTGCTGTTCTTCGACCCGCGCCGCTATGATCTGGCAACGGTCGGCCGCTATAAACTGACGAAAAAGCTCGGCTGGCGCCGCCGCCTCCTCGGCAAGGTGCTCGCAGAGCCCATTATAGACAAGGAAACAGGCGAGATTGTATTCCCCAAGGGCGAGCGGATCACTTCGGAAATGGTGGACGCCGTGAGCCCGGAGCGCGAGACGGCGCTCTTCGGCGAGGGCGAGCTCGTTGCTTTTGACGTGCAGAAAAAGGACGGCGAGGTGCACCGTATGCTCTGCGCGCCGACGCGCGACTATCAGTACCGTACGATCACGCGCGAGGATGTGATGGCGGCGATCAGCTATCTCCTCGGCCTGATGGATGGTTTCGGCTATACGGATGACATTGACCACCTCGGCAACCGCCGCGTGCGTGCGGTCGGAGAGCTGCTGCAGAACCAGTTCCGCATCGGTCTTTCGCGCATGGAGCGCGTGGTGCGCGAGCGCATGTCGATCCAGGAGACGGAGAGCATCACCCCGCAGGGCCTCATTAATATCCGCCCCGTGGTGGCGGCGGTGAAGGAGTTCTTCGGCTCCTCGCAGCTCTCGCAGTTCATGGATCAGCACAATCCGCTCTCGGAGCTCACGCATAAGCGCCGTCTCTCGGCACTCGGCCCCGGCGGCCTCTCGCGCGAGCGCGCGGGATTTGAGGTGCGCGACGTGCACAACTCGCACTATGGGCGCATGTGTCCGGTCGAGTCGCCGGAAGGGCCGAACATCGGTCTGATCGGGTCGCTCGCGACGTATGCGCGCGTGAACCAGTTCGGCTTTATGGAGACGCCCTATCGCCGCGTGGACAAGGAGCACCACCGCGTCACAGAGGAGGTGCGCTACCTCACGGCGGACGAGGAGGACGAGCTCATCATCGCGCAGGCGAACGAGCCGCTCGATGAGAATGAATTCTTCGTCAATGAGCGCGTCACGGCGCGTTTCCATGAGGAGACGGGGCTGCATCACCGCGACAGTGTGGACTATATGGACGTATCGCCGCGTCAGGTGTTCTCGATCGCGACGGCGATGATCCCGTTCCTCGAGAACGACGACGCGAACCGCGCGCTCATGGGCGCGAACATGCAGCGCCAGGCAGTGCCTCTGCTCAAGACACAGGCGCCGCTCGTCGGCACGGGCATGGAGTACAAGGCGGCGTGCGACTCGGGCGTTATGGTGCTCGCAAAGCACAGCGGCGAGGTCACGGAGGTCTCGGCAGATGCGATCACCATCCGCACGGATGAGGGAGCATTTGACAACTATAAACTGCAGAAATTTGTCCGTTCGAACCAGGCGACGTGCATCAATCAGAAACCGCTCGTCTATGAGGGCGAGCATATTGCGGAGGGGCAGCCCATCGCCGACGGTCCGTCGACGGACAACGGCGAGCTCGCGCTCGGCTATAATATTATTGTTGCCTATATGCCGTGGGAGGGCTACAACTACGAGGATGCAATCCTGCTCAGCGAAAATCTCGTAAAGCGCGACCTCTACACCTCGATTCACATTGAGGAGTACGAGTGCGATGCGCGCGATACGAAGCTCGGCCCTGAGGAGATCACGCGCGACATTCCGAACGTCGCCGAGGATGCCCTCAAGGATCTCGATGAGGACGGCATTGTCTCCATCGGCGCGGATGTACGCCCCGGCGATATCCTCGTCGGCAAGGTCACGCCCAAGGGCGAGACGGAGCTGACGGCAGAGGAACGCCTCCTGCGCGCGATCTTCGGCGAGAAGGCACGCGAGGTGCGAGATACTTCGCTGCGCGTGCCGCACGGCGAGGCGGGCAAGATCATCGATGTGAAGATCTTTACCCGCGAGAACAACGACGAGCTGCCGCCGGGGGTCAACCGCCTCGTGCGCGTCTACATCGCGCAGAAGCGCAAGATCTCGGTCGGCGACAAGATGTCCGGCCGCCACGGCAACAAGGGTGTCGTCTCGCGCATCATGCGCCAGGAGGACATGCCTTTCCTGCCGGATGGCACACCCGTCGACATCGTGCTGAATCCGCTCGGCGTGCCGTCCCGTATGAACATCGGGCAGGTGCTCGAGACGCATCTCGGCATGGCGTGCCGCGTGCTCGGTCAGCGCATTAAGGAGAACGATCCGACTGTGGAGGGAGACCTCCGAGCGGCGGGCTATAATTTCGATGCAAATGGGATGCCCATCCCCGACGTGGCGGGCATTCACATTGCGACCCCCGTCTTTGACGGAGCAAGCGACGATGACGTGTTCGGCACAATCTGCGCCGCGGGGCTGCCCGATGACGGCAAGACAGTGCTCTATGACGGCCGCACGGGTGAGCCGTTCGAGAATCGCGTCACGGTCGGCTGCGTCTATATGCTGAAGCTGCATCACCTTGTCGATGACAAGATTCACGCGCGCTCCACAGGGCCGTACTCGCTTGTCACGCAGCAGCCGCTCGGCGGCAAGGCGCAGTTCGGCGGACAGCGCTTCGGCGAGATGGAGGTCTGGGCGCTCGAGGCATACGGCGCGGCGTACACACTGCAGGAGATCCTGACGGTGAAGTCCGACGACGTGGTCGGGCGTGTCAAGGCATATGAGTCGATTGTCAAGGGCGACAACATCCCCGAGCCGGGCGTTCCCGAGTCGTTCAAGGTGCTCATCAAGGAACTGCAGGCGATCGGCCTCGACATCAAGGTGCTCAACGAGGACGCGAAGGAAATCGCAATCCGCGACGAGGAGGACGAGGACATCGGGGAGAAGGCACGCTCGCTCGAGCTCGATGTCCAGGGCGTCGATGAGACCGGCGCGGCTCCGTCCCCTGCAGAGGACTCCTACGATGAGGAGGACGGCGCTGAAGAAGGTGTCTCGGACGAGGATCTCATTGCACACATTGATACAGACGAAGAAATTTCGGACGATATGGATACGATTCTGCACGGCGGACTCGATGAGCTCGATGCGTCGAACGAGGATGATCTGGACGTCTGATTCTAGGAAGGGAGTGGCATCTGTTGCTGGATGTAAACAATTTTGACTCAATGCGGATTGGACTCGCTTCCCCCGATAAAATTCGTGAGTGGTCGTACGGCGAGGTCAAGAAGCCCGAGACCATCAACTACCGCACGCTCAAACCCGAGCGCGACGGTCTCTTCTGCGAGCGCATCTTCGGACCGACGCGCGACTGGGAGTGCCACTGCGGCAAGTACAAGCGCATCCGCTACAAGGGCGTTATCTGCGACCGCTGCGGCGTCGAGGTGACGCGCGCAAAGGTGCGCCGCGAGCGCATGGGGCATATCGAACTCGCAGCGCCCGTCTCGCATATCTGGTATTTCAAGGGCATCCCGAGCCGCATGGGCCTCATCCTTGATGTGTCCCCGCGCTCGCTCGAGAAAGTCCTCTATTTCGCTTACTATATCGTTGTTGATCCGGGCGAGACCGACCTCAAGAAGAAGGACCTGCTCTCCGAGCGCGAGTATCACGATGCGCTCGAAAAGTACGGCAATACCTTCCGCGTCGGCATGGGCGCCGAGGCGATCAAGGAGCTCCTGGAGGAGCTCGATCTCGAGCAGATGAGCGAGCAGCTGCGCAGCGATGTTCGGACGACATCCGGGCAAAAGAGGGTGCGCGCGATCCGCCGGCTCGAGGTGGTCGAGGCGTTCCGGAAATCCGGCAACCGCCCCGCGTGGATGATTATGGATGTCGTGCCGGTCATTCCGCCCGATCTGCGCCCGATGGTACAGCTCGACGGCGGCCGCTTTGCGACCTCCGACCTCAACGATCTCTACCGCCGCGTCATCAACCGCAATAACCGCCTGCGCCGTCTGCTCGACCTCGGTGCGCCCGACATCATCGTGCGCAACGAGAAGCGCATGCTGCAGGAGGCCGTGGACGCACTGATCGACAACGGCCGCCGCGGGCGTCCTGTGACGGGACCCGGCAACCGTGCGCTGAAGTCGCTCTCGGATATGCTCAAGGGCAAGCAGGGGCGTTTCCGCCAGAACCTGCTCGGCAAGCGCGTCGACTACTCGGGGCGTTCCGTTATCGTCGTCGGGCCTGAGCTGAAACTGCACCAGTGCGGTCTGCCGAAGGAGATGGCACTCGAGCTGTTCAAGCCGTTCGTCATGAAAAAGCTCCAAGCCGACGGCGCGGCGCACAACATCAAGTCGGCAAAGCGCATGGTCGAGCGCGCGCGTCCCGAGGTCTGGGACGTGCTCGAGGGTGTCATCAAGGAGCATCCCGTGCTGCTCAACCGCGCACCGACGCTGCACCGCCTCGGCATTCAGGCGTTTGAGCCGGTGCTCACCGAGGGGCGTGCGCTGAAGCTGCATCCGCTCGCGTGTACGGCGTACAACGCGGACTTTGACGGCGACCAGATGGCAATCCATCTGCCGCTCTCGGCAGAGGCGCAGACGGAGGCACGCGTGCTCATGCTCGCGGCGAACCACATCCTCGCGCCGAAGGACGGCAAGCCCATCATCGTCCCCTCGCAGGACATGGTGCTCGGCTCGTACTACCTCACGAAGGTGCGCCCAGGTGCAAAGGGCGAGGGCAAGGTCTTTACGGGCATTGCAGAGGCACTGCTCGCCTATCAGGAGAAGGTGCTCGATCTGCAGGCGGAGATCCGCGTGCAGGTCGCGGGCTACGGACTCGTCCGCAGCTCTCTCGGCCGCCTCATTTTCAGCGAGATTCTGCCCGATGAGCTGCGTCACTATCGTCAGGATGCGGAGACGGGCGAGTGGAGCCTCGGCGTTCTCATGAACAAGAAGGAACTCGGCAAGCTCGTTGCAAACTGCTACGATCACTTTGGCGCGACTAAGACGGCTGAGGTCATCGACAATGTGAAGAATCTCGGCTACCACTATGCCTGCATCGCGGGTATGACGGTTGCCGTCTCCGATGTCATTGTGCCGCCGAAGAAAAAAGATATCATCGCGGATACGCAGGCGCAGGTCAACAAGGTTGAGCGCCAGTTCGGGCGCGGTCTGATTACCGAGGACGAGCGCTACAAGAAGGTCGTCCAGCTCTGGACGAAGGCGACGGACGACGTTGCGGACGCGATGATGGAAAATATGGATCCATTCAACCCCATCTTCATGATGGCAGACTCGGGCGCGCGCGGCAACAAGCAGCAGATGCGCCAGCTCGCGGGGATGCGCGGCCTGATGGCCGACCCGTCGGGTAAGATCATCGACCTGCCGATCACGGCGAACTTCCGCGAGGGTCTTACGGTTTCCGACTACTTCATCTCCTCGCACGGCGCGCGCAAGGGTCTTGCCGATACGGCACTCCGTACGGCGGACTCGGGCTATCTGACGCGCCGTCTCGTCGACGTGGCACAGGATGTCATTGTCCGCGAGGAGGACTGCGATGTCTCCGCGATCAACCTGCTGCAAGTCCGCGCGCGGCTCGCGGAGTCTGCATTTGATGCCCTCGAGCTTCTGGTTGACAGCCTGATGGGGCGCCTCCTGGCGGCGGCGATCTACGATCCCGAGACGAAGGATGTGCTCTATCCGCAGGATACGGTTCTCGATGATGAGGTGCTCGAGACCATCGGTGAGCGCGATGTGCGTGAGATCATGGTGCGTGGATCCTCTGTGAACGTGGAGGGCGCTGTCAGCAACGCGATGGTGACGGAGAGTATCACGCTCGGCGAACCCGACGCGAAAAAGCGCAAGAAGGTGCGCGCAGCAATCATCCGTGAACTCAGCGGCAAGGAGGTCGTGCGCGAGGCTGTGCTGGATGACGGCACGGTGCTTGCCGCCGAGAGTGCGATCCTCACGGACAAGGCAGTGGAAGCCATCATCGACTCGGAGCTGCATGAACTCCACATCCGCAACAACAACGTGCGCGGCATCGAGGTCGAGGCAATCACCGAGGGCACGGGTGTCATCGAGTCTCTTGCCGACCGCATTGTCGGACGCGTGCTCGCCGAGGACATTGTGGACGAGGCAACGGGCGAGACGATTGCCCATATCAACGATCCCGTGGACGAGGCTCTTGCAAAGCGAATCGAGGGCGTGCGCAAGCACGTTTCCATCCGCAGCGTGCTGACCTGCAAGTCGCAGTTCGGCGTCTGTATGAAGTGCTATGGGCGCGACCTTGCCAACCAGGCGGAGGTCGAGATCGGTGAGGCGGTGGGCATCATTGCCGCGCAGTCGATCGGCGAGCCGGGCACGCAGCTCACGATGCGCACGTTCCACTCGGGCGGTGTCGCGGGTGACGATATCACGCAGGGTCTGCCGCGCGTCGAGGAGCTCTTCGAGGCACGCAAGCCCAAGCACAACGCGATCATCGCGGAGAACGAGGGCGTTGTCTCGATTGAGGATACAGGCAAGGGCATGCGTGCGGTCACGATTACGCCTGAGGGCGGCGTGCCGCGCGAGTATGCCGTGCCGTTCGGCGCACGCATGGCGGTGCGCGACGGTGCCGTGCTGAAGCCCGGTGACAAGATCACTGAGGGTTCGATCAACCCCCACGATATCCTGCGTGTCTGCGGTCTGCAGGCGACTCAGCGCTACCTCGTCTACGAGGTGCAGAAGGTCTACAAGTCGCAGGGCGTTGAGATCAACGATAAGCACATCGAGGTCATGGTACGTCAGATGCTGCACAAGGTGAAGATCGAGGAGTCGGGCACGACCGACTTCCTGCCCGGAGAGTACATTGAGATCAACGCGTTCGAGGCGGCGAATACGAAGGCCATCGAGGAGGACGGCGAGCCCGCTGTGGCAAAGCCAATCCTGCTCGGCATTACGAAGGCGTCGCTCGCGACGGACTCCTTCCTCTCGGCGGCATCCTTCCAGGAGACCACGCGCGTCCTCACCGACGCCGCGATCAAGGGGAAGATCGACCCGCTCGTCGGACTCAAGGAGAACGTCATCATCGGCAAGCTCATCCCTGCGGGCACGGGCATGACCCGCTACCGCAACCTCGAGATTGTGGACTTTGCGCCGCAGGTTGTAGAAGAGGCCGAGGAGGAAGAGATCGTCGAAGAGGTACACGAAGAGGTTGACCTCTCGCGATTGGAGCAGCTGACGAACTGAGCTGTTGCTTTTCCGTATGAAATGTGCTATAGTATCCATAGAGATCATGAAGTTACGATATTCAGGTCACAAGAAAACTCGACAGTGCCAGCTGTCGAGTTTTTCTGTTGCTCATTGACGCTATTGGCAAATAAAACAAAAAGCGGCAGTGCCAGCTGCCGCTTCCCTGTCCTCTTGCTGCGGGGCGGACTTGCGGAATCCCTGACGAACTCAGCCGCTCATCTTAGCGCATCTTTTTCGTCCGCTCTGTGTCGATAAATCCTCCACATAGCCTTTGCTATGCGTTCGGTTTATCTCCTTGATCGGGCAAAAAATCTGCACCAATCTGAGCAACCTCGTTTCATCAGTGCTTCCTTCCCCCTAGGCTGGTTGCCTCATCATGGCAGTTTGTCAATCAAAACTTGAAAACAAGTTGACGAATCTCTCCATTCGCTGTAAAATACCAACGAAAAGGAGCGATTCTAATGACAACACGTGATGATAAATTCTTTTCCGTACGCAATACCACGCGTATGGCACTCTGCATTGCGCTGATCTGCGTGAGCGCGTACATTGCAATCCCCGTGCCGTTCATGGCGCCGCTGACGATGCAGACCTTCGTCATGTGTCTTGCCGCGCTCGTGCTGACGCCGCGTCAGACCGCCGTCGTTCTCATCGGTTATACCGTACTCGGTGCGGTCGGTCTGCCCGTCTTTGCGGGCGGTGTCGGCGGACTCGGCATCATCTTCGGCCCGCGCGGCGGCTTCTTCATCGGTTTCCTGCTCGCCTATACGCTCATGAGCATGCTCAAGGGGGGGGAACCCTCCTTCGCGCGCTACGCGCTCGTCGGAACGCTCGTCAGCGTGCCCGTGACCTACGCAATCGCGACGCTATGGCTGACGATCCTGTTCGGGGATAAATTCGCAGGGATTGTCGCCGCCTTTATGGCGCTTGTCCAGTATATTCCGGGCGACCTCATCAAGGCAGTCGCCGCCGCCGCACTCGGCGTCACACTGAATCGGCGCCTCCGCTATTTCTGAGTAATGTAAAAGGACGATACGAAGCTGCATTCGTATCGTCCTTTTCTATGTGTCGCTTATTTGCAGATGTAGTCAATCCAGTCGAAGAGTTCCTTGAGATCGTAGTCGCCGCCGTGTCCCTGTCCCCATGGGGCGGAGAAGTTCACGTCGCTGCCAGTTCTGGCAAGGCGCAGTGCGAGGATGGCGGGGATTGCCATCGACGTATCGCGATCCTTGGCGCCGTGGCGGATGCGGAAATGTGGTGCTGTCCTCACACCCGCCGTGCCGATGTAGTTCATCGGATTCATGCGGCGGATGTCCATGTCGGGCGCAAGGTCGCCGTGTGCCGTGTCGTACTGACGCGAGAAGTCCGTGAAGTGGCGCGGTACATTTGTCTCTGTGCCGAACACATCGTTCTCGCCCGAGCTGCGATCAAATCGGTCAAAGGCGGGTGCGCTCTTGAGGCGTGTCACCCAGACGGCGTACTTCGCGAGATCGACGTCCGTGACCTTGCCGTCCTTGACGGTGAACCAGTTCGCGCCATCAAGCGGCATCTTGGCGTCCACAGCACGCTGTGCCGATGCGCGATAGATACCCTTGATGTAGTCTGCAAAGCTGCCCGTTCCGTCTGCATTCAGCTGCATAAGCGTGCCGCTTGCATCCCGAAGACCCAGACCGTTCAGATAGGCGGGGAAGAGTGCTTTCAGGCGTGCGGAGGCTGCGATGGCGTCTGACGTCATCGGGGTTGCCGCAGCGCTCTCCATCGGGGCATTTGCGGGGCGGTTCGTCACTACGCCCTGTGCAGCATTGCTCGTTGGTGGCGCAGGCGGGTGCATTTGACCGCCGCCCTGATGATAGTCGTTTACGCCCGCGAAGTTCCACTCGTATGCCATATCAGCGTGCTCAAGGTCGGTGATGGGGCAGTAGCAACTTGCGGCGTAGATGTCGTCGCGTCCCGGAGCGGCGGCGATGTCGGCAAGCTCCTCGTCATAGTCTCGGCTGTTTCCCGTTGCGCCGAGGAGGGCGGAGAGTGCGCCTCCTGCGCTCGTGCCGTTTGAGATGATGCGCTCCGTGTTCCCCGCAGGCAGGAGCGTGGCGTTGTAGCGGAGGAAGCGGACGGCTGCCTTGTAGTCGACGATGAGTGCAGGAGCCTTGCCGACGTAGACGCCGTCAGCATTCACATCTGTACGTCCGCGAATTGCAGGTGCGGCGACGACAAGACCGCGCATGAGCGCGGTGAGGGAAGCATTCGCCTCTGTCCCTTTGACAGCAGGCGCGAGAATCTCACCCGGCATATAGCCACCGACGCCATTCGGCAGGAAGATCGGTGCCGTCTTTGCCGTGTAGCCGTTCACCGTGCCGCCTGAGAAATAGGCAGCAGGGATGAAGATGCTCATGCGCTGGTGCGCAGCGTTCCGTGGATGCGCTGCATAGGGAATGTCGCGGTAGGCGCGGAATGCAACTGCCTGCCCGCCTACGATCAGTGTTTCATCCGTATAGGAAGTAGGATCGAATTTGAGGTGCGGCAGATTTTCCCCCGCCAGTACGCCCGCAATGGCGGCAGCCTCCCCCATCAGAGGCGGGAGAGGCTGCGTTCCTGTATCTGCGGCTGCAGATGTATGTGCGGATGAGAGCGGGAGACTGAGCAGCGCGGAGAGAAATGATATTTTCAAAAGCTGTGTACGTTTCATGCGCTTGTTCCCTTCTGGGTGAGTTGGATCAATCCAATCAGCTCTTCGGGGTCATATCCTCCGCTGTGAGCGTGCCCTCCTTCGCGCGGTCGGCGAACTCCGCTGTTGCGGTGAAGAGAACGTCGGTGGAGCTGTTGAGTGCAGTCTCACAGGAGTCCTGCAGGACGCCGATGATGAAGCCGACGCCGACGACCTGCATCGCGATGTCGTTGCTGATGCCGAACGAGGAGCAGGCGACGGGGATGAGCAGCAGAGAGCCGCCCGCAACGCCCGAGGCACCGCACGCGCCGACCGTGGCGATGAGGCAGAGGAGCAGTGCCGTCGGCAGATCGACCTGGATACCGAGCGTGTTTGCCGCAGCGAGCGAGAGGATTGCAATCGTGATCGCCGCGCCGCTCATGTTGATGGTCGCGCCAAGCGGGATGGAGATGGAGTAGACCTCGGGGTTCAGCCCGAGGCGCTTGCAGAGCTGTAGGTTCACGGGGATGTTCGCCGCCGAGCTGCGCGTGAAGAAGGCGTAGATGCCGCTCTCACGCAGCGTCGTGAAGACGAGTGGGAACGGGTTGCGACGGATGTGCATCCACACGATGATGGGGTTCATGATGAGCGCGACGGAGAAGAACGCGCCGATCAGGACGGCAAGCAGCTGCAAGTAGCTGATGAGGGCGTCCACGCCGCTCGTACCAACTGCATCTGCCACGAGTCCCATGATGCCAAACGGGGCGAAGCGGATGACCCAGAGCACGATCTGCGTCATGACGACGGCAAAGTCGCGCACGGTGTTCTTGGTCGTTGCGCTTGCCTTCTGCAGGGCGACGCCCGCGAGTACGCTCCATGCGAGGATGCCGATGTAGTTCGCGCTTGCAATCGCATTGATCGGGTTGTCAACGACTTTGAGAATGAGGTTGTGAACGACCTCGACAATGCCGCTCGGCGGCGCAACGCTCGCGTCTGCCACGACAAGGTGCAGTGTGGACGGGAACGCGAAGGAGAAGCCGACTGCTACAACGGACGCGAGGAAGGTCGCGATGATGTAGAGGCGTACGATGGGGCGCAGAGCCGCACCCGAGCCGACCGTGCGCTGCGCCATCGCGTTCATGACGAGGACGAAGACGAGGATCGGTGCGACGCCCTTCAGCGCGCGGACGAAGACATCGCCGAGTACGGCGACGACGGGGATGAGCGCGGGCGCATAGAGCGCGATGAGGATACCGATGATGAGACCGATCGCGATGAGCTTGATGAGCGCCGTTTCGCGATACTTGCGGCTGATGTTGCTGAGCAAGAAGATTCCTCCTTTAGTTGGATAAAAATATGCCCCATTATACACTAATGGGGCAGGATTGTCACTGTTTTATCGGGGTATACATGGAGAGGGGACTTTACTCCCCCGCCTGCTTCAGCTCCTTCAAGAACCTCCCGACGGCATCCTCCCACGGAGGGAGACGATGGAAGCCCGCGTCGTCGAGCGATTTCTTGCTGAGGCGCGAATTCTTCGGGCGCGTTGCCTTCGTTGGGTACATATGCGAGGGGACGTTGGTGACGTTGACCGCCACGCCCGCCTGACGGAAGATCTCGCGCGCGAATTGCGCCCACGAGCAGAACCCCTCGTTCGTCGCGTGGTAGATGCCGTACTTTTCGGACTCAAGTATGTCCGCAAGCAGCGGCGCGAGGTCGCGCGTATAGGTGGGCGAGCCGATCTGATCATTGACGATGGAGAGAATTTTATTGGTTTTGGCAAGCTGCAGCATGCTCTTGACGAAGTTCTTGCCATGCAGACCAAAGACCCATGAGGTGCGCACGATAAAGTATTTGTCAAGATCCTGCTGTACTGCCTCCTCGCCCGCGAGCTTCGACGCGCCGTAGACGTTGTGCGGGGAGGTGAGCGCGTTCGTCTCGTGGGGCGTGTCGCCTGTGCCGGGGAAGACGTAGTCCGTGCTGATGTAGAGGAGCTTCACATCGCGCTCACGTGCGAGGCGCGCGAGAATCTCCGTGCCCGCCGCATTGATTTTGCGGCAGAGCGAGGGCTCGTCCTCCGCCTTGTCCACGGCTGTATACGCCGCCGCATGCAGGATGGCGTCCGGTTCGACCGCCTCGAGGACGGCGCGCATGACGTTCTCGTCGGAGAGCGGGAAGAGCTCCGAGGAGACGCCGTGTACCTCGTGGCCGCGTGCCCTGCACTCCTCCACGCAGTCGTGACCCAGCTGTCCCGTTGCGCCTGTGATGAGGATCTTCATAGCAATCCATCCTTTCTGTATCAATACATCATCGCATACAATATCGCAACATACATAACATATAGAGTTATTGTACCATAAAAGACGCTGCCCGTGTACTAGATAGGCAGCGTCTTTTCATATATTTTATGCAGTTTCGTCATGAACGATCGGGATCGTGAGTGTGATCGTCGTACCCTCGTCGACAGCGCTCTTGAGTACGATCTTGATGTCGTGCCGCTCGGCAATCCAGCGCGCGATGGAGAGCCCGAGTCCCGAGCCGCCTGTCTCCTTCGCGCGCGAGGAGTCAACGCGGTAGAATCGGTCGAAGATGCGCGTCTGATGTTCGGGTGCAATGCCGATGCCGTCGTCGGTGAGCGTCACCGTGACCGCCGAATTGTCCGGTGTGCGGATCGAGTAGGCGTGGATGTGACCACCGGGTGGCGTGTACTTCAGACTGTTCTCGAGGAAGATGCGCAGCAGTTGGCGCAGGAGAACGGGATCGGCCTCGACCGTCGCGGGATCGTTCCTGCCGAGCGTGACCTCGTGCGAGGTCGTGACCGTCTGCATCTTCTCCATCGTGTCGGCGAGGAGCTCGGCGAGGTCGACATCCTCCTTGTTGACCGCCTGCCGCTTCTGGTCGGCGCGCGCGAGGAAGAGCAGCTTTTCGATGAGCTGCTGCATATTCTCCGCCTCCGAGCGGATGGAGGTGATGCCCTCGTCAAGGATGTTCTTGTCCTCGCGCCCCCAGCGCGAGAGCATGTCGGAGTATCCGAGGATGACCGTGAGCGGTGTGCGCAGCTCATGCGAGGCATCGCTGACGAAGCGCTGCTCCTGTTGGAAGCCTTCCTGCAGGCGATCAAGCATGCGGTTGAACGTACGCGCGAGCTCAGACAGCTCATCGCGGGCGCGTGGCACATCCAGACGCCGTCCGAGACGTTCCACCTCGATGCTGCGCGCCGTCCAGGTGATCTCGCGGATGGGTTTCAAGATGCGTCTGCTGATGAAATGACCTGCAAGGAGTGCGAGCACAAAGCATCCGGCGACTGTGTAGAAGAGCAGTCGCTGCAGGGAATTGAAAAAGTCCGTTTCCGTTGTGATCGTGCGGAAGAAATGGATTTGATAGGGAATACCGTCGTACTCAATGTTGCGCCGCGCATGATAGACGGCACCGCCCTTGAACTCGGAGACCTCCATATCGGGATTTGCCCAGATCGGCGTCGAGATTCGGCCGCTCTCGACCGTTTCAATCGAGGGGAAATGCGCGTCCGTATCGAGTACAACGCGCCCCGAACGATCTGTAATACGTACGATGACACCCGGGATAACAGGCCCCTCGAACCAAAACCGTGCCTCGGCAGCATTTCCGCTCTCGATGTTGCTCATCACATGGCGGATGCTGCGGTCGAGGTCGACCTCCGCCTGCCGATAAAAATAGATGTACGCGCCAATCCCCAGTATTGCCGTGGACAGAATGAGCACGAAAAAGAGGATTGCCGCGTACAGCACCGTGATCTTTGTGGAAATGCGGACGTAGAAATAGCGGTCGATCCAGCGGGCAAGGCGCGAGTTAGTCGCGGACAACATACCCGACGCCCCGCACTGTGTAGATGTACTTCTTGTGGAAGCGGTCATCCAGCTTGGCGCGCAGGTAACGGATGTAGACGTCGACCACATTGGTCTCGCCCGTGTAGTCGAACCCCCATACCTCCTGCAGGATCTGGTCGCGCGTCAGCACCGTGCGCTTGTTGCGCAGGAGATACTCGAGCAGATCGTATTCGCGCTTTGTAAGGGCGACTGTTTCGCCGTCCACCTGCACCTCGTAGCGCGAGAGGAACATGATGAGATTCTTCACCGTGAGGCGGTCGGAGGCGTCCTCTGTCGAGATGTCACGGCGGCGCAGCGCGTTCCTGAGACGCGCAAGCAGCTCGGGTACGGCAAACGGCTTCGTGATGTAGTCGTCTGCGCCGATGTCCAGACCCTCCACGCGGTCTTCCACGGCGTCGCGTGCCGTTAGCATGATGATGGGCACATTCGAGACCGTGCGGACGCGGCGGCAGATCTCAATGCCGTCCATGCCGGGCAGCATGACATCGAGCAGTACGATGTCGAAGTTCTCCTGAATGATGCGCTCATACGCGCGTGTGCCGTTGCCCTCGGTCTCCGCCTCGAATCCCTCGTGCTCCAGCTCCATCTGCAGGAAGCGGGCAATGCGTACCTCATCCTCGACGACGAGGACGCGTGTTTTCTGTTCGTCCATAATATACACCTCGCAAGTAGATCTTCTAATCTTGTGTTCTTACTATATACGAACTGTGTCGAATTGAAAAGCTCAAAATGAGAAATATAATCGAACTTTTAGGCACTCGTGGATTTTATAAGCCCTCCTTGACAATGCTTCATTCGTGCCCCACAATGGAAACAAAAGGAACGGGAGGAATGACATTGGAACAGACGGGACGGCTCTATCTCTGCGCAACGCCCATCGGCAATCTCGCGGACATCACCTATCGCGCCGTCGAGACACTGCGCACGGCGGATGTGATCGCCGCCGAGGACACGCGGCACACACGCGGTCTGCTGGCACACTATGACATCCACGCGCCCATGACGAGCTACCACGAGCACAACAAGGGGGAGAAGGGGGCGGAACTGATCGAACGTCTCCGTGCGGGGGAAACGGTTGTCTGTGTCAGTGATGCAGGACTGCCGGGCATCGCTGACCCCGGCGGCGATCTTGCACGCCGTGCCATCGCAGAGGGCATCCCCGTCACGCCGCTGCCGGGCGCGAACGCCGCACTCTCTGCGCTCATCTGCGCGGGACTGCCGCTGGAGGGGTTCACCTTCGTCGGCTTCCTCCCGCGCAAGGAGAAGAAGCGGCGCGAGGTTCTGGCGCGCGTCGCCGCCTATCCCGAGACGCTCATCTTCTACGAGGCGCCGCATCGTCTCAAGGAGACGCTGGCCGCTCTCGCAGCGGCACTCGGCGCACAGCGGCGTGCGTGCGCCGCACGCGAACTGACGAAGAAGTTCGAGGAGTTTCACCGCACGACCCTCGGCGACCTCCTCGCACACTATCGGGAGCACGAGCCACGCGGCGAGTTCGTGATCGTCGTTGCGGGCGCGGACGAGAATGCTGTGAGTACTGTGGATGCAGAGGAGATGTCTCTCACGGAGCGTTATGCCGCACACATCGCCAAAGGTTTGGACAGGAAGGAAGCCATGCGCCGCACCGCGCAGGAGCTTGGCATCTCACGGCGAGATGTGTATCAGGCGGTACTGGCGGGGGACGTTTGAGCCTTGCGATTTTTTCGTCGTTGTTGTATAATTTTCTAATCACGATTATTATAATCGTGATTAGAAAGATGGTGATGCTGTGTTTATCGGTCGTTCACGTGAGCTGGATTTTTTACAGGAGCGCTATGACTCGGAGCGTGCCGAGCTCGTCGTGCTCTACGGACGGCGGCGCATTGGAAAAACAGAGCTCCTGCAGCAGTTTGCACGGGATAAGGCTGCCGTATTCTACGCATGTACGGAGTGTACCGATCAGGAGCAGCTTGCCCGCTTTTCAAAGCGCATCTTGCAGACAGGTCTCCCTGCGGCGCGGTTTCTGACCTCGTTTTCGGATTGGGAGACGGCACTCAGGAGCATACAGGATGTTCCATCCGAGGGGAAGAAGCTTCTCATCATCGACGAGTTCCCCTATATGTGCGCGAGCCGTCCCGAACTGCCGTCCATCCTGCAAAATCTTTGGGATCATGAGCTCTCGCGTGCAAACGTCATGCTCATTCTCTGCGGCAGTGCGATGAGCTTTATCGAGAACGAGCTGCTCGCCGAGCGGAATCCGCTGTATGGACGGGCGACGGGTATCTACAAGCTGCTGCCGCTGCCCTTTGTAAGCGTACGGCAGTTTTTTCCGCAGTACAGTGTGGAGGATCAGGTTGCAGTCTATGCGATTCTCGGCGGCATTCCCTACTATTTGATTCAGTTTCAATCCGAGAAATCCCTCGAAGAAAATATCTGCACGAACATCCTGCAAAAGGGCTGTGTACTATACAGCGAGGTGGAATTCCTGCTTCGACAGGAGCTGCGCGAGACGAGTGTCTACAATGCCATCATTGAGGCGGTGGCACTCGGCAACAACACACTGGCACTCATCCATAGCAAGACGCAGATCGAGAAAACGAAGATCAGTGTCTATCTGAAGAACCTCATGGAGATCGGCATCATCGAGCGCGAGTTTTCTGTGCTTTCCACCGTCAAGGAGCGTGCGGGCAGCGGGCGAGGTCTGTATCAGCTGACGGACGCGTATTTCCGATTTTGGTATGCCTTCCTCTACGGCAGCCATTCGGAACTTGAGTCGGGCGATGTGTGCGGTGTGTGGCAGCAGCTCATTGCGCCGCAGCTGCATGCGTATGTCGCGCGTGCCTTTGAGAAGATCTGTGTGGAGCATCTGCGTGCGTGTAATCAGGCGGGGACGCTGCCATTTCACTTCATCAAGATTGGGCGATGGTGGGAGAAGGTCACGCACATCGCAGATGGGAAAAGACGCACCGTATCGGAGGAAATCGACATTGTCGCCGCAGATCGCACGGAGCAGAACTTTTTGCTCGCGGAATGTAAATTTCGCCGTGCTCCAGCCGATTTTGACGTACTCCGACAGTTGCAGGATAAATTTCCGCAAAAGAAATATCATGGAAACTATCACTATATGATCTTTTCCTTCTATGGCTTTACCGAGCGACTGCGCGATGCTGCTGCACAGGAGAATGTGCGGCTCGTGTCCGGAGAGGAGATATAGGGGAGCAATAGATTGAAAGCGCGGCGTCACTGTGCTACTATATAGTACATCAAATCGAAACGAGGCATGATTTATGAGCGAAAATACTCCATTTTACATCACCACACCAATTTACTACCCGAGCGCGAAGCTTCACATCGGGCACGCCTACTGCACCACGGTCGCAGACACGATTGCGCGGTTCAAGCGGCTTGCGGGCTATGATGTGTTCTTTCTGACCGGCTCGGATGAGCACGGACAGAAGATCCAGCAGGCAGCGGAGAAGGAGGGCGTGACGCCCCTTCAGTACGTCGACCGCATTGTCGCGGGCTTTCAGGAGCTGTGGC
>ERZ773087.1171-NODE-1171-length-17465-cov-8.210684_pt1 | contig 17465 bp, 16 predicted proteins | sample MGYA00511375_ERZ773087 | MGnify/ENA primary metagenome ERZ773087 (study PRJEB29015, sample SAMEA2737995) | human oral metagenome | biome: human oral; feature: human-associated habitat; material: dental | place: China | collected 2063 ...
CAGTACGGCCAGCAGCAGGGTGGTTTCCAGGCCCCGCGGGCCGGTCAGCCTCAGTACGGCCAGCAGCAGGGTGGTTTCCAGGCCCCGCGGGCCGGTCAGCCTCAGTTTGGCCAGCAGCAGGGTGGTTTCCAGGCCCCGCGGGCCGGTCAGCCTCAGTTTAGCCAGCAGCAGGGCGGCTTCCAGGCCCCCCAGGCTCCCCAGGCCGGTCAGCCTCAGTTTAGCCAGCAGCAGGGCCAGCAGCCCCAGCTGGGCGACAAGCCCTACAATCCTTTCGGTCCTCAGGCGTGATGCGCTGAGAGCCTGATGGCATGAACGAGGGGCCCGCGGTGATCCGCGGGCCCCTCGTCTATGCGGTGAGCGTTACTCGTCGTCGTCTTCGCTGAAGTCGACGCCTGCGACGCCATCGAGGTCGGCCAGGGTGGTCACCAGCAGGGAGCGTGAGAGGTCCTGGCGCGTCGATGCGGTGAATCGCGCGGTGGTCGCGCGGTCACTTGAATCCGTGTGGGTCGACACTGCGGAGACGGTCCAGCCGAGGGCTGATACCTGGCTGAGGAGTGTGGAGAGGACGCCGTGCCCCGGCGTGTAATGGATAGTGAGCGTCACCTTGTGGCCATGGGTGCGCATGAGGATGAACTGAACGAGGGGCGTCAGGAGCGCGATGACGATGAAATGCAAAACCGTGCCGGCCGTGGCAAGCCACCACAAGCCCGCGCCACACGCCATGCCGATCGCCGCGGTCTCCCAGATGGTGGCCGCGGTCGTGAGGCCTCGAATCGCGCCGTGACGGGTGAGGATGATGCCCGCGCCGAGGAAGCCGATGCCGGAGACGATCTGCGAGGCGACGCGAGAGGGGTCGTATCGGGTGATGCCGTCGACGAGGATGTCGGAGAAGCCGTACTTGGAGATAAGCATCATGAGGCAGGCGGTGAGGCCGACGATGGCCTGCGTTCGTATGCCCGCGCTCTTGCCTCGGATCTGTCGTTCGAGGCCGATGGATGCAGAGAGGACGAGGGCGAGGAGCATCCAACCGATGCTCATGAGGGATTGCGTCATAGGAACCTCCTGCGGTGGCGTGGGTGGGTTTAGTGTAACTGCCCGGCGGTTGTGTGGCTCGTTTGGTGCGGGCGAGGCCGTGGTGGGCAACGGGGTGACATAAGCGGAAGGAGAGCCCCGGCCTCGTTAAAGAATGAGAAAAGAATCTACCAATGTCGACACAAGCGTTTGTGGGACTAATATGGGACTCGACGATCGACAGATGAGGAACCGACTCATGGCTACCCCCACTCCCGACGACATCGCCAACGATGTGCAGGAGCGCTCCAACACCGCGCTCAAGCGCGGCCTGGCGTCGCGTCACATGCAGATGATCGCCATCGGTGGCGCGATCGGCACGGGCCTGTTCCTGGCCTCCGGTGCGACAGTCGCGAACGCCGGTCCCGGCGGTGCCCTTCTTGCCTACGCGGCGATTGGCCTGATGGTGCTGCTCCTCATGCAGTCCCTGGGTGAGATGAGCGCGCACCAGCCCGTCGCGGGCTCCTTCCAGACCTTCGCCACGAAGTTCATCTCCCCGTCCTTCGGCTTCGCGATGGGGTGGAACTACTGGTTCAACTGGGCGGTGACGGTGGCCGCGGACCTCGTGGCATCGGGCCTCGTCATGGCCTATTGGTTCCCGTCCGTGCCGTCGTGGCTATGGGCGGTGGGCTTCCTCGTGATCGTCGTCGGGCTCAATGCGCTCTCGGCGAGAGTCTACGGTGAGGCCGAATTCTGGCTGGCTGCCATCAAGGTCGTCATTGTCATCGTCTTTGTCCTGTCGGGCGTCTTCATGATCGCCGGCGTGATGGGCGACAACTCTCCGGGCCTGTCGAATTGGACGATCGGGGACGCGCCCTTCCACAACGGCTTCGTGGGCGTTATTGCAGTCTTTATGATCGCGGGCTTTTCCTTCCAGGGCACCGAGCTGGTGGGTGTGGCAGCGGGTGAGTCTGAGAATCCTCGCAGGGATGTGCCGCGCTCGATTCGCACGGTTTTCTGGCGCATCATGTTCTTCTACATCGGTGCGATCGCGGTCATCGGTACGCTGCTACCGTACACGGACCCGAGTCTGCTGAGCGCGGCCGATGACTCGGCGAACAACATCGCGCAGTCGCCCTTTACGCTCGTGTTTGCGCGCATGGGTATCGGCGCGGCGGCTGCCGTCATGAACGCGGTCATCCTGACCTCGATCCTGTCCGCGGGCAACTCGGGCCTGTACGCGGCCTCGCGCATGCTGCACTCAATGGCCCTCAAGCGCCAGGCGCCCGAGATCTTCGCCCGCGTCACCAAGGGCGGCGTGCCCGCCTACGCGATGGCGGTGACGACGGTGACTGCGGCGCTTGGCTTCCTCACGCAGCTGGTCTTCAACGACGCGTACATCTGGCTGGTGAACATCGTCGGTATTTCCGGCATCATCATGTGGCTGGGTATCGCGGTCAGTCATATTCGTTTCCGCCGCGCGTACCTGCTGCAGGGGTATCGCCTCGAGGACCTGCCATATCGATCGCCGTTCTTCCCGGCGGGCCCGATCATCGCTTTCGTCATGTGCTTGGTGGTCATGGCGGGACAGAACTATGAAGCTGTGCTTCACGGCCAGGTCTGGGAGGTTGCCTCTTCCTACATCGGCCTGCCGCTGTTCGGCGTGGTCTGGTGGGGCTACCACGTCGCGCGCAAGGATCGGGTGGTGCCGCTGGCTGAGATGGACGTGGCCCCCGTGGAGATCGAGCCTGTCACTCGATAGAGGGGACGAGGCCGGGGCCGGGTGGGCAGTTAACGCCCGGTGCGCCCCTTGTCTCCCCTGGGCTCTGCCCGGCGTGGCAGTGCGTGAGCGGCGTGGCACTTCATAGGATGGGGCCATGATCAACACGCGACGCATTCTTGCCGTGACCTCCCTGTCCGTCCTGGCCCTGGGCATTGCCGCCTGCTCCCCGCAGGGCGCGCAGCACCAGTCGGGGTCGCCGGCCTCGTCCGCTTCCCCGAGCGCTTCCGCCTCTCAGAACGACATGCCCTCCCAGAGCGGCGCTGGCCCCCAGAGCGGCGTGCCCGACGAGGGCAACCAGGCCCCCGACGTCAATGTCGCCGACAACGACCAGCGCTGCGACCTGACGAACCTGCAGCCCTCCATCGACTCTCAGCAGGAGGCGGGCGGCACCACCTACGTGGAAATCGGCTTCACGAACGAGGGGCCATCGTGCTGGATTGACGGCTTCCCGCAGATCATCTTCTCCGGCGGCGGCTCCGTCATCTCCACCGCCGTGCGCGACGGTGAGGACCCCGGCAACGTCTACACGATCGCTCAGGGTGGCCGCGTGGGCGTGACACTGACGGCAGAATCGACGGACGGAGTTGAGGGGTGTAACCCCGCCGATTCGGAGCTGGTCGACATCATGCCCGAGGCGGGCATCGGCGCGACGAGCCTGCAGCTGACCCTGCGCGTGTGCCAGGAGATGCCCTCGGTGTCGGTCAGCCCCTTTGAGCCGCGGTCCTGAGGGAGCCGCTTTCACTGCTGTGAACAGGGCGGGCGGCGAGATGGATAACGTCTCGCCGCCCGCCTGCGTCTAGGGGCCGGCATTTGCTCTCTCGGTGAAGGTTATGGTCATTCCTGGTGACGGAATATGAGATTTGGGCGCGTGCTGCTACGCTGAACCAGCTGGAAGAAGTCGCGCATCCGCAGCGCCACACCGAGGTGTCCGCGATCGTGCGCGTGGCCCCTTCTTCACCGGTTGACGCGTAACCCGTGCGCGCCGACTGTGCACACTGAGATCCTTAAGGAGATACTCCCATGGGTATGCGTTCCACGACGCAGGCATTCCAGTTCGACGTGCCGTTCGAGCAGCTGTTCCAGCTCGCCACCCCGGCCGCGCAGTCCGTTCCTAAGGCGACCGTGACGCTCGCCGACCCCAACCGTCAGGTTGTCACCTTCGATACCCCGATGGGCATGATGTCCTGGGGCGAGAACATCGTCGCCGGTTTTATTCCCTCCGGGGGCAGCACCATCGTTGAAGTCACCTGCACGACCAAGGGTCTGCCCAACCTCATGCAGGACAGCCGCAACCGCAAGCTGATCGCGCAGTTCGTGACTGCTCTGTCCAACCTCGCGCAGACTACCGCCGTGGAGGTCGCTCGCTCCTGACGGCCTCTGAGCGTCAGGCTCGGCCCTGGCCTCGTTGATTCCTGAACGAGGCCGGGGCCGAACCGTGCGCGCAGGACTGGCTGATTGCGGTCGGGGAGTGCGTGCGCGATAGGCTGGATGCATGAGTGCCTTCGGGGCACCACGCGAGGAGGATCGGAGACGTATGAGCAAGTTTGCGCCGCCCACAGGCGACGAGAACGCCGCTCCCGGGACTGTGCCCGCCGAGCAGGCTGGTGCTGCCCAGCCGGTGCCCGGGCCGAATGCCGCATGGAATCAGGGGAGTGGTGCACCTATGAGCCAGCCTTGGGCGCCCGCACCGGCTCCCGTGGCGCAACCTGGTTCGCAGATAGCGAGGTCGAGCTACGGCACCTTCTACGCGGTCACAGACAAGGACGGGAGATCGCTGGGCCGCTGGCTCATCTGGAGCATTGGGCTGGCGTGCGCCGCCTTGTTCACGTGGATCGGTATCGAGGGCGGTGAATGGTTCTACGCGTCGGCTTCGATCGCCGGTGGCGTCGTCTGCCTGCTGCTGGGAGCGGTAGAGGGAGGCCGGTCACCCTGGTTTGTCAGTGTCGTGTCCATGCCCGACGGAACGATTCTCGTGCGTCCCGGTACCACCGTGATGTATCTTCGTGTCCTCACAGCGCTACTTGCCAGTGGCGCGGGAGTGTGTTTCTTCTACGTGTCTCTCTTCAGCGTAGACGCTGATATCAGGAGCATCGCTGGTGGTAACGTGCTGTCAGCCGCAGTGGTCGCGCTCTACCTGGTTGCCAAGATTATCGGATCTCAGAGCCGTGAATGCATCGTCGTGAGCCAGCAGCGTGTGGATATGTGGGGCAAGGGCGGCATCCACTATTCGATCCCGTGGAGCGACCAGCCCAGGGTGATCGGGCAGCGCAACAGTGGTAAGAGCCTGCTGATTGGTGCCGGACAGACTATTGATTGTCTCGTCGTGTTCACGACTCTGCGCATCCGTCCGTCGCGCGTGAGAAGCCTGCTCGCCTATTACCAGACAACGCCGGGTGCGCTCGACCTCCTCTCCACCCCCGAGGCGCGTGATGAGGCCATGAAGGCCCTGAGCTGAACGCCATGCGTTGAATCCGCAGTGGTGATCTGACCGCTCGACTCGGCCCCGTCCTCGTTCATAGTGACGAGGCCGGGGCGGGAGGCGGACATCGACGCCTCTCGGAGCGCGATGGTCTGCAGATGTGGGGTCGTGCCGTAAGCTAATTTGTGCGGCCGGCACCTTGGGTTTATAGCGGGCTAGCAGAGATGAAAAGACCAAGTGGGGGCGCAGCTGATGCGCTCTACGCCGGAAATGAGGACATCGTGGCGGCAGTGATTGAGCGAGCGGAGCTGCATAAGACGATCTGGCGTATTGCCAACGACCTGCGCGGCAGCGTGGATGGGTGGGACTTCAAGAGCTACGTCCTCGGATTCCTGTTCTACCGCTTCATCTCGGAGAATCTGACGGACTACGTGAACGCCACTGAGCGTGAGGCAATCATCGCCGAAGGTGGAACCCCTGAAGAGGCAGCGGCCTTCGATTACGCGACCCTCAGCAACCAGGATGCGGAGGCAGCGCGTGACGGCATCGTCAAGGAAAAAGGCTTCTTTATTCGTCCATCTGACCTGTTTGGGAACGTGCGTGCCCAGGCTGCCAGTGATGAGAATCTGAACGAGACCCTCTCCTACGCCTTCCGCTTCATTGAAAACTCGGCGCGGGGCAGCGGCTCCGAGTCGGATCTTCGCGGCCTCTTCGACGACGTGGACGTCAACTCCACGAAGCTTGGGAACACGGTCGCTCAGCGCAACGCGAAGCTCGTCAAGATCATGGACGCCATCGGCGATCTGCCCCTGGAGCACGGTGCTGCGCAGATCGATGCCTTTGGCGACGCCTACGAGTACCTGATGACCATGTACGCCTCGAGTGCGGGCAAGTCGGGCGGGGAGTTCTACACGCCGCAGGAGGTCGCAGAAGTCCTCGCGACCCTCGCCCTGGATGGGCGCTCCGACGTGACGCGCGTGTATGACCCGTGCGCTGGCTCAGGGTCCCTGCTCCTGAAGTTCGCGAAGCTTCTCGGGCCGTCGAGCAGTCGCCAGTATTTCGGCCAGGAGATCAACCTGACGACGTACAACCTGTGCCGCATCAACATGTTCCTGCACGATGTCAACTTCTCGAACTTCGACATCGCGCTGGGGGATACTCTGACGGAACCTGCCCACTGGGACGATCAGCCTTTCGACGCGATTGTCTCGAACCCTCCGTATTCGACGAAGTGGGTGGGCAAGGATGACATCGCTCTTATTAATGATCCGCGCTTCGCGCCGGCGGGCGTCCTGGCCCCCAAATCTAAGGCTGACCTGGCCTTCACCATGCACATGCTGCACTGGCTGGCTGAGGATGGGACGGCCGCGATCGTCGAGTTCCCGGGTGTCCTGTATCGCGGTGCTGCCGAGGGGAAGATTCGCCGCTACCTGGTCGAAAACAACTTCGTGCACGCGGTGATTCAGCTGCCGCCGGACCTGTTCTTTGGGACCACGATCGCGACCTGCATCATCGTGCTCAAGAAGGCGCGCCCCGACCATAGCGTCCTCTTCGTGGATGCGGCCGCCGAGTGCGTGCGTGAGGGGAACAAGAATCGCCTGACGGCGGAGAATCAGCAGCGGATCCTCTCTCTTGTGTCCGAGCGTCAGGCCGTCGACCATGTGGCTGCCTTGGTGTCGATCGACGACATTAAGGACAACGACTGGAACCTGTCGGTGTCCTCCTACGTCGAACCCGAGGACACGCGCGAGCAGGTCGACATCGTCGAGCTGAACACTCGGATCGCCGGCATCGTGGAGCGTCAGCGTGAGCTGCGCGCCTCCATCGACGCGATCGTCGCAGAACTGGAGGCCGACCGATGAGCCGCCTCGCCGAGCTGATCGCGCAGTTGTGCCCGGACGGGGTGGAATACAAGCCGTTGGGTGAGTTGCTGGTATACCAGCAGCCAACGCCGTTCCTGGTGAGTTCGAAAGACTATGATCCCTCTTATCCAACACCAGTTCTCACTGCGGGTGCGACCTTTTTGCTGGGCTATTCGAGTGAAACCCACGGTGTATATGCTGCTTCGACAGATGATCCCGTCATCATTTTCGATGACTTCACTACAGCATCAAAGTGGGTAGATTTTCCCTTCAAATTGAAGTCTTCGGCAGCAAAAATTCTTACTGCCGCGGATCCGAGTGTTGCTGATATACGATTTTTGTATTTTTTAATGCAGACGATCAAATTCCAAGTCGGCTCGCATGCGCGGCATTGGATTGCTGTCTATTCAAAGATGCCTGTTTGCTGTCCTCCGCTGGAAGTGCAGCGAGAGATTGTGAGAATATTGGATCAGTTCACGACGCTGGAAGCGGAGCTGGAAGCGGAGCTGGAAGCCAGGCGGGCCCAGTATGAGCACTACCGCAACCATTTGCTCTCCTATGTTTCTCTGGCTGCTCGCGGCGCGGTTGAAATGGTGAACCTTGGGGATGTTGCACTAAGGGTAGTGACAGGTGTTACGCCTCAGGCTTCAAATGCCCGTTACTATGAGGGTGGGTCTAATCCATGGATACGTACGCAAGATGTCAACTTCAATCGGATTAGCGTGGCAAGTGAATTTGTGACAGATGCTGCTATCGATGAACTTCCGTTGAAGTGGGTTAAAGCAAACTGTGTCATAGTAGCAATTTCGGGTGCATCTGCTGGTCGCTCCGCACTTCTTGGTATTGATGCTGTGACGAATCAGCATTGTTGCAATCTAGAAATTGACCCTAAGCGTGCTGATTATCGCTATGTCTACTATTCTATTGCGGCTCGATACAATGAGCTGCGAAGTCTTGGGCGGGGCGCGCGAGGTGATCTCAATGTGTCGATTATCAAGTCATTTGAAATTCCGTTGCCTTCGGTTGACCAGCAAAGTGCAGTTGCTGACCTCCTTGACCACTTCGCCGCCCTCGTGAACGACATTACGTCGGGTCTGCCTGCCGAGATTGCGGCCCGCCGCGCCCAGTACGAGCACTACAGGGATCGCCTGCTGTCCTTCCCTGAGAAAGTCGTCTCCAGAAGTAACGCGTCGTAGAGACGTGTTTCCCCTCGCGTGCGCGAGGGGAACACGAGGGCGTGACTTCAGCTTGCCGTCCACGAGTGGACTATTACGAGGCCCTGTTTTGTCAGGTTTCGCGGTCACCCCTCGGTATGCGAGGGGCCCATGTCAGCCCTTGCCCTGCGATTATCCTAGTGGCCAAAGTGGTGCCAGAGCAACGGGGCAGCATTAGGCACTCAAGCGAGGACAGGATGTTCCTGGAAGTAGCTGCGCATTGCTTCCTGCGTGATAACCGCATTCGAGGGATCGGACGGAGCCAGTCCTTCGCGCGCATTCAGCCAGGGCGATTCAAGGCGCGTCCGTTCACTCAGCTCGGCACCTGTCAGGCTGCCCAGTGCAGAACACACGCTATCGATCAGGGCGCGTTCAGCATCGGTGAGAGCGGACGAGTCGCCGGACACCAGTTCGCCCGGACGAATTAGGAACATGCCGCGATGCAGTGCATAGAGCTCGGGGGCAACGGGGCCTCCGCGCCACGCCTCAAAGTCCTCAGGGAAGAGGGAGGACCCGTACTGAGCGAGGTGCTGAGCTTGAGAATAGAAGGCAAGCTTCTGGAGCTTCATTGTCGGTACCGTATTGGTACGCTCCAGGATGTAGGCTGCGACATCAACGATTGACCGTGCCGTGTTGGTCTCCTCCTCTGCGTCGTTGCCACGCGATTATACTCGGCGTTCAGTGCTATATCAGTCGGGTTGAACAGGCTTCAGCTTTGTCTTTCAGCTGACGCCGCCGGGAGAGCCTGGACGCAGATGACGGTGGGTGACGTTAGCATCGGATCAACGTCACCAGACGGGAGGGAAGCCTCCCGCGTGCCAGCCCCGGCCTCGTGAAAGAGACCCGTAGAGAAAGGAACGCGAGTGTCCACCGACGCACCTCGCCCCCGCATCGAACCCGTCGTCGTCTCCGACGAATTCACGGTCGTCGGTCTCTACCACCCGACCCGCGACCAGGAACAGGACTACCAGAGCGAAGCCGCCCTGGAGGACGACCTCATCAAGCAGCTGTGCGCCCAAGCCTACGAATATGTGGACATCCACGACCGCGACGGCCTGGAAGCGAACCTGCGCGTCCAGCTCGAGGCCCTCAATAACTACCGTTTCAGCGACCAGGAATGGAAGGACTTCTACCGGCATTCGATCGTCGACGTCCGCTCCTCCGACGGGAATCCCGTCGTCGCCAAAGCCCGCCGCATCCAGGAGGACCACGTGCAGGTCCTCACCCGCGACGACGACACCACCAAGAACATCAGCCTCATCGACAAGACCAACATTCACCGCAACAAGGTGCAGGTGATCCGCCAGTACGCCATCGACACGGGCGCGCGCTCCAACCGCTACGACGTCACCATCCTCGTCAACGGCCTGCCCCTCGTTCACATCGAACTCAAGCGGCGCGGTGAAGAACTGCGCCAAGCCTTCAACCAGATCGACCGCTACCAGCGCGACTCCTTCCACGCCGGCGCCGGCGATGGGCTCTTCGGCTACGTGCAGATCTTCGTCATCTCCAACGGTGCACACACCAAGTACTACTCCAACACCGTGCGCCTCCAGCACATCACCGAGAACCAGGGCACGCGCCGACAGGTGGCCGCCGCCAACGCGCGATCCTTTGAATTCACCATGTGGTGGACCGACGCCGCCAACAACCAGATTCCGGACCTCACCGACTTCGCCGCCACATTCCTGGCCAAGCGCACTATCCTCGCCATCCTCACCCGCTACTGCGTGCTCAACACCCGCGGTGAACTCCTCGTGATGCGCCCCTACCAGATCGCCGCGACCGAAGCGATCCTCCAGCGCATCAAGACCTCCAGCATGAACAACCAGACGGGCACCGTCGCCGCCGGCGGATACGTCTGGCACACCACCGGCTCCGGAAAGACCCTCACCTCCTTCAAGACCGCAAAGCTCGCTGCAGGCATGGAGGGGGTCGACAAGGTCCTCTTCGTCGTCGACCGCAAGGACCTCGACCATCAGACCATCCGCGAATATAACGCCTTCGCCGAGGGAACCGTCTCCGCCAACCAATCCACACGCCAGCTCGCCCAGCAAATCAACGATCCGTCCACGCCCATCATCGTCACCACCATCCAAAAGCTCGCGACCTTCGTCAAGAGCCACCGCGGGCACGCCATCTACTCCGGGCACGTCGTCCTCGTCTTCGACGAATGTCACCGCAGCCAGTTCGGCGACATGCACACCGACATCACGCGAGCCTTCCGTAACTACCACCTCTTCGGCTTCACCGGAACACCCATCTTTGCGGAAAATGCTTCCAGCTCCGGTAAAGCAAACCTACGGACGACCGAGCAGGCCTTCGGGGACCAGCTGCACTCCTACACGATCGTTGACGCCATCCGGGACAAGACCGTCCTGCCGTTCCGCGTCGACTACCTCAACTCGTTCCGCGTGCGAGACGGCATCGACAACCACGACGTCGAAGGCATCGATACCGACAGCGCTTACATGAACCCGCAGCGCATCTCGGCCGTGGTTTCCTACATCCTCGAACACTTCAACCAAAAGACGAAGCGGCACGCCTCCTTCCAGTACAAGGAACGGCGCGTCAACGGCTTCAACTCCCTGTTCGCCACCTCCTCCATCAAGGCCGCCCGTGCCTACTACCAGGAGTTCAAGCGCCAACAGGCAGACCTGCCGGAGGCGCGCAGGCTCAGCGTCGGAATCATCTACTCATACGCGCCCAACGCCGAGGCTCCAGGGACGGGCCTGCTCTCCGAAGAATCCATGGATCCCTCCGCCCTCTCCCAGGACGACCGTGCCTTCCTCGACGAGGCGATCGCCGACTACAACCAGCAGTTCGGTGCCAGCTTCGGCACCGATGCCTCGGGATTCGAGGGATACTACACGAGCCTGTCAACGGCTCTTGCCGAAAGACGTATCGACCTGGTGATCGTCGTCGACATGTTCCTCACCGGCTTCGACTCCAAGTCCCTCAACACCCTGTGGGTCGACAAGAACCTGCGCGCCCACGGCCTCATCCAGGCCTTCTCGCGCACGAACCGAATCCTCAACTCCGTCAAGACATTCGGAAACATCGTCTGCTTCCGCAACCTCGAAGAGGCCACGAACGACGCGATCGCCCTCTTCGGCAACAAAGAGGCGCGTGGCCAGGTACTCCTGCGCCCATACGGCGAGTACCTGTCCACCTACCTCGAGACCATCGAGCAGCTTCGCATCGGCTTCCCCCTGCCCATCGGATCGATCGCATCCGAAAAGGAACAGAAGCGCTTCATCGACCTCATGGGGCAGGTCCTGCGCCTGCGCAACATCCTCACGTCCTTCGACGACTTCGAAGGTGACGACACGATCGCCTCACGCGAGCTCGAAGACTACCGGAGCATCTACCTGGACCTCTATCACGAGGCGCGCGAGCGCTCGAAGGTGGAGAAGGAACCGATCGCGGACGAGCTCGTCTTCGAAATGGAACTCGTCAAGCAGGTCGACATCAACGTCGACTACATCCTCATGCTCGTCGAACACCATCGGGGCGAGGGCGGCGACGGTGACGACCGCGAAATCCCCGTTGAAATCACGCGCGCCCTCGCTGCATCACCCGCCCTGCGCGGCAAACGTGACCTCATCGAAGAGTTCTACCGCCGAGTGTCCCTCAACGGGGACGTTCCCACAGAGTTCGAGTCCTTCATCGCCGCCAAGCGCGACAGCGAACTCAACGCGATCATCGAGGCTGAACGCCTCGGCGAGGGTGCGCGAGACTTCGCGTACGACTCCCTGCGCGAGGGCTACGTCCCCGACGAAGGGACAGGCCTGTCCTCGATCCTCCCGCCGGCCCGCCGCTTCGGTGGCGGTGGCAGCCGCGAAGCCATCCGCTCGCGCGTCCTTGACGCCCTGCGGACCTGGGTCGAACGATTCTCCGGACTCGGAGGACTGTGACGAACCGGCCCCGGCCTCGTACAACGCACGAGGTCGGGGCCGGGTTCGTGTCCCGCCTGATGTCAGGGGAGCGGTCGAAGCCGCTCCCGAGACAACGGACTACTGCTTGTTGCTGTCGTTGGCGCTGTCGGTGTCGGTAACCCCGGTGGACGCTGTTGGGGTTTCTGCAACGTTGGAATCGCCCGGGTTCTCAGTTTCAGCCGGAGCAGCTGGGCTGGTAGGGGCGCTGGGCGTAGCAGTGAGTCGTGGGCTCAACCAGTAGACGAACTCGCGGAGTCCCCACGCGCACAAGGCAGCGACGAAGTGGAAGGGCAGCCAGTGGGTCACGAGCCCCCAGCTGGGGCCGCTGGATATACCTCCTATCAGCCATCCCAAGAACCACAGGACCGCCACGTCGGAGAATACGGCCCCCACGATCGTGACAATCTTCCACGATCCGGCCTTCTCGAGGAACTTTCGCGTGATGGCTATCAGCACCTGGAAGAAGGTGAAGAATCCCAGGAAGCCAAAGAAGTAGATGAGCGCCAGATCCATGGCATAGGAGAGCGGGAGCCCGACCAGGAAAATCACGTGGAGCACCAGGTACCGGACAAAGAAGTTAACAATCCCTCGCGGGTCACGCTTATCTGTCATGCCCCCATCCTAACGGGGTTCTCAGCTGCGAGGTCCAGTCCTTCAAGCCGCTAGCATCACGGCGATACAAGCCCGCACTGCTTCCAACCCCGGCCCCGTTAATCAATGAACGAACGCGGTCACCGGGCCGCTCAAAGGCTCCTACACTGTTCTCATACGCCACAAAAGAGCAAGGCCGCTGAATGCAGCGCAGGATCAGGCGAGCGTGGCGTTGAGTGGGAAAGCGAGGACAAACGATGTCGTCCACCGACCAATACCTGGAGTTCGTGCTCGACCTGCTGGGCGAGCTGGAAGACGTGGCGCACCGCAAGATGATGGGCGAATATGTCCTCTACTACCGGAGCAAGGTCGTGGGTGGCATATACGACGACCGCTTCCTGCTCAAGGTCACGCCCGCCTCCGAACGGCTTCTATCCGAGGCCCCACGCGCCATCCCCTACGAGGGGGCGAAGGAGATGCTCCTCGTTGAGATAGAGGACCGCGACGTGCTGTGCGACGTAGTCTCGGCCATGTGGGAGGAGCTACCTGCGCCGAAGCAGAGGAAGAAAAAGTAGACGCGGCCCCGGCCTCGTGACGACGAGGTCGGGGCCAGTTTTCGCTTTTCTGGAGGCAGGGGAATGGTTGAAGCCGCTCCTGAGAAAACGGACTACTGCTTGTCGGTGTCGGTGTCGGTGTCGGTGGCAGCGGTGGTGGCCGTTGGGGCGTCTGGAACGTTGGAATCGCCCGGGTTCTCGGTTTCAGCCGGATCGGTGGGAGTGTCAGAGGCGCTGGGCGTGGCAGTTTGCTGAGGGTCCGGCGAGTGGAAGATCTCGCGGAGTCCCCACGCGCAGAAGGCAGCGAAGAAGTGGAAGGGCATCCATGAAGTCACGAGCCACCAGTCGGACCCGCCGCCGGCAATGCCCGCCACCAGTCGTCCGAACCACCACAGGATGGGTACGTCGATGAGGACAGTAACCGCGATCACGATAGCCTTCCACAACCCGGCGTGGTCGAGAAAATCCCGGGAGATGGACGCCAACACCTGGAAGAAGGTGAAGAAGCCCATGAGACAGAAAATAGTCAACAGAACGAGGCTGGATGACAAGGAGAGTACGAGTAAGACCAGGAGGCCCACTTGGAGCATCAGATACCGGACGACGAACGTAATAATCCCTCGAGGGTCCCGCATATCAATCATGCCCCCATCCTAACGGAGCACGCAGGCGCGAAGTCCAGGCCCCTCAAGCTCCTTGCGTCTCGGCGGCACCAGCCTCACCTGCTCCCGGTCCCGGCCTCGTATTGGACGAGACCAGGGCCGGGTTGCGCATTCTGCTGATGGCAGGGGAGCAGAAGTTCAGAGGGAGGAGACGAACTCCGCGAGGCGCTTCGCGTGCTCGCGCGAACGCTCCACCATGTCGGCGCGCGCCGCCTCATCCGTGCGATTCGCGTACGACACCCCGTACAGGGGAAGGCTCCCCGCAAACTCCATGCCCGTCAGCGCACACGTCGCCTTCGCGGGCGTCAGCAAGTCGTTGAAATCGACGGAATCTGGTGCGTAGTAAGCCTGAGAAGCCCCCGTCGTTACCGACACGACCAGCTTCTTACCGCGCAGAGCCGTACCCGAAGACCCGTGGCTGAAACCGCGCACAAACACGTCCTCCATCCACTTCTGCAGCAGCGCCGGCCAGCCGTACCACCACAGCGGATACTGCAACACGATGACGTCCGCGGCGCGAAGCTTTTCCTGCTCCGCCTCAACATCGAACGTGTACTCCGGATAGAGGTCATCGAGATGATCGATCTCGGCGCCAGGAAGCAGGACCGCAAGCTCCTCCAGGATCGTCTTATTCGCAACCGAATCATCGGCGGTGCGCGGGTGTCCTGACACAACCAGAACGTTGGACATCGCATTTCCTTTCGTTGATGCGAGGAGTCTACGTCCGCCCGTGGCCCCTGAACAGGGCCTGGAGTTCCATTTCGCGTGGGGTGAAGCCCCGTCCCCGAAGAGAAAATGACGCAGGACTACAGTAGAAGCATGGCCAACACTGACTCCCAGCCCCTCACCATGAACCGTATCCTCCTCGTCGTTGCAACGGGCGTCGGTGCGGGCTTCCTCTCCGGACTCTTCGGGGTGGGAGGCGGCCTCGTCATCGTGCCCGCCCTGATGGGCGTCCTGGGCATGGATCAGCGCCGCGCCTCGGCCACGTCGCTCGCCGCCATCATCGTCACTGCTGCCGTCGGCTCGGGAAACTACGCCCTGCACGGCGAGGTCTCCTGGGCCGGAGCCGCCCTCCTCGTGGTCGGCGCGCTCGCGGGCTCTCAGATAGGAGTGTGGCTCTTGCGCCGCCTCCCCGCGCCCGCCCTGCCCTGGATCCTCATTGGCTTCACTGTCTTCGTCATCGTCTCCCAATACCTGCACGTCCCCACACGTGAGGGAGTCGTGTCGCTGACCCCGGCCTCGTGCGCCCTCATGATCCTGGTCGGCCTGTGCGCCGGCATCCTCTCCGGTCTGGTCGGCGTGGGCGGCGGATCCGTCATCGTGCCCGGCATGGAACTCGCCGTCGGCGCGGGAGATCTGATCGCGCGCGGCACGTCTCTCCTCGTCATGATCCCCACCGGCATCGCCGGCACTGTCACCAATCTGCGCCATGGCATGGTCGACCTGCGCGTCGGACTCATCGTCGGCGCCTCCGCAGCGGCCACGGCCCCCGTCGGGCGCCTCGTGGCCACGTGGGTATCCCCGAGCGTCGGCGCGATCCTCTTCAACATCTTCCTGCTCTCCATCATAGCCTCGACGATCCTGAAGATGCGCAAGAAAGCGCGCGCCCAGAGGTAGGGACGAGGGCAGGCTCGTTATCTGCGCGCGCTCGCCAGGGCCTCGGCGATGTCGCCGCGAATGACGAGCGAACGATCCGAGATCTCTTTGGGAGCCGCCGCGTCCAGCGCAACGCACGCGTAGGTCGCCTCCGGATTGTCGAACACACGACGCCAGAACGGAAACTTGATGATGCTCGGCGTATTCATGCCGACGCCCATCTCGAGGTGAAGCACGCGGCCACTTGACGTGCGCTCCAAGAAGTCCTGATAACGACCGGCAGCCGCCATCCATCCATCGTCCTGAACGAAACGGTTATCGATGCGCAGGTTGGTCGTCATTTCCTCCCCGCACCTCGGGCAGTGGGGAATCAGCTCCGACGGGATACGCATGCCCTTCTGACTAGTCACCGCTTCACGCACCCACGACTCGTTGTCGTACGTCGTGTCGTGGCAGGGCGCCGAACACTGCAGCAGCCCGTAATCGCCCTGCGTGTAGAACAGGCGTTCCTTGTCGAAGCCGGAATTTTGGAAACGGTGATCGACGTTCGTGGTGATCACGAAGTAGTCGCGACCGCGTACGAGGTTCAGCAGGTCCGCGTACACCTGCCCCGGGCTGGCCTCGTAGCGCAGTAGGGAAATCATGCGGCTCCAAAACGCCCAGCGCTCCTCCGACGTGGGGTAGGGAAAGAAGCCGCCCGAGTAGGCGTCCGTGATGCCGCGCTCGGCGTGAAAATCCGCGAAACGTTCATCGAATACCGGGCCCGAGTGATTGTCTCCGTCGGCGGCGGACAGCCCGGCGCCCGCTCCGATCAGGATCGCGTCAGCGCTTTCGATAGCCTCGCGCAGGGTGGTGGGTCGGTTCATGGTGCCTCCTCCGTCGGTGATGGTTCAGAGCCCAAGAAGGGCGCGGTACAGGGCCTCGTCGTGGTCGCCGAATACGTCGAAAATGACGCGCACCTCGGACGCGCCCCGGGTGTCAGACTCAAGGAAATCGGCGACGGTCGACACCGCGATACGGGCCGCCTCCTCCTGCGGGAAGCCGAAGACACCCGTGGAAATGCAGCAGAAGGCTACCGTGTTGAGCCCATGTGCGGCTGCCTCCTCCAAGCATCGCTGGTACGAGCAAGCCAGGGCCTCCCGGTGCTCGTCAGTGAGCTCTCTGTTCACGATGGGGCCGACCGTGTGGATGACGAAGCGCGAGGGCAGGTGGAAGCCGGGGGTGAGGACGGCCTCGCCCGTCGGGAATCCCGAGGGGCCGTCGCCGCGTGTGCGCTCAGCCATGACGTCGGCGCATGCCTGCCGCAGTTCGAGCCCGGCTGCGCTGTGGATCGCGTTGTCGATGCACGTGTGCCCAGGTGCCCGGCATCCGAGCAGCGCCGAGTTTGCCGCGTTGACGATCGCGTCGACCTCCAGGCGGGTAATGTCGCCGCGCCACAGTGCCATGCGCGGGTGCGTGGACGAGGCCGTGGCGTCCTCCCAGGTCGCGGTCCCTTGACGCTCGCGCTCGGTGTCGAGGACAATCGCCTCGGCCTCCAGGTAGCCATCAGGCAGGGGAGCGGGATCCCGCAGATTCATGAGGGCGCGCAGATAGGCGCGTTCCTGTGAGGTGTTCGAGGGGGGAATCGTGCAGCCCATGTCGTCGGCTAGCAGATGCAGGGCCGCGTGGACTGCATCGCTGTGGGTGCTGAGCGTGTGCGTCATAAATCCCTCCAATTGTTTACATGACACATAACTATGTGATCTGGAGGTTTATTCCCTGTCATGCTCGACTACCGCTCCAGCGCATCCCCGGCCTCGTACATACGAAATCGGCCCCGACCTCGTAAATAC
>ERZ773087.1172-NODE-1172-length-17463-cov-16.665211_pt1 | contig 17463 bp, 19 predicted proteins | sample MGYA00511375_ERZ773087 | MGnify/ENA primary metagenome ERZ773087 (study PRJEB29015, sample SAMEA2737995) | human oral metagenome | biome: human oral; feature: human-associated habitat; material: dental | place: China | collected 2063 ...
TTAGGTACAGAATTGAAAGAATATGGAAAAATTTATAATAAAGATGGAGTTTTAGTTGTTCATAAACAACTTAAAAAGGGAGAAAAAATTCCTCCACATACTCATAAATATAAAGAACTTTTCTTTACAGTAGTATCAGGAAAAATGGAAGTTCAGTTAAATGATAAAGAAACTTATATAGTAGAGCCTAAAAAAGCTTTAAATTTTGCAGGAGATGTAAATATATCTGCAACAGCATTGGAAGATAGTGATATTTTTATATATTTAGTTGGTGAAAATAAGTAATTAAGTAAGAGGCTATTTTAATGAATAGTCTCTTTTTTTATTGTTGTAAAAAACTTAAAAAAGGTGTAAAATCTAACTATATATAAAAGATTATTATAATGTTTGCAACAGGAGGGTAGAAATGAATAAAGTTATAAAAAAAGATGATTGGAAAGTTTCTGTGTGGGCAGGAGGAACAACAAATGAAATTTTTATATACCCAGAAGATTCTAGTTATGCAGATAGGATTTTTAAGGCTAGAATAAGTGTTGCAACTACAAATAATGGTGAAAAATCACTTTTCACAAAATTACCAGGTGTAGAAAGGTATATTTCAAAATTATCTGGAGATATGAAACTTCAACACACAGATCACTATGATGTGGAAATGGAAGATTATCAAATAGATAGATTTAAAGGAGATTGGGAAACTTATTCTTGGGGAAAATTTAGAGATTTTAACTTAATGTTAAAAGGAATAAGAGGAGATTTATATTACAGACAGATAAGATCTAAGTGTAGACTGCACCTTGAAAAAGATAGTACAGTTGTCTTTTTATATGTTATAGATGGAAAAATTAATGTCAATGGAACAGACTTAGCGACAGAAGATTTCTACATAACAGACGATAATATATTAGATGTTTTTGGAAATAATCCAAAAATATATTATGGTTTTATCAAGGAATGGGATCAATAGATGAAAATAATATTTTCTCCAAGTAAGGAAATGAGAGAAGAAAATATTTTTGAAAATAAAAAAATAGAATTTACTGAGTCTAAATTTAAAGATAAGACTAATATTTTAATAGGTATCCTAAAAGAAAAATCATTATCTGAAATAGAAAATATAATGAAATTAAAAGGGGAATTACTTAATAAAACATATAAAGATATACAAGATTATGATAAATTAAAATTTATTCCTGCTATTTCAATGTATTATGGTGTTTCATTTAAAGAGTTAAATTTAGAAGATTATTCAGAAAAATCTTTAGAATATTTGAAGAATAATCTTCTTATTTTATCTGCACTATATGGAGTTTTGTTAGCTTTTGATTTAGTGAAAAAATATAGATTAGATATGACTATGTCAATCATAGATAAAGGTCTATATAATTTTTGGAAGAAAGATATTAATGATTATATTTCAAATATCCTTAGTAAAGATGAAGTATTATTAAATCTAGCTTCTGGTGAATTTTCAAAATTGATAGATAATAAAAAGATTTCTATGATTAATATTGATTTTAAAGAAGAGAAAGATGGTGCTTATAAATCTGTAAGTACATATAGTAAAAAAGCAAGGGGTCAGTTTTTAAATTATCTTATAAAAAATCAAATAGCTAACTTAGAAGATATTAAAAAAATTAAATTAGATGGATATAGTCTTAATAAAGATTTATCAGATGAGAAAAATTTAATTTTTACTAGAAAAAATTCTTAAAAAATTATTTGACAATGATAGTTATATGTGGTAGACTAATAAAGTCATTTGGAGCGGAATATAGCGCAGCCCGGTAGCGCACCTGCCTTGGGAGCAGGGGGCCGCAAGTTCAAATCTTGCTATTCCGACCATTCTTGGGGTGTCGCCAAGCGGTAAGGCAACGGACTTTGACTCCGTTATGCGTTGGTTCGAATCCAGCCACCCCAGCCATAATAAAAAATTCAACTAGAAAGAAATTTCTAGTTTTTTTATTTATAAAAATAATATTGTTCTATAAATAGTATTGTACAAAAATAAAATGTGTGCTATTATATCAAATATAAAGAAAATTAAATAATAAAAACTAGTTACAAGGGAGTCAATAAATTGACTGAGAAAAGGATAATGAGCCTTGACCTTTTGACCTGATTTGGGTAATGCCAACGTAGGAAGTAAAAGAGTTTATTTTTAAATTACAAAGCATATACAAATTGGGTATATGCTTTTTTTCTTTATTCTTGGAGGTAAATATGAAGAATGTGTTATCAATAGCAGGTTCAGATTGTAGTGCAGGAGCAGGAATACAAGCTGATCTAAAAACTTTTATTGCAAATGGAGTTTATGGAATGACAGTTATCGCAAGTTTAACTGCCCAGAATCCACAAGAAGTAAAAATGCTTGAAGATGTTTCAATAGAAATGTTAAAAAATCAAATAGAAGCTATATTTGATGTTATGGAAGTTTCAGCTATAAAGATTGGTATGTTAAATAGTAAAAAAAATGGAGAAGTTGTATATAGTAACTTATTAAAATACAAGGCAAAGAATATAGTTCTTGACCCTGTGATGATAGCTACAAGTGGAAAGTCTTTAATAAAAGATGAAACAAAAGATTTTTTAATAAATAAGTTATTTAAGATAGCAGATATAATAACACCTAATTTAGATGAAACAAAGGAAATAGTAAAAATAATTTTAAATAATGAAAATATAGAAAATATTGATAATATAGAAAAAATGAAAACTTATGGAAAAGTGATTGCAGATTTTACTAAGAAGTGGGTATTGATAAAAGGAGGCCATCTTTCAAATAGTGCAGTGGATATTCTTTTAAATAGTGATGAAACATATATTTTAGAAGGAGAGAAAATTCCTAATAACAAGACCCATGGGACAGGTTGCAGTTTATCCTCAGCTATAGCTTCAAACTTAGCTAAAGGCTATTCTATGTTGGATTCAGTTAAGAAAGCTAAGAACTTTGTACTGTGTTCAATAAAAAACTCAATAGATTTTGGAGAAATAGGTGGAACAGTGAATCAAATGGGAGAAATATATAAAAATATAGATATAGAAAAGCTATATTAAGGAGAATATATGGACTTAAAGACTTGTAAAATTTATTTAGTTACTGATGAAAAGGCTTGTTTAGGAAAAGATTTCTATAGCTGTATAGAAGAAGCTATTAAAGGTGGAGTGAAGATAGTTCAGTTAAGAGAAAAAAACATTTCTACAAAAGATTTCTATGAGAAGGCTTTAAAAGTAAAAGAAATATGCAAAAACTATGGAGCCTTATTCATTATAAATGACAGATTAGATATAGCACAGGCTGTTGGAGCAGATGGGGTTCACCTAGGGCAATCTGATATGCCTATAGAAAAAGCAAGGGAGATTTTAAAGGATAGATTTTTAATTGGAGCAACAGCAAGAAATATAGAAGAAGCTAAAAGAGTAGAACTCTTAGGAGCAGACTATATAGGAAGTGGGGCTATCTTTGGAACAAACACAAAAGATAATGCAAAAAAATTAGAGATGGAAGAGTTAAAAAAGATAGTTGCCAGTGTAAAAATACCAGTATTCGCTATAGGTGGAATAAATATTAATAATGTGGGTATATTAAAAAATATAGGTTTGCAAGGTATATGTTCAGTGTCAGGGATATTATCAGAAAAAGATTGTAAAAAAGCAGTAGATATAATGTTAAAAAATTTTAATTAAATAGGGAGATGGTCAATATGTATAAAACACAAATGGAGGCTGCTAAAAAAGGAATTTTAACAAAAGAAATGAAAAGTATTGCTGAAAGTGAGTCTATGGATGAAAAGATTTTAATGCAGAGAGTAGCAAGTGGAGAGATTGCTATACCAGCTAATAAAAATCATAGCTCTCTTATGGCAAAAGGAGTTGGAACAGGTCTATCTACCAAGATAAATGTAAATCTAGGAATATCTAAAGATTGTCCTGATGTGGATAAGGAATTGGAAAAAGTAAAGGTTGCCATAGATATGAAGGCAGATGCAATAATGGATTTAAGCTCTTTTGGTAAGACAGAAGAATTTAGAAAAAAATTAATTGCTATGTCTACTGCTATGGTTGGTACAGTTCCTGTCTATGATGCCATAGGTTTCTATGATAAGGAATTAAAGGATATAAAGGCTGAAGAATTTTTAGATGTAGTGAGAAAACATGCAGAAGATGGAGTGGACTTTGTTACTATCCATGCTGGGCTAAATAGAGAAGCAGTGGAACTTTTCAAAAGAAATGAAAGAATAACTAATATTGTTTCAAGAGGAGGTTCTCTTATGTATGCTTGGATGGAGCTTAACAAAGCAGAAAATCCATTCTATGAAAACTTTGATAAGCTTTTAGATATCTGTGAAGAATATGATATGACAATAAGTTTAGGAGATGCACTAAGACCAGGTTGTTTAAATGATGCAACAGATGCCTGTCAAATAAAAGAATTAATAACATTGGGAGAATTAACAAAAAGAGCTTGGAAAAGAAATGTACAGATAATAATTGAAGGACCAGGGCATATGGCAATAGATGAAATAGAAGCAAATGTAAAGTTAGAAAAGAAACTTTGTCATAATGCACCTTTTTATGTGCTAGGGCCATTGGTAACGGATATTGCTCCTGGTTATGACCATATCACTTCAGCTATTGGTGGAGCAATAGCAGCAGCTGCTGGAGTTGATTTTCTTTGTTATGTAACACCAGCAGAACATTTAAGATTGCCAAACTTAGATGATATGAAAGAAGGGATAATAGCTTCTCGTATTGCTGCTCATGCTGCTGATATCAGTAAAAAAGTTCCAAAGGCTATTGATTGGGATAATAGAATGGCAAAATATAGAGCAGATATAGATTGGGAAGGAATGTTCTCAGAGGCAATAGATGAAGAAAAAGCTAGAAGATATAGAAAAGAATCTACTCCTGAAAATGAAGATACTTGTACTATGTGTGGAAAAATGTGTTCTATGAGAACTATGAAAAAAGTGATGTCAGGTGAAGATGTAAATATTTTAAAATAATTAGGAGTAGAAATGGCAGAGATTAATGGAAAATATGAAGAGATAAATGATGTTAATTTACTAGATTATCTAATAGAAAATAAATATAGAGTGGACAGAGTTGTTGTTGATTTCAATGGAGATATAGTAAAAAAAGCAGATTTCTCAAAAATTAATATAAAAAATACAGATAAGATAGAAATTGTATGCTTTGTTGGTGGAGGCTAAGATATGGACTTAAAAGAAGAAAATTTGCTTAAAAGAAATGTAAAAGGCATAGCTAAAAAATTAAAAGAGAAAAAAGTTTGTATTTTAGGTTTGGGTGGCTTGGGTTCAAATGTGGCTATTTTACTTGCAAGAGCTGGTATAGGTCATTTAAAATTAGTAGATTTTGATGTAGTAGAAGCAAGTAATTTAAATAGACAACAATATAGAATATCTCATATAGGAATGAAAAAAACAGAAGCTATAAAAACTATTATAAAAGAAATTAATCCTTTTGTAGAGATTGATACTTTGGATATAAAGGTAGATAGAGAAAATATATATTCAACAGTTGGAGATATAGAAATTGTTGTAGAAGCTTTTGATAGAGCTGAAACAAAAGCTATGACATTAGAAGAATTACTGACAAATAAAAACAAGATAGTTATATCTGCCTCTGGAATGGCAGGTTTAGGTTCAGCTAATGAGATAATTACCAGAAAAATTAAGGAAAATTTTTATTTGATAGGAGATAATTATTCTGATTATGAAGAATATTCAGGTATTATGTCAACAAGAGTTATGCTCTGTGCTGCCCACCAAGCCAATATGGTTTTAAGAATAATATTGGGAGAAAAAGGAGAATAAATGAAAGATAGTTTTAAACTTGGAAATAAAGAATTTAACTCAAGATTTATTCTTGGTTCAGGTAAATATTCAAATGAATTAATAAATAGTGCTATTAATTATGCAGGAGCAGAGATAGTAACTGTTGCAATGAGAAGGGCTGTCAGTGGAGTTCAAGAAAATATTTTAGATTATATTCCTAAGAATATAACTTTACTTCCTAATACTTCTGGAGCAAGAAATACTGAAGAAGCGGTAAAGATAGCAAGACTTGCAAGGGAATGTACTCAAGGAGATTTTATTAAAATTGAAGTAATAAAAGATAGTAAATATCTTTTGCCAGATAACTATGAAACTATAAAAGCAACTGAAATATTAGCAAAAGAAGGCTTTATTGTAATGCCATATATGTATCCAGATTTGAATGTTGCAAGAGCTTTAAGAGATGCAGGAGCAAGTTGTATAATGCCACTTGCAGCACCAATAGGCTCTAATAGAGGTTTAATAACTAAGGAATTTATTAAAATTTTAATAGATGAAATAGATCTACCAATAATAGTTGATGCAGGAATAGGAAAACCTTCACAAGCCTGTGAAGCAATGGAAATGGGTGTAACTGCTATTATGGCTAATACAGCAATAGCAACTGCAAATGATATTCCAAAAATGGCAAGAGCTTTTAAGTATGCAATACAAGCTGGTAGAGATGCCTATCTTGCAAAATTGGGTAGAGTTTTAGAAAAAGGAGCTTCTGCTTCTTCACCGCTTACTGGTTTTTTAAATGAGGTGGATTAATGGAATTAGAAAATATCAACTCAGATATTATGGATAGAGTAATAAGTGAAATGAATAGTTATGACTATAATTCTTTTACAGATGAAGATATAAAGGAAGCCTTAAAAAAAGAATATTTGTCTATAAAAGATTTTCAAGCTCTTTTATCTCCAAAAGCTATAAATTATCTTGAAGAAATGGCAATGAAAGCAAAGGAATATAGAGAAAGATATTTTGGAAATTCTGTCTATATGTTTACACCTCTATATATTTCAAATTATTGTGATAATTATTGTGTTTACTGTGGTTTTAATTCACATAATAAGATAAAAAGAGCTAGACTAGATTTTGAGCAAATAGAAGTTGAATTAAAAGAGATAGCAAAAACAGGTTTGGAAGAAATTCTTATACTTACAGGAGAAAGTGAAAGATATTCTAATGTTAAATATATAGGGGAAGCTTGTAAGTTAGCAAGAAAATATTTTAATAATGTTGGAGTTGAAATATATCCAGTTAATATAAAAGATTATGAGTATCTAAATTCTTGCGGAGTTGACTATATAACAATTTTTCAAGAAACATATAACAATGAAAAGTATAAAAAACTACATTTAGAAGGACATAAGAAAGTTTTTTCATATAGATTTAATTCACAAGAAAGAGCTTTAATGGGAGGAATGAGAGGAGTTGCTTTTGCAGCATTGTTGGGTTTAGATGATTTTAGAAAAGATGCTTTTTCAACTGGCTATCATGCTTATCTTTTACAAAAAAAATATCCTTATGCTGAAATTTCTATTTCTTGTCCAAGATTAAGACCTATCATTAATAATTTAAAAATAGAGGAAGAAATTGTCACAGAAAAAGAATTATTCCAAATTATATGTGCATATAGATTATTTTTACCCTTTGCTAATATAACAATATCTACAAGGGAAAATCCTAATTTTAGGGATAATATAATAAAAATAGCTGTGACAAAAATTTCAGCAGGAGTGGATACAGGAATAGGTGCACATAGTGAATATTCAAATAAAAAAGGTGATGAACAATTTGAAATAGCTGATAAAAGGACAGTATCTGAAATATTTGAAAAGATAAAAAGTGAAGACTTACAACCTGTGATGAATGACTATATCTATTTAAAGGATTAATTATGTTGGAAAATAAGATAAAATTAAATATCATTACTAATAGAAAATTATGTGAAAATGAAAATCTTGAAAGGCAAATTGAAAAAATTTTTTCAGCTTATGAGAAAAAAATAATTTTAAAAAAATTTGAAATTGTCACTCTCACTTTAAGAGAAAAAGATTTAGATAAAAATGAATATTTAAACTTAGTAGAAAAAATCTATCCTATTTGTAAAAAATATAGGATAGATTTAATTTTACATCAAAATTATGATCTAAACTTAGATAAGAAATATAAAATAGGTGGTTTTCATTTAAGTTATGAAATTTTTAAATCCTTAAATAAAAATATTAGAGAAAAACTTATAAAGAAATATAAAAGAATAGGAGTTTCTATTCATAGTCTTGAAGAGGCAAGAAAAGTAGAGAATTTAGGAGCAAGCTATGTAGTTGCAGGACATATATTTGAGACAGATTGTAAGAAAGGTTTGGAACCTAGAGGATTGAATTTCATTAAAGAATTATCATCCATATTAACTATTCCAATATTTGCAATAGGTGGGATAAATAAAGAAAACTCTAACTTAGTTCTAAATAGTGGAGCTTTTGGAGTATGTATGATGTCAAGCTTAATGAAATATTAATTTTTTTCTATGTATTATATTTGAAAAATAATACTTTTTTTAGTTGTATAAGATAAAAAATAAAGTTTTTAGTTTAATTTTTTTATATTAGTAGTATAATATAATTATAAAGAGTATTTCTACATAATCAAAAAACTATATATAAAAATTATGGAGGTGATGAATATGGCTACTGATGCTATGCTAAAAGTCAAAGATGCTGAATTAAAGGCAAAAGAGATATTAGAAAATGCTCATAAAGATGTTTTAACCTTAAAAGAAGAGACAAAAGAAAAAGTTAAAAAATCTTATGATGAAGCTATAAAAAATGCTAAAAAAGAAGCTGAAGAACTTAAACTAAAGTATAAAAATGAGGGAGAAGCTATTGCTATGCCTATATTTGAAAGTGCAGAAAGAAAAGTTTCCTCTATTAAGGACATAGGGGAGGATAAACTTAAATCTGTGGTTGATATGATAGTAGAAAGGATAGTGAATTCAAATGGCAATAGTTAAAATGAAAAAGTTTAAATTATTTGCTCTTGAAAAAGATAGAAAAGCTTTATTAAAAGAGTTACAAAAATTTGATTATGTCCATTTCATCAAAACCTCAAATGAAGAAAATGAAGATTTAAAAGAAGTAGAACTTCCTGAAAATATTAATCTACTTAAAGAAAAAAGTCAAAAAGTTAAGTGGATGAAAAATTTTTTATTAAAACTTTTTCCTAAAGAAGCTAAGGAAGAAATTTCAAACAGCTCCACTGAACACTTACTTTTTGTACAAATAGAACAGCAGGCAGATAAATACGATTTTAATAAAGATTATGAAATTTTGGATAGAATAAGCAAAGAAATTGAGACTAATAAAGAGGAAATTATAAATCTTGAAATTAGAAGAAAAGAGATTGATAGTTGGAGAAATATAAAAGAGCCTATTGAAAATTTAAAAGCTTTTAAAACAGCAAAAGTATTTTTAGGTACTGTACCAAAGAAAAGTTTTGAAACTCTGAAAGATAGTGTAAGGAATTTTGATAAGGTATATGTAGAAGAAATTTCACAAGATTCAACTATGATAAATTTAATGGTTTTAGGTTCAAAATTAGAGGAAAAAGAATTAAGAAATCAATTGAAAACTCATAGTTTTACAGAACTTAATTTTGATTTTAAAGGTACTTTTGAAGAAGAGTTTGAAAGAATAAAACTAAGAGAAGAAGAAATCAAAAAAGCTGATAGCAAGTTAAAAAATACAGCAGAAAGACTTTTAAAAGTCATTCCAAAATTAGAAGTACAAGATAATTATTTGGATAATTTATTATTGAGAGAAAATATAGTTTCTAATTTCAAAAAAACAGATACTGTGGATGTTATAGAAGGATATATTCCAGCAGATATGGAATATGAATTTCAAAAACTTATTACAAGAATTTCAAGTAGAAATAGTTTTTTAGAAATTTCAGATGTGGATAAGGACAATCCAGAAGTACCAATTTTACTAAAAAATTCTGGACTAACTGGTTTATTTGCTTCTATTACTCAAATGTATGCACTACCTAGATATAATGAAATTGACCCTACACCAATATTATCAATATTTTATTGGGTATTCTTTGGAATGATGGTGGCAGATTTTGCCTATGGCTTAATATTGTGTTTGGTCTCAGGTATTGCATTGATAGTAGGAAGTTTTAGTGAAACAACTAGAAAATTTTTAAAATTTTTCTTTGCATTAAGTTTTTCAACTATGATATGGGGATTACTATATGGTAGTGCCTTTGGTGATTTAATTAAATTACCAACTCAAGTCTTAGATTCATCAAAAGATTTTATGTCTATTTTAATATTATCAGTGATATTTGGAGCAGTTCATTTAGTAATAGGGTTAGCTATTAAAGCATATATTCTTATAAAAAATGGGTATTTTATGGATGCTATATATGATGTTTTCTTATGGTATTTGACTTTAGCAAGTTTAATTATGCTTATTCTTGCAGGAAAATTTGGATTTAGTGAATTCACTAAAAATATTCTTTTAGTTTGTACTCTTGTTGGAATGTTAGGTATAGTTGCCTTTGGAGCAAGAGATGCAGAAACTATTGTAGGAAGAATAGGTGGAGGAATTTATTCACTATATGGAATTACCTCATATATAGGAGATTTTGTTTCTTATTTAAGACTTATGGCATTGGGCTTAGCAGGAGGTTTTATAGCAGTTGCTATAAATATTATTGTAAAAATGCTAGTAAGTGGAGGAATACTTGGAATTATACTTGGAGTAATTGTATTTGCATTTGGACAATCATTTAATATATTTTTAAGTTTCTTATCTGCTTATGTACATACTTCAAGACTTATGTATGTTGAATTTTTCTCTAAATTCTATGAAGGTGGAGGAAAGGCATTTAAAAAATTCAGGATATAGCTAAAAAATAAATGAAATGTATTCTATTTTAAATAACCTAGTAATGTAAGTAAAAACAAGTGAAATTGCATTCTAAATTTTTTATCGTTAAGAAATTTAGCTAGCAATGAGCTGTTTTTATTACATTATCAATTAATTAGTAAAAAATAAATAAATATATTATAAGGTAGAAAGGGGCAGTAAAATGGAAAATATAATGACAATATTTCAACAATATGGTGGAGTAGTATTTGGAGTTTTAGGTGCAGCACTTGCAGTTTTATTATCTGGTATTGGTTCAGCAAGAGGAGTTGGAATTGCAGGACAAGCAGCAGCAGGTTTAGTTATTGATGAACCTGAAAAGTTTGGTAAAGCTATGGTACTTCAACTTTTACCAGGAACACAAGGACTTTATGGTTTTGTAATTGGACTATTTATTATGTTTAGACTTTCACCTGAAATGACAATAGCAGAAGGTTTGTATTTGTTAATGGCAGGACTTCCAGTTGGTTTTGTTGGATTGAGATCAGCTCTATATCAAGGACAAGTTGCAGTAGCAGGAATCAATATTTTGGCTAAAAATGAAACTCATCAAACAAAAGGAATAATACTTGCAGTAATGGTGGAAACTTACGCAATATTAGCATTTGCTATGTCTTTCCTATTACTAAATCAAGTAAAATTTTAAAAAGGATGTGATAGAATGTCCAATTTAGATAATCTTGTTGCTGAAATTTTGCAACAAGCCAAGAAAGAAGCAAATAGAATTTTAACAAAAGCAAAGGCTGAAAATCTTGAGTTTACTGAAAAAGAAAATAAGAAAATTCAAAGAGAAGTTGATATTCTAGAACAAAAATCAAAAGAGGAAGCTATATCTCTAAAAGAAAGAATTTTATCCAATGCTAATTTAAAATCAAGGGATATGATACTTCAAGCAAAAGAAGAGTTGGTTGATAAGGTATTAGAAAAAGCCTTAGAAAGACTTAAAAATATTGATAAGGATAGTTATTTAGATTTTATTGAGAATACTTTAAAAAATTTAAATGTATCTAAAAATACAGAGATAATATTAACAAAGAAAATGAAAGAGATACTTGGAGATGAAATATTTGGTTATAAGGTTTCAGATGATGTTGTTGAGTCAGGTTGTAGTATAAAAGATGGGAATCTTATATATAACAATGAATTCTCAAATCTTTTAGAATTTAATAAGGAAGATTTGGAAAAAGAGATTTTAAAGAAAATTTTTGGATAGGAGGCTTTTATGGATAGAGAATTATTTATTCAACCAAGTGTTAGAATAAGAAATCTTGAAAAAAAACTCTTAACAAAAAGTCAATTTGAGAGATTATATGAAGCAGATGATTTACAAGATTCAATAAGACACTTAAATGAAACTGTATATTCAGAAGACTTAGTAAAAATAGATAGGGCAGAAAATTTTGAAGTAGCTCTTTCCAATTCATTGAACAGAACTTATAATGAGGCTTTATCCCTTTGTCCAGTTAAAGAACTTGTAGATGTTTTAACTTATAGATTTGCCTTTCATAATATAAAGGTTGCAGTTAAAGAAAAAATTTTACAAGAAAATTTTGAACATATTTATTCAAAAGTCCATTATGATGACTTAGACAATCTAAGAAAACAGTTTGAAACAGAAAAAGGTGAAAAAGGCACTTGGTATGAAGATACTGTAATTCAAGCATATAAGACTTTTGAAGAAACAAAAGATCCAGAAAAAATAGAATTTTTTATAGATAAAAGATATTTTGAAAAAGTCTTAGAAATTTCTAAAAAGTTTGGACTTGATTTAGTGGAAGAATATTTTAGAGCTATGATAGATTTTGTAAATATTAGAACCTTTATTCGTTGTAAAAGACAAGAGCAAGATATATCTGTTTTGAAGGAAGCATTGATTCAAGGTGGATATATAGATATAGATGACATTTCTACTTATTTCTATAAGGAAATACAAGATTTAGTTAATGCTTATAAGAATACTAAAATAGGAAAGAGCTTATTTTTGGGTTTAAAGGGTTACAATGAAACTGGAAGATTGTTGTTATTTGAAAAACATATGGAGAATTATTTAACTAATCTTTTAAAAGAAAGAGTAAAGAGAATGCCTTATGGACCAGAGATTATTTTTGCCTATGTTCATGCAAAAGAAATTGAAATTAAAAATTTAAGAATAGCTTTGGTTGGTAGAGCTAATGGACTTTCACCAGATTTCATAAAAGAAAGGTTGCGTGAAACTTATGTATAAGATAGCTGTAATAGGAGATAAAGATTCTGTCTTAGCTTTTAAAATACTTGGTGTAGATGTTTTTATAACATTAGATGCACAAGAAGCAAGAAAAACTATTGATAGAATAGCAAAAGAAAATTATGGAATTATCTTTGTTACAGAGCAACTTGCAAAAGATATTCCAGAAACAATAAAGAGATATAACAGTGAGGTAATACCTGCTATTATATTGATACCTAGCAATAAAGGAAGTTTAAATATAGGTTTAGCAAATATAGATAAAAATGTAGAAAAAGCTATTGGTTCAAATATATTGTAGAAAGTGAGGGCTTAACATTGAAAGAAGGTAGAATTATTAAGGTTTCAGGTCCTTTAGTTGTAGCTGAGGGAATGGAAGAAGCTAATGTATATGATGTTGTAGAAGTTTCAGATAATAAGCTCATTGGTGAAATCATAGAAATGAGAGGAGATAAAGCCTCTATACAAGTATATGAAGAAACAACAGGGATAGGGCCAGGAGATGTTGTTGTTACAACTGGAAGTCCACTTTCCATTGAGCTTGGACCTGGTATGTTAGAGCAAATGTTTGATGGTATACAAAGACCTCTTTTGAAAATTCAAGAAGCAGTTGGAGATTTCTTGTTAAAAGGTGTTAGTGTACCAGCACTTGATAGAGAAAAAAAATGGCAATTTACGCCGACTGTACAAGTTGGAGATGAAGTAGAGCCTGGAAAAGTTATAGGAACTGTACAAGAAACAGAAATTGTTTTACATAAGATAATGGTTCCTAATGGAGTCTATGGAAAAATAATAGATATTAAAGAAGGAGAATTTACAGTAGAAAGAACTATCTGTTCAATAGAAACAGAAAATGGTGTGAGAGAATTAAATATGATACAAAAGTGGCCTGTCAGAAAAGGTAGACCATATTTAAGAAAACTAAATCCTGTAAAGCCTTTGATAACAGGACAAAGAATTATAGATACTTTCTTTGCTGTTACTAAGGGAGGAACTGCTGCAATTCCTGGACCATTTGGTTCTGGTAAAACTGTAATACAACACCAACTTGCTAAATGGGCAGATGCAGAAGTAGTTGTTTATGTTGGTTGTGGAGAACGTGGAAATGAAATGACAGATGTACTTATGGAATTTCCAGAAATTATTGACCCTAAAACAGGGCAATCTTTAATGAAAAGAACAGTTCTTATAGCTAATACTTCTAATATGCCAGTTGCTGCTCGTGAGGCTTCAATCTATACTGGTATAACTATTGCAGAATATTTTAGAGATATGGGATATTCAGTGGCACTTATGGCAGATTCAACAAGTCGTTGGGCAGAAGCACTTCGTGAAATGTCAGGACGTTTGGAAGAAATGCCAGGTGATGAAGGATATCCAGCATATCTATCAAGTAGAATAGCAGAGTTTTATGAAAGAGCAGGGCTTGTTGAATGTCTAGGTAATGGAGAAGAAGGAGCATTAACTGTAATAGGAGCAGTATCTCCACCAGGAGGAGATATTTCAGAGCCAGTTTCTCAATCAACATTGAGAATTGCAAAAGTTTTCTGGGGACTTGACTATGCACTATCTTATAGAAGACACTTTCCAGCTATAAACTGGTTAAATTCTTATTCACTTTACCAAGCAAAGATGGATAAATATAAGGAAGAGGAAGTTGATAGAGATTTTCCAAAATTTAGAATAGAAGCTATGGCACTTTTACAAGAAGAAGCTAAATTACAAGAAATTGTAAGACTTGTTGGTAGAGATTCACTTTCTGAATTTGATCAATTAAAATTGGAAATTACAAAATCTCTTCGTGAAGACTTTTTACAACAAAATGCCTTTCATGAAGTAGATACTTATTGCTCTTTGCCAAAACAATTTAAAATGTTAAAATTAATTTTATCATTCTATGATGAAGCTCAAAGAGGTTTAAAAGAAGGAGTTTATTTAGATGAAATTTTAGCTCTTCCAGCTCGTGAAAAAATCACGAGAGCAAAAAATATAAGTGAAAAAGAGCTAGATAGTTTTGATAAGATAGAAGAAGAAATAAAAGAAGCAGTGTCAAAATTAATAGCAGAAGGAGGTAAACCTAATGCTTAAAGAATATAAATCAGTACAAGAAGTAGTAGGACCTTTGATGATAGTTGAAGGGGTAGAAGGAATTAAATATGAAGAACTTGTAGAAATTCAAACTCAAACTGGAGAAAAAAGGCGTGGACGTGTTCTTGAAATAGATGGAGATAGAGCAATGATACAACTTTTTGAAGGTTCTGCTGGAATAAATCTTAAAGATACAACAGTTAGATTCTTAGGAAAACCACTTGAATTAGGAGTTTCTGAGGATATGATAGGTCGTATTTTTGATGGATTAGGAAATCCTATTGATAAAGGACCAAAAATTATTTCTGAAAAAAGAGTAGATATAAATGGTTCTCCAATAAATCCTGTTTCAAGAGATTATCCATCAGAATTTATTCAAACAGGAATCTCAACTATTGATGGACTTAATACCTTAGTTAGAGGACAAAAATTACCAATATTCTCTGGTTCAGGACTTCCTCATAATAATGTTGCAGCACAGATAGCAAGACAAGCTAAAGTACTTGGTGATGATGCAAAGTTTGCTGTTGTATTTGCTGCAATGGGAATTACTTTTGAAGAAGCACAATTTTTTATAGATGACTTTACAAAAACAGGGGCTATTGATAGAGCAGTTTTATTTATAAATCTTGCCAATGACCCTGCTATTGAAAGAATTTCAACTCCAAGAATGGCACTTACTTGTGCAGAATACCTTGCTTTTGAAAAGGGAATGCATGTTTTGGTTATTTTAACTGACTTAACTAACTATGCAGAAGCTCTTCGTGAAGTATCAGCAGCCAGAAAAGAAGTTCCAGGAAGAAGAGGATATCCAGGATATCTATATACTGACCTTTCACAAATTTATGAAAGAGCAGGAAAAATTAAAGGAAAACCTGGTTCAATTACTCAAATTCCAATTTTAACTATGCCAGAAGATGATATAACTCACCCAATTCCTGACCTTACAGGATATATCACAGAAGGTCAAATAATTCTTTCAAGGGAACTATATAAAAGTGGTATTCAACCACCTATCTTTGTAATTCCATCTCTATCAAGATTGAAAGATAAAGGAATAGGTAAAGGAAAAACAAGAGAAGACCATGCAGATACAATGAACCAAATTTATGCTGGTTATGCCTCTGGAAGAGAAGCAAGAGAACTTGCAGTAATTCTTGGAGATTCAGCCTTATCTGATGCAGATAAAGCCTTTGCAAGGTTTGCAGAAGATTTTGATAAGGAATATGTAAATCAAGGTTATGAAACAAATAGAAGTATAGAAGAAACCTTGAATTTAGGATGGAAACTTTTAAAAATTATTCCTCGTTCAGAATTGAAGAGAATAAGAGTTGAATACTTAGATAAATATTTAGCAGATAAAGACTAGGAGGGATATTATGGCTAAGCTAAAAGTAAATCCTACTAGAATGGCCCTTTCTGAATTGAAAAAAAGGCTTGTAACAGCTAAAAGAGGACATAAACTTTTAAAAGATAAGCAAGATGAATTGATGAGACAGTTTATAAATCTTATTAAAGAAAATAAAAAACTTCGTGTAGAGGTTGAAAAAGAGCTTTCAGACTCTTTTAAATCTTTCCTTCTTGCTAGTGCTACAATGAGTCCATTGTTTTTGGAAAGTGCTATATCATTTCCAAAAAAGAAAATATCAGTGGAAATGAATTTAAAAAATATAATGAGTGTCAATGTTCCTGAAATGAAGTTTGTTAAAGAAGAAGCTGAAGGAGGTATATTTCCTTATGGTTTTGTACAAACCTCAGCAGAATTAGATGATACTGTTATAAAATTACAAAAAGTTTTAGATAATCTTTTATCTCTTGCAGAAATAGAAAAATCTTGTCAACTTATGGCAGATGAAATTGAAAAGACAAGAAGAAGAGTTAATGCTCTTGAGTATAGTACAATTCCTAATCTTGAAGAAACAGTAAAAGATATTAGAATGAAACTAGATGAAAATGAAAGAGCAACTATAACAAGGCTTATGAAAGTAAAACAAATGTTACAAAAGGATGCTTAAAAAAATTTAATATTTTTGGTAACAAATGTTACAGAGATTTTAGAAAAACCATTATATACTTTAATTATAATAAATTTGATTTACCCCTCTCCAGCTGATTGAAAAGATTTTTTAAATCTTCAATCAGCTTTTTTTGTTAATAAAATATAAATAATGTTATAATAGTAACAAGAGATAAATTTTTGAAGGAGGGTTGGTATGAAAAGAATAGGAATAGGGATAAGTGATTTTAAACATTTAATAGAAGAAGATTTTTATTATTTTGATAAGACAAAATTTATAGATGAAATAATTAAAGATGGAGCACAAGTAAAACTATTTACCCGTCCAAGAAGATTTGGAAAAACATTAAATATGTC
>ERZ773087.1178-NODE-1178-length-17387-cov-38.231075_pt1 | contig 17387 bp, 14 predicted proteins | sample MGYA00511375_ERZ773087 | MGnify/ENA primary metagenome ERZ773087 (study PRJEB29015, sample SAMEA2737995) | human oral metagenome | biome: human oral; feature: human-associated habitat; material: dental | place: China | collected 2063 ...
TATCGCGAAGGCGCAGGATGGGCTTTGGACGAGAAACGCACCTATCAGAACCAAGAATATCAAGATAAACTCGATGCTGCTACCATCTACGGATTGCTCGAAAACGAGATTATCCCGATGTACTATAAGAAGAACAAGAAGGGTTATAGCGAGAAGTGGATTCAGGTTATCAAGAATTCGATTGCCACTATCGCGCCTCACTATACGATGAAACGTCAATTGGACGACTACTTCGACAAGTTCTACAACCGTCAAGCAAAGCGTTCTGCCGAGCTGTTGGCCAACAACAACGAATTGGCCAAGAAGATTTCGCTGTGGAAAGAGGCCGTTGCCGAACGCTGGGATGGCATCCACGTGGTTTCCAAAGAAACTTCGTTCTTGGAGAACGGAGGCGAAACGGGTATGAAATACAAGATAACCTACGTTATCGATGAACAAGGCTTGGACGATGCTGTAGGACTGGAACTTGTTTCGCTGAACAACGAACAAAGCGACTCAGAACGTGAAGTGTATAGCACACATCAGTTTAAGATGGTTAAACGCGAGGGCAATCTCTTCACCTTCGAGGCCGAAATAGAGCCTTCTAACGCAGGTACGTATAGAAGTTGTGTGAGGATGTACCCCAAGAACGACCTTCTGCCACATCGCCAAGACTTCGCTTACGTAAAGTGGTTAGACTAAGCTAGACACTTAAAGCGGCCCTAGTGGCTCTTTAAACGATACCAAAGACAGGTTTTGTACGTTCCGTAAAGGGGCGCGCAAAACCTGTTTTCGTTTGCAATGTTTCTAAGATAGTAAATGCGGTTTTCCTTTATGCGCGACATTATCCTATAAAGCGTGAAAGCCCCTTTAATTGTATGCAAGGCAGGTGCCAATCGCTTTACTAGCTTTATTAGGCCCCAGCAGGCCGTTAGCAACCAACTTACAGTCTTTTTCTTGGCTGTAGGTTCGTGTTAAAACGAGTATTTATATTTTACAAAACACACTCTTCCCAGCACTCCCTTCTAGCAGGAATGATGGATGAAAAGTAGGTAAATGTCTACCATTTTCAACCTATCACACCCCTCGTCCTGTCTATTTTTAAGAACAAAACCTGCATTTAGTACCATTTAGCTGTTCTAGTTTGGTTGGAAGTCCGATTTTTTTCAAGCCCAAATACCCACTTCTAGACCCTAAAATACCACTTTTTAATGGCTGTTTTGTCCTTTCTAGGCAGGTGTTTCATGGTTCGGAAGGGGTATATTTATACCATTGTTGTGTGTTTTTATGCTTAATCGACTTGCATTTAGCAGCATTTTGCCTTCCATTTAGCACCAAAACGCACTGCATTTAGCACCAAAACGCACTGCATTTAGCGGCAAAACGCACTCCTTTTTGCAGCAAATAGCCCCAAAAACGGTGCAAATGGCGGTTCTTTGAAATAAATATTCATTTTGCCGCATGTACAGACTAACCCCTCTTTGCATCAAGTCGAACCTCTGCGAGAATCGAATTTTTGCGGTCGTGTGAATAATTGGTGGAGAAAAAGGTAGCCATAATGTTAAAACTTGCACTGAAAATAAGACATATTTTAGTTGACGAGTTGACAAATTCTTATGCCGTGCTTTGACACAAACTCTGCCCCATATTTGACATAAGAACATAAGGGACATAAAGCGAATCAATGTTTTTTTCTGGATTAGATAGCTAACATGTTATAGGTGCAGCCATTTTTTTCGCCATTAGGAGTTATGGGGTGGAGGAGTTAAGGAGTTATGGAGTTAAGGAGTTAAGCCAATTGCATTGGTGGCGTTAGCCATTCTTTCACCTTTTCACTCTTTCACCTTTTCACCTTTTCACCCTTTCACCCTTTCACCTTTTAAGGGCGCAGCCATCTTTTCACCTTTTCACCTTTTCACCCTTTCACTCTTTCACCTTTTCACCTTTTCACCTTTTAAAGGCGCAGCCATCTTTTCACCTTTTCACCTTTTCACCTTTTCACTCTTTCACCTTTTCACCTTTTCACCTTTTAAGGGTGCAGCCATCTTTTCCCCCTTTCACCTTTTCACTCTTTCACCTTTTCTTCCTTATAAAGCCAATGCGCTTTACCTGTCATGTTGTGCATACGGCGAACCACCTTTTGTGGCGAAAGCACCTTGATGCCAGGACCATAACTCATCAGCACCGAGTAAAGCTCGAAGTTTAACACCACCTTTATGCTGAAAACGCAACCTCCTTGCTCTGGATGCTCGTCCTCAACTTGTTGCGAAGGGTGCAGCGGTTTGGTGGAAATATACCCTGCTTGCTCATCGTCCGCCCAGAACATCACAGTTCTGGGTTTGTCTCCCACATTCTTACTCACTCCGATAACGTCGTTGAAAAAGTGCTCTGCATCAAAATTGGGGTTGTCGCGATAAGGCTCGTCGGCCGTTTCCACCTTCACTATGCGGTCTAAGGGCAGGTTAAACAGCACCATGTCGTTTGCTGTAGAACCGAACAGGAACCAACGATTGCGAAACTCTTTCAATAAATGCGGACACAAAACCAGCGTTATAGGCTCTTTGGCCGAGAACGATTGGTAGCTGATGCGCAAGGTCTGTCGATGTGCAATGTAGTTGTATAAGGGGTTAAGCAGGCGCAAACCTTTCAGGTTAGGCACCTTGTCGAAATGCACAATGGGTTTGCGATGATTGCGAGCAATGGCCAAATGGTCTTGCAGCCGATTCACAACATCGCTCATTTCGGTAAACTGCTCAAAGTCTTCAAGTTGCCTAAGCAGGTCCACAGCCTCTTGCATCACCTCGTAATCGTTTTGCGATAGGGGCATGTTGTTGATGCTAAACGTGGCGTCGGCATAGCGATAGAACTTGTGTTCGTACACTTCGATGGGCGCATTGTAGCCCAACTTGTCCGAACGCATCATCTGCAAGTCGGCCTGAACCGTTCTTACCGATACGCCTTTGCGTATTCCCTCCAAGTCGTAAAGGGCATCGCTGCATGCGTCTACCAAGTCGTCGAGCGTCCATCGCCTGTAACGGTTGCGCAGGCAGTTGTCAATGGTTTTATACCTTATCAGTGCATTCTTATTGGCTGGCATCGTTATATATATATATTAAATTAGGTGTATGGCGAAGGCCGTTCGCTGTACTAAAACATCACAAAGATAACGAGTTTCTACGCAACCTATTTGCGTAGAGGTGATAAAATTGAAAAAAATAGCGTTTAAATGCAAGTTTTTTCTCATTACGCAAAAACACTGCGTACCCTTAAACGAACTTTGCAAACGAAAAGGGAAGGCAACCAGCCGAACTCTAAAAAACAACATATCGGCAACATAACACATTAAGGCAGGTTCTAAAAATTGCCTTTGCTGTATTTTTAGCTTTTAGCTGAGCAGGTTTTGCTTACTTCTTGAAGGAGCATAGTGAACTATGCTTTCTGAAAAGAATAAGCGAAAGATGCCAGATAAAAGCAAAAAGACAGTGAAGAGCAACACAAGAAACAACAATTGAACCTTTGCGGGGAATTTTTAGAACATGCCTAAACATCGCAAATGCGGCAAGGAGGGCAACATCGCGCACTGGTTGAAGTAACGAACGCGCGCGCCATTCCGCACCGCAAACCGCATAACCACGTGTTTTCAGGCCTTCGCCCAATGGGTAGGAGGCTTGGAAACACGTTTGGCAGGTTAGGCAAATAGCCCCAAATGGCATCGCGCCACGGGCACATAGCTTTGCCCAACACGCCGCAAACAAGCATAAACCCTTAACAAATGTCGTTCTCAATCACAGTTAAACAGAAACTTTTCGACCTCTCAACACCACGCGTGATGGGCATTCTCAATGCCACACCCGACTCGTTTTACGCCGGCAGTCGCGCACGAACGGAGAAACAAATTGCCCTACGAACCAACCAAATCGTCGAACAAGGCGGTACGATGATAGACGTGGGGGCGTTCTCAACCCGACCAGGAGCCGAGCAAGTTAGCCAAGACGAAGAAATGAAACGCTTGCGCAAAACACTCGCCGTGGTACGCAGAGAACAGCCAGAGGCCATCGTCTCGGTAGACACCTTCCGCCCCGAAGTGGCGCAAATGTGCGTAGAAGAATTTGGGGTAGACATCATCAACGATGTTTCAGACGGCGGACTGACGGGCATTGCCAACGTTCCGCTAGAACCCGAAACAGGCGAACTGCCGCAAATCTTCCACACCGTGGCCCGCTTAGGCGTGCCTTACATACTGATGTCTGTGCAACCCACGCTGCGCGATGTGCTCCTTGGCTTTGCCCGAAAGGTGTCGCAGCTGCGCACTTTGGGCGTTAAGGACATCATATTAGACCCAGGGTTCTGTTTCGGAAAGACGGTAGAAGACAATTACCTGCTGCTTAACGAAATGGAGAAGATGCAAGTGCTCGACCTTCCCACGCTGGTTGGCGTGTCTAGAAAGTCGATGATATACAAAACAGTGGGCGGCAATGCCGACACTGCCCTTAACGGAACCACCGTGCTACACACCATCGCCCTGATGAAAGGGGCAAACATCCTGCGCGTGCACGATGTGAAAGAGGCGGTAGAAGTGATAACACTCTTCAACCGAACGATGTCGGCAACAACGCCATAAAACCCATTCATCACCTGCCCGAACGCGCTCTTTGCCAGCCTTCGGCCTTACATAACAAGCCAATATGTTCTTCGATTTCGGAATAAAAGACATCATCGACATCGTGCTAGTGGCACTGATGCTCTATTATCTCTACCGACTGATGAAAGAGTCGCGCTCGCTCAACATCTTCATCGGCATCATGTTCTTTGTGCTGATATGGTTGTTGGTGAGCCAAGTGTTCGAAATGCGCCTGCTTGGGGGCATTCTCGACAAGCTGGTTAGCGTGGGCGTGATAACCCTCATCATCCTCTTTCAAGAAGACATACGCAAGTTTCTCTATTCGCTAGGGGCGCATCAGCGCATGCGCGGCGTGATGAAATACTTCTACAAGAACGACAACAACGCCAAAGAAGATAAGGAAACCATCATCCCCATCGTCATGGCTTGCATGTCGATGGCCCGCGGAAAGGTGGGCGCACTCATCGTTATCGAACGCGGCGAACCGCTAGACGACATCGTTGATACGGGCGATCTTATCGATGCTCGCATCAACCAAAGGCTTATCGAGAACATCTTCTTCAAAAACTCTCCACTTCACGATGGTGCAATGGTTATCTCAAAAAAACGCATCAAGGCCGCGGGCTGCATCCTGCCCGTATCGCACAACCAAGACATTCCCCGCTCGTTGGGCCTTCGCCACCGCGCTGCTATGGGCATTAGTCAAAGTAGCGATGCAATGGCCGTCATCGTTTCCGAAGAAACGGGCAACATATCGGTAGCCATTGGCGGTAAGTTCCGCCTGCGCCTATCGGCAGAAGAACTTGAAAGCATATTGACGGAAGAGGCGTTTAGGTGAGAGCAACAGCCTCAACCCCTACCCCGCTCCAAGGGGAGAGAGGAGTAATATGCTAAGGAGATAAGGTGTTATGAAACCAAGGAGTTAAAACAGTACAGCGAACTTGTCGTGACTTTTAATGTTTCTATAAACTGTGGGGAGTGCAAGACAAGTCAACTCACTGGCCTATAAACTCACGAAAGCCCAACAAATCCCGAAGACATCAACTTACAAACTCACGAACTCACGAACTCACGAACACAAAAAATCACAAACTCAAAAACTCATTAACTCAAGAAATCACAATCTCATCAACTCAAAAACACACCAACTCATCAACTCCCGAACTTACCAACTCATCAGCTAACAAACTCAAAAACTCACCAACTCATCAACTCAAAAACCTAAAAACTCATCAACTCAAAATCTTAAATCCCCACCTTTTATTTTACAACACCGCTCTAATTTTCGTTCCGTTCTAGCGAAAATACAGGCCAAAAAGTAGGTAAATCTCCGCTATTTCTAACCTTTCATAGCTTTTCTTCTGTCTCTTTTTAAGAGCAGAACCTGCATTTTGCACCATTTAGCCTTTCTAGTTTGGTTGCCAACTCGTATTTTTTCAACTCCGAATACCCACTTTTTGCCCCTAAAAACCCACTTTTTAACGACCATTTTGCCCCTTTTAGCCATATTTTTCATGGTTCTAAAAGGTTTTGTTTATACTATTATGGTGGATATTTATGCTTTTCGCACGGCGTTTTGCACCATATTAGACCGCATTTAGCACCAAAACGCATTGCATTTAGCACCAAAACACCTTGCATTTAGCGGCAAAACGCACGGCATTTAGCACCAAAACGCAGGCTATTTAGCACCAAAACGCACGGCATTTAGCAGCAAATAGCCCCAAACGGGGTACAAACAGCGGCTTTTAAAAATAAATATTCATTTTGTTGTGTTCACATGCAAGCCCCTTTTTGCCTTAAAACCAACCTTCGCGAGAATCGTTTTTTTGCGGCAAGGTGAGCGATTGGTGGATAAAAATGGCACTCTTAATGTTAAAATTCTCACTAAAAACTAGACAAAACCAATTATATCGCAAACACGCGCGAGTAGGCAACGACACCGAAAACCTGTACGCCTACTACCCTTTTGACAACTTCCTAATTTCATAGCCTGTGGGCAACTCCCCCGAAAGCACGTACGCCTGCAACCAACAGCGCAAGCAGTTGCAGGGCATGCGGTTTACAAACAACGGAAACAGCATTATGAAAACGCAGAAGTAATCGGCCATTGACGAGCGGTTTTCAAAATGGCATGCACAACATGTATCACCCCATCCTCGCCTTTGAAGAGGGATTGGAGGCGAGCCAGTATTTTATTTCTCCCAACATTTTGCCAATCCCCACCTTTGCACTATCTTTGCAAGGAATATCAAAATAAATATAACAATGGATTGGATTAACGGCCTGTTCACTGTACATTCAGCCATTCAGACCGTGGTTGTGCTGTCGCTGATATGCTATGTAGGCCTAATTCTGGGTAAGATACACGTCAAGGGCATTTCGCTTGGCGTGGCTTTCGTCTTCTTTATCGGCATCATTGCCGGTCATTGGGGGTTAGACATCGACCCCACCGTGCTACAATATGCCGAGGCCTTTGGTTTGGTGCTCTTCGTTTACACGCTGGGATTGCACGTTGGCCCCAACTTCTTCGGGTCGTTACGCAAAGAAGGCATCTCGCTCAACCTGTGGGGATTGGCCGTTATAGCCGTGGGAACCATCCTCGCATTGGTGCTTTCGGAAGTAACCAACGTGCCACTGCAAACGATGGTGGGCATCCTTTCGGGTGCTGTTACCAACACACCAGCCCTTGGAGCCGCCCAACAAGCACTCGAAAACTTCGGTTTCTCCACGCGTAGTGCAGCACTTGGCTGTGCCGTGGCCTATCCTTTGGGTGTTCTAGGCGTTATCTTCGCCATGATATTCCTCCGCAAATTCTTCGTTAAACCCGAAGATTTGGTGCCGCATTCGCCACAAGACGAGGACCATACTTATGTGGCGCAATACGAAGTTGTGAACCAAGCTATCCACGGAAAAACGCTAGCCGAGATTTCGCAAATGGCACATATCCGCTTTATCGTATCGCGAATATGGCGCAACGAGCAGGTTATCGTACCCGTTTCTACCACAAAACTGAAACTAGGAGACAACGTTCTTGTGGTTACAACCGACGATGAAGTGGGCGGAATGGAGCTGTTGTTGGGGAAGAAAGTGGACAAGGATTGGAACAAAGACAAGATAGACTGGAACCACATCGACAAGAAAGTGGAGTCGAAGGTGGTGGTTATCACCCGTCCGATGCTCAATGGTAAAAAGCTTGGTTCGCTGCAACTGCGCAACACCTATGGGGTGAACGTCAGTCGTGTTACGCGTGGCGACACCAAACTTCTCGGCACAAACGACCTGCGCTTGCAATATGGCGACCGCGTTACGGTGGTTGGCGAACACGATGCGCTTGAAAACGTGGAGCATTATCTTGGCAACGCCGTACAAACGCTTAACGAACCCAACCTCGGTGCCATCTTCCTTGGCATGCTTTTGGGTCTTGCCTTGGGCACTATCCCCATCATGTTGCCTGGCATGAGTGCCCCCGTACGCATGGGATTGGCAGGTGGCCCCATCGTGATGGGCATACTTGTGGGCAGCATTGGCCCACGTTTCCGCCTTGTTTCGTACACAACGCGCAGTGCATCGCTCATGCTCCGTCAGTTGGGTTTGTCGCTCTATCTGGCCTGTTTGGGCTTGGATGCCGGTCAAGACTTCTTCAAAACGGTGATACGCCCTGAGGGATTGCTATGGGTGGGGCTTGGTTTCGTGCTCACGGTTGTACCCGTTCTATTGGTGGGCTATATCGCCTTGCGCACCAAGCGACTCGACTTCGGCTCTATTTGCGGCATCCTTTGCGGTTCGATGGCCAACCCAATGGCACTTACTTACGCCAGCGAAACGCTCGAAGGCGACACACCTGCCGTTACTTACGCCACCGTTTATCCCCTCGGCATGTTTCTGCGCGTGATTATCGTGCAAATGATGGTGATGTTTTTCTTGGGATGATGAAGTTAAGGAGTTAAGGAGTTATGGAGTTAAGGAGTTAAGCCAAATGCGTGGTTGCAGAGTGGGCGGAAATCGTTGATGAGGAGTTAAGAAGTTATGGAGTTATGGAGTTAAGCCAAATGCTTGGTTGCAGAGTGGGCGACAATCGTTGATAATTCACAAAGCATACCACTCCCCTCTCCCCTTGGAGAGGGGTTGGGGGTGAGGCTTTACTACCCTTCCTCTTTGTTGAATGGCTGGGAGGGGTGAGGCTTTACCACCCTTCCTCTTTGTTGAGGGGCTGGGGGTGAGGCTTTACTCTCCCTCTTCAGAGAGGCGTTGGGCATGAAACCACTTATCATCTTCCACCCTCAATCCCAGCTTTTCAACCTCAATTACTTCGGCATGCAGGTACATGCGGTCGGCCTTTCGGCCGTAAAGTGGGTCGCCTAGGATGGGTAAGTTTAGGCCATCAGGGTGCGCGCAGTGCACGCGAAGTTGATGCGTACGGCCTGTTAGCGGATAAAGGGCCACGATGGTGCGCCCCATTTCGTGCCCAATCACCTCGTATCGCGTAACGGCGGGCTTGCCATTTAGCCAGTCTACCATCTGCCGCGGACGGTCCAAGTAGTTGCTATTTAAGGGCAGAGATATTTCGCCCCGCTGCTTTTCGGGCGACAACAAGCCATCTAGCACCGCCACATAGCGTTTCTTCACCTCGTGATTTTCAAAAGCCAACTGCAATGTTCGGTGCATTTCCTTGGTCTTTGCGATGAGCATCAGCCCCGATGTGTCTTGGTCTAGCCGATGAACAATAAGGGGCGAGTCGGCATCTGGGTAGCGTTCGCGCATCAATTGGGCAACTGACGTGCCGCCATCTCTGCCAGGAACACTCAACATGCCATGCGGTTTGCTCACCACCACCAAGCCCTCATCTTCGTAAACCACACGTAAGGCAGCGCGGTCGATGGGCTTTTGCGGTACGCACTGCACCGCTAAGCCCTGCAACATAAAGCCTAATGTTGGCCCACATTTGCCCGGACAGGCAGGATAAAACGCCCCTTCGCGCCTTATTTCGGTCTTGGGCGACCGCCCCAACCAAAACTCGGCCATGCTAAGCGGACGATAACCCATAACGAAAGCATGCTGCAACAGCTTTGGCGCGCAACATTCGCCCGTGCCGGCAGGTGGTGTTCGTTGGGGTGTTGGGGCGAAAATGTCGAGCAAGTTGCGATGTTCGCCGCGCGCATTAAGCATCTCAAACTGCTGGAAAAGCCAGCGTTGCAAGGCATCCGACAGGCGTTTGCGCTTGGTTTTTAAATCTGTCATCGCCTTTTCCTGCACATTCAGTTCAGCCTGCAAGCATTCAATTTGGGCCTTAATTCGCTGTTTCAGTCGGCGCAATTCCGCCTTTTGAAACTGACTTTCGGCCACCATCGCCGCTTGTTCTTCGGCTGTTGCGCCCCGTCTGCGCTTGTCTTCGCGTTCTTTTTTAGCCTCGGCCATCATCTTTCGGTAAGCATTCAACTCCGTTTCGGCCGTTTCTTGTTCGTTGGCAATGCGCGTTTTCAGTTCGTTAAGCAGCGGGTTACGCTCCATTTCGCTTAATCGTGCGTTAATTTCGCTTATCTCGCGTTCGTGCGTTTTGAAGTAACCATCGGGCTGCAAGTAGTCGAACACGGGCGGAACAAAGCCTTCCCACGTGGCCTTACCGCCTAATTGCCCCGAAAATGCGGCCAAATAGCCCAACTCTATGCCGTGGGGCGCGGGGCGTTCAACCACCAATACGCCGAACATCTTGCCCTGTGCCACCTCTTCGCGCCATGTTTCGTGCTGCGCAACAAGTCCTTTTACCTGCTCGGCAGCCATTAGGCACAGCGCATCGGGCTCGTAAAAGAAGGGGTTGTTCATCTTTTCGGGCCTCGGAAGAGTGGTATGTAGGGGATGGAACATGATGTGGCGGAATGGTAAATAGTGTGAAAACCCATTGCCGGGGCAGGGCTTGGTGTTGCAAAGTTAATCAAAAAAACGTACTTTTGCCCACATCGTAAAACGAAAAAGGAATGAAGACAGACATGCAAAAGATGCGCAACGGCGAACTTTATCGCTTTGATGGTGAAGAGATGCAGGCCAGTTTTGCCCGTGCCAGACGGCTATGCGCAAGGCTCAACGGCATGAATTGCACCGACAAGGAACATCGAGAACTGCTAGAACAGCTTATACCCGACCTGCCAAAAACGGCAGATATATGCCCGCCCTTTAACTGCGACCACGGCCACGGCATACGCATGGGCGAACATTCGTTCATGAATTACGGCTGCGTGGTACTAGATTCGGGCACGGTTACATTGGGTCGACACGTTAAACTGGGGCCATGTTGCAAGCTGTTTACGCCTCAACATCCGCTAGATTACATCGAAAGGCGCGAGCCCCAAGAGGTGGCACGGCCCATAACCATTGGCGACGACACGTGGTTGGGCGGCAATGTAACGGTATGTCCTGGCGTAACTATTGGCCAACGGTGCATCATTGCGGCCGGCTCTGTGGTTGTTCGCGACATCCCCGACGACTGTTTGGCGGCAGGAAACCCCGCTGTGTTGAAAAGAAAGCTCACCAATTTGCCCACCGCAACAACCACATCTGCCAACGATTAACAACCATATTATGCGAAATAAGTTTTTTATTGGTCTGCTTTTCGGACTATTTCTACCCCTTTCCCTTCTGTCCCAAACACGCGAAGACGTTGTGGCCATCAACACAGCGATGTGGGAAACGAAGAAGATTAGCGAGAATATAGAGGTGCGACAGATGCGTTGGCCCTTGCTATACGGCTGTGCTCAAACCGTTACTGTGGCCGAAATTACGCCCAAACGCGGCCTAGTGTTCGACATTGCGGTTGCAGATGGCGGTGCAACGGTGGGCGAAATGGCGCGCCGCACAAAGGCATTGGCGGCCATCAACGGTTCGTATTTCGACATACATAAGCGTTCGGCCATCACTTATTTACGCCAAGGGCGCACCATTATCGACACAACAACCACGGCCGAACTGGCTCTTCGCGTAACGGGAGCTATCCGAACGCACGGCCGAAAGCTCCACATCATGCCCTGGAACAAGGCAATCGAGCAGCGTTACCGTTGTCGGCACGGGTCTACATTGGCCTCTGGGCATCTACTTCTCTATCGCGGCAAGGACGTTTCGTTACGTAGCAGCAGCATGGGGTTCATCGTTAAAAAGCATCCACGCACGGCCATCGCCCTCACTTCGCGCGGAACGGTGCTTTTCGTCACCGTAGATGGACGGCATCCGGGTTATGCTGGCGGTATGAACCTTATCGAACTGCGCCACTTTTTGCAACAGTTGGGCTGCACCGATGCCCTTAATCTAGACGGCGGAGGTTCCACCACACTCTGGGCAAAAGGGTATAATGCCAATGGCATTGCCAACTATCCCTGCGACAATCGTAAGTTCGACCACGATGGAGAGCGCAAAGTAGCCAATGCGGTGGTGGTGATGAAGAGGGGGAAGTGAGTGATGTGAGACATCCAACCATGCGCATTCTACTTTTCGACAACGATAAAATGAGAATGCGTATGCTTTTGTTAAAACCATTCCTTTAATCGCGTTCGTTTCGCATTTTATGCTTAACTTTGTCACTAGTCTTGGGCTTTGCAAACTTAACAGCACTGCATTCGCGGGCGATAATCCGCACTTGCACCATGCTCTATCCGCCCAAAAACACGTAACAAGCAATAATATATGAACTACATCGAAATAAATGGATACAAGTCTATCAAGTCGGCCAAGATAGATATTGCCCCTATCAACATCCTAATAGGTGCTAATGGTAGTGGCAAAAGCAACTTCGTTTCTTTCTTCGAGTTGCTTCACAGACTGTGCGGACGCGTATTAAGCGAATACGTGGCCTTAAAAGGCGGCGAAGACAAGATACTTTTTCAAGGCCGAAAAGTAACCGAAAAATTCTCATTCCATATTGAATTTGACGGTGGCCAGAATGGCTATGCGGCCGAATTGACGGCAGGCAACGATGGTTTTGTATTCACCGACGAGCAACTATACTATAAGGGCAAGCCAAAAGACATTACCCATCATGGCAAAGAAGCAAACCTTAGTCTTACCGACAACCACAGAGCACCATACATATTGAAGTACATGGCTAAGTTTAGAAAATACCATTTCCACGATACCAGTGCCAATTCGCCATTCACAAAATACAGCAATACATCAACAGCCACTGCCTTTCTATATGCTAATGGTGGCAATCTAGCAGCTTTTCTCTACAAGATACGTAGCGAACAGCCATTGGTGTACAACCGAATTGTAGCCTGTATCAAGTCGGTTGCCCCTTATTTCTCGGACTTCTACCTAGAACCCAATGAAGAAAACAACCTAAGACTGCTTTGGCAAGACAAGTTTAGCGACATGACTTACGGCGCAACCGACCTCTCAGACGGCACATTACGTTTCATCGCTTTGGCCACATTGTTCTTACAACCCAATCTTCCCGCCACCATTATTATAGACGAACCCGAACTGGGACTACATCCCTTTGCCATCGCTAAGCTGGCAGGGATGATCAAATCGGCATCAAAACGCAAGTGCCAAGTGATTGTTGCCACGCAGTCGGCCGACCTAATAGCACATTTCGAGCCATCAGATATCATCACCGTAGACCAAGTTGGCGGTGAAACACACTTCACACGACAAAGCGAAGAGATGCTAAGTGCATGGCTCGAAGAGAATTATACGATAGACGAACTATGGAAACGCAACATGATACAGGGCGGACAGCCCAACTACGAGGGATGAATAGGATTATAATTATTTGTGAAGGGCAAACCGAACAAGAGTTCTGCAACACCCTGTTACAGCGGTATTTCAGTAACCAAAACATCACGCTACAAGCCCCATTGATTAAGAAAACGATGGGCGGAATAGCCAATTGGAATGTGCTGAAACGTGAAATAGAAACCTATCTGCGCCGAGAAAAAGACGTTTTGGTTACTACACTGATTGATTATTATGGCATTAAGAATAGTCACGGCTTTCCTTTGTGGGCTGAAAAACAAGCAATTGCCGACAAAAACCAACGCCTTGACGAACTAGAAGCCGCGATGCTAGCTGATGTGGATGCTAATTTGCGCCCACGTTTTGTGCCTTATATGCAACTACATGAGTTCGAAGGTTTGCTGTTTAGCGACAAGCAGGCCTTCTATACAACGTTTTACAATAACGAGCTAGTGGACAAAGCTTATCTTGAGCAAACGTTTGCAAATTTCAACAACCCCGAAATGATTAACGGTGGTACTAAAACATCTCCCTCACACAGGCTCGAACGCATCATCTATGGTTACAAAAAAGTGCTTGGCGGATGCTGTTTGGCAGAAGCTATTGGCCTTGACAAGATGAGGCAAAAGTCGCCAAGGTTTAACAATTGGCTGAAAAGACTTGAAACAAATATTGCCATAACAAAGCCGAATAATCCATAAGGCAACAATGTGCACTTAGTGAACAAGGTAGGTTAACCATTTCATCAATGTCCATAACCTACCACTCACCCTACAATAGCTGCGTTTGTCCAAACCATTTTCGGTTCTTACCCCCACAAAATCCCTTAGTCCTTTACAACGCCTTAGCAATAAGATAGCCGCCACCTAGCAACCAACAATATAGCAGGGCGGCAAGGAGGAAGGGCTTGGCACCAGCCTTTTTAAACTTGTCGATGCTGGTTTCGGCACCCAAAGCGGTCATCGCCATTGTGAGAAGAAAGGTGTCGAAGGTGTTAATGGCATCGTTAACAGCGGGAGAAAAGAGGTTGAGCGAGTTGAAACCGATAACAACTAAGAACAAAACGGCAAACCAAGGGATGGTTATCCCCTTGCGTTTGGTTTGCGTTTCGGCATCGCCCTGCTTGCCGTGTGCCGCAAACCAGCTCACGACAAGCAACACAGGAACCAACATCATCACCCTAATCATCTTGACAATGATGGCTATATCAGACACGCCTTTGCCCATTGCGTTGCCAGCACCCACCACATGAGCCACTTCGTGCACGGTGCTGCCCGTCATAATACCCATCGATTGGGGCGAGAGGTCTAGCACACCATTGCGATAAAGCACGGGATATAGAAACATGGAGAGTGTTCCGAAGATAACAACAGTAGACACCGCCACGGCTGTTTTGTAGGGTTTGGCATTGATTGCGCCCTCCGTTCCCAACACGGCAGCCGCCCCACAGATGCCTGCGCCCACCGAAGTAAGCAGCGTTATGCTGCGGTCGAGTTTCAAAATTCGGCCGATAAGCAACCCTCCGCCAATGGTTACGCACACCACAATGGCGTCAACCACGACGGCAGACAGTCCTACGGCCGTTACGTCTTGTAGCGTTAAGCGGAAACCATACAGCACAATACCCACTCTAAGCACCCTTTTGGCACAGAAGGTGATGCCCGGAACCCACGTCGGCGGTAGGTTGTTGCGCAGGCTGTTGGCATAAATCATGCCCAATACGATGCCGATAATCATCGGACTAATAGAAAGATGCTTAGCCCAAGCCATGTCGCCAAGATAGAAAGCGGCAAGCGAAAAGAGGGCAATAAGCAAGATGCCGTGCAGCATACTGCTGCGTTGTTCGTTTAACATTGTGTGATATTATATTTTTAAAAGCCTCACCCCAAACTACAACCGGCCTCACCCCCAACCCCTCTCCAAAGGGGGAAGAGAGTAAAGCCTCACCCCCAACCCCTCTCCAAGGGGAGAGGGGAGTGGTATGCTTTATTAGTTGACTTGACAAATTTACCTGTTAACGAGTTGATAAGGATTGCCATCCACTCTGCAGCCAAGCATTTGGCTTAACTCCATAACTCCATAACTCCTTAACTCCTCAATATTCCTCCTCCCCTCCTTCTGCCATCAAGCTCTCCGCCACCTCGCACAATTCGGCGTACCATTCGCGCCCGAACCGCTCGGTTAACGGACCTTCCAAGAAACGATAGAGGGGTAGATTTAGTTCGCGACCCTTCTTTACGGCCGGTCTACACACATCCCAGCGGTGATAGTTAAGGCCAACAAGGTCGGCATCGAAACGCTTTTCGCGAATGGGATAGAGTGCACAGGATATGGGCTTGCGAAACGAACAGAGCCCTGCTCGATGCGCCCGGTCGAACGTACAAAGGCAAAGCCCCTTGTCGTAGCAAGTAAAAACACAGTCTTTGCCGTTAACGATACTCGTCACCAGGTCGCCCTCGCGGTCGGTACAGGCCACACCCTGCTTGTCGATAACGGCCTGTGCCTGTGCCGATAGGTCGCTCCACACGATGTCCAATGCGTCTTCCATAGCCGCAATTTCATCAAGCGTAACGGGTGCTCCGGCATCGCCTTCAATACAACAAGCGCCCTTGCAGGCATCGAGGTCGCAACAAAAGCACTCGGTGATGAGGTCGGAAGAGATAAGTACGTTGCCCACTTGCATAATGGGCGGTATGTTGTTGTTCATTGTTTACCAGTTGATGGGCGTTAGTCCGCGCGAAGAAAGATAGGCGTTGGCCTGCGAAAAATGATGGTTGCCAAACCAACCGCCACGATTGGCAGATAGCGGCGAGGGGTGAACCGATTGCAAGATGCAATGCCTACGAGCATCGATAAGCGCGGCCTTCGAGCGCGCATAGCCACCCCAAAGAATAAAGACAAGCCCCTCGCGCCCTGCATTGAGCCGCTCTATGGCAGCATCGGTGAACGTTTCCCAGCCCTGTCGTTGGTGACTTGCTGCCTGATGCGCACGCACGGTTAGCGTGGCGTTAAGCAAAAGCACACCTTGCTCTGCCCAGCGCGTTAGGTTTCCGCTGGTGGGAATGGGCGTGCCAAGGTCGTTGTTTATCTCCTTAAAGATGTTTTGCAGCGAGGGCGGAAAAGGCACGCCATCGTTAACCGAAAAGCTTAAACCATGCGCTTGTCCGTCGTCGTGATAGGGGTCTTGCCCAATTATCACCACTTTCACCTTATCGAAAGGGCATAAGTTAAAGGCATTGAACACCAATTGTGCAGGCGGAAAGCATTGATGCTGCTTGTATTCGGCATGCACAAAGGCAGACAAAGCTTTGAAATAAGGCTTCTCGAACTCGTCGGCCAGCTGCTCTTTCCACGAAGGTTCTATCTTTACATCCATGCTTATTGTTTGTTTTATCAGTTGACAAGTTAACCAGTTGAGGAGTTTACAAGTTAACCAGTTGACCTGTTGAGCTGTTTACAAGTTGACCTGTTAACAGGTAGACAAGGCGGTTTGCCTATCTTGCCATAAACTAGTACTTACTGAAAGCATCATTTTACGACATACAAAGGTATGAAAAAATGCCCATTTACACGTTAGCCTACACATGCTTATTTATCTACAAGCGGTCATTAAAAATCTGCTTTCTATCTTTTGTCGAGGTTCAGGCAGAGTTAAAATGAGTACTTATATTTTACAAAACACATCCTCCTCAACCACCCATTCTAGCAAAAACAAATGCTATTTAGCAAGCAAATTGCCGCTATTTCTAGCCTTACACATCTTTTGTTTTGTCTGTTTTTAGGGTCAGAACCTGCGTTTTGCACCATTTTACCTTTCTATTTTGGTTGCCAACTCATTATTTTTTGCGCCCAATTACTCGCTTTTTGCCCCTAAAATCCCACTTTTTAACCACTATTTTGCCCTTTCCGGCCATGTTTTTAATGACCGTAAAGGGTTTATTTATACCAATTGCGGTGGATTTTTATACTTTTCACCTTGCATTCAGTAGCATTTTACACCGCATTTAGCAGCATTTTACCTTGCGTTTAGCACCAAAACGCACTGCATTTAGCACCAAAACGCACT
>ERZ773087.1181-NODE-1181-length-17381-cov-35.527011_pt1 | contig 17381 bp, 11 predicted proteins | sample MGYA00511375_ERZ773087 | MGnify/ENA primary metagenome ERZ773087 (study PRJEB29015, sample SAMEA2737995) | human oral metagenome | biome: human oral; feature: human-associated habitat; material: dental | place: China | collected 2063 ...
AGGCCGCGATGAGCGACACCCAGGTCTCGGCGTAGCCGTCGTACTCGATGGCGGCATCGGGCACGAAGTCGCCCAGAATACGACGCGTCTCGCGCTCGTAGTACGCCCAGTAGGCATCCCAGAAGCTCTGCGAGGTGTAGGCGTCAGGGTGGCGGGCGAAGCCGTTGACGCAGGAGCGTTCGTGAATCCTCCAGGGAGCGGCCCCGGGCTTGCAGACGACATGAACATGACGAGGCAGGCGACGGAAGATCTCCTGACGGTCCTCGTCCCCGCGCAGGACGGAGGGCTCGACGATGAGATTCACCGAGTAGAGCGAGGGATCGAGTGCCTCCAGGAGCGCCAGGAAGGCCGAGGCGATCCCGTTGGGGATCATGGAGGCGTGGAACAGGAGTGTCCGGCGCTTGCGGGCACCGTCGCCGAGCGCGGGGTCAAGGGCGTGGTCCCTGATGATCGCCCGCGGTCCGAGGTCGTTGTCGTCGTCGAAGAAGAATCGGGCCAGCCGCGCCGAGGCCCGCCCGTCCTCGTAGGGACAGTATCGGGCGAGGACCTCCTCATCCGCGATCCCCTCGCCGGCCAGGGCACGCCCGATGGCCGAGGCCAGCTCGCCGCGGTCGTAGCAGGCCAGCCCGGGGACCTCCTCGGGATCCAGGTACAGGCCCCGCTCGGCTCTGTAGTCCTCGATGTCGTGCATATAGAGCACGATGGGGCGCTTCTGGGGGAGGAAGTCGAAGAGGATCGAGGAGTAGTCGGTCACCAGGACGTCGACGGCGGCCAACAGCTCATTGGTGTCGATATCCTTGGGCACCACGCTCACCGGGAGATCGACGCCGGTCAGAAGCTTCTCGGAGAGGCGGTGGGCCCGGTAGACCACGAGCACGTCGTCGCGGGAGGCCATGGCGGTCAGGTCGGCGAACAGGGCCTCGCGGTCCAGCTCCCGCTTGCTGACTCCGCCACGCCAGGTGGGGGCGAACAGGACCAGACGGCGTTCATCGTCCTCAGCCATTCCCAGGCGGCATCTGAGTGCCTTGCGGTCCTGGCCGCTCATGGTCAGCGAGGTGTCCAGTCGAGGGGATCCGGCGACGATGGTACGGCCCCGGTAGACGTCGAGCAGATCATGGTCCTCGATAAGAGCCCATCGGGTGAGCTCATTGGGCGCCATGAGCGTGGTGCTCAGCTGGAAGTTGCGCTGCAGGTTCTCGTAGTCGAGCAGACCGCCCCGCATGGACCGTCCCAGGGTCTTGAAGGGGGTGCCGTGCCAGGTGTTGAGGTAGCGCTGCTCGCGACGGCGCACGAAGTAGGGGGCGAAGGAGACGTTGTTGACGAGGTACCCGGCCGTGGCGAGGTACTGCATGTACTCGGTGCTGTGCAGGGGAACGAAGACGACATTGCGACGTTCCAGCAAATCCGCAGGAACGGCGCCCAGGTCGTTGACGGCCCAGACGTGGATCAGGTGGGAGTACTCCGGCCGGTCGACCATCCAGCGGAAGACGGCCAGGGGATGGCAGCCTATCGAGGCGCCGTGGTTGGACTCCCACAGCACCAGATGAGGGCTGATTGGAAGGACCTCAAGGGCCTCGGCGTAGCGGATGTTGCGAGCCGCTCCCGCGGTGCGCCCATAGGCCCGTGGGTCCAGCCCGTCCTTGCAGCCGAACTCCTCCGCCTGCTCGAGGATCTCGCAGGCGAGCTCGACCTGCCCGGCATCCTGGGCCAGCTGGGCCAGGACCAGGCGGTTGCTCCGGTCCCCCTTGAGAACCAGAGGAAGAATGTGGCGAATGGATCGAGCGGCCCTGCGCGCTGCGGCAGGCGGGACGTCCATGCCGGCGTCGGGGTCGTCCGTACCGCCGTGGGACCTGATAACCTCGCGAAGGCCGAGCATGATGTCACCGATGGTGGACTCGACAAGATCCTTCGGCCGCTGCCGAGGCAGGGGGGAGCTCTTAGCGCGAAGAAGGTTGAGGAAGCCAGTGCTGGCCCGCTGCTTCGACACCGATGCCAACCCGCGCGGGGCCGGTCCCAGGTAGGACCAGAAGGACTCCAGCGCCTCGCCGTGGCGTCCCAGCCTTGCCAGACAGACCCCACGGCGATAGCTCCACCAGCTGCGGGCAGGCTTCTTGAGCGTCCGCAGGGCCTCCAGGTAGGAGCGCTCTGCGGTGACGAGGTCACCGACACGTTCCGAGGCGAGCCCCAGCTTATAGAGGCTGTTCCCGCTTCCCGGGTCCAGCGAGGCCGCCAGGGCGTACTGTCCTTGTGCCCGCTCGTACTCGCACAGGCGGTCAAGGCACAAGCCCAGCTCATAGACCAGATCGGCCCGGGACATCCCCTCTCCCGGGTACAGCTCAAGGAGCTCGAGCGCCAGTTTCCAATCACCCCGGGAGCACGCGAACTGGGCCGGCCCTTTCCTGCACGCCTTGCCGCCGGCAGCCTCGCAGGCGGCGGCAAAGCTGACGGTGGCGGAGGCCCGATCGCCGTCACGGTGGGCGATGAGCCCCTGCTCGAAGAGCTCCTGCGCGCTGAGCTGATCAACGTCGGCCAAGGACTCCAGGGTGCACCTGGCCGGCCCGTTCAAGCCCAGGTGGAGCTGAGCCTGAAGGATCTTGCGCAGCCAGGCGGCATCGGTCTCGTGCTCGGGCAGACCGGAGAGCAGAACCTCCAGACGCTGCCACTGCGGGGTGCTCTCAGGCAGGCAGGCAAGCAGCTTGTCCGAGTAGCGCCGGTCTCGCACCCCGGAGGAGATGGCGCGCGAGAAGAAGACGGAGGCTGCCTCCGGTTCATCCTGTCGCTTGAGAAGACAGCCAGCGCGGTAGAAGGCCTCTCCGCAGGCGGGATCGCGGTCAGCCACCTCGGTGTAGGTTCTCAGAGCGGCCTCGAGCTGCTCCTGGCGCTCGGAGATGACTCCCAGACGCAGGCGGATGGCGGTGTCGTGAGCACTATCGGGGATCTTTTCATACAGGCGCTTGGCCTCTGCCAGGTTGCCGTCCTCATACTCCCTTGCGGCGGTATAACGCACCAGCCTGGTGACGACCGGCAGCCGCAAGCGGCCAGAGACGGCGCGGCCCATACTCCTGAGGACAGCATCCTTGCTCGCCATAACCGCCCTTGTTCTACTATGCATATCCTATGAGTTTCATTCTGCATTTGACTGCACGCCGTACGACGAGACTCAAACCGGCTTCCAGCCTGGATCTCCATTTCGATCCGCGTAGCGACCCGAGTCAAGGCACCGCCACTCAGTGCAGACGCATATCATTCTTGATTTGAGTCGTAGAAACCTCGGGAGTCCGGGGAAGGTAGACGACCTCACACAGTCCCTCGAGCTGATCATCGAACTCTCCGCTCCAGTCGTCGCCCATGACGAAGACATCAATACCATACCTGGAGATATCCTCGGTCTTCTGCCCCCAGGTCAGTTCGGGCACCACAAGATCGACGTATCGAATGGCCTCGAGCATCACCTTGCGCTCCTCATAGGAGAAGTAGGCACGCTTTCCTTTTCCGGCATTGAACTCATCACTGGAGAGCGCCACCACCAGAAAGTCACCCAGCGCTCGCGCACGCCTCAGCAACGCAATATGACCGTAGTGAAGAAGGTCATAAGTGCCATAGGTGATCACACGCTTCATAAGGCCACTTCCTGGTTGGACGGTCGAGGATCGCCCGCGTGATGACACACAGGCAAACCACCGTGAGTATTCCTCAGTCGCCAGGAGATATCGAAGGTGTCACAGAATCGATGCGATACCGATATATGTTCGAAATCTAGAGCGCCATCTCATTGCCGCACCTCACAAGTGCATCGATCTTATCGAACCGACTATCGCACGTTTATGTCACAATTCTTCTTAACAGTATTTTCCAGACCTGAACTCATCGATGCATCGCCGCCTGTCAGCGCAGGAAACGAGTGATCCACTCACGGATCCAGGCCAGGTTCTCCAGGACTGGCTCCGGATCAACCTCCAGCACTTCTCGGCGAGCAGCCTGGACATCGAAGTCACCCAGGATCCGGTTCAGATGGAAGGCGAGCTCATCATGATCGAGGGCGACCGGCAGTCCCGATCTTCGAGGCCAGTCGCCGTACAGGCCTCTCTCAACGTCACGGTAGTGCTCCAGGTCCGGCACGAAGACCACCGCCGGCTTCCCGGTGAGGGCGAAGTCGAGGAAGATGCTGGAGTAGTCCGAGACCAGGACATCGGCCGCCATCATGAGTTCCTCGATGCTTGGATATCGACTGACGTCAACCAGTCCGGGACCGGGTCTGGCACGGTTCATGTGGTGTGTGCGCATGAGGACCACCGCATCAGTGCGATGAGCCGGATACACATCTCCCTGCAGTCCATGCCCGTTGCTGTGCCCAGCCAGGCCCTCCGGGTGACGCAACCTCTCGCGCCAAGTCGGCGCATAGAGGATGACCTGCTGCTCCTCACCGATACCAAGATCGGAACGCACCCGCCGCCCCACCGCAATGCCACCAAGCAGCCTGACGTTTCGGGGGTACTCCCCCACCCGGACCTGCCCTCCGTACCCCAGCGCCCGCCTCAGACGCTGTTCGGCCTCCCGGTTCTGAGCCAGCAGCAGGTCCCACTGGGGAACCTGACGGGCCATGAGCCGCTGGTAGCGCAGACTGACGGATCCCGGGGCGGCGTCGTGAAGCAGCTTCTTGATCGGAGTGCCGTGCCAGGTCTGGAGCAGGTGCTGCCCCTCACGCTTGGAGAACCAGTCGGGAAGGTGGTCGTTGGTGACGATGACACGTGAGGTGCGCAGCGCCTCCACCCACTCCTGTGATCCGACGACGACCGGGACCGCGCCCGACGGGACCGGAACCGTCCCGTCGACCACCGACCACCACAGGGGCGCGCGCACATCGTGGGCAGCCAGGTCCTCGCAGATCACGGCCGGATTGTCTCCCCCGCTGCGCCCACCGAAGGACTCCATGAAGACTGCCGGCCTCAGGGCCTCTACCTCACGCTCAACGAGGAGTCGACGGCCCCGTCGTGAGCGTTCCCGAGGCGTCAGCGGAGGAATGACGGCCACGGCCACGGAGCCGTCACGCCGGGTGATGATCCGCGCGCGGCGTGCGGGGCGCCCGGAGCCTCCCCCGGGGACAACGTCATCGGGCACCACCGCGCCGCCGGCGGGTGCCGGAACGATGGGAGTCTCAATGGCGGGGCCGTCGATTCCCTCTCCTGCCAGACAGACCCCTTCGGTGCGGTGGTCGGGCCCGTCCTCCGGCGTGGCGCTCCAGCCCACCGTGTAGGTCCCCAGCTGGACGTCGGGATCGACCAGGTCAAGGTTCGCCGTCCACTCGCCACCCGGCGCTAGGACGGCAGGTACCGTCATCCGGCCGCCGCTGCAGCTGACGACGATATCCAGCTCCGCTAGGGCCCCCGTCACCGTTCCGGACAGCACCAGCGTTGCGTCGACAGCCAGACGCGCTCCGAGGAGCACGACGTCGATCGGCATGCTGGGCAGCAGCTCGCTCCCCCGGCTCCCGGCCTCCACCGGGGCGACCTGGAGCAGCCCCCGTTCACCGCGCACTGCCAGGCACTGCCCGGACTCCGACGGCGCCAGGTGCCACCTGCTGGAACCGGCCGGTTGCGGCATCCATGTCCACACCCTTCGCCCCGCTACGCGGGTCACCACCCGGAACCACACGGTGCTGCCGGGTTCGAGCCGCAGACGCACCGCGATCCCCGAGGGGAGGTAGGAGCGCCACGGGTCACCGGCCTCCAGGTCGGCGCGAGACGCCTGACAGCGATCCACCTCGGTGCGCCGTCGAACTCGCCCATCCGCGTCGACAACCTCAATGACCGGACGATCGGTCAGGCTCGGGTCGACTCCCCAGACCCAGGCGCAGCCGCGTACCTCCAGGGTCCGGGGACCGACCCAGCGCGCCGTATCGGTACTGACGTGCAGTCTCAGATCGACGTCTTGGACCTCGGTGAGTCGGCCGCGCACCGTGATCCGTTCCAGAAAGCGCGGCTCAGGGCGCAGAGTCCCCGCCTCAAGGACCAGGGGAAGGCGGGTCAGGTCCTCAAGCCGCCGGCCGATCAGATCCTCAAGCTCCTCGGCACTGGCCGGATCGTCTCGTGTGAGGAGCCACAGCACGAGGCGATCGAGCAGCGCGGTCGAGTCCCAAAGAGAGTCCTCAGCGGCCGGAAGCACCCTCTTCGCCGTGCGACGGAGTCCGCAGACGAAGTCAGACCGCTCCCGGTGGGCGCACTCAGCCAGACGAACAAGGTCCCGGTTCAGGCGTCCGGCGACCAGGCGCCGACGCACCGACGGCGGTGCGCCCGCGGCCATCTGCGCCAGGACCCCCACCTCTGTCAGGAGGGCGGCGGGCTCGGTGTCCGCACTCGGACCACGAGCCACTGATCCGACGCGCCAGGTGTAGACCTCCTCATCAAGCACGTCGATGCGTGTCGCAGTGAGGAGCACCGAGAGGGTCCTGGCGGGCAGAGACACCGGTGAGGTTCGCAGTGCACCGAGCCGCCTTGGCAGTGTCCACAGCCCCCGGCGAGCCATGACCGCGCCGGCCACAAGGTCCTCAACCACCTCGGGCACCTGGACCAGTGGTTCTCCGAGGCGGGGCTTCCTGGGTGGTCCCGTCCTCTGCCTGGCGCCGGTTGACGGTGTCAGGGAACGCGAGCGCGCAACAACAACGTCAGAACCCGACAGATCCAGGCACTGAATCATTCTCTGACAGGCACCGGCCACGAGGGCGTCTCCGCCGTCGACGATAGTGACCAGGCATCCTCGCGCTCGTTTCAAGGCGGCCTCCAGGTCACCCAGGTCGCCACCGCGTTCACTGGGCAGAACCCGGACACGCCGGTCCCTGGTGGACAGGCGAGTCGCTACCTGCTCACCAGAGCTCCGCGTGTCGGTTCCCTGCCCGACGACGACCAGGACCTCCAGGTCCTTGAAGCTCTGGTTAAGCACGGATCGGATGGCCCCTTCCAGGTGGGGGCCGGCCCCCACTGCTTGGACGATGACGCTGAGTCGGGGCCGGTGCACGACGCGCAGAGCCGCACCGAGGAGACGTCGACCGCCCACGTCCTTTACCCCGCCAACCGGGGACTCCGGCGGCTCCAGAGCCCCGTGGCATCAATGACGGTCCGCCCCTTGAGCAGGAGCGGATCGAGATCGGAGAACTCCTGGTGGCTGACCAGCACCACAACGACGTCGGCCCGCTCGACAGCCTGCCGGCATCCGGTCAGCCGCACATTGGCCCACCGAGCCAGAGACGGCGGAAGCGCGTCGGTACGCGGCTCAACCACCAGGACCCGGGAGTTGGTCACCATCTCGGTCATGATGCGTCCGGGCAGCACTCGTTCGGGACAGTGGGCGACATGCACCCGATGGCGTCCGCCGCTGCCGTCCAGTGAGAGATCCGGACGCATCGAGATGAGCGCCTCAGCCAGGGCGCGAGTAGTGCCGGGTGGACAGGTCGACTCCAGGACGATGAGCTCGTCTCCAGTGAGGCACGGGGCGATCTGCCTGGTGGCGGCCTCGACCAGGGAGAGGTCGGCCGTGTTCCCGTCTCGCGTCAACGGCGTCGGCACGGCGATGACGTAGGTTCGTGCCGATGGTGTCATCGTCTGGGCACGCAGACGCCCCACATCGACCTGCTCGGCCAGGACGGTGGCGAGCCCGTCCTCGAGGAAGGGCAGCTCTCCGCGGTTGACGGCCTCGACCCGTTCCCGAAGCCGATCCACTCCGATGACGTCGAGTCCGGCACGGGCCAGGACGGCGGCCGTTGGCAGACCGATGTACCCCAGCCCGATGACGGCGACGTCAGCTACTCCAGCAGCGTTAGTCATGAGTCTCCATGCATCCGTATGCGTCCTACGGGGCGGCCCCGGGACTGCTCCGCCTCTGGGCGCTAGTTCACCGTGACGGGAAGCAGCTCGACGGCGCCGGGGTGCTCGGCGAGGTAGGACCCCACCCGGTCCTCGGCGAAGGCCTTGAACAAGGGCGCATCCGCGTCGCTGTCGAGCCGGACGATGGACTGGCCGTCCCCGGAGGTACCCGTGCCGGAGGCCGGTACGGTCATAAACTTGATGTCGTTGCTGTGCAGGTGACGCACTCCCAGGGCAAGGGACTGCATCTGGTTGATGGTGAAGGACTCGTCCACGGCGACCGTCCGGGAGGCGGTCTTGAGGAAGGAGTAGAGAGCCGTGGGACTCGACAGGGTGCCGCCGGAGAGGGCCTTGCTCGCGATGGCACGCATCCAGCTCTGCTGGCGCTTGACGCGGTCGAGGTCGCCGTCCGGGAGCGAGGATCGCTCACGGGTGTAGGCCAGGGCCTGAGCTCCGTTGAGAGTCTGCGGTCCGGCGCCGAGTTTCTTACCGGCAATCGTCTGGGGCGTCTTGAGGTTGATACGCACCCCGCCGATCTCGTCGGTCAGGGCGACGAAGGACTCGAAATTCGCCACCGCGAAGTGATCGATGTGAATCCCGGTGAGGTTCTCCACGGTGTGGATCGTCAGCGAAGGGCCGCCGTAGGAGTAGGCGGCGTTGATCTTGCCCTGACCATGACCGGGGATGTCCACCCAGGAGTCGCGGGGGATCGACATGACCGAGACGGTCTTCCTGTCGCCGCTGACCTGCAGGATCATGATCGCATCAGTACGCTGGGCGCCCTCCGCCCACTGGGACGGGTCGGATGCGCTGGTGCGGGAGTCGGTCCCCAGGACCAGGATGTTGGTGGCCGCCTCCTGGCCGGCCGGCACCGACTGCCGCGGTGCTCGCGTGGCGATACCGGCGAAGGGATCGGCAATGGTCTCGATACCGGAGGCCAGGGAGTGTCGCACCCACAGGGCAAGGCCCCCCGCGGCCAGGGTCAGGACCAGGAATATCGCCAGCACGCTGAGGAGAGCGATCCTCCAGCCCCGGCCGGGACGACGTCGGGCGCCGCTGGATGACACCGCTGCGGCATCTGAGGAAGCAGCAGCGGCACTGAGGTCAGTGCCATCAGCGCCATCGGCACCGTGGGCACCCGGGATGGTTCCGGCGTCATCCTTTTTCGCCAGGGCGCTTTCAGGATCAGGCAGGGGGGTCTGGGTCATGACGCATATAGCACCACACTTTTTTCAAGCGTTTTGCCCGGATCTCCCATTTTCAAGGCGATCCGGGCAAAATCATCATGAAATGAGATGCAACTGAGACGAGAGTAATCTCCTCGTCATCATTCAAATCTCGTCCAGAATATCTTTCCGCACAATCAGAAGAATGCCCTCCGGTTATTCTACGAACGAGGAGGGACGAGCTGATACATCCACCCGTAGGGGTCCTCGGCATGGCCGGACTGGATGGACGTGAGCCGGTCATGGATCTGCCGGGTGACCTCACTGCCCTCGATACGGGCATCGAATCCCTCGCCCTTGAGATGGCCCAGGGGCACGACAACAGCCGCGGTGCCGCAGGCGAACACCTCGCTGACCCGGCCCGACTCGATGTCCGCCAGCAGCCCCTCAAGGCTGATGGTGTCTTCGACGACGTTCCGCCCCGAGTCACGCAGCATGCGGATGATGGCGCTGCGGGTGGAGCCCTCGAGGATCGTCCCGGTCAGTTGCGGCGTGCGCACAGTTCCGTCGGCGTCGACGACCATGATGTTCATACCGCCGAGCTCTTCGAGGTTCTTCTGCGAGACGTCATCAAGGAAACAGACCTGATCACAGCCCTGCGCATAGGCCTCCTGCTGAGGAAGCAGGGAGGAGGCGTAGTTGCCTCCGGTCTTGGCCGCTCCGGTTCCTCCGCGTCCGGCACGGTGGTACTCGGTGCTGACCCATATGGAGATGGGCTCAAGGCCATGGGTGAAGTAGGAGCCCGAGGGCGAGGCGATGACGTAGTAGTCGACCACCTTCGAAGGACGCACTCCGAGGAATGCCTCGGAGGCGAAGGCGAAGGGACGCAGGTAGAGGGACTCCCCCACACCCGAGGGCACCCAGGCGGCATCGGCGCGTACCAGATCCACCAGGGAGGCCACGAAGTCCTCCTCTGACAGCTCGGGAAGAGCCAGACGCCGGGCTGAGGCGTTGAGGCGGGCCGCGTTGTAGCGGGGACGGAAGGTCCATACCGATCCGTCGTCGTGCCGGTAGGCCTTGATGCCCTCGAAGATCTCCTGACCGTAGTGGAGCACGGCGGTGGCCGGGGACAGGCTGAGGTTGCCGTAAGGAATGACGCCGTAGTCGCCCCAGCCCTCACCCTGCTTCCAGCGAGCGTGGGCCATATGGTCGGTGAAGGAGTCGCCGAAGTGGAGACCCGCCAGGATCGCCTTGCGCTCGTCCTCGGCGACGGGCGACGGGTTGGCGGTCAGGGGGAAGCGACCGGCGATTGCGTCGGCCTCAGGAACGGGGACCTCAGCTGCACGGGCCAGGGATGTGGATGCGAAGTCGGTTGAGGCGGCGTCTGTCTCAGGCATAGGCCCACCCTACCGCCGACGCCACAACTCGGACACATCCTTCCCATATCCTGACTCAAAGCCGGGGCAACGACTAGGTTCCGGCCATGCGTTCCGCCCGCGGCAGCCTTCGAGCCCCCACCGCGGCGTCCGGAGCAACGACGTCCGAGACCACGCGCTCTCCTGCAACCTCCTGGTAGCGGTCATACGTCTCACGCTCCTCGACCTGCCAGGTGAGCGCCGAAGTGACTAGCAGCCCAGAGCTGGTCGTGACCGGGGGCGACGACCATGCGTTGTCCGAGCACTGGGCCACCTCCCTGGCCGGCCAATACCCGGACTACAGGCAGACCGCGCGGATGGAGCTCACGGCGGCCAACCGGTCCGAGTCCTATGCCGGCATCGCTACGACCTTCAGTGCCAGCATCGCCGGTTCTCAGGTCGTCGGGAGGTCCTTCGTGCGGGTATGGTCCGCCGACGGCGCCGCACTGTCCGTGACCCAGGTGTGCCAGCAGGGGACCTTCGATACGACGTCCTGGGACGCGGTTGTTCATGGCATCACGATCGACGACCTATCGGGACAGTCCCGCTGGCCGGAAAGGTCACCGGAGCCTGCGACACCGACCGCCCCCACCTCCGGTATGAGGGGCTCCGTGCACGACGAGCGTCCCCGGCTGACCACCAGTCACGGCTCTTGCGACCGCTCCTGGCCCTCAGAGGGATCCCTCCTGAGATCAGCGGAGTCCTGCGGACCCGATGGCGTCGTGTCCGCAGCGGCATCGGACGGGGACTGCGACGTAGCCCCGCCTGCCCAAAACTGGGCGGGATCATCCGCTTCGGCCCGACCCGACGGATCCTCCTGCTCGCTGTCGACCGTCGGCGCAAACAGCCGATCCGGATTCGGGGTGTACCGCCGAGCAGCAACCGCCACCTCAACCAGGAATGCCTCAACCTCGGAGTCAGTGAGTGGATCGTCAGTCAGGACGTCGTACCCGCATAGTCCAACGATCCCGACAGGCACGAGCCACGCGGCAACGTGGCGCCGGAGACCGAGGAACGACACACACGGACTCTAACGACGATCACCAGATCGTTCTGTCACGCTAGGGATACAAAGGCCACCGCGACATCTCAATGCGATGTCGCAACCGCTCCCTTGGCCACAGCGGCGGCGATGGCGTCACCGATCTGACCGGTCGTACGCTCAGCGCCGGCGGCGCGGGCGGCCATGTCGACCTTGACGCCGGCCTCGACCCGGCCGGCAGCCTCGGCCAGCCCCAGATGGTCGAGCATGAGGGCCACGGCACTGATCGTGGCGGTCGGGTCGGCCTTCCCCTGTCCGGCGATGTCGGGGGCCGAACCGTGGACGGGCTCGAACATGGAGGGGAAGACCCCCTCAGGGTTGATGTTGCCCGAGGCCGACAGTCCGATACCGCCGGTGACGGCGCCCGCCTCGTCGGTGAGGATGTCGCCGAAGAGGTTGTCGGTGACAATGACGTCGAAGCGACCAGGGTCGGTGACCATGTAGATGGTGGCGGCATCCACGTGGCAGTAGTCAACGACCACCTCGGGATACCCAGCACCGACGGCCTCGACGATGCGGCGCCACAGGCCACCGGCGTGAACCAGCACGTTGTGCTTATGGACAAGCGTGAGATGCTTGGCCGTCCTGGACTGGGCCTTGGCGAAGGCGTAACGGACCAGGCGCTCCACGCCGTAGGCTGTGTTGACACTGACCTCGGTGGCGATCTCATGCGCAGTGCCCTGCCGCACAACGCCACCGTTTCCGCAGTACAGGCCCTCTGTCCCCTCACGCACCACGACGAAGTCGATGTCACCGGGATCGGCCAGCGGGGTCGGCACTCCCGGGTAGTAGACCGAGGGACGCAGGTTGACGTAGTGGTCCAGGGCGAAGCGCAGGCGCAGGAGCAGACCGCGCTCGAGGACCCCGGAGGGGACGGACGGGTCGCCGACGGCGCCCAGCAGGATGGCGTCATGTCCCCTGATCGCCTCGAGGTCCTCATCGGTGAGAGTCTGTCCGGTCCGGTGCCAGCGCTCGGCACCCAGGTCGAAGGTGGTCGGCAGGACCGTGACACCGGTCCCCTCCAGCGCCCGATCGAGAACCTTGAGCCCCTCGGGAACGACCTCCTTGCCGATGCCGTCGCCCGGGATTACTGCCAGCTTGATGGTCTGCGTCATGGGGCCACCTTAGGGCATGGTCACGATACGAGACGAGAAGTCCACCTGATGAGCGAATCGCACAGTCGCGTTTCGACCGACGGTCGGTTAGTCTTGCTCCAGCGAGTACATCAAGGAGGAGCCATGCCACGCACCCACCGTCCTGCTGCTCAACGTCGCGAGGAGATTCTCGACGCCGCGCACACCCTGTTCACCACCAAGGGCTTCCAGCCCACCACCATGGAGGACATCCTGGGGGTCGTGGGCATCGCCAAGGGGACGCTCTACTACCACTTCCCCAGCAAGGAGCAGATCCTCAGGGCTCTTGTCCTGCGCATCGTCGGCCAGGTGGAGCAGCGCGCCCGTGAACTCGCCGCCTCATCGGCTCCGGCAGTGGACAAGCTCAAGGCGATCATGGCCGCGATGCGGGTCGAGGGCACCGAGTCCGAGCTCATCGAGCAGTTCCACACACCTGGAAACGCGGAGTTTCACCTGTTGTCCATCACGGCCATGATCGAACATCTGACCCCGGTCCTCGCCGACGTCGTCACCCAGGGGGTGAGCGAGGGCTCCTTCACCACCGAGCGGCCTTATGACGCCATCGAGCTGCTTTTGAGCGCCTCGGGCATCCTCCTGGACCACGAGATCCTGGAAGCCGGCCCCGACGAGCTCGCCCGCCGCCACGAGAGCCTCATCTGGGCGAGCGAGACGCTTCTGGGCGCCCGGCCGGGAAGCCTGTCCATCCTCGCGGAGGCAGACTCATGAGACACGTCGGCCTACTTGTCCTGGGCTCATTCATCAACTCACTGGGAACGGGTCTGACTGCCTTCGGACTGGCGGTCATCATGCTGCGCGCCCATGGAACGGCCTCCTCCGTGGCAGTCATCCAGATGAGCGCCTTCGCTCCCCTTGTCCTCCTGGCGCCCTTGGCCGGAGTTCTTGCCGACCGCTACGACCGCCGCCTCATGATGATCATCGGAGATGCCGGTTCGGTGCTCGGACTGGGCCTCATCCTTGCGGCCCTGTCCTCGCCCCGCCCCTCCCTGGCCTGGATCTGCACGGGGGCCGTCCTCTCCTCCTGCCTCGCCGCGCTCACCGAGCCGGCACTGAGGGCCAGCGTCACCGACCTGGTGACCGAGGAGGACTACGTGCGCTCCTCCGGGCTGCTTCAGCTGGCATCCGCGGCGAAGTACCTACTGGCTCCGGCCGCGGCGGGGTTCCTCATGCCGCTCGTCGGCGTTCGGGGGCTCGTCCTGCTCGACGCCAGCACCTGCCTGGTCACCGTGGGGTGCACCATGACAGTGCGCCGGGCTCTGGCAGCAGGTGCGTCGCAACGCGCAGCAGCCCAGCCCGGTGACGACCACGATCTCCTGGCGGGCTGGAGGACCATCACCGCCTCCCCCGGCCTGCGCACCCTCGTGGCTCTCATGACGCTGGCGACCCTCGCTATCGGAGTCATCCAGGTTCTCATCAAGCCGATTCTCCTGCCCACCGTGACCACCTCTGAGATGGGCATGATCGAGACCGTCGCAGCCACCGGCATGCTTGTGGGGGCCGCCCTGGTCACCGCCTGGAAGAGCGCGCAGCCAACGATGCTGCTCGCGGCGGGGCTGGCCGGGACAGGCGCCGCCATGGTGCTGGTCCCCCTGGGGCCCGGAGCCTGGTGGGTGACCGCCTGCGGGTTTCTCACCTTCGGCAGCCTTCCCCTGTCCCAGGCAGGTGCGGAGGTCCTCGTGCGCACGCAGGTCGACAACACTCGGCAGGCACGGACCTGGGGCACCATCAGCCTGGTCACCCAGCTGGGCTACCTGGCGGCCTACCTGTGCTCCGGGGTACTGGTTGACCGCGTGCTTCAGCCTCTGCTGGAGCCAGGACAGAGGTTGTCCGCCAGTCTCGGAGCCGTCGTCGGCATCGGCCCAGGACGCGGCGCCGCACTGCTCGTGGGCATCATGGGGCTGGTCATGGCCATGGTGGCCCTCGGCGTCCGTCTCCAACGCCATCGGTTCGCCTGAGCCAAGCGACAACGCAGGCAAATAGGGCGGTGCCCCGACGACCTGAGTCGTCGGGGCACCGCCGTACGTCAGCCTTAGCGGTCCTCAGCGGGCCACAGAACCCTCGGTGTAGTCCTTGTCGACGTCGGCACGCCAGGCGAACATGGAACGCACCTCACGGCCGGTGGCCTCGATGGGGTGCGCCTCGCCCGCGGCGCGGAGCTTCTTGAACTCCGGGGCGCCGGCGGCCTGGTCGTCCATGAAGCGCTTGGCGAAGGTCCCGTCCTGAATGTCAGCGAGGACCTCCTTCATGTGGTCCTTGACCTCGGGCGTGATGACGCGCGGACCGGAGATGTAGTCGCCGTACTCTGCGGTGTCGGAGCAGGACCAGCGCTGTTTGGAGATGCCGCCCTCGTTGATGAGGTCGACGATGAGCTTCATCTCGTGGCAGACCTCGAAGTAGGCCATCTCGGGCTGGTAGCCGGCCTCAACGAGCACCTCGTAGCCGTACTGGATGAGCTTGGAGACGCCGCCGCACAGGACGTTCTGCTCACCGAACAGGTCGGTCTCGGTCTCCTCGCGGAAGGTGGTCTTAATGGCCCCGGCGCGGGTGCCGCCAATGGCCTTGGCGTAGGACAGCACCAGCGGCCAGGCGGCCCCGGAGGCGTCCTGCTCGACGCAGACCAGCACCGGCACGCCGCGCCCGGCCTCGAACTCGCGGCGCACGGTGTGGCCGGGGCCCTTGGGGGCGACCATAATGACGTCGTGGTCGGCGGCGGGCTTAATGTAGCCGAAGTGGATATTGAAGCCGTGGGCGAAGAGCAGCGCGGCACCGGCCTTGAGGTTGGGCTCGATCTCGTTGCGGTACAGCTCGGCCTGGACCTGGTCAGGGGCCAGGATCGTCACGACGTCGGCCCAGGCCACGGCCTCGGCGATCGGCTTGACGGGCAGCCCGGCCTCCTCGGCCTTGGCGACGGAGCGGGAGCCCTCACGCAGGCCCACCACGACCTCCACGCCGGAGTCCCGCAGGTTGAGGGCATGGGCGTGGCCCTGGGAGCCGTAGCCGATGACCGCGACCTTCTTGGACTGGATGACGCTCAGGTCCGCGTCGTCGTCGTAGAACTTCTCAGCTGCCATAATGGTGTCTCACTTGTCCTTGAGTTGATCGGTGATGGATCGGGGGCCGCGCGTAATAGCCACGGCGCCGGACTGGACGATCTCCTTGACCCCGTAGGGGCGCAGGGCCTCCAGAAGAGCATTGACCTTCGACCGTGAGCCGACGGTCTCAATAACCACGCTCGTGGGGCACACGTCCACGACGTGGGCGCGGAAGAGGTCGACGATCTGGAGGACGGAGGTCCGGTTGGCGTCGTCCGCGCGGACCTTAATGAGGTAGAGCTCGCGCTCCACGGAGGTCTGGCTGTCCAGCTCGACGATCTTGAGGACGTTGACCAGCTTGTTGAGCTGCTTGATGACCTGCTCCATGGCCAGGCCCTCGGCGTCGGCGATCACCGTAATACGCGAGATGTCCTCGTGCTCGGTGGGGCCCACGGCCAGGGAGTGGATATTGAATCCCCGGCGGGTGAACAGGGCCGAGACGCGCGTCAGCACGCCGGGCTTGTTCTCGACCAGGACGGACAGGGTGTGCTTGCTCATGCCCTCACTCCTCTTCCCACACCGGGCTCATGCCCCGCGCGTGCTGGATGTCGTCGTTGGAGACCCCAGCCGCCACCATGGGCCAGACCTGGGCGTCCGCCGAGCAGATGAAGTCAATGACCACGGGCCTGTCATTGATCGCGTTGGCGCGGGCGATGACGTCGTCCACGTCCTCCAGGCGCTCACAGCGCAGCCCCACGGCCCCGTAGGCCTGGGCCATGGTCACGAAGTCCGGCACCCGCTGCGTGCCCGCACCCGTGTGCAGGTCCGTGTTGGAGTAGCGCTGCCCGTAGAACAGGGTCTGCCACTGGCGGACCATCCCCAGGGAGGAGTTGTTGATCACAGCCACCTTAATGGGGATCTCGTTCAGGGTGCAGGTGGCCAGCTCCTGGTTGGTCATCTGGAAGCAGCCGTCGCCGTCAATGAGCCACACCGGGCGCTGCGGCAGGGCCACCTTGGCCCCCATGGCAGCCGGGACGCCGTAGCCCATGGTCCCCGCGCCCGCGCTGGTCAGCCACGAGTGCGGGCGGTGGAAGTGCAGGAAGTGCGCCGCCCACATCTGGTGCTGGCCCACCCCGGTGACCCAGACCGTGTCCTTGGGGGCCGCGCGGTCCAGGTGGGTAATGACCTCCTGGGGCTGGAGGAGGCCGTCGTCGGTGTCCGTCCACTCGGTGGGGTAGGTGGCGCGCACCCGCTCCACCTCCTGGAGCCAGCCGCTAATGTCCTGGCGCCCCTCGGCGGCCACCTGCTCCCGGAAGGCCCGGGTCAGGGCGGGGACGACGTCGGCCAGGTCACCGACGATGGGGACGTCTGCGGCACGGACCTTGGAGATCTCAGCAGGGTCGATATCCACGTGGACGATGGCGGCCCTCCGCGCGAAGGTGTCCAGGTGCCCGGTGACGCGGTCGTCGAAGCGGGCGCCGAGGCTGACAATGACGTCGGCCCGCTGGAGGGCCCCGACGGCGGTGACGGTGCCGTGCATACCCGGCATGCCCATATTGAGGGGGTGGTCGGAGGGCAGCACGTCCAGGGCGGTCAGGGTGGTGGTACAGGGCGCGCCAATGAGCTCCACCAGCGCCAGGAGCTCGGCGGGATCCACCTGGGCGCGGTTGAGGCCGCCCCCCAGGTAGAGCACCGGGCGCTCGGCGGCCGCCAGGACCT
>ERZ773087.1182-NODE-1182-length-17362-cov-7.382215_pt1 | contig 17362 bp, 16 predicted proteins | sample MGYA00511375_ERZ773087 | MGnify/ENA primary metagenome ERZ773087 (study PRJEB29015, sample SAMEA2737995) | human oral metagenome | biome: human oral; feature: human-associated habitat; material: dental | place: China | collected 2063 ...
TTATACGGAGTTTTTTATAAACTAATAACCACAAACTATTATAATTGTTTATGTTGCCAACTCCCCGATAAACCATTATTTATGTAAATTACATCACAGACTTAGTGATATTTTGAAGAAAACAGATAATATTATGGACTTTTAGATGTTTTAAAGATAAAATACATACAATAGACTTTTTAAAATAGTATTAAAGTATGCTTATTATAGAAAATCATTGGGGGATTTGTAGGGATTTCTATAAAATTGCATGAAGAGGAGAGGGAAGATGGATGTAAAAAAGAAGGCTAAAGTATTTTATCTCAAAAAGCAACTCAGTATTATGCTGATATTAGTACTGTTATTAACAACAGTACTGCCTCTTAACGCTATAAGTTCAGTAGCGGAAAGCGAAAGCATAAGCAGTACGGAAAGTATTACAGCTCAAAATCAACAGGCTACTCCTTCCAATGGTAGCGAAAGTTTTGAAGAAGAGTGGAAGTCGGAGGACTTTACCTATGACGAAATTACGGAAAAGCTTATATCAACTAACAGTTACTATGCAATTACCGGATTTTCTGAAAAAGGTAAGGCAAAAATTCTTAAGAACAAGGCTCTTGTTATACCTGCAACTGTAGAAGTTATGGAAAAGGGCAATAAGGTAGAAAAGCGTATAACCGGAATAGGTAAGGACGCATTTGCTAAAAAAGATATAGAATCCCTTACTATAAATATACCCGAAGGATATAAAGAATACATCATAGCTGACGGAGCCTTTGAGAATAATAAACTTACTGAGATCAACATACCTTTTGGAGTAAAATTCATAGAATCATACGCCTTTAGGGATAATGAAATAGAAAGTCTTGATCTTCCCGAGACAGTCGTAAAGGTGGGAAATAACAGTTTTACCAATAATAAAATAAGCAGCTTAACAGTGTCGGACAGAGTGGAAAAGTTCCAATTCGACTCGTTCAGCTTTGCAAACAATAAGCTGACAGAAGTACATTTGCCCTATAGTATATTTAAATTACTTAAAAATGTATTTATAAATAATACAGGCTACCAAGATGGAAAAGTATTGTTGTATACAAGAAATAAAAAACATCTTGAAACCTCTACCTACATACAGCCGCATAGTGATTATCATGAGTTTAGGCTTATGGGTGAAGAAGTAAATCGTGAAAACCTATACAAACTGATAAAGACTGCCGCAGCTCTTGAGTTAAGTGATTATACACAGGAAAGCAGAGATGTTCTGGTAGAAAAACTTAATGCTGCACAAGTTGCTTTTGCCGGTGAAGCTTCTACACAGGATGAGATAAATGCAGCCGAAACTGACCTAAAGCAGGCAATAGAGGCACTGGTGATGGAAGGTGTCAATAAAAGGAAGCTTAATGAAAATATCAAAAGAATAGAAGAAAGAAATCTAAGTGCTCTTTTATATACCGCAGAAAGTTATGCCGCACTGACATCGGCACTTAATGAGGCAAAAAGAGTATTTGCGGATGCATCTGTAAGTCAGGAGGAGGTTAACCTTGCACTGACTGAGCTTTTAAACAGTGAAAATGCTCTTACTATAAAAGAAGAGGCAAAGTATACATTGCAAGACTTTACTTTTGAGGGAAGTAAGATAACAGGATTTAGTGCAAGCGGAAAGGATAAGTTTGAGTATAATAAGGACTTACTTATACCTGAAACAAATGCAGATGGAGAAGCAATTACTGAAATAGCCGACTCGGCGTTTGAGAATACTAAAAGCGATTATATAATAAGAACTGATACAGGTTACTCTCCAAGCGGTCTTGACAGTGTAGTTATACCTGAGACTGTAAAGAGAATAGGAGCCAAGGCATTCAAATATAACAAGATAAAAGAAGTAAAACTGCCTGACGGACTTGAATACATAGGCTCTTTGGCATTTAACGGTAACCAACTTACAGGTATAGAAATACCCGACTCGGTAACTGATATGGGAGAGGGTGTATTTTCATTAAATAGAATAGCCCATGCGAAGCTTTCAAATGGAATGGAAAAGATCGCTCCCGGAATATTTGCAAGAAATATAACTCTTGGGCATATAGATATACCTCAGGGAACTAAGGTAATAGGCAAGTCAGCATTTTCAGGCTGTCCGATAAGAGAAATAAACATACCTGAGGGAGTGGAAAGAATAGAAGAAACGGCATTTTTGTCACACAGAATAGAAACACTGTATCTTCCGCCCTCAGTAAAAATCGTAGAAAAACAGGCTTTTGCCTCAAATAAAAAGTTCAGATATTTAAAGTACATAAAGTTGTCTGAGGGAATAGAAGAAATCGGCTCCAATGCTTTTAAGAGCGGACTTGTAGAAGAGGTTGACATCCCCTTAAGTCTTAAAAAGCTTGCAAAGGATGCCTTTAATGATAACTTCAATTCTGAAAAAGATGTAATAAAAACCAAGGTTTATAGCGTAAGCAACGAGCAAATAGAGCTTCTTAAAAATAAGGCAAATAAGCATGAGCTTATATTAAAGACTATAGACCTTACAAGGCTTGAAGAACTCATAGACAGTGCGAATAACTTAAAAAACTTATATAAATACCAAAATGCCGCTGAGGAGAAAAAGACTTACTTTGACAATGCTTTGCTTGAAGCCTTAAGAGTTAAAAACGAACCTATAAGTCAGAGCAATGTAAATAATCATGTTGACGCTCTCCAAAGAGGTATAGATAACTTAGACGCAAGTCTGCCTAAGGAGGATAAGGGTAAAGAAGAGAAAAAGCCTGACAATCAGGGTAAGGAGCCGGATAAAAAAGAGGAAGACAGTAAACAGGATAATAAGCAGGATACCAAAGCAAATGACAAGCAGGGCAGTAAGGTAGATGACAATAAGACTGCAGATGGCAATAAAACTTCAAATGACAATAAAACTGTAAATGATAATAAAATTGCAGATAATAATAAGAACACAGATAATAATAATCAAAATACTGATAATTCCAATAAGAAAGATGATAATAAGCAGAGCAATAATAACACTTTAAATAACAGTCAAAATACTGACCAAAATCAAAGTAATAAAGCTTATCAAAGTTATAGTTACAGTAGTTCAAGTTCCGGCAGCTCAGGTTCTTTCGGAGGCTCAAGTAAAGTTATGAAGAGCGTAAAAAAGAAGGAAAAAGAAGGCAGTTGGCAGCGTGATACAAAGGGCTGGTGGTACAAGCATAAGGATAGTTCATATTCAAAGTCAAGTTGGGAGCTTATAGATGATAAATGGTATTATTTTAATGAGGAAGGCTATATGTTTAGCGGATGGCTTATTAAAGACGGAGTATGGTACTATCTTGCAACTTCCGGCGAAACCGAAGGATCTATGCTTAAGGGCTGGCAAAGTATAAATTCAAAATGGTATTACTTTAATGAAAGCGGAGCCATGCTTTTAAACACAAGTGTTTCAGGCTATAGGCTTGGAGCTGATGGAGCTTACATAGAGTAGCTCTGCCAAAGGTTTTCGTATATGGAAAATTCTGTGGTAATTAGTGTTGCATCTATCTTATATAGGTACTTCTATCATAGGTACTGATATGTTTAATAGGTACTATAATAGTCGTTACAGTTCAGGTAGGTTATCCATCTTTGTCAAAAAAACTAAAAATGTTTAATTTTTATCTATAAATTAGACGAAGATGAATTCCGGTAGCAGCCTGATAGATATATATGTGTAATATACACCTGAAAGCAAGATTTCATTTGATATATTATACATATATATCTAAACTACCCGAACGGTAACTGATAGTCCCAGCGCAAATTTTTTATTCTAAATAAAAATAATACTGAATTTATCATCTTGATATGCTATACTTATAAAGTAATTCAACTGATAGTTTAGAAAGGAGTTTTATGGTTGGAGAAGTAAAAAATGCTGCAGGTCTTGTATTTGCTAAAGATAAATTTAATGTTGTAAAGAAGGCAGGGGTTAAGGGAGATTTAATTCCAAAGCACAACCATGCTGAGGCATATATAATATTTACTGTGGTAAAGGGAGTGGTAAGGGTATTTCTTAATGAAGAAGAGATTCATGATTTAAAACCGGGAGATATACTGTATTTTGACGGTAATAATTATATAAATGTAGAGTTTTTAGAAGATGGGGAGTTCTTTGTAACTCTTATTAACAAATAAACTTAAGCAAGAAGGCTATCAAACAGTGTAATTGCTGTTTGACAGCCTTTTACTTTATATTTAATGGAGTTTCATACTCTTTTCTATTTCAAAAGCCTTATTTCTGGCGTAATTATAGCTGATATATTCATCTATATCAAAAGAATAATACCTCATGATACTTTCTGCAGAAGAATGGAGCTTTTCTTTAAGCTCATTATCGGAACTGTTTTTCCAAGCCTTGTAAATAACAGGCATTGCAGCCATATCACTTTCCTTAAGATCATATATATCATAGTGTGGCAGATTACCGTTTATATAGGCATTAAGATTATACTTAGCAACTACTGCGTCTATATTGGCAAGGCAAAGAAGTACAAAAAGTATATTTCCTGCATAGAAACTTAATTTGGTAACAGGAAAGTTCCTCTTAAATTCTCCCATTATGATGAAGGCAAATACAAAACATAAGAAAATCATAAATACACTTGGAATTATGCGCAGTGTTGTAAGTCCATAAGTGCTTATATACAGATACATCTTGGCAAAGGCAACAGATATAAGTACCAATGTTAATATTGAATTTAGGAGTACATGAATACGCATATACTTATTATTTTCATTTTTAACTGATAAAATCTTAGCTACCACAATAAATACTATATTGATCAAGGCGACAGTAAGCAGTTCAAAAAATCCTCTTCTTGCATAGTCTGAATAAGTAAAATCAGCCGGCAAAGAACCGCCTAAAATATCTATAAAATATATAGCCTGTATTCCTATAAAAAGAATATAAAAGCAGCAAATAACGGCATTAACGGTGTATAAACTAAGTCTTGGTATGGAGGCGGCATTATCCATAGTCTTATTAAACCTATCTATATTAAAAGACTTTGAATTATCCTCTATGGAACTTCCGTAGATAAGTGCATACAGGTAGGTTGCCATAGGTAGTGACCATATAAGAGTTACGATATTTTTAGGAACACTGATATCAAGGTTGAATAAATTGTCAAAAATATTTTTAAAAGTAGCATCTGCACTTGAAAGTAGGAAAATGACGGTCATTATAAATGGAGTGCCAATCAAAAGTCCGAGAAAAATATGCAAAAAGTACTTAGTCTTTTTACTTGAAGCACTTTTTTCCCTCTTTGAAAACATACAAATCCAAAAAGAAGTAGCATTATGTATAGGAATAAATACAAGTGCATTGATATAGTCATATAATATAAGTGCTGAAGTTTCACTTTTTATAAGCTTGCTAAATACTGTTACAGGAAGGTAAATAAGCATAAAATTTATAGCCATTTGCATAAATATACTAAGGGAATAGTTATAAAAAGAAGTAAAGCTTATGGCTAAAAGTATCATAAGTATCGACAAAATAATACTTTCATTATTGAGCTTAACAGCCTTTAATTTAGCATAGACAAGCACTGAGATAACATAAAGTACTATGTATAAGGTAGCTCCCAAACCTAAAGTTGCTACACCTGTATTTAAGTTATAATATTTTGTGCATAAAAATGCCAGTATAAATACAACGGGCAGCATTATTATATCTACCGTTTCAAACTTATATTTAGGCTCTTTTTTTATCGGAGCCTTATTGGAAGTTGCGGACTCCGTATTAACACCGGCGGTGGAAGTACTTGCAGTGTTGTTTGAACCGTCAGTTACATTGTTGCCTGCACTTGCATTTGCAGTGTTGTTTGAACCGTAAGCTATATTGTTGCCTTCACTTGCGTTTGCAGTATTGTTTGAACCGTCAGTTACATTATTGCCTGCACTTGTACTTTCAGTGTTATTTGAACTGTTAGTTACATTATTATCTGAATTTATAGCTGTAGAATTATCTGATAAATTTTCGCTCATGTTAAAAACCTCCTTTAGTTTTCATCAGGTACATATTCCAGTATATCTGCCACTTGGCAGTTAAGTTCTCTGCATATAGCCTCCAAAGTGGAGAATCGTACCGCCTTGGCTTTATTATTTTTAAGAATGGACAAATTGGCAGCTGTGATACCTATTCGCTCTGCAAGCTCTCCGGCAGACATCTTCCTTTTTGCCATTACCACATCTATATTTACCATAATCATAGCTTTTCTCCTTATATGGTATACTCATTTTCCTGCTTTATCTCTATCGCCTCTGTAAATACATTCTTAACTACTCTCAGTATAAGTGCCATAAATGCAGTACTTGTGACGAGTAGTACAAAAGGCAGATAGAAAAATGTTAAAATAAAGCATACAAATGAGGCAATAAAACAGCACCACGAAAGCAGTCTAAGGTATTTGACATTTTCTGCTATAAATACTTTGGACTTATGTATGTTACATAAGAGCTTATATAGGAGAAACAGGGCGGTATAGGCAAGTATATCAAGTATGTAAACTGCAATCATACTGAAAATGATATACTTTCCTATAAGTTCTTCCTTGGAAAGAGGAATATAAATACGCCTTAGGATAATAAATTTTATATCATGGTGTATGTAAATATTAAGCAGTATACCCAGTATGGCAAAAACAAATACACATACCTTGGATAAAACTATACTTTTATTTTGTGTCCAATTCATCACAACCCCCTACTTTACATATAGATATTTACAAGCTGTAAAAAATTTATTAATGCTAGGTGCATGATAACACATAATTTGATGTTTGACAATAAAAATATATTGTTATTCGATAAAAAAATATTGAAATTCATTTAAGAATTGTTTGTTAAGATGAGTTGTAAGGTGATATTATTTATTAAAATGTTTTGTCAAATAAAAAAGCCTTCTGTGTACTCGGCAATTATGTCGAAGCAGAAGGCTTTTGGTGATCGGATTATTATAATTAAGTGTTTAATTAAGTTTGTTGGAAATAAACTCAATTTTTAAAATCATTCCCATACCATTAGCAAGTCTTTGCAAAGTTTTAAGTGAGGGATTGGCATTACCGTGCTCCAATTTACTTATATCACCCTGTGCAATCCCAGTGCAATCAGAAAGCTCTTTTTGAGTCATTCCGGATTTTTGTCTTGCATTTATTATTGCTTGAATAATAGCATGCTCAGGTTGCAGAGCCTCATATTCTTCTCTTATTTCAGGGTCTTTAAGTTGCTCTAAAAGAAAATCATCAAATCTGGTACTCATACTAGTCCTCTTTTCTATGCAAATAATCAGCACGATATTTTTTTGCTTTTATTATTTCGTTTGTAGGTGTTTTTTGTGTCTTTTTAATAAAGCCATTTGTTAAAATAATATATTGACCAATATAAAAAAGTAAAGAACTCTGGAAATATTAGATCCAATTTTTATACGTAATTCAAATATACCATCATCAATATGTTTGGAATAGGGTTCTCTAAGTTGATAACCATTATCCTGTAGCAATTTTATCGTATCAAGTATTTTAGCAATCATTTTTTTATCTAAAGAAAGAATAAAATCTCTTACAGGTTGCGTGCCGTCTTTTTGTTCATAAAATTCAACTTGAAAATTCATTAAAAGCTCCTTTAATATATAGTATAGGATTTATCATATATTGTCAATATATCAAGTAAGATATTACTACCCTAACTCAATCTTAAACACCGTACCGTTTTCCTTATCGCTAAGCACCGATATCCTGCCATGCATACTTTCAACTATAGTCTTGGCAATTGCAAGTCCCAGCCCGTAGCCGCCCTCGGTTCTTGCCCTTGATTTATCAGTTCTGTAGAATCTTTCAAATATATGCTTAAGATCCTCCGTATCTATGGGTTCACCGCTGTTTTGTATAAGAACAAAGGTTTTTTCTTTTATACAATAAGCTTTTAGGTAAACACTGCCTTTTTCGCCGCAGTACTTCATAGCATTGTCAAGCAGTATACTAAGCAGTTGCTTTACATTGCCCTCATGTCCTAAAATTTTCAGATTATCGGCTATATCATAATCAAGCTTTATCCCTTTTTCAAAGGCAAGAGCCTCGAAACTTAACATTCTTGATAAAAGTACCTCGCTTAGATTTATTTCAGAAAAGACGAGTTTACTTTGTCTATCATCACTTCTTGCAAGGAATAAAAGTTCATCTACGAGCTGTTTCATACGAGAGGCTTCTTCCTTGGTATTATCTATCCATTGGTACTGGGTCTTAATAAGCTCCTCTTTTTTTGAAGCAAGTATATTAAGATTGGCAAGTATAACGGTAATAGGAGTTCTAAGCTCGTGAGAGGCATCACTTACAAATCTGTTTTGCTGCTGCCATGCCTTTTCAACCGGTTTTAGTATCCATGCCGAAAGTATTAAACTTATTACAAAAAATACAAAAAAGCTGAGTATAAAACTTAGCAGGCATAAAACAAATAAATTCCTTATATTGCCGGACTCAAAACTGTTGTCGGCGGCGACTATATAAGTTAAGCCGTCCTGTTTAACAGTTATATAATCAAGATTATAAGAGGATACCTTGCCTCTGCTTTGTTTTAGGGAAGCGATCGTATTTGCCAAATTTTTAATATCATCATCACTAAGCTCTAAATAATTGATTTTGCTGTCTGCTACTAAACCGTCTTCATCAAGCATAATAAAAACACTTGGAAGAAAATGCATAGGCTTATCGTCCATGTGCATAAATGAAAAGAAATCCCCCTCTTCTCTATGCTCTTTATCAGGCTTTTTATCATTAGGAAAGCCCATATTCATGTGAAGTTCACGCTCAAGAAAGTTATTTAAATTATTTTTATAATTAATATAATTAATGACAAATAAACTTCCGATTGCAATGCTTATAGTAGACATTACGCAAAGCATTATAACAAGTATAAATTTTTTTCTGAGTTTAGATATCATGCACTTACCTCAAGTTTATAACCAAGCTTTCTGATGGTGGTAAGAACTACTTTAGAGCCTATAAAACTTAGTTTTTTTCTAAGAAATGATATATAAGCCTCAACATTATTATCTTCGGCATCCGAGTCATCTCCCCAGACTTTGCTGATAAGTATATCCTTACTTACTATAGTTTTTTGGTTACTAAGAAGTATTTTCATAATTTCAAATTCCTTAAAGCTTAGATGTATGTTTTTATCCCTGCATCTAAGCTTTGCATTGGAGATATCAAGGGAGAGATCTTCAAAGGCTAACTCTTCAACTATGACTTCGCCCTGCCTTCTTGATAAAGCCCTGATACGGGCAAGCAGTTCTTCAGGTACAAAGGGCTTGGTCATGTAATCATCCGCACCCTTGTCGAGACCGCTTATCTTATCCTGAATTTCATCCTTGGCGGTAAGCATAATAACAGGGGTTTTATTTTTTGCAGCTCTTAACTCTCTGACCACGCTAAATCCGTCTTTTTTGGGCAGCATGACATCAAGTACTATAACATCATAATCACCGTAAAGAGCAAGCTCCAAGCCGTCAGCTCCGTCATATGCTATATCTGTTTGGTACTTTGCCTCCTTCATGATCTGTGAAAGTGCCTGTGCAAGTCTTTTTTCATCTTCAACTATTAATATTTTCATACATTTCCCCCTTGTAAGGTTCATTTGAGCTTTATTTTTTCAGGCTCATTGTTTATAGGTCGTTTGCTACATGAAGTCTACTATGTATTATAGCTTAATTAGTATACATATATAAGCTGAAAATAATCTTAAATCAGAAGGTTTTGTCGGTGTAAAAGAAATTCTACTTAAACTGCTTACAACGGCTTTTCTACTGTACTTAAAATTATTTATGTTTTAATTTGGCATAATGGTCGGAAACAGTAATTACTACTAAAGAAAAATCAAGCTGAAAATGGCGGTTTGACAAGCACACAGGTTTTACAAATGTTGCACTATAATACCTAATAATGTATAATTCTATGGAAATACAGCTTATAAACAGAGGTAATAATGGACATAATAAAGACACTTTCCGCAGAACTTAATATAAAAGAATCAAAGCTTGAGGCAACTATACAGCTTATAGACGAGGGCAATACAATTCCCTTCATAGCAAGATATCGTAAGGAGGTTACCGGCTCTTTAGATGATGAAGTTTTAAGAAAGCTTGATGAAAGACTTAGGTACCTTAGAAATCTTGAAGAAAGAAAGGAACAGGTAAGTGAGTCGATAAGAGCACAGGGTATAGAAGATGAAGAATTATATAAGAAAATAGATATGGCTTTAACCTTGGTTGAGGTTGAGGACTTATACAGACCTTATAAACCTAAGAGGATGACAAGAGCCATCATAGCTAAAAATAAAGGGCTTGATCCGCTTGCCAAACTTATATATGAGCAATCCGAAACACTTAACATAGAAGAAGAGGCAAAAAAATACATTTCCGATGCCGAAGGGCTTGAGGTGGAAGATGTAGATGCCGCTATAGCCGGAGCGCTTGATATAATAGCCGAGCAAATATCTGATGATGCACAGTATAGAAGCCGCATAAGGAAGGATACATTTGAATACGGCTTACTTACCTCTGTGGCAAAGGATGAGGAGGAGTCCTCGGTATATGAGAACTACTATAACTACTCCGAGCTTATTAAAAAATGTGTATCTCATAGGATCTTGGCAATTAACAGAGGCGAAAAAGAAAAGGTATTAACCGTTAAGATAGAAGCACCACAAGAAGAAATACTTAAATTTTTGGAAAGTAAGATAATAAAAAATACCAATGAAAAAGCTACAGAACTGTTAAAAGCAGCCATATCGGACAGCTATAAAAGGCTTATAAAAGATTCCATAGAAAGGGAGCTTAGATCGGAGCTTGATGAAAAGGCGGAGGAAGAGGCTATAAAGGTATTTTCCCAAAATCTGGAGCAACTTCTTATGCAGGCACCGATTACCGGCAGGGTGGTACTTGGTTGGGATCCGGCTTTTAGAACAGGTTGTAAGCTTGCAATCGTTGATGAGACCGGAAGAGTTTTGGATACTACCGTAATCTATCCCACAGCTCCGCAAAACAAGGTAAAAGAGTCCAAGGAGATACTAAAAAAGCTGATAGCAAAGTATAATGTAAGCTTGATTTCAGTGGGAAACGGAACCGCATCCAGAGAGTCTGAAGCTATTATAGCCGAGCTTATAGGAGAGCTTGATAAAAAAGTGGAATATGTAATAGTAAATGAAGCCGGAGCCAGCGTATATTCCGCAAGTAAGCTTGCAACAGAGGAGTTTCCGAACTTTGATGTAGGACAAAGAAGTGCAGCATCTATAGCAAGAAGACTGCAAGATCCTTTGGCTGAGCTTGTAAAAATAGATCCTAAATCAATAGGAGTCGGTCAATACCAACATGATATGAACCAAAAACATTTGAGTGAGAGTTTATCCACCGTAGTTGAGGACTGTGTTAATAAAGTAGGTGTAGACCTTAACACCGCCTCCGCCTCCTTGCTTGAATACATTTCCGGTATAAGTAAGACCGTTGCAAAGAATATAGTACTCTACAGGGAAGAAAACGGAAGTTTTAAGAACAGAAAAGAGCTTTTAAAAGTGCCTAAACTCGGTCCGAAAGCCTATGAGCAATGTGCCGGATTTTTAAGAATTTACTCGGGTGATGAAAGTCTTGATATTACCGGTGTGCATCCGGAGTCCTACAAGGCGGCAAAAAAGCTTATAGAATTGCTTAACTTTGATATAGCCGATATATCAAGCGGAGGTATAAAAAATATACAAAGTAAGGTTGAAGATTATAAGAGCCTTTCTGAGGAAATAGGAGTCGGTGAGCCTACATTAAGAGATATAGTAAAAGAGCTTGAAAAGCCGGCAAGAGACCCCAGAGACGAGATGCCCAAACCTATACTAAGAACGGATGTTCTTGATATAAATGATATCAAAGAAGGCATGATATTAAAGGGGACAGTGAGAAATGTCATAGACTTCGGAGTATTTGTGGATATAGGCGTACATCAAGACGGTCTGGTACATATTTCACAGCTTAGCAAGGCTTATATCAAGCATCCGCTTGATGTGGTTTCAGTAGGAGATATAGTAGAAGTTAAGGTACTTAGCGTGGATACTAAAAAGAACAGAATAGCGCTAAGTATGATATTATAGGGGAGAAGATGGCAAAGAATACAGATACAAAAGCAGTACAGGCTGAGGGTGATAAAAGTTTCAGCTTTGATATAGAGCTTAAGGCAAATGATTTATGGACATTTTATATGTATAATGCAAATAGAGGCTATAGGCTTTTATTTAATATAATTTTTACAATAGGCTGCCTTATATACCTTGTGTATTATTGGAAGGAGCTTGATAATTCAAAAAAGTTTATATTAGTATTTTTCTCGCTTATGTTTACTGTTATACAGCCTCTGCTGTTATACAGGAAGGCTATTTTACAGGCTAAAACCGACAACATGAAGGCAGGCTTTAACTTAAAGCTTTCCGAATCGGGAATAGATGTAAGTAAGGACGACCAAAAACTGCATTTAGATTGGGAACATATTTTCAGAAGTATGATAAGAAGGTATATGATAGTACTTTATACGGACAATATCAGGGGCTACCTTATACCGGCAAGATGTTTTAGTGATAAAAGAAATGAAGTTAATTCATTAATCAAAGAAAAAACTAAGGTAATAAGGTTTTAAATATGGCAAATACTATTATCAAAGAAGTTTACAGCAAAGAAGAAACCTATAACTTCGCCCTTGAACTTGGGGAAAAGGTAAAAGTACCCTGTCTTATATGCTTAGACGGAGATCTGGGTGCAGGAAAGACTGTATTTGCCAAGGGATTGGCTAAGGGACTTGGTGTAGAAGATGATATAGTAAGCCCTACTTTTGTATTATTTAATGTGTATGAGAAGGGCAGGCTTCCCCTTTATCACTTTGATGTATATAGGATAGAAGAGCCTGAAGAAATGTATGAAATAGGTTATGAGGAATACTTTTTCGGTACAGGTGTATGCCTTGTAGAGTGGGCAAGCCTTATAGAGGAGCTTATACCAAATGAGGCGGTGCATATACTTATAGAAAAAGACCCCGAAAAAGGAGAGGATTATAGAAGAATTATAATAAAAGGGTTGCTATAAAAGGACTTTATACTTGCATTAACAGTTTAAATACCAACAGATGAGTATAGCGACATGGTTCTTAAGTTTATAACACTATACCTTTGAGTTTAGGGCGGCATGGTTCTTTGGTATACTTATTTTGCGTACGATACACCGGTTGATAACATTTACCCCTATTTAAAACTATAAAAATGAGAAAAATTATGAGAATTTTAGGAATAGAAAGCTCTTCACTTGTAGCCGGTGTGGCTATCTTGGAAGATGAGAATATAATTGCAGAATATAATGTAAATTATAAAAAGACACATTCACAAACACTTTTACCTATGCTTGAGGAAATAGTCTCTAGGATTGATTTTGACTTACAAACTATAGATGCGATAGCCATATCCTCAGGTCCGGGTTCATTTACCGGACTTAGAATAGGTGTGGCAACTGCGAAGGGGCTTGGGCTTGGACTTGATAAACCCTTGATTGCCGTACCTACTTTGGATGCTACAGCCTACAATATCAGCAATACCAAATCTCTTATCTGCCCTATCATGGATGCAAGAAGGCAGCAGGTGTATACAGGTATATTTAGGAATGATAAGGAATTTGAAGTAGTGGAAGCGGCAGCAGCTATGGATATAAATGATTTGCTTGAAAAGCTTAAAGGCTTTAATGAAGAAGTGATATTTTTAGGAGACGGAGTGCCGGTATATAAGTCTGTTATAGAAGAAAATGCAAAATTTGACTTTTGCTTTGCCCTGCCAAGTCAAAGCAGACAAAGGGCAGGAAGTTTGGTAAGTCTTGCAGCCAAGTACTTTAAAGAGGGCAAACTTGTAAGTGCGGATGATATGCTGCCGGAGTACTTAAGGCTCAGTCAGGCGGAAAGAGAGAGGGCAGTTGAAAAATCTTGATATCAGGGATATGAAAGAAGAGGACTTGGATAGAATATACGAGATTGAAAAGTCCTGCTTTAGTGATTATTGGAGTAAGGATTTAATCTTAAGCTCGTTTAGACAAAATTATAATTTTATTAAAGTTTTGACCTTTAATGAATTGATAGTTGCCTATATAAATTTTAATATTATAGGAGAAGATGCCGAGCTTATGAGCATAGCTGTGCTTGAAGAGTATAGAAACAGGCGTTATGCAAGCAGACTTATGGAGGTGATGTTTAAGATGTGCGAGGAAAATAAGGTGGAAAAGATTTTCCTTGAACTTAGAGAGAGTAACCTGTTAGCATATAAGTTATATAGGGAACACGGCTTTGTGAATATGGGGATAAGGAAGGAATATTATACGAATCCGGTGGAAAATGCGGTGCTGATGTATAAGCAGCTTACAGACTGTGCGGGATAAGGAACTTTCAAAACTGACTTTCAAACCAAACCTCTACCCCAACTATAAACCCACTTAGCCCCAACACAATACACTACACAAATAAAGCACACAATAAACAAGATAAAACACACTGACCCCATACTATTAAATTAAAGAGGATATACAAATGTTAGACATATGTTTACTTGGAACCGGAGGCATGATGCCCCTGCCATACAGATACCTAACCTCCCTTATGGCAAGATGTGGAGGCAGCAATCTTTTAATAGACTGCGGAGAAGGCACTCAGGTTGCAATAAAGAAAAAATCATGGTCTCCCAAACCCATAGATGTCATTTGCTTTACACACTACCATGCAGATCACATAAGCGGTTTGCCGGGGCTTTTACTTACACTTGGAAACTGCGAAAGACATGAACCCATACATATGATAGGACCGAAGGGACTTGAGAGGGTGGTGTCTGCGCTTAGGGTCATAGCACCGGAGCTGCCCTTTGAGATAATATTTCATGAAATTACTAAGGAGGATCAGGAATTTAAGTTTGACAATATACCCTATAAAATAGAGGCATTTAAACTTAATCACAATGTGCTCTGCTACGGATATAAACTTTCTATAGAAAGACTTGCAAAATTTGATGCACAAAAGGCAAAAGAAAAAGACATACCGCTAAAATATTGGAACAGACTGCAGCATGGCGAAAGCATAGAAGAAGAGGGCGTTATCTACACTCCGGATATGGTTATGGGAGAGGCGAGAAAAGGAATTTCGGTATGCTATGCAACCGACTCAAGACCTGTAAAAAACATAGAAAAATACGCTAAGGATACAGACCTTTTTATCTGTGAGGGTATGTACGGAGAAGAAGAAAATAACGCCAAACAATATAAGCATATGACCATGTATGAGGCGGCTGAAATTGCCGCAAGGGCAAATACCAAGGAAATGTGGCTGACACATTACAGCCCTTCCATGATAAAACCGGAAGAGTACATGGATAAGGTAAGGCAAATATTTCCCAAGGCAAAGGCTGCCAAGGACTTATGGACCCTAGAACTGGAGTACGAAGATGAATGATGTATATATACTGGGAATAGAAAGCTCCTGTGATGAAACCGCTGCGGCAGTGGTGAAAAACGGAAGAGAAGTATTGTCCAATATTATAGCTTCACAGGTGGACTTGCACACCATATACGGAGGTGTAGTTCCCGAAATAGCTTCAAGAAAGCATATAGAAAATATTAATCCTGTGGTAAGGGAAGCTTTGAAGAAAGCAGGAAAGACTTTTGATGATATCAGTGCAATTGCGGTAACCTACGGTCCGGGTCTGGTCGGAGCCTTACTTGTAGGAGTGGCACAGGCTAAGGCACTTGCCTATGCACTTAAAAAACCTTGTATAGGAATACATCACATAGAGGGTCATGTGGCGGCAAACTACATAGAAAATAAAGAGCTTGAGCCGCCGTTTTTGTGCCTTATAGTCTCCGGCGGACATACGCAAATAGTTATGGTCAAAGACTATACGGAGTATGACATTATCGGAAAAACGAGAGATGATGCGGCAGGAGAAGCCTTTGACAAGGTGGCAAGAAGCATAGGCTTAGGATACCCAGGAGGACCTAAAATTGATAAAAAAGCCAAAGAAGGCAACCCGATGGCAATAACATTTCCCAAGGCTAAGGTAGAAGGCAGCATATATGACTTCAGCTTTTCGGGAATAAAGTCCGCAGTGCTTAACTATCAAAACAAGAAGAAAATGCTGGGCGAGGAAGTCAATACCGCAGACCTTGCGGCTTCTTTTCAAAAGGCGGTAGTTGATGTACTTGTGGAGCACACAATATTGGCAGCTAAGAATCTGGGAGTAAAGAAAGTTTGCATGGCAGGCGGAGTGGCAGCGAATACGAGCCTTAGAGAAAATATGCAAACAGCCTGCGAAAATGAGGGCATAAAACTATATTATCCGTCCAATATACTTTGTACGGATAATGCAGCCATGATAGCAGGGCTTGGATACTATGAATACATGGCAGGAAAAAGAAGTAAAACGGATCTTAATGCAGTGCCTAATCTAAAAATGGGAGAGTAGCATGAAAAGCCTGGCTATAGTTCTTGCTGCCGGAAGCGGCAGTCGTATGGGAACGGATATAAAAAAACAGTATTTGCTTTTGAAAAATAAGCCGATAATGTATTACAGCCTCAAAACTTTTGAAGAAAGTCCGGTAGACGATATCATACTGATAGTACCGAAGGAAGACATAGATTACTGTAAAAAAGAACTTGTATTAAAGTACAGGATAAAAAAAATCAGAGCCGTAGTAGCAGGTGGTAGGGAAAGATACCTGTCCGTAGAAGCGGCATTTAAAAGCCTTGGTGATGAAAACTATGATACCGTACTGATACATGATGCCGCAAGACCCTTCGTAAGTGTGGAAATGATAGAAAAAGCGATACACGAAGCCCTGATACATAAGTCCTACATACCGGGGGTAGCCCTAAAGGATACCGTTAAGCAAATAAGTGAAGATTCATTTGTAGAAAACACACCGGACAGGGCAAAACTTGTAGCGGTACAGACACCGCAAGCCTTTGATTTTAATTTATGTAAAAAAGCCTATGAAATTTTAAGTTCAAGTGATACATTAAATAACATCCCTACAGATGACGAAATGCTTGTTTATGAACTTATGGGAGTTCATGCAAAAGTGGGGACGGGAAGTATCTACAATATAAAAATAACTACAAGGGAAGATATGTATATGGCGGAGCGAATAGCGGATATACTGGGACTGACTTAAAATTGACTTTATCCTTTGTGAAGTCGTAATTGACTTATAATGGTTTATTAGGGAGTTGGCAACATAAACAATTAATATTTATAAAAAACTCCGTATAATTCAATCATACTCGCAACCCATTTTCAAAGCTTC
>ERZ773087.1183-NODE-1183-length-17342-cov-10.329438_pt1 | contig 17342 bp, 14 predicted proteins | sample MGYA00511375_ERZ773087 | MGnify/ENA primary metagenome ERZ773087 (study PRJEB29015, sample SAMEA2737995) | human oral metagenome | biome: human oral; feature: human-associated habitat; material: dental | place: China | collected 2063 ...
CCGGGAACGGGCCAGACGACGGTGAAGGTGACGCCTTTCGAGTGCTACCCCACGAAGGGTCGAGGCGGCCAGGGCGTGCGCTGCCAGCGCTTCCTGCGCGGCGAGGATCGCCTGGATATCGCGTGGGTTGGCACCAAGCCGGCACGGGCCGCATCCGCGGACGGTTCGCCTGTGGAGCTGCCCGCGGAGGATGAGCGCCGCGACGGTTCGGGCGTGCCGATCACCTTCGCGATTGCGTCGATCGGCTGACGCACTCTTCTAGTCGTGAGGGCGGTGGGGTGGCCGGGATTGCTCCCGGCCACCCCACCGCTTTATCAGCTTCTATTTCGCGCCTATTTTGCGTGATAGCGGGGGCTGGTTCCCAGGTGCGTGGGAACCGTGACCAACGGATCGGTGATCAAGGATTCGTCAAAGCCCCTGTAGGAATACGAGTTGTCGTTGACGATCTGGAGGGGGCTGACAACGCCGTCCGCATACTGCTGAACTTCGTCAGGTGTCGGGCTCGATCCATTTCCCTTGTCAGCGAGTGGATTGACATCAGGTAGCGTCGTGGGATCCGTATTGAGGATTGCCCCCGGATCGATGCCGCCGTAGCCGGTGTACTGATTCCAGGTGTGGTCGGGGTTCAGACCCGTCTTGACGAGGAGCTGAAGCAGCTGGTTCGAGGTTGCGTTCGGCCACTTCTGGCGGGCGAGTGCGAGGACACCGGCGACGATGGGCGCGGATACTGAGGTACCCGACACCTCAGTTAGCTGGTCAGTTGAAGGATCACGAAACTTAACCGGTCCACCAACAGCAGTTGTCGAGACTCCCTGCCCCCATGACGAATAATCTTGTCGGTTGCCGTCAATACCGATCGCACTGACACCAACAACTCCGGACCACTGGGACAAAGCAGTTGTATCCCCATCTGTTGCCTCATTTCCCGCCGCAGCCGTGATTATGACACCCTGGGATAGCGATCGTGCAATCGCCCATTTCAGTTCATCACTTTGAAGGCTACTCGAAGCGGACACATTGATAACCTGAGCGCCATCATTCATCGCCCATTTCAAAAGCCATGGATACTCAGACTTCGCGATCCCATTGTTATCTCGACAGTCTGGTCCAGTAGTATCGCCATCTGCTCCGAATGCAGCGCGATAGGCTAACAATGAAGCATCTGGTGCGATGCCATAGTTTGAGGAAACAAGCATAGAAGCTACACCAGTTCCATGAGTGCGACCGGTCGCAGAGGAACTAATGGTGCAGGGAGTCTTGATAATGACATCCGCACTAACAAGTTCGGCAGCATTTTGAGCTATCTCCCCGTCGATCATCGCGATCGTTATGCCTTTACCCGTGTACCCCTTTGCTCTGGCCTGATCCAGGTGGTAGTACGCGAAGTACGGCTGGTCCGCCGCGGTGATCATATTGTCTGCCTGGGCTGGAGCGGCTGGGAACGTCGTGACACCAGCGGCGATGACGAGGGCGGCAGTAGAAGCGCCCCATACGCGTCTGCTCTTACGAGGCATTCGTGTCGCCTTCACCATTGACGCGGGTCCCATCCATCGTCCTTTCGCGGAGCGGGGCTCAAGTCCTTAACGGAGCCGTTATCAGAGTCAAAGCCAACGTCAGCCACGCGTCACCTCCACGAATACCAAGACCGAAAATGACATGTTCCACGGAACACTATGAGACCTCTGCAAGCATATGACTACTTGTTCACAGTGACAAGCGCGTCCGAGAATCACACAGTGACGACAGACCAGCGGATATGGGTGTGGGCCCAGCCGCTCGGCCGGGCCCACACTCATCAGTTGAGAGGTACTCCCCCGTCAGCCTTGCAGCGTCGGGTCAGCGGCCAGGACGTCGGCAACCTCCTCGCGCGTAGGCGAGTAGGCGCCCTGGTGCAGGATGGTGATGCCGGAGGTGATGATGCCGCGGTGGATGGCGGGCAGGATCTGGTCCCACGAGGCCTCACGCAGGCGCTGCTTTGCCTCACCGGAACCCAGGAGTCCCGCGTCCACGAGGCCGGAGATCAGGCCGGCCATGAGCGAGTCGCCCGCGCCCACGGTGTCCACCAGCTCGACGTCCAGCGGGTCGACGACGAGCATGTCACGCTCGGCGGCAGCCTTGATGTAGACGCCCCAGGGGCCTCGCGTGCACAGGATCAGCGACGGGCCGGACTGCGACCACTCGCGGATGACGTCCTCGACGGGGCGGCCCGGGTAGAGCCACTCGAGGTCCTCGTCGGATGCCTTCACGACGTCCGCGAGGGCCACGATCGCCTCGATGTGGGGGCGGGCCTCGTCGGGCGTGCCCAGCAGAGCAGGGCGAATGTTCGGGTCGTAGGACACGGTGCCGCGGATAGCCTGGCGCTTGACGGCTGCCAGGACCTTATCAGCGCCGGGCTCGACGACGACCACGTAGGAGCCGGTGTGGACGTGCCCGACGGTGTCCGGGTCCTCGACGGCAGGAACGTCCCACGAGAGGTCGAACTCGTAGGTAGCATGGCCTCGTTCGTCGACGGCGGCGTGAGCGACCGTGGTAAATTCGGCGCCGTCGCTGCCGGGCGTCAGGGTGACGCCGGCGGCCTCGGCGTGAGCGCGCACCTTATCGCCGCGAGCGTCACGGGCGAACCATGTCGCCAGCTCGGATTCGTGGCCGAGCCGGGTCAGGCCCGCTGCGACGTTGAGCATCGATCCCCCGACAACTTCGACGGGTTCACTGTTCGGGCGGGTGATCTCATCGATGAGAGCTTCCCCGATGTTCACGATCCTAGTCATTGGTCAACCCCAGCTTCTCTTCCATTTCTTCGAGCGGAATGCCCTTGGTTTCGGGCATGACCTTCAGCACCCAGAATAGCTGACCAACCATCGCTAGGAAGAAGATTCCAAAAGCGTAGCCACCTCCGAGTTTATCGGTGAGCACAGGGAAGGCGTAGGTGGTAATGAAGGCGAACACCCAGTGCGTGAGCGAGCCCAGGGACTGGCCGCGGGCGCGCACGCGGTTGGGGAAAATTTCCGAGATGAACACCCAGATGACGGAACCCTGGCCGAAGGCGTGCGAGGCGATGAAGCCGAGCAGGCCAAGGAGGATCAGCCAGACGGGAGCGGCGCTGCCCTCCTCGAAGTAGCCGCCCTCGTAGGCGAACATCATGCCGGCGAGGAAACCGAGCGAGATCAGGTAGCCGATCGAGCCGACGATCATGAGCTGGCGGCGGCCGATGCGGTCGATGACGGTGAGGGCGGCCATCGTAGCGACCAGGTTCATGAGGCCGACGATGACTGATCCGATGTAGGGGAAGGCGTCGCCCAGGACTTCGGCACCGCCCGCGAGCTTCATGACCTTGGGCGCGTAGTACAGGATCGCGTTGATACCCGACAGCTGGTTGAACATCGCGATGCAGAAGGCCATGAGGATGACCTTGCGGTAGCGGCGCGTGAAGAAGGGAACCTTGCCGCCGGCGGCATCCTCGGCGATCTGCGCCTTCATCTCGCCAATCTGCTCGTCACACTCGGCCTGGGAGGCAGTCAGGTGTTCAGAAATCTTCACGGCGAGTTCTTCGCGGCCGTGGGCGAGCAGCCAGCGCGGCGTCTCGGGGACAGTCGCCAGGAAGATCAGGAAGAAGATCGCAGGCACGGCCATGACGCCGAGCATCCAACGCCAGGCGGTGTCCTCGTGTGCGATCTCTCGGATCACCGCGTTCGAGGCGTATGCCAGGAGGATACCGAAGACGATGTTGAACTGGACGAGACCGACCAGGCGTCCGCGCACACGTGCGGGCGCGATCTCGGCGGTGTAGATGGGCGCCACCACGGAGGACAGGCCCACGCCGACACCGCCGAGGAAGCGGAAGATCATAAAGAAGGTGATCGGGAACGCGGACGAGGCCGACACCGTTCCATCCGCTGCGCTCACCAGTGTGGGCAGCGGGGCGAGGGCGGTAGCGAGCGCTCCGACGCCAAACAGGATGCCGATCCAGAAGAGGACGGGCTTACGGCCGAAGCGATCAGCCAGGTTGCCGGCGATGATGGCGCCGACAATCGTACCGATCGTCGCGATCGCAACGATCATGCCTTCGCCCGTGGAGGACAGAGCGTAGAGCTCGGTGAGTTTTTCTTCCGCACCGGAGATGACGGCGGTATCAAAACCGAAGAGCAGGCCGCCAAGAGAGGCGACGATGGCACTTCGAATGACCAGGGGCGGAATGGATCGAGATGGTGCTGACGACTGAGATGCCATGCTGGCTCCGCACTGTGGAGAGGGGACGCACATTGCGCCGAGGCCGTTCCTGCCTCTGTCGCGAGCCTAGAAAGTCAATTGGTCGGACAATTAGGACCTAGGGAGCAGTTATGTGAGAACTGAAAGGAAAACGGGAGGAAAAACGCCCACCGACGAAGAAAAAGTAACGACGGTAACACAAGGGGATGCGCGGAAACATCCACGATGCGAAACGACAGTCAGATCTCGATGGCGTAGAGCCTGGTCTGTCCCACCGTGCGGAAGCCCAGGTAGTCGTAGATGGCGAGCGCACCCGTGTGGTTCGCGGAGCCCACACCCGTACCAGCGCGATCCATGCCGTCGCGCTTCTGTGCCCACATCGACGCCAGGATCAGCGCGTCAGCAACGCGGCTCTCGCGCCACTGGGACAGGACACCCAGCTGGTCGATGTACCCCTCACGCCAGCCCAGAGCCGCCCAATCCTGCTCGTAACGCGATGCCAGCAGGAAACCGGCAACGCGGGGACGATCGCCCGTGCGGTCGACGGCGACGAACGACCATTCGGGAGCGAAGGCCGTGCGCCCCTGCATCCACTGCTCCTGGGTGAGCGGGGGCCGACCCCACTCGGACTCGTTGAGGCGGTTCGCCGCGCGCAGGGCGGGTTCCTCCCACTGGGGGCCCCAGGCCTCGACGCTCATGTAGGAACCCAGGTCAGGAACCGGCGGAAGACTATCCAGGGAGGCGCGCAGCTCGTAGTAGGTGCGCGTCCAGCGGAAGCCATGCACCTTCAGCTGCGCCTCGAGATCGTCCTGGCCGGTCTCGACGTGACAGGTGATCTGGGCGGGAGCGTCACCCTCGACCTCGGCCAGCATCTGTCGGGCAGTGCCCTCCTGCCAGTCGACGATCGCATTGCCGAGGCCGATGCGCCGAAAGTCGGGGTCCACTCCCCCGACGCACACGCACTCCACGCGCCCCGGGAAGCGCAGGACCACCTGCGCGAAGGCGACGATTCGACCCGCTGCAATACCCCTGCGGGCGATCCCGACGAGGCCTCGCCACTGGGAGGCACCCGAGAGCATCTCCTCGACCTCGTCCGGGCTGGTGCGATACGGCGGGTTGTCGCGGGCCTCCATGCGGGCGAAAAGCGCGGACAGGCCGTCGTGATGGGCGGCCGTCAGCGACTCCCATTCGATCCCGTGATGTTCGCCCGGGAAGGGGACGAACTCGGGGGCATTTGCTCGCTGTGCGAGAGGAATGCTCATGCTCGCCTCCTTCCGTCCCTACTGGTCGATCGTGTAGTAAACCTCGGCGGCTTCATCCACGAAGCCCAGGTGTTCGTAAATCTTATGCGCTCCGTCCGGGCTCGACATATCAACGTCGAGGCCAATGCGCGACGCTCCAGACGCGGACGCTGCGGCGACGGCGTGCCCGACGAGGGCGCTCGCAATGGAGCGTCCGCGGTGCGCCTCAGCAACGCCGAGCAGGTAGATGTAGGCCTCCGGACGGCCCGTAGCCACCCAGCGCTGCGCGGGACGGCCGGTGATCGCGTAGCCAACGACCTCACCCTGAGCATCCACGGCCACGAACGACCAACGCGTGTCGAAGTGGTTCATCGCATCGTCCCACCACAGGGCACGCAGGGGCGAACGGAACGACTGCTGGAAAGCCTCCATGTGGATGGCGCGGATCTGGTCCTGCGGAACCTTGTTCCACGGAAGGACGCGATATCCGTGGCGCGCGGGCACGGGCACCTCGCCACCGGCCAGGTCACGGTACATGACCTGGTACGTGCGCTTAGCGAAGAAGCCGGCCGCAATGTAGAGGCGGCGACGATCTGTCATGTGCGCGTCGACGAGGTTCGAGATCGACGCGGGCACCTCGGACTCGGCGCCGAAAGCTTCGACGAGCATCTGTCGGGCGCGCCCGTCCTGCCAGTAGAGCAGAGCCCGGCCCACGCCTCGGCCACGCCAATGCGGGTGGATGAAGGCGCGGACAACGGCTGTTGCAGCCTCGTGAATGCCGCGCAGAACGCGCACGGACGCCACCGCGCAGATGTTTCGCTTCGCGTCCAGGCCGACGATCGTGTCCACCCAGTCGCGCCCGTTCTCGCCCTCCATCATGTCCGCGATGTCGTCGACGGAGGTGCGCCGAATGGCATTGTCGTCGTCTTCGATCAGGGAGATAAGCGCGTACACGGCGGGGGCATCGCGGCCGATCATGGGCCGCCAGCGCAACCCGAGGTGATTGCCCGGGTACGGGACGGACCCGGGCGGCGTGAGTCGCTGCGCAAGTCCTGTCATGGCAGATATCCTACCGGCTATTCGGGCCTTTAGTCACACTGGCGCTTGACATTTGGTCAACGCGCGTGAACGTTTGGGCAGCGCGCGGTGATTTTTGCCCGTAATTACGCGTCGATGCGCGTACGATCCAGCCCCGCGGATTCCTCGATAATGAACTCCTTGCGCGGGCCCACCGTCGAGCCCATGAGCAGCTCAAAAACGTCCTCCGCCTGGCGCAGGGCTTCCTCGTCGGCCAGCGTGATGCGGCGCAGCGAGCGGTGGGCCCGGTCCATCGTGGTCTCCGCCAGCTGGTCAGCATCCATCTCACCCAGACCCTTGTACCGCTGGATGGGTTCCTTCCACGTGCGGCCCGAGCGGCGCAGGGCGGCGAGCTTACGATGCAGCTCGTCCTCGGAGTAGGTGTAGATGTACTCGCGCTTCTTGCGTCCCTTGCCCGCGACCTCGATACGGTGCAGGGGCGGGACGGCGGCGTAGATGCGGCCGGCCTCGACCATGGGGCGCATGTAGCGGAAGAACAGGGTCAGCAGCAGGGTGCGGATGTGCGCGCCGTCGACGTCGGCGTCCGTCATGAGGATGACCTTGCCGTAGCGAGCCTGGGACAGGTCGAAGGTACGGCCCGAGCCCGCGCCGATCACCTGGATGATGTTGGCGCACTCGGCGTTGGCCAGCATGTCCGCGGTCGAGGCCTTCTGCACGTTGAGGATCTTTCCTCGAATCGGGAACAGGGCCTGGTAGTGGGAGTTGCGCGCGGCCTTGGCCGTGCCCAGGGCGGAGTCGCCCTCGACGATGAACAGCTCGGTCTCCTCGATGTCCTCGAGGCGGCAGTCCGCGAGCTTGGCGGGCAGCGAGGAGGTTTCCAGTGCGTTCTTCTTACGCGAGATCTCCTTGTGCAGGCGCGCGGAGACGCGGGCCTTCATCTCGCCGACGACCTTCTCCATGAGGAGGGAGGTCTGCTGCTTGTCGTCGCGCTTGGAGGAGGCGAACTTGGCCTTCAGCCAGTCGGAGACCACGCGGTTGACGACGGTGCGAATCTGGGGAGTGCCCAGCGTTTCCTTGGTCTGTCCCTCGAACTGAGGCTCGGGGAAGCGCACGGTGATGACGGCGGTCATGCCGGCCTGCACGTCGTCCTTTTCGGGGCGGCCATCCTTCGCGCCGACCTTGAGCTTGCGCGCGTTCTTGTCGATCGCGGCGCGCAGGGTCTTGAGGACTGCCTGCTCGAAGCCGGTGACGTGGGTGCCGCCCTTGGGGGTGGCGATGATGTTGACGAACGACTGGACGGTCGTGTCGTAGCCGATGCCCCAGCGCAGCGCGATGTCGACCTCGCAGGTGCGCTCGACCTCGGTGGCGCGCAGGTGCCCGGTCTCGGAGTCCAGGGCCTGCACGGTCTCGTTGTAGGTGCCCTCGCCCGTGATGTGCCACGTGTCGGTGACGGGGCCGTCGGAGGCGAGCCAGTTCGCGAAGTCGACGACGCCGCCGTCGAAGCGGAAGCTCTCGTGGAGTTCCTCTTCGCCGCGCTCGTCGTAGCAGTTGATGGTCAGGCCGGGCACGAGGAACGCGGTCTGGCGAGCGCGCGCCAGCAGGTTCTCCCAGGAGAAGCCCTCGGTCGACGGGAAGATCTGGAAGTCCGCCCAGAAGCGCACGCGCGTGCCGGTCTGGGATTTCTTCACCTTGCCGACCGTCTTGAGGGTCGAGCCGTCCACAAACGGCTTGAAGGGCGAGTTGGGGGTGCGCTGCTTCGAGTCGTCGAATTCGCCGGGTTCGCCGCGGCGGAAGCACATCTCGTGGGTCTTGCCACCGCGATCGACCTGTACGTCGAGGCGGGCCGAGAGTGCGTTAACGACGGAGGCGCCGACGCCGTGGAGGCCGCCCGAGGCCGCGTAGGAGCCGCCGCCGAACTTACCGCCGGCGTGGAGCTTGGTGTAGACGACCTCGACGCCCGTCAGTCCCTGTCCGGGGACGATGTCGACGGGGATGCCTCGGCCGTTGTCGGCGACGGAGGCGGAGTGGTCGGGGTGCAGGCGCACGTCGATCGTGTCGCAGTGGCCTTCCAGGGCCTCGTCGACCGCGTTGTCGATGATCTCCCAGAGGCAGTGCATGAGGCCCCGGTGGTCGGTGGAGCCGATGTACATGCCGGGGCGCTTGCGCACGGCTTCGAGCCCCTCGAGGACCGAGAGGTGCCGTGCGTTGTAGTCGGATGCATCGGTAGGAGTCACGATGTGCATCATATGTGGGTCAACGCTCGTTTGTGGCCAACGGTGCGCGTGGCGCGGGTTCTGGGACGCTTTCCACGATTGACGAGGCCGGGGCCAGATCGCGCTGATGGGTGCCGTTTCGGGGGCTGTTGGGGCATATTGAAGGAGGGTTTGCGCTCCCCCGTTTCATTGTGTCGGCGTGCGGGCAGTCGATTGCGCCCCGGGTGAACAGGGGTGCGAGGCGCGGGGTGATGGTGTGTGATGGAAGCATGAACGCACAGACTCTTGAACGCCCCGTACTGGACGAGCCGCAGCTCAGCGCGGCGAATCGTTGCGACGCCTGCGGCGCTCGCGCCTGGGTTCGTGCGACGATGCCTTCGGGTGGCCAGCTCTACTTCTGCGGCCACCACGCAAACGAGCACCTGCCCTCACTGGTGGGTGGCGGCGCACAGATCCTGGACGAGCGTCATTTCATGAACGACTGAGAGCGAGCCTCCCGCAGCGGCGGGACGCACAGCTGTAAGGCGCGGGCGGGGACCAACGGGTCCCCGCCCGCGTTTTTCTTGCGCACATCGTTGTTGCGCCTATTTGCGATGCCTGCGTCACGAAACCGCTCTTGATCCGCACTTTTGCTCCTCTCCCCCGCGCGCCTGTCAAAAACCGCGTGGTACAGTTACGAGCCGCTTTCGGGCACAAAAAGTGGCGAACTGACACACTGCGCCCACAATGGAGCTCACACATGAGAATCGCATGGAACGAAATCACATATCAACCAAAGAAGTTCGTTCTCATCGAGTTTCTAATCGCCACGCTCATGTTCATGGTCGTGTTTCTGTCCGGCCTCACCAACGGTCTGGCTGCCTCAGTGTCCGCGCAGATCGAGAACTATGGGCCCCTCACCTACATCCTGTCCACGGACTCCGAGGGCGTCATCCCCTATTCGTCCGTGACCGACAACGACATTGAGGCACTCGAAGCCCTTGGCTCGTCGGACTACGCGGGCCTGGTCATCCAGCGAGCCACCATCTCGCGTGTCAATGACTCCAACACGCTGGACATCACCTACTTCGCGACGGACCACAACACAAACGGAACTCTCGAGCCCGCGGTCATCGACTCCGATGTGAGCGCATCCGACCTCAAGGTAAACGAGATCATCTTAGACCGCGCATTTGAGGACGAAGGCATCCACGTGGGCGACGCGGTAATCGACAAGATCTCCAAACAGGAGCTCACCGTTGTCGCCTTCGCCAAGAACGCCAACTACGGCTACAGCGATATCGGTTTCGTGTCGGCGCAGACGTACGCGGCTATGCGGCGCTCGACCGATCCGAACTACCAGTGGCAGGCTCAGACGCTCACCACCTCGAACAAGATTGCGGCCGACGATCTGCCCAGCCACCTGATGGTGGCTGATCGGCAGCAGGTCATCGACAAGATTCCCGGATACAAGGCCCAGAATCTCACCTTGAAGATGATCACCTGGGTGCTCCTCGTGGCCTCATCATCCATCCTCGGCGTCTTCTTCTACATCCTGACTCTGCAGAAGCTGCGGCAGTTCGGCGTGCTGAAGGCAATCGGCATGCCGATGCGCACCATTACCTACATTCAGATCTCCCAGCTGACGATCATTTCGCTGATCGGCGTGACGATCGGCCTGGGCTTGGCGACTCTCATGGCACCCTTCTTGCCCAATAGCGTCCCATCCATCATGACGCTTTCGGACACCGTGACAGTCGCGGTGAGCTTCGTCGTGACGTCAATCCTGTGCGGCGCTCTGTCGCTGCTCAAGATCAAGAAGGTGGACCCCATCGAAGTCATCGGCGGAAACGGAGAATAGCATGGCAATCATCGAACTGGACACCATCGGAAAGTCCTACGCCGACGGCGACGAAATCCACCACGTGCTCAGCGGGCTGAGCCTGAGCGTCGATGCCGGTGAGTTCGTCGCGATCCTGGGGCCCTCCGGCTCCGGAAAGTCCACCCTGCTCTCCATCGCGGGCTTGCTCCTGTCGGCTGATGAGGGGAGCATCTCCATCGCGTGCCAGGATCTCACCCACCTTAACCAGAAGCAGTGGACGCGCAAGCGCCTGGAGCTGCTGGGCTTCATCTTCCAGGACCACCAGCTGCTGCCGTACATGAGGATCGGCGACCAGCTCGAACTGGTCGCCAAGCTCAAGGGCGAGAAGGACAAGGCCACGCGTCAGGCCGAGGTCCGCTCCCTCATGGAGGACCTGGGCATCGAGAACGCCTACGGCAAGTACCCGCGCCAGATGTCCGGCGGGCAGAAGCAGCGGGCGGCCATCGCTCGAGCTTTCATCGGAGATCCGAAGCTGATCCTGGCGGACGAGCCGACGGCGAGCCTGGACCCGGATCGCGGCCAGGAGATCGCCCAGCTGATCTGCACGGAAGTCAAGTCAAAGAACAAGAGTGCCGTCATGGTCACCCACGACCGTTCGATCCTCAGCTACGTGGACACCATGTACGAACTCACGCACGGACGGCTGACGACGGTGGAGGCCTAGGAACGGCGTGCTGTTCGCACGTCAGACGCAGGAGCGGCGGCACCGGTTCTCACCGGTGCCGCCGTCTCATACACGCCGCGCGAATCCCTTCTCCGTCCTCCATATCACCGCGTGGATCTGCGAGAAAGTACCTGTCTTTCGCCGGAGAAGTCCTAGTCCGAAAGCCGCTGGGACACCACCGTCGTGACGCCGTCGCGCATGGTGACACCGTAGAGGGCGTCCGCGATCTCCATCGTGCGCTTCTGGTGGGTGATGACGAACGGCCGCTCTACTACGTTAGCCGCCTCACAATCCAACCTACGAATATCTAAGCCCATCGGGGAGCACAGCCTAACCCTAAACTACTCCATTGTCAGAAACATTAGATAAGTTCAACAACGCACCACAACGATAACCCACAAATGATCACATCTAGCACAAAACGCACACAAACAACAGGACCGCCACGAAAATGAATACTAAGCATTCAAGAATGTTAATGCGCCAAATTGAGATAACATTCCAACCAAAACAACCTCACCAGATCAACACAACAACCAAACTGCAGCGAGCAACACATAGCCGCACACATAACGAGACACCCTAAATACGAGACAAACAACAAGCAGACACCGGAAATGACGACCCAAATACACATGACGAGCTCAAGCAACATCCAAACCCTCAACCAATCAGTTGAACCATTACTACGCAGGTGCACGCCTAGGCAGAACCACTGCCGACACGGCGACAACCCACATTACCTCAAATTCATCCAAGTTAGCAGAGATCACAAATCCGTTTTACAGTTACGCCACAGACAACCGAAAAGTGTGATAAAATTGAAGCGTTTCACATTCGAAACGACAAAATGAGGAGATTCGCCATGGAAATTATTACACTATTCAACAATAAAGGCGGAGTATCAAAAACAACTACCACATTTAATATAGCTTGGAAGCTCGCTGAACTGGGAAAACATGTATTAATTGTTGACGCAGACCCACAGTGCAACCTTACAGAACTCGTCATAAACCCGCTCCAGCCAGACGATCCAGTACGAAATGAGACACAAGAAAAAGACAATATCTACCACGCCCTTGACCCGGTATACAAAGCAAGGCCAATAAAACTCGATCCTGTGAGGTGTATCAAGGTGAGAGGCCAAGAAAATCTCTGGCTCCTGCCGGGCCACCCAGGTTTTGCGGAATACGAAAACACACTGAGCATCGCCCATCAACTCTCAGAAACGATCGGACCCGTTCGCAATATTCCAGGATCTTTGCGCCGCCTGATCGATATCACTGCGGCACAATACGATATAGACTATGTTTTCATTGATGTAAGCCCCAGCCTCGGATCACTGAACCAAAACATCGTCGCGACCTCAAATCGTCTCATCGTCCCACTCTGCCCCGACCTCTTTAGCGGACAAGCAATTGAAACACTGAGCCGCACGATCCCCAAGTGGATTAACTGGGCCGAACGCGCAAGCCAACTTGACATCCTACGAGATGCTGACTATCCATTTCCTGAACCTTCACTCAAGTTCACCGGATACATCATTCAACGCTACAAGCCCCGCAAAGGTTCACCCACTGCAGGCTTCTCCGAATTCTTCAAAGATCTCACAACGCGGATTGACGAAAAACTAATCCCAAGCTTTTCAAAAGAGGGCTTGATCGATGACACTAATCTGAGTGCTGCAGACTTTTTGCTTGCTGAAATTCCCGATTTCAATACGCTTATCGCGGCCTCACAAAGCGCTGGTAAGCCAGTGTACGCTTTATCCAAGGAAGACACACGTCATACCGGTATAGTTTGGGAAAAAACTGAAGAAAATATTGACAAGTTTGACAGGCTGTTCGACACTCTTACTCACCGAGCCATAGCATGACAAGTTCTGCGTTCCAATTGTTTGAGGCCGGTATTGAGGACATACGTCAACACATCATGGTGGCCGAGCATATCCAAAAGTCGACCACTCCGGTCATTAGCCGCACATACGACAATCTTCTGAGAGATGCTATCATCAAGACAGTCGGCAACACTGACGCCTACCTTTCAAAAGTTTTGTTCGAACTCCTCTTAGATAGACAAGCAATCTTCAGCACAAAGCTATCAAGCAGAGGTGACACGCGCCTGACTTTTACTCTTAAGGAATTATCTGACATCATTATTGACGTTTCTCAAGATCCACTGCGCAGCAATCTTACACTAAGGCGAATTCTCAACAAGAAACTATGCTCACTTGCACTTCAAAATCACAACGTACCACATGAGTTTTCCAAATTTTTCGGAATAGATGAATTTTGGAATCTCACGCAGAAACACCAGGACGTTAGCAAACTAACCAATGGTCGAGATGTGCATAAACACTACATAAGCCTCACCGAACGCCGCAATGCAATTTCACACAATCGCGACCAAAGCGTAATCAACACTACTGGTCAGACACAGATAACAAGAGATTTTGTTGATGCTGGAATTATAACTACACGAATCATTGTCGAAACATTTGAAATAGAAGTTGTCAACCAATATTAGTCACGAAAGAGCACTAATAGTTTCATCGGTCACTTTAAATACCGATATTCCTCAGTATACACAGTTGACCACGACACAACTGGGATAGCTTCACTAGTACTCACTTGATCAGATCCGCTTTTCACAACTCTCACTTTTCAGTCGGCAATGCATGTTTTTAAGAGCGGTTAGGCGATCATAGGGGATGAGATTTTCATTTCTCAGTGCGGATTCACGCAGACGTTATAGGGATACGGTATAGCTTCGGTTTGTCCGTACGAGGCTCGGCTAAAGTGGCTGTTCAGAGTTGAGTGTGGGTGGAGGTGTCTAGGCCTCCTGTGGTGATGAGGTGATGCGGAGTTGGTAGTTGGTGGGGTTGGGGTGGCCTCTGGGGGTGCGTCTGCTTAGTTCGATGATTCCGTTGCTTCGGTGTGGTGTGTTGCTGGCTCTGCCAGTATTGAAGTAGGCGTTAAGTGCGTCCTTCCACTTGCGTAGGGTCCGCCCCTAGGCGGGCGATGTCGGGGATGGGACACGTTGGTAGGCAGGTGGCGAGACGAGTGGCTAGGCGTCGCCCTTGGGCGGGTGTGGCTTGATGGAAGACATCGCGCACTCGCTGGGCGAAGCGGTAGGCGACTCCCACACTGATATATGTGCCTCATCTGCCGCGAAGGCATTACGGAGTCGTTTCTGCTTGGCGTGGGGTGAGCCTGCGTGCGTGAGGCTCGCTGGAGAAGCCGGATTTGGTAGAGGGGATCGCCTGTGCGCCCGCGGTGTCCGGTCGTGTCTTGCCGGTTCCGACGGCGCACCTCACCTGGCGCTGTGCTGGCGAGCATGACGATGTGAAAGGCATCCAGCACACTGGTGGCATCTTGGAGCAGGCCAAGCAATGGCGTTCGTGCTGTCCCTGGAAGGGGATCCAGCCTCCGATTCGCACCCCCGCGCGGAAGTATTCTCCGCTCTCAGCCGCCAGTTCTTGTACACGGCGGCGGACCTTCCCGGGACTAGGTCCACCAAGCGGGCCGTGGGATGATCCTTCCCGCGAGTGGTCTACGATGCCAGTGAGTTCACATGGGCCACGGCGGCGTCGGTCCTGGTGGTGCCACACGCCTCTCATCGACCCCCAGAACCTGCACCCCTGCGAAACGGGTGGGGTCATCAGATGCGGCGTGCAGGCACGGCTTGATATGGGACCACACGGTATTCCACGTGGTTCCTAACTGGCGGGCCAGCCCCGAGATAGTGGCTCCCTCGAAGCGCAACTGTCGGATCGCCCAGTGGATCGCCCGCGTCCCCAGACGCGCCCGGGGAGCACACAACGAGTGGTTCTGCTCGATGAAGGTCGCGATCTGGCAGGTGGTTTCGCGGCATATCCAGCGCCGTTTGTGCCATCGGATCCGCACCGGGACCCCGGCCCAGGGCGCGTCGATCACCTCCACCACCACACGACCGTGCCTCTTGTGCGATCACCCCACAACCCGGGCACTCAACCAGCTGGTTGCACGACTGAACATCGAGCACCAGAGCATCTGGGGTGCGAGCCACGCCCATCAGATGGAAGCCCTCCAAGTCGACGAGCAGATCACACCGATCACAACGATCAAGCGACACGGAGCAGCAGCAGGTAGGGTGAGACACCGCCCGAGGTCCTTGAAAACAGCGGGGGTAGAAGTCCGCTCATCATCAAGGACCTCGACCTCTACCCGCAACCCCCCGACCAACACCCGCTCACCCACACTCAACTCGCAAGAGCAGGATTAACGCCGTGTTGCGTCATATCCCGACGGTGAGAGTTGCACTACCGCTATCTCGGACGTGACGGGCATTCGAAATCGCAACTTTCTTTCGTGGCTCGTGGACCGGATCTCGGGCCACTCCAAACAGGCCTTCAAGACCTGGCTCTCCTTCCACGTGCCACACCCTGGCGAAAGAGCAATCAGATCAGCACGATGGACGGCTTCATAGGGTCCCCATACGCCGCGACTGAAGAACTCCCAGATTCCATGGCGATCAAGTTTCCCCGTTCACGTCGCACACCTGGCCAGCAACGCCTTGGATGAGTACCGTCGACGTATCCAGCAACAATTTAACTCTAGGCGGGGCGAGCCACGCCCCCCTGTAGAAGACCCGAAGGATGCTTGCACACCAGATCACGCCTGCTCACGCTGCGCCAGCAACACCAGATACTCGACCTGTTTGTCACCGACAACCGCGTTGCCCTCGAAGTTACCTGGGGCATCTACCAGAACATCACCTGGCGCCTACCGTGCGCCCGACACGCGCGCGGGCAATGCCCTGATGCAAGCCGAAATCACTCGCCTCAACTCCGCAGACGTCCCCCTCCCTCACTAAACACATCACGTTGCGCAGAACACTCACACACCGAGCCGGGCGTATCCTGGCCTACATCAAACCACCCCCGCACCTCCAACAAACCCACCAAAGCCATCAACGTCCGCATCGAACACTTACACGCCTCCGCCCTCGGATTTTCGATCTCTTACCCACTACATCACTCGAGCACTTCACTAAACCGGCGGATTCAAACCCTACCTATACCCCAAATTATGAAGAGCCAGCGTTCCTGCCGCGTCCCCAATCCGTATGGCTATCATCAACGCAAGATCCAACTTCACCGAAGAAGATTGCGGAAAGGGAATGCGCCCCACGAGACCACGTGCTCGCTCTCGCCTGGCTGCGCGCAAACGTCGGGCGGCTACAGGTCTGTGACGCTCTGCTCCCCCAAGCCCCCTGGGTTGCGATGGTCCGCGGGCACCCGGCCGGGGGACCAGAAGTCCTAGTCCGAAAGCCGCTGGGACACCACCGTCGTGACGCCGTCGCGCATGGTGACGCCGTAGAGGGCGTCCGCGATCTCCATCGTGCGCTTCTGGTGGGTGATGACAATCAGCTGGGAGGTCTCCTGCAGCTCCTTGAAGATGGCGAGCAGGCGCGTCAGGTTGACGTCGTCCAGGGCGGCCTCAACCTCGTCCATGACGTAGAACGGGGAGGGGCGCGCCTTGAAGATCGCCACCAGGAACGCGATGGCCGCCAGGGAGCGCTCCCCGCCCGACAGGAGCGAGAGGCGCTTGACCTTCTTGCCGGCCGGCCGCGCCTCGATCTCGATGCCGGTGGAGAGCATGTCGTCGGGCTCGGTGAGCACCAGGTCCCCGTGCCCGCCGGGGAAGAGCACGCCGAACACGTGCTCGAACTGCTCGCGCGTCGAGGCGAAGGCCGACGCGAAGGACTCCTGCACCAGGTGGTCCACGTCCGCCACGATGCGCAGCAGGTCCGCCTTCGACTTCTTCAGGTCCTGGACCTGGTCCACCAGGAACTTGTGGCGCGCGGCCAGCGCCTCGTGTTCCTCCAGGGCCAGGGGGTTCACGCGTCCCAGCTTCTCCAGCTCCCGCTGAGCCTTGGCCAGCGCCCGCTCCTGCTCCGCGCGCACGTACGCGCTCGGCTCGGCGCCCACCACCTCCTCCACCTTGTCGGGATCCAGCGGAAGCATCGGCACCATCACCTGCGGCCCGAACTCCTCCAGGAGCTGGTCCGGCTCCAGCGACAGCTCCTCCAGGGCGCGCCTCTGCACGTCCTCCACGCGCAATCGCGTCTGCTCCACG
>ERZ773087.1185-NODE-1185-length-17330-cov-31.741360_pt1 | contig 17330 bp, 9 predicted proteins | sample MGYA00511375_ERZ773087 | MGnify/ENA primary metagenome ERZ773087 (study PRJEB29015, sample SAMEA2737995) | human oral metagenome | biome: human oral; feature: human-associated habitat; material: dental | place: China | collected 2063 ...
AACCGATATATACCAATCGTGATACCGAGGGACGTGTAATGGATGACCCCACTTCACCCGATACCAAACAGTTGCTTCGTCCACTGGTGTACTATAATGGAACAATTCTCCCCACGGTCGGGATTATGGTTAAGTTCTAGAGAAACACTTACAGACGGCAAAAATGGCTGTATCAGATGCTCTCTTGATACAGCCATTTTTGCCTAACCCTAAGTTTCCCCTATAAAACACCTCATAAAAACAAGCCCAATGAAGCTAGCATAAAAACTACCTAACTAAGAAACCAAGGGGGGCTTACATCATTTTGATACCGAATTTACTCATTTTCTTACCACATCCACTACCCTATCGCCACCCCAAAAGGCTCTATCATTATAAAGGGAAACCGTGTATGAAAACAGAAAATGAGCATATTGACAACCAGATACGCCGCTTTGTGCAAGGCGACATCACGGCCGACGAACTTGGCGAACTGAACGATTTCGTTCGCCAAAGCGAGGAAAACAGGCTGTATGTACGCAACTTGCGCGAACTGCTTTTCGACCGCGCTGCCACAAAGGCACACGAAGAGTTCGACGTGGAGCAGGCTCTGCAACGCTTTCATGCGCATGTACACACAGGCAACACTGGCGAAAAGCAGGCACAACGCCTGCCTATAAAGCTGCTGGTAAGGGTTGCCGCGGTTATTCTCATTGCCGTGTTGCCCATCATTGCCTACTTCTTGGGCATGCAAAAAGTAAACCGGCAGTTTGCCATGATAGAGACATCGGCCCCAGATGGCTCGCAACTTAGCCTTGTTCTGCCCGACGGCAGCCGGGCAAGGCTCAATTCGGGGTCAACAATCAGGTACTCGCAGGGGTTCGGCATATCCGACAGAAGGATCTATTTGCAGGGAGAGGGGTTCTTCTGCGTAAAGCACAACGAGCGGCTACCCTTGTGTATCGTTACTAAGGACGTTGTTTTGCACGACCTCGGAACGGCTTTCAAAGTGAGCAATTATCAGGAAGACCAACACGTTGAGATTAGTCTTTACGAGGGAGAACTAAGTGTAGACAACCTTATTTCAAAACAAAATGGGCTAGCAGTAAAGCCCGGTCAACGCATCGTTGTTGACAAGGCAACAGGGCGTCTGCATAAAGAAAGCATCAAAGAAACAATGGATGAGGGCGCAAGCATGAACACCTTATACTTCGACAACCAACCGCTTGAAATGATTGCACCCGTTCTTTCGAGAAACTTTGGCGTGCCGATAGCGGTAGACAAGGAGGTGCGCAGCAAGCGTTTCTACCTTATCTTTAATAAGCGAACAAGCAACATCGAGCAAATACTGCAAACAATGACCCAAACAGGACACGTTAAATGCAGGTGGGCAGATGGGTGCTACCAGCTTTACTAGCATCGTCCACAACCACAGCACCTAATGTATATTATCATCACTAAACAATTTATAACTAACTTATTTCGACATGAGAACATTAACAAAGAAGTTTCTGCTCGCAACCTTCCTTGCACTTTCAATGGAGGCTTCAGCCAAAGCGAGCATGGTAACGATGACTCTCCGAAACGTCACCGTGAAGGATGCCATCGTTGATTTGCAAAAAAACACGGGCTACTCGGTTGTCATCTACGCCAAAGACGTGGACATGAACCGCCGCGTAAACGTTGAGGCACGCAACGAAAAGGTAGCGAACGTTGTCGGCAAAATTCTTGCAGGGCAAAACGTTTCTTACGAAATCAACGGCAATACCATTGTTGTGAGCCAGCCCAAGGGCGTCCCTTCGGAAAGCGCGCGCACCCAAAAGGGAGACGACAAAAAGCAGCGCGTAAAAGGAAATGTGGTAGACGAACAGGGACAACCCATCATTGGGGCATCCGTTGTTGACAAAGCCACGAACACGGGTGCGGTTACCGATCTTGACGGGAACTTTGTTCTGGACGTGCCCATCGGCACCGAGCTCACCATTAGCTATGTGGGCTATGCCGACTACAAGCTACGCGCCGCGCAAAACATGAACGTACAGCTTAAGCCCAACACCAAACTGCTAGATGATGTGGTTGTGGTGGGCTACGGCAGTCAGAAGAAAGTAGACGTTACTGGCTCTATCGCATCGGTAACAGGCAAAGACATTGCCCGTTCGCCAATGCCCAACCTCACCAACTCTATCGGCGGAAAGCTGGCCGGCTTGCGCGTTGTTCAGCGTTCGGGAGAGCCCGGCAAGGACGGCAGCGACATCGACATTCGCGGTTATGGCACAGCGTTGGTTGTGGTAGATGGCGTTCCAAGCAGTTTCGACCAAATCGATCCGAACGAAATAGAAAGCATTACCATCCTGAAAGATGCCTCTGCCGCCGTGTACGGCATTCGTGCCGCCAATGGCGTTGTCTTAGTTACGACGAAGCGTGGAGGCTCGCAAGCCACGAAGATAGAACTTAATTCTACCTTCAGTTGGCAGCGGCCAACCATCTATCCCGAGCTCTGTAACGCCGCCCAGTTTGTGGAGCTTACCGACGAAGACCTGGTGAACCGCGGCAAACAACCCACATACGGTCGCGAGAAGTTAGAGAAATGGCGTGCAGGCGGCCCGGGTTACGAAAGCACCGACTGGTACAACGAGGTGGTAAGGCCTTGGGCTCCGCAGCAGCAATACAACCTCAACGTACGTGGCGGTACAGACAAGGCCCGCTACTTTGCCTCACTGGGCTATCTCAACGAGGGTGGCATTTGGCGTTCCAACAGTTCGAATTTCCAGCGTTTTAATTTCCGTTCCAACATGGACATCCAGATAACCGACGGCCTGTCGGCATCGTTGTCGCTGTCGGGACAGAAAGGAAAGCGGCACTCCTCGCCGTGGGATCCCTTCTATGTAATGGCCTCGATACAGCAAACGTTCCCCACTTCGCATGTCTACGCCAACAACAACCCCAACTATTACGCGGCAACCAACATCGTGGCACGTAACGCAAAAGCCGTTACCGACCCCGACATGATGGGCTACGACAAGTCGCAAAACAAGCGTTTCGAGGGTACGGCATCGCTTACTTACGACTTCCAAAAGATTAAAGGACTGTCGTTGAAGGGCCTGTTTTATTACCGCAACATCGACGATTACCGCAACTTGTTCCAAAAGAAGTACAACTACTATGCCTACGACAAGGCTAACGACAAGTACGATGTGGCGTTTACGGGATTTAATCCCTCAAACCTCAAGCGTTCGATGTGGAACGATGAAACCTACATGTTGCAAGCTTCGATTAGCTACGAGAACACCTTTGCCAAGCTGCACCATGTAAAGGGGTTGCTATTGTCTGAAACAACCCGCACTAAATACCACAGTCTGGATGGCTTCCGCGAGTTTAACATCGATGCTTTCCCCGAGCCAGACAATGGTAACGAAAAGAACAAGAGCAACGGAGGAAACAGCTCACAAAGTGGGCGCATCGGTTATGTGGGCCGAATAGACTACGACTATGCCGGCCGTTATCTCGTTGAATTCAGTTTCCGTTACGATGGTTCGTCCAAGTTCGAAAAGTCTAAGCGTTGGGGTTTCTTCCCTTCCGTATCGGCGGGATGGCGCATTAGCGAAGAGGCTTTCATGAAGAAATTCAGCCATGTGCTAGACAACCTGAAACTACGTGCCTCGTGGGGACGGTTGGGCGACGACGAATCGGTGGAGGGCTACCAATATCTGGAAGGCTACACCTACCCCAACGGCTCTTATCTCTTCGGCAGCGATGTGTTCAAAACCCTTGTCCCTAAGGGTTTGGCAAACAAGAACATCACCTGGTACACGTCCGACATTTACAACCTCGGCCTTGATTTCGACCTCTGGCATGGGCTACTTTCGGGAACGTTAGAGTTGTTCTATCGCCACCGCGACGGCTTGTTGGCCACTCGTGCCGCCTCTTTGCCCACCACTTTTGGCGCAAAACTGCCCCAAGAGAACCTAAATTCTGACAGCCACCGAGGCTTTGAGCTGCAACTCTCGCACCACAACAAGATAGGAGAACTCACTTACGATGTTATGAGTAATTTCTCGTTCTCGCGCGCCAGACACGACTATGTGGAACGCAACGCATCGCTAAACGAAAACGACAATTGGCGGAACAACACCAACGGACGTAACAAGAACATCTGGTGGGGCTACAAGGCCATTGGCCAATTCCAGTCGGAAGACGAGATTGCAAACTCGCCCATACAAGACGGAAACGGCAATCAAGACCTTAATCCGGGCGACATCAAGTACGAAGACTATAACCACGACGGCGTGATAGACGAAAACGACGTGCAACCCATAGGCCGAGGAAAGACGCCCGAAATAATGTATGGCCTAACACTTAATGCGCAATGGAAAGGCATCGACCTAACCGTGTTCTTCCAAGGAGCGGGCAATTTCAATGCACTGCTGTCTAACGACATGGCCCATCCCCTGTATAACGGCTCGAACACGCCTACGGCATTCATGGACCGTTGGCACCACGAAGACATCTACGACACCTCTTCGCCGTGGGTTCCAGGCAAATATCCATCCACCTACGCTAGCGGAAAGCAAAACAACCGACGCGTATCTTCGTTCTGGCTACAAAACGCCAGCTACCTGCGCTTAAAGGAATTGCAAATCGGTTACACGCTGCCAAAGAACTGGGTGCAACGTGTGGGCCTTGAAAACGTACGCGTTTTCCTGTCGGGTTTCAATCTCCTTACCTTCACCGGAATGGAATTGCTCGACCCCGAAGCCGAAGGTGGTCCTGGCAGATACTATCCGCAATTAAAGGTTATCTCTTTCGGTCTTAACGTTAAGCTATAATATCTGATTACATTAAATAACTGACAGATGAAAAATCTCAAATCATATATCGCCCTAGTGTGCACAGTGGCACTTGCCGTTTCGTGCAACAACGTGCTCGACACCTCGCCAACAAATCTCTTGAACGACAACCAAGTGTGGAGCAGTAAAAATGCAATAGATGCATATTTAGGACAACTGTACGACTCGATGCAGGTTGAAGACCTGGAATATCAAATAGAAAGCGAAGGCCAATACCTCTCGGAGTTCACCGACGAGGCCGTTCGGTCGTACACATGGGGCAGGGCCAACTACGCATTGATACCCGAAGGCGTCTTCGGATGGTGGGGATATAAGGAGGTTAGAAACACAAACACCTTCCTCGACAACATCAACAATGCTGCCGCCCTTACCCCCGAAGAGCGAAAAGTATATGAGGCCGAGGCACGTTTCTGCCGTGCCATGAACTATTTTGCCATGGTTAAGCGCTATGGAGGCGTGCCCTTGGTTACCGTCGCACAAAAATACGATGGTGGTGACGTCAAGACCTTGCAACTGCCCAGAAACAAGGAGTACGAGATTTACGACTTCATCAAGGCAGAATGCCAAGCCATCCAATCCACACTTCCCGAAAGCAGAGAGGGCGAAGACAAATATCGCGCCACACGTTATGCCGCATACGCCCTCGAATGTCGCGCCATGCTGTACGCCGCAAGCGAGGCTAAATACGGCAATGTACAGCTGGATGGACTAATCGGCATACCCGCAGAGAAGGCCGAAGGCTATTGGAAAGCCGCCAGGGCTGCCGCAGAAAAGATTATCAACTCTGGCAAATACGCCCTCTATACGGCCAAAACCAACAAGGCGGAGAACTTCCAATACCTCTTCCTCGACGAGAGCGAGGCCAACAAAGAGCAGATTTTCACCAAGGCTTTCGACACCTCTAACAAGGGCGGAACCTTTGATTACTTCAATGCGCCGCAAAGCTTTAAGCTCGACTATGGTTGTGTTACCAACCCCACTGCAGACTTTGTTGCCGAATTCGAGTATAAAGACGGCAGCGACGGTACTTTGAAAGTGAACGACGCCAGCGGAAATCCGATAAAGTATGCCGACCCAACCGACCTGTTCAAGGATAAAGACCCGCGCATGCTTGGTTCTATTCTCTACCCATTTTGTCCTTGGCAAGGAAGCAGGGTTGAAGTGCGCAAGGGCATCATCAAGCCCGATGGAACCATCGTAACGGCTAGTTCGCTGAGCGATAAATATGAAGGCACCAATACCACCATCGCAGCAAAAGATGGTACACTTACCTCTACCGACGTAACGAAGACCGGTTTCTACATCAAGAAGTTTATGACTCCTAATAAGGTTGTAGACTATGAAAAGGGCGAAACAAACTGGATGGTGTTCCGCTATGCAGAGGTGCTGCTCAACTATGCCGAGGCTTGTGTGGAGCTTGGCGACGATGCCGAGGCGTTAAGGGCCGTAAACCTTATCCGCGAACGGGCAGGCATCGCTCCGCGAACAACCATCAACCGCGACCAAGTGCGCCACGAACGCAAGGTGGAACTGGCCTTCGAGAACCACCGCTGGTGGGACATCAGGCGCTGGCACATTGCCGACCAATTGCTCAACGCTAAGCAATTCAAGGCGCTTAACCCCTATCTGGTTTGGGAAGATGGTAAAGACGTATCGCAAATGAAGTACATCTTTAAGATTGAAGACGCCCCAAAAGACCCGCGCACGTTCTTACCTAAGCTGTATTACGAGCGCATACCGGCCGACGCCATTTCAACAAACCCCAACATCAAACAAAACCCTGGTTACTAAAATCGCATGGAAATGAAAAAGATATTATTGTCTCTAACTGCTTGCCTGGCCTTGCTCACGGGTTGCGGCATAGATAACTACGACGAGCCTACGGGTTCTATCGCTGGGGGCATATACGATGCCGAAACGCAAGAACTCATCCCCGCACAGTCGCCCAACGGCGCGCGCGTACAGGTTACACAAGATGGTTATAGCCAACCCACCAACTTTTGGTGCAAGCCCGACGGCTCCTTCGAAAACACCCGCTTGTTCTCTGGAAAGTATAAACTCTCGGTACAAGGGCCGTTTGTGGCCTCAACCATTACCGAACAAGAAGTGAACGTACCTTCGTCGAACATCAAAGTGATGGTAGAACCTTACCTGCGCATCACCGCAACGGCCAAACTTAACGGAAAAACGCTGGACATCGACTACACGGTAAACCAAAACAGCAAGTCTACGGGCACGGTTAGCACGATAGAGATATTGTGCGGCAACACCATCGGACTTAGCGTAACCACGTCGAAAAAGCGTGCGAAGATTAGCACCAACGACCAACCCATTGGCCAACAACACCATTATACGATGGAGAATGTTGACACCAAGGGAGCAGTATTTGTACGCGTGGCTGCCAAAACCTCCGAAACTTCGTATTACAACTACTCTACGCTGTTGAAGCTGAAATAACCCATAGGCTTTAAAAAGCGAATATCATCCCGGTTGAGAACATCTTCTCGACCGGGATTTCTTTTAACCCCAATCGGTCGTTAGAGCCCGTGCAGATTTTGTGTATTGTTGAGCATATTGCCTGCCTTATTCTTGAAGACGTAGCGGGCTACGCCGAGAGAATAAAACAGGCAAGATGCCGACAAGCAAACGAAAGGTGAACAGGTAGCGATGGAAGCAACCTAAAACAACAGGTAAGCGGCCTGACGACCGATTGGGGGTTAACCCAGGTGCTAGAAGCGGACTGGCCAACCCGCCATTTTGACCTCTCGCCTACTCACCAACATGTCTTCCCATCAACTTCTCTACGCATCAACCAGCCTACTCGCCAACCTGTCTACTCGCCCACTTGGCTACTTACCTACTTGCCCACTCGTCAACTTGTCTACCCACCAACTAAACTTCCCATCTACTTGCCAACCCATTTTGTCCGCTTTTCAGCAAGAATTTTAACACAAAAACTGCCCATTTTATCCACCAACGCCCCACCCCATCGCAAAAATTCAATTCTCACGAGGGTTTGTTTTGGTGCAGAACGGGGCACTGCTTACACATGTCGACAACCCATTAAGAGTGGTATTAATATGCAAATAGTACCTTATTCAGTGCCATTTGCACCCAAACACCCCGCATTTAGCACCAAAACGCACTGCATTTAGCACCGAAACGCAGTGCATTTAGCACCAAAACGCAAGGTATTTAGCACCAAAACGCAGTGCATTTAGCCGCTAAATGCAGGCTAATATGCTACCAAACACAAGACAAAATGCAATAAAATGCAAGACAAAATGCAATAAAATACGATGAATATTGGTACTTAAAGCATCTTTTACGATAGGAAGATGCGCCCGAAACATGCTAAAAAGCATGAAATGCAGTGGCATTTAGCGGCTAAATGCCGATTTTGGTGATTGAAAAAAATGCGAGTCGGCAACAAACTAGAAAGGCTAAATGGTGCTAAATGCAACTGGCATGCTCAAATTTGGACGAAAATTTAAACGCACAAAGCTGCGAATAGCGACTAATTACATGCTTTTCGACCTTTATTTTTTCTAGAATAGAGTGGCAAGCAGGGTGTGTTTTGTAAAATATATCGCAGGTTTGTGAGGTTGTGAGGTTGTGAGTTCATGAGTTTATGAGGTTGTGAGTTCATGAGTTTATGAGGTTGTGAGGTTGTGAGGTTGTGAGTTCATGAGTTTATTAGTTTGTGAGGTTGCTAGTTCCTAAGTGTATAAGATTGTTGGTTCATGGGGTAAGAAGTTGTTAGTTCTTGGGGTTATAAGTTTCTGCATTATTACGTCAGTTCGAGATAAGAAAGTGTCCTAAAAAGTGGCTGCCTCGCTGTTATTTTGTAATTCACGACCAACAGTCAACAAACTTACAAAACACATATAGCGACGATTAACACTTACAAAGCTGCACATTGGCTTAAAGTATAGGCAGTTGCAAAGGTAACCCGTATGGCGGAACAAGTGATTTTACTTCGCTACTTTGGGAAAAGAAAATCCATTTTTCCACCTTACGCTGTTCAAGAACAAGTCTGCAAAACTGGTGAAAAACGGGCTGCACAACAAGAAGAAAACGCCCAGACACCACATGTCATGATGTCTGGGCAAAAAAGAAGGGAAACTATATAAACCCCATTTGCAGGACAGAAACCCGTTACTTGGCGTAACCGGGGTTCTGCACTAGCTTGGGATTATCGGAAATATTGTTCTGCGGAATGGGCAGATACCTGTTGTAGGGATGGAAAGTACGTTCCTCCACCACACTGGTTCCAGTTACAATGGCGCGCTTGGTGGGGTCGACCACAGTTGTATCCACGGTTCCCGTTATACGTGTCAGTGTTCCGTTCAGCACCGTCTCGGCCACCATCTTGCCATTGGGGGTGGTCCAACGCAAAATGTCAGCACGGCGAAGTCCCTCACCGGCGAACTCCGAACCGCGTTCACGGCGGATTAACTCGCGCAGTTTCTCCTTGCTGTTGTACTTAGACTGGTCCACATCGGGCATCCCCACACGCTTACGCACCATGTTTATCTTGGAATAAACCTCTGCCGAGGGGCCGTTCAGTTCGTTTTCGGCCTCAGCCCACGTCAATAGCACATCCGCATAGCGGAACACTATCGGGCAACACTCGGTGTCCCAAACGTCGGCGTACTGACTCATCGGGTCCAGATACTTTCGCCACGTGAGCGCAGTTTTAGAAGAGTTGGCAGCATTCGAAGGATAGTTCGGGTTTTTCACGCCATTCCAGTCCTCGTCCAGTGTATTGTACACCTTTTTGTTCCATTTCACACCAGGGAAGATTATCGTCATGGCCATACGTGGGTCGCGTGCGTGGAAGGGATGGGTTGCATCATAGCCCGAACCCGCTTCATCGATGGCCATTCCGTTGCTCATTTCGTAGTTGTCTACACATTTTTGCGTAGGAACAACCGACGACCATCCACCGTCGCCATTGTTATACAACTGACCGATGGTGCCCAACGAGTGCGTACCCGTTTTGTATTGCACGGCAAGGATAATCTCTTTCGAGTCTCTCCCATCCAACTTAAAGAGGTTGGTGTAGTCTTTGTCGAGCTCATACTGCCCCAAGTCGATGATGGCCTGTGCTGCATCCTTCGCTTTCTGATAGTCTGCCCAATACAGGGCGGCGCGCATCTTCATGGCCAATGCTGCTCCCTTTGCGATAAATCCACGCGATGCGGGCTTATCGCTAATGTCGGCAATGGCCTCCTCCAAGTCTTTAAACACGAGGTCTTTCACTTCCTGTTCGGTATTGCGTGGAACCTGCGCTTCCTTTGCACTGGTAAAAGGCCTAACGATAGGTACGCCCCCATAAAGGAAACCCATACGGAAGTAATTGTAAGCACGAATGGCCTTCGCCTGCGCCACAAGGTTCTTCTTAACGGCTTCGCTGCTAAATGCACACTTGTCTACATTTTCGAGAAAGGTGTTGCAACGGCCGATAATGGTGTAGTCGTAGAACGACCACCCCGGAGAAGACGGCGACAACGAGCCGTTACCGATGTTGGTAAAGCCTTCCCAAGGGAAGTTGTTGTAGCCGAAATCGGAGCCGGCATCCCAATATAGCAAGGCTGCACCTCCTTCCCAACCATCGTAGCAGCCAACGAGAAACTTCTCTGCATCGCCACTTGTCTTCCATGTCGTAGGTGGCGACATGGCGTCTTTCGGTATTGTGTTGAGGAAATCATCGCAAGACGACAGTGCCAACGCTGCCGCACCTGCCAATATGTATGTTCTTATTGTTTTCATAATGTAGTGGGCTTTTGCTGTTTAGAATGTGATGTTGATACCTATGGCGTGAGAACGCAACAAGGGATAAGACGAACCGCGCTCACTGGTTATCTCGGGGTCGATGTTGAACGGCAGACTGTGGAATGTTAACAGGTTCTCGCCTGCATAGTAGATGCGCACCCGCTCAACACCAATGGCTTTGAGCACGTTCTCTGGAAGAGAGTAGCCTAGTTGCAAAGTCTTCAAGCGCAGGTAAGCGGTGTTCCACAACCAGAAGGTAGACATGGCACGGGTCATGTCGCTCGGACTGTTGCCCGTCTCGAACACGCGGGGCATTTTTGCATTGTGATTGCTCTCCGTCCACGAGTCTTTCCACATGGTTGATGGGTGACTTGCATCGCCAGAGAACTCGCCCAACACCTCACGATTGAAGATATGCGATACGCTGCCAACGCCTTGCCACGTCATCGACAGGTCGAACCCCTTCCAAGTAGCACCGAGATTGATGCTGTAAGTGATGGCAGGGACGTCGGTATGCTTAGTATAGATACGGTCGTTCGAGTCTAGCTTGCCGTCGCCATTGGTGTCTTCGTAGATAATGTCGCCGGCCATGAACTTCTTTCCAAACGGATTGCCGTATTTTGCAGTAAAGGCATCGGCCTCTTCCTGCGAATTGAAGAACTTGCCCGTTGCCTTATACATGTAATAGCTGTTGTATTGCTGGCCCAGAGCTGTTCGGCGGTTGCCCTTCTCAATATATTCTGTTCCTTCTCCCAAGTCTAGTATCTTGTTCTTGTTGTAGGCAAAGTTCACACCGGCATTGATTGCCCAGTCTTTGTTCAGCTGTTTGGCATAGGCCAGCGAAATTTCTACGCCCTCGTTGCGCAACGCACCGATGTTGTCCTTATATTTTCCGAGTGCAAACTCTGCCGGAGCAGACACGTCCATGATGATATCCGTTGTTTTTCGGTTGTAGTAGTCTATCGAACCCGTCAACCCGCCGAAGAGCGTGAAGTCGACACCAACGCCCCATGTGGTTGAACGCTCCCACGATATGGTAGAGAGGTGGTAGTCTCCCTGGTAATAGCCCTGCATGAGCTGTCCGCCGAAGGGATAACTGCCATCAAGCTTATAGGTGTTCATCCAGGGATAGTAATCTGATGTGCCGTCTTGTTTGCCCGATAAAGCATCTTGGTTGCCTAGTTGTCCCCACGAGGCACGCAATTTCAGGTCGTCGAGCCACGATTTGGAACGTTCCATAAACGGTTCTTCGGAGACGCGCCACGCAGCAGAGAAAGATGGGAAGAATCCCCAGCGATGTTCCTTGGCAAAGCGCGAGGAGGCATCTGAACGGAAGTTGGCCTCAAAGAGGTAACGCCCTGCGTAGTCGTAGTTCAAGCGACCGAAATAAGACACCATCGTCAACTCGCGCGTGTATCCCGAATTCTTTTGTGTCGAGGCATCACCTGCATTCATGTCGGTAAGGTCGTTGTTGGGGAAGTTCTTACGATACATCCAGTCGGGCAAGTACTTATAACGCTCGGTGTGCCATCCAAGCATAGCCTTGAAATTGTGTTTGGCAACCGACTTGTCGTAGTTCAAAAAGGCGTCGAATGTGGTTCGGTGCCAATCGTAGTGGCCTATTTCCAACTTGTTGGGGTCGGTAGCCTTGTTGGCGTTGTACTGGATAAACTTCTGGAAGTAAGAGTAACGCTGCGAAGCATCGACGTATGCCCCTTGAAGTGTTAGCTTTAAATCCTTAAACACCTGATAGTCTATGCCTATCATGCCCGTAAAGTTGCGGTTGTTACGGTTTACGGTCATGCCCGATTCGAGCCAAGCCATCGGGTTGCCGTCTGAAACGGTGCCATAGCTGCCGTCTTCTTTCTTATAAGCTATCCACGGCGCAATGATGTTAAGCTGGCGGATAATCTGGTCGCTGCTGCCGCCTGCGTATGCACTGCTGGCATCGCGGTAGTTGTTTTGGATATAAGCCAGGTTAAGATGTGCCGTAATGCGTTTAGACAATACCATGTCGAGGTTTGCTCTAGCATTAAATTGCTCGCGCCCGGCATTGGGCAGAATGCTGCTCTGTTTGAGGTAACCCGCAGAAGCCAAATACTTCATAAACTCGTTACCGCCCGTCACGTTCACGTTGTGGCGGTTTTGCCAAGCCGTCTTAAATGCCAGCTTATACCAGTCGGTGTTGGGATAGTTGTATGGATCTGAGCCGTCGCGGAATTTCTGAATGGCCTCTTCTGTGAAACGCGGAGCTTTGCCGCTGCGCTCCAGAGCCTTGTTGTAATAGTAAGCGGCATCGGCAGAGTTCATCCGTTCCATCAGCGCCGTGGCGTTCTGAATGCCAAAAAAGCCCGAATAGTTCACCTTCGGCGCACCGTTCTGCCCGCGTTTTGTGGTTACCAATATTACGCCGTTAGAAGCTTTCGACCCATAGATGGCTGCCGAGGAGGCATCTTTCAGCACAGAGATGCTTGCGATGTCCTGTGGGTCCAGCGAGTTCAGCGTTCCTGCCTCCACCCCATCGATAAGGATGTAAGGCGAAGCAGAGTTGAGCGTGCCGACACCACGCACCAGTATCAAACCGCCGTCAAGACCTGGAGCACCGCTTGCCCCAGTAACCGTGACACCTGGAAGTAACCCCTGCAAACCCGAAGAAACGTTCGCTATGGGGCGGTTCCCAAGTGTCTTGCCATCGAGTTGGGCAACAGAACCAGAGAGGTTTGCCTTCTTCTGCGTACCATAACCCACCACAACAATCTCGTTGAGGGCGCGACTGTCGTCGCTCAACGTCACGTCGTAGTTGCTTACTCCGTTTCTCACCATCACTGCTTTCGTGGCAAAGCCAACATAACTAATCTGCAACTCCGTGCCCGGAGCCACCGAAACAGAGAAACGACCATCGGCACCTGTCACGGCCAAGGCTGTTCCATCGGCCTGTACAGAGGCGCCGATGATGGGGTCGCCATTGGCATCTGTCACCACGCCAGTGATACGTTGTTGTTTTTGTTGTTGAATACTTGCAAACGTATTCGCACCAGCCTTTGCCGAAACCGAGGGTGTAGCAAAGGTCATTAACCCGAGAACTAAAGAGAATGCCATGCTGCCCGCAACAAAAGGCGGGTGCTTTTTGCGCATCTGTTCTTCTTCCATAAAATTAGACATACTTTTTTTGATTTAGGTTTTCGGGCGCAAATATAACACTTTATCGGTAATTCAGCAAAACTTTGATTTATATTTATTTTTTAGAAACCAGAACAATGAACTAACCAAGTAGTCAAAAAGGCCAATTGCAGCCAACTTGTCAGGCCAAACATTGTCCGTTTTTCAGTAAGAATTTTAACACAAAGACTGCCCTTTTTATCCACCAACTGCCCACTCCTTCGCAAAAATTCAATTCTCGCGAGGGTTTGTTTTGGTACAGAAGGGGGAACTGCTTATACATGACGACAACCCATTAGGAGTGGTATTAATATGCAAACATTGCCCAATTAAGTGCCATTTGCACCCAAACACCCCGCATTTAGCACCAAAACGCACTGCATTTAGCACCAAAACACATGGCATTTAGCAGCAAAATGCAAGGTATTTAGCGGCAAAACGCACGGCATTTAGCAGCAAAATGCAGGCTAATATGCTGCTAAACGCAAGACCTAATGCAACAAAATGCAAGACTAAATGCAACAATATACGGTAAGAGTTGGCACTTAAAGCATTTCTTACGATAGGAAAACGTACCCGAAACATGCTAAAAAGCATGGTATGCAGTGGCATTTAGCAGCTAAATGCCGATTTTGAGGATTGAAAAAAATGTGAACCGGCAACAAACTAGAAAGGTAAAATGGTGCAAAATGCAGGTTGTATTCTCAAATATGGATAGAAAGTTAAACGCGCAAGACTGAAAATAGTGGCCATTTGCATGCTTTTCGGCCTATATTCGTTCTAGAATGGGGTGGTAAGCTGAGTGTGTTTTGTAAAACTATTCTACAAAAATTAAGATTTCCTCCCCCTCATTCTTTCATCACTCTTTCAGCCTAGCCACGTCACTGTTTTACCCTCGCCGCATCGCTTCTTCGCCACATCCCCACCACCTCTTCGCCTTGCCTGCCCCTGCATTTTATCTCTCTAAGGTTTAAATTCGCCACAAAACAGAGGGCGATACAAGAAAAAGACGTATCTTTGTCGCAACAGAACATTCAGCAAGCATCTACTTGGCCACAGCATAAGGGCAACAAGTAGCCGCATAGCCTTCTGACAAAGCATAAAGAAATAATGAAAAAGAAACTTTTACTACTATTACTTCTAGCGGCAAACACGGCCTTATCCACATTCGCCATCAACAAAAAGCCGTTCACCATTCCAGAGGTTAAGGAGTGGAAAGGGGCAGAAGGAACGCTCGCTCTTTCGGGTCGCATCGTGTGCAATAGTGCAGAAGAAAGGCGGGTTGCACAGCAACTGGCCGACGATTATCGGCAGATGTTCGGCACAGCACTGACCCTTGCCCAAGGTAAGGTGCAGAAAGGCGACATCGTATTGAGCCTTAAAGCCCCCAAGACGTTGGGCGAAGAGGGTTACACCATGTCGATAAACGCTCAGGCTACCATCGCCGCCGCCAACCGAAAGGGACTTTATTGGGGCACGAGAACCCTGCTGCAACTAGCCGAACAATCGCAAACGCGCGCTTTGCCCTGCGGCTTTATCAGCGATGCGCCCGATTATCCGTTCCGCGGCTTTATGCTCGACTGCGGCCGAAAGTTCTTCTCCATGACCATGCTTCGCCAATATGTGCGCATGATGGCCTATTATAAAATGAATGTTTTTCACATTCATCTCAACGACAACGCTTTCCATTGGTTCTATAATGGCGATTGGAGTCGCACGCCTGCTGCTTTCCGCATGGAGAGTAATTGGTTTCCTGGCCTCACGGCTCGCGATGGACATTACACCAAAAAAGACTTTATCGCCCTGCAAGAGCTGGCCGACAGCGTGGGTGTAGAGATACTTCCCGAAATTGATGTGCCTGCACACTGCTTGGCTTTGACACGTTTTCGCCCCGACTTGGTGAGCAAGGATTACCCACCCGACCATCTCGACCTGCTCAATCCCAATACACAAGCGTTCTGCGACTCGCTCTTTACCGAGTATCTTGAAGGCAAAAACCCCGTCTTTCGCGGTAAATACGTACATGTAGGGACAGACGAATACTCGAACAAAGACCAAAATGTGGTGGAGAAGTTCCGCGCTTTCACCGACCATTATATCCGTTTGGTGGAAAAGTACAACCGCAAGGCGGTGGTGTGGGGTCAGCAAACGCACGCCAAAGGCACAACACCCATTAAGGTGAAGGATGTGTTGATGTTCTCGTGGTCTAACGATTACTCCAAGCCCGACGAGATGATGAAGTTGGGATATAACCTCGTGAGCATCCCCGATGGTCAGGTTTACATCGTGCCGAAGGCCGGCTATTACTTCGACTACCTCAACACGAAGAAACTTTACGACGAATGGACACCTGCCAACATCAACGGCATGAAGTTTGCCGAACGCCATAAACAAATAGAGGGTGGCGCGTTTGCCGTGTGGAACGACATCGTGGGCAATGGCATCAGCGACAAGGATGTGCATTATCGCGTGCTGCCCGCACTGCAAACGATGGCCACCAAGATGTGGACAGGTGCCAAACCCACATTCGCCTACGATGCGTTTGTTAGCAACGCTCGCGCATTAAGTGAGGCACCCGGCATGAACTACGCGGGCTATTACCCTGCTGGTACGGTATTGCAACAGCCGTCCGTTGCCCCCAATGCCGTGCAGAAGATACCGCAAATAGGCTGGAACTATCGCGTTAGTTTCGACATCGAGGCGCAACAAGAGGCTCGCGGAACGGTACTGTTCTCCTTCGGCGACACGCATTTTTATCTTTCCGACCCCGTTGCAGGCAAAATAGGTTTCTCGCGCGACGGCTATCTCAACACGTTCGACTACCAGTTGTTCCCTGGCGAAAAGGTTCGCATGGCCGTTGTCGGCGACAAAGAGAAAACCTCTCTTTACATCAACAACCGCCTTGTGAGCGATTTGCCCGTGCGAAAGATGAACTTCGGCAAGCGTGGCGACATGTATTACATCAGTACGTTGGTGTTCCCGTTGCAGCAAGCTGGTGCGTTTAAGAGTAAGATAACCAACTTAAAGGCAGAAAGTTTGGAGTGAAGAAGCTGCAAGAGGCATGGATAGAAGATAGCGCAAGCAGAAAACAACTAAAAGTTGTTTTAAGAAACCTGGAAAAAACAAACACGCAAAAAAGACCAGCACCTCGCTTTGTTTGCAAAGATTATATATGTTTTCGCACCAGAAATGTCTATCTAAAATGCGTTGCTTTATAACAATTTTCAACTTAGTTGTATTTTAAAATGTCAAGACTTCAAACATATATAAATAGGAAACGGCTTTTTCCTATAATACTATTAATTGTTTATTGGGTGTATAATTTATTAAAGTGCATATTTTCATCTGAGAAAGATATTAGTATCGCAAATATCATAACCCTAGAAAGTTTTATCTTCACGCTAATTATATCCATCTTATTTAATTCTTTTGGCCATAAAAAGAAATAATATTTATAGTGGTTTCCTAAGCCTATTTCTAGCTGTGGAGTATCCTACAATAAGAGGGTGTGCCAATTTTTACCTTTTGGCACGCCCTCATTTTCGTTATTCCCCTTGTTACATCTCA
>ERZ773087.1194-NODE-1194-length-17261-cov-36.359584_pt1 | contig 17261 bp, 14 predicted proteins | sample MGYA00511375_ERZ773087 | MGnify/ENA primary metagenome ERZ773087 (study PRJEB29015, sample SAMEA2737995) | human oral metagenome | biome: human oral; feature: human-associated habitat; material: dental | place: China | collected 2063 ...
AAAGTGGCACGCGAGCTGGGTTCAGAACGTCGTGAGACAGTTCGGTCTCTATCTATCGTGGGCGTTGGAGTTTTGCGTGGCCCTGTCACTAGTACGAGAGGACCGTGATGGACAGACCTCCGGTTTACCGGTTGTGCCGCCAGGTGCACCGCCGGGTATCTGAGTCTGGATCGGATAAGCGCTGAAAGCATCTAAGTGCGAAGCCGGCCGCAAGATTAGAACTCCTCATGAGGGTCGTCCCAGACGAGGACGTCGATAGGGCGCAGGTGTAAAGGCGGCGACGCCAAAGCCGAGCGCTACTAATTGCCCGAAACTTTCTTACCTCCCGCATCTCAGCCGTGTCGTCGGCCCTCCAGATGGAGAGTCGCAGGACATAAGTGCCGCGTGGCGCGTCACTCTTTCTTCCCTTGCTTGTGCGATAGTCAAACCCCTAATCAGGTGGTTATTGCGGCGGTGTCCCACCTCTTCCCATTCCGAACAGAGAAGTTAAGCCCGCCTGCGCCGATGGTACTGCAATGCAATGCGGGAGAGTAGGTGGCCGCCTTTTTTTCAATACGAAAGCCCCGAGTGCGACGTTTGCACTCGGGGCTTTTGCGTTTTGGGAGGGTATGAGTTTGTGAGTTTGTGAGCTCATGAGTTCATGAGCTTGTGAGTTTGTGAGTTTATAAGTTTGTGAGTTTATAGGCTTTTAAAATTGTTTGTTTGCAAGTTCGTGAAATTGTAAGTGCATTAGTTTGTGGATTCATAGGTCGATGCGTTTACAAGTTTACGAGTATAGGTTTCAAAAAACCATGATGTGTTGCTGGCTTTGCTGTTTATTTCTCCCTCCGAGCAGGGCTTGCGCGGATTGTTCGTATTTTCTGTTCTACTCTTCCTTCTCTTGCTTAACTATCTGCTTTACAACATGTTGTATTATTTATAAAGAGCGGTTTTTGCCTTAAAAGTTTGGCTACATCGGTTTAATTTCGTAACTTTGCATGCGATAAGAATAAGGATAAACCCTTCCCCTTGTTTCGGAAGAGCTTATTCGCTAAGGTATCTAACGGGACTGAGATCATTCACTTAACTTATTTCTCATAAAGTAATAGTCGCGGGCAATAAATGTGCTATAACAATTAGATAGCTTACATGCTCAGGTCCCATAAATAAAAAATTATGGAGAGATTAAAGAGAATTGTATTTTTATGTTTTACAATTTTAAGTTTACTGCCGGGCCTAGCCCATACAACAATGAATGAGGATAACACGGTTAACAACAGTGTGAATTGGGAGCCGGTTATGGATGCGATTATTCAGGTGGAAAGTGGTGGAAACAGATTCGCCAGAAGTGGAAAATCTGTTGGTGCCATGCAAATTACACCGATATGCGTTAAAGAAGTCAACTTGTATCTCAAGCAATTGAATATCAAGAAGGCTTACACACTTAAAGACAGGTTTAGCGTTCAGAAGTCGAAGGAGATTTTCCTTCTCATTCAAAAGCGTCATAATCCACAAAATAACATCGAACGAGCCATACGCGCTTGGAATGGTGGATTGAAATACAGTAATAAGGGGACGCAACGCTATTTTGAAAAAGTAACTAGAGCGATGAACAAAACTACTTAATGCAGTTACAAAAGCTCTAACATGCAATAAAAGGGGGATGAACGATTTATTTCGTTTGTCCCCTTTTCTGTTTCAATGCAGTTTGGTTGCCCCAATTGTGTAGTATCTTCAACTTTTACGAATTTGCCCCAGTCGCGAATGCTAACATCTTAATATAGAAGTTGTCTTAAATTTTGGTGTTTCTATAAAGTATTTCTGCAAATTGCTTAGCATTTTCGGCTTTTAAAGATTTTTACCCAGTCGCGAATGCTAACACCTTATTATAGAATTCGTCTTGAATCTTAGTATTTCTACAAAGTATTTCTACAAATTGAGAGGAGTTTATGTCTTTGTGCTATAAAACCAAGCTAATCATCCTGTACGTGTACAAAGTGCCGGACAAAGATACGATGAAATATGAATTTCTGCTCCATTCGTTTGTGGCAAAACGCAGTAAGGTCTTAAAAGGTGGTAGGGCGGAAGTTATTCCATGCGGTTTTCACAAGCTGAAAACTGCTTGCTGATGGCCGATTATTTCTGTGTTTCCATGATGCTGTTGCCGTTGCCCATGAGCAGCATGCCTTGCAACCGCTCGCGCTGGCCGTTGCAAGCCTATATGTTTTCGTGCGGTTGCCCACAGGCGCGTGTTTATTGTATATTCGCTTTGTATAGTTTTCAGCGAGAAGTTTAACATTATGAGTGTCTTTTCTCCTCACCAATTGCCATCAGTCCGCAAATAATCGATTCTCGCGTAGGTTTGTTTTGATGCAAAACAGGGTAGCATGATTATGCTGGCAAAATGCATTTTTATTTGAAAAGGCCTCCATTTGCACCTATTTCGGGGCTATTTGGTGCTAAATGGGTGCGTTTTGCCGCTAAATGGAGTGCGTTTTGCCGCTAAATGGAGTGCGTTTTGGTGCTAAATGCAAGGCGTTTTGGTGCAAAACGCAAGACAAAATGCTGCTAAATGCGAGACGATTAAGCATGAATATCCACAGCAATTGTATAAACAAACCTTTTAACCGATGAATCAGATGGCCGAAAAGGGCGAAATAGCCGTTAAAAAGTAGGGTTTTAGGGGCTAAAAGTTGATATTTGTGGGTGAAAAAATAGGGGCTGGCAACCAAACTAGAAAGGCAAAATGGTGCAAAATGCAGGCCCTATGCTTAAAAATAGACAAACCCCAAGACGCGAAAAGCGAAAAATAGTAGTGTTCTACTAACTTTATAACCTATATTTTCGCTAGAACGGAGCGAAAATTAGAGCGATGTTGTAAAATAAAGGATAAAATTTTAAGTTTTCGAGTAGGTGATTTTATGGGTTCTCCCGTTAAATGCGTAGATGAGGATTTTTTTAGTAAGGATGAATTTTTAATATCATTTCTCGCCATTTCTACTATCCTCATTTTTAGTTAGTTATATTTTCTGTCATTGCCTTATTAGGTGACAGATCTATTCACCCGTAAACGTTAATTATTGTACAAATCTATCCATTTAACGGAAGAACCATTTTATGTGTTGATGAGACTGCGAGTTTGTGAGTTGGTTAGTTGATGTCTTTGGGAGTTGTTGGGTTTTAGCAAGTTTATAAGCCAGTGAGTTGACTTGCCCTACACTCCGCTCACTTTGTAGAAGTACTAAAAGTTAAGACTACTTCACATGCGCGCGCGCAAGGTTGTACTCCTCGGCTCGACCTGTCCAGCTAACAGGCGGGCATGGCATAAACGTATTTTATTAGGCTGTAATAATTATTTCTTCCTATCTTTTGGCCGTATCTTCCAATTGTCGTAACTTTGCTCAAACAAATTATGCACACCCAACAAAAGACGTTTGCAAGGGCGTGCATTGAGTCGGGATAGGGCCGAATACAAACGATAAACAATCAATTAAATAAACCAACATTATGTCTGAAAACAAAAATTATCTAGTGCCTATTGCATTCTTAGGCCTGATGTTCTTTTCTTGCGGCTTTGCGTTAGGCATCAATTCGCTATTGGTGCCCGTGTTGCAAGAGTCGCTCAACGTGCCATCGGCTGGTGCCTACCTGCTTATTGGCGCAACATTCATTCCCTTTTTGATATTCGGTTATCCCGCAGGTCAATTAGTAAAGCTTATCGGCTATAAGCGTACAATGGCCGTAGCGTTTTTGTTTTTCGCCCTTTCGTTCGGCGTGTTCATCGTATCGGCCAGTCAAGAAAGCTTTGTGTTGTTCCTTGTGGCATCGTTTTGTTGCGGAACGGCCAATGCGTTTCTGCAAACGGCCATCAACCCATACATCACCATCCTTGGTCCCGTAGAGAGTGCAGCCAAGCGTATCAGCGTTATGGGTATATGCAACAAGCTGGCTTGGCCCATCTCGCCGTGGTTCATTACATTGTTCGCAGGCGAACATCTCACCGTTAGTCGGCTAGATAAGCCCTTTTATATCATCATCGCCGTGTTCCTCGCACTTGGTGTTCTGTCGTTGATGGCTCCGCTGCCAGAGGTGAAGGCCGCAGGCGAAGACGAGAGTGAGGCATCGAACAACGCCGAGGATGCACAGGTTTCGCAGTATGCCAACAGCAAGAAATCCATTTTCCAATTCCCTCACTTGGTGCTTGGTGCCTTTGCCATCTTCTTTTATGTGGGTGCCGAAACCATCGCCTTGGCCACGCTTATCGACTATGCCAAGGGGCTTGGCCTAGAAAATGCCGAGAATTATTCGTGGATTACGCCTCTTTGCATCAGTGTTGGCTATGTGTCGGGCGTTGTTCTCATTCCCAAATACATGTCGCAGACACGCGCATTGCAGGTATGCACCATCATTGCCATTGTGGGTACGCTGCTTGTTGTGCTGTTGCCTGGTGCATTGAGCGTGTTTAGCATTGGCGTTATCGCTTTGGGTTGTTCGCTGATGTGGCCTGCATTCTGGCCCCTGTCGATGCAAGATTTGGGTAAGTTCACCAAGTCTGGCGCATCTGTTCTTACTATGGGCTTGATTGGTGGAGCGGTTGTAACGGTTCTTTTCGGACTTCTAAAAGACAACTACGGACCACAAAACGCCTATTGGATTTGCCTTCCCTGTTTCCTCTACATCGCTTTCTTCGCGTTTAAAGGGCATAAGCTGAGATAAAGTCGTTAGAGTTGACGAGTTGACAAGTTAACAAGTTGTAAGTGGACGATGAATAATGGTCGAGAGCCAATGATTTAGGAATGTATCCATAGAAAGCCTGTCTTAACATCACGATATTAACTTATCCAAAGAGGCACTCGAAACCCTATTCGTAGTTTTCGGCACAGCAAGGAGTGTGAGTCATATTAGGCTCACATCACTTGTGTGCCGAAACTGGCACGAGGATTAAACAACTGTTTCCACGTTCATGTTCACCCAACCATAACCTCATTGAATGCCAATGGAAGGTGTTTAGAAAGAAAGTGCTCAAAACAAACATCGTTGAACGAAAGAATGGTTTAGACGTTCAATGACGAGACTCTTCGTAAATACCGTGGAATACAAGAAGAAGTTGGTGTCATTTCTAACGCTCAATTTTCGATAGGCTAGTTCTAAAACTATTTCTTTTTGCTTATAAATAGACTTAAAATGAAAAAGATAGCTGTATTTACATTTTCGTTAGTTTGAATATGGCACTGGACCAGAATCTACGAGTATACAGGGTTGTTTGTTGTTGAACGACAATGATAAGTTGTTAAAAGACGTAACGTTAGATCCAATTAAACCAATCCACAAAAATATAATCCTCAGCTTTTGTCATATAAGCCGCTGTTTGGACTTTAAAATAACCCCCTAATATGAGATAGTGTTAAGAGAAACAGTAGTATTAGTAGATGGTGATGTAGTTGTTAAAGAAAAGGTCTTCCAAATAAACAATGGCAAATCTGTACAAAGCTGGAAAAATGATAAATACTGATGGTTATAATGAGCTAGACTAGCCACTCGTGTACTCAATGCTCATCAAATAACAATTGCATAAATAATTGGGTATGAAAAAAAATATGGATACTCTTTATAGATACAAATTCTCCAATGTCTTAACTTATCCTCCATATATATCTGCGATATGGGTAGGGGTATTCATCATGTTCGGTTATTTTATAATCAAATTTTTTTGCCCTACCGAATATTATAATTGGTGGATCATGTCTTGCTCCTTCTGTGCTATTGTGTATATGTGCATCTATTTGTTGCATAAAATCTGCAATAAGACCGTACTTGTGGGGTATACCAAGGAATATGTCGTTTTCCAAATAGGAAAGAAAGAAAAACGTTATAGAAAAACAGATTTATTAGGCTTTTATAGTCTTGATTATATAAATACAAGTCAATACAAAATAGCGATACAGTTTGTATTTAAAGATGGTTTTAAGTTAAACCTGTTTGAAGATAGTCCATTTGGAAAGTCAGAAGAGGTCAGACTTCAAAAGAATGAAAGTCTGAAAGAGTTTCTATTAACTTCAACCCATTATTTTGGTTTTAAGTTACATAAAAGAGTTAAATGGCGAAGTAGGCTCTCCTCATTGAATTATGCAGACACCTGGTATACAAAATTATGATGAGTGGGTGCAGCAGTCTTATGATTTAAAATCAAGAAACAATGGAATATAAATTAATATTCACAGACATAACGACGCTACGTCCATATATGTTTGCTGTTGGTGGAGCCCTTTGGGGGTGTGTAGTTGCATGGCTACTTATAAATTATGTCTCCCACAATCTCCTTTTATTGGCGAGCTTGTTTTTGTACTTAGGTGCCGCTTACGTGTTAATTCTGCTAGTGCGTATATTTTATAATCAAACCAAGCCCATCAAAAAAGTAAAATGGCACACACGTACTAATATCTGTAATGTATGGTACTCCAAATAATTCCATACACGAGTTTGGAACAACGAAGAACATCATTCTTGCTAGGTTGCATGGGGGTAAACGCCATTTATATTTTAAAAAGGCGTCGTGCTTTCGACCTTTTTCTAGCGAAAAGTATGCTTGCAAATTATACAATTAGCCGCAAATCTCAGCATAACGCAGCTCTTTATCTGTTCATTTTTTGAGCGTGTTGCCTGCATTTTGCATCACTTAGGGTTTCTAGATGGTTGCCAGCTCGTTTTGTATTGTTTCTATTGGTTTAGTATTCTTCCTACCCAAACGCGTGCCAAAGGTTGTCGTCGGGTAGGGGAGCCTCTACGCAAATAGTTTCTTTCGAGACGGGGTGAACAAACGAAATCTTTCGTGAAAGCAGCGAAATGCTGCCATCGGGGTTACTTCGCCTTGCCCCATACTTTAAGTCGCCCTTGATGGGGCAGCCCATAGCGGCCAACTGGCAACGTATTTGGTGGTGCCGGCCCGTCATCAGTTGCACTTCTAGGAGCGTGTAGTTTTCGGAGCGGCCGATAACCTTATAGCTAAGTATGGCCTTCTTTGCACCTGCCACTTCGTGGTTGTGGGCATAGCTCTTGTTTTGTTTTTCGTTGCGTGTGAGCCAATGTACCAATTCGCCCGTCTCGTTTTCGGGCGGCGACTGTACGATGGCCCAATAGGTCTTCTCCACATCGCCCGTTCTGAAAAGGGCGTTCATGCGGCTTAGTGCCTTGCTGGTTTTAGCGAATGCCACAAGCCCCCATACCGGTCTGTCGAGCCGATGAACCACTCCTAGGAACACGTTCCCAGGCTTGGCATACTTTTCTTTGAGGTAGCCCTTTACGATGTCTACAAGTGGCATGTCGCCGGTTTTGTCGCTTTGAACTATCTCTCCACTATGTTTAGAAACGATAATGATGTGGTTGTCTTCGTAAACAGGAATCATGATATCTAAGGATTGGGTGTGTATGGGGTGGGCAAGGTTCTCGGTTCACAAGTGCACTGGTAAATAAATTGACCGATTGTGTTGGCAAGCTTGCCATTGCTTGCTTGATTTAAAGCTTGTTCTGAAAAACACAAAGGTAACTTTTAGAACGGCTTTAACGGCAAACATTAGTTCGGCGAAAGGGCACAACGGCCTTTTCGCCGAACACGAATGCTATGTGTGATTACGTATTCATACCGCCGTCTACCTGGATAACCTGTCCGCTTACATAGCTAGAAAGGTCGGAGGCGAGGTAAAGTGCGCAGTTGGCTACGTCTTCAACGGTGCCGCCGCGGCGCAAAGGAATTTGGTTCATCCACTCCTTACGCACCTCGTCAGACAGTTCTTGCGTCATGGCCGTATCGATAAAGCCAGGAGCAATGGCGTTGGCACGAATGCCTTTGGGACCCATTTCTTGGGCTACAGACTTAGCCAAGGCAATCATACCAGCCTTAGAGGCGGCATAGTTGGCTTGTCCGGCGTTGCCATGAACACCTACAACAGATGCCATATTGATGATGGAGCCACCACGTTGGCGCATCATTACGGGGATGACAGCGTGAATGAAGTTGAATGCGCTTTTGAGGTTTACACCGATAACGGCGTCCCACTGTTGTTCGGTCATGCGTAGCATAAGCCCGTCTTTGGTGATACCAGCGTTATTCACGAGGATGTCCACCGAGCCAAAGTCTTCTTTCACCAGTTTAACAACCTCTTCGCTTTGTGCAAAGTCGGCGGCGTTGCTGGCATATCCTTTTGCTTTAACGCCGAGAGCGGCAATTTCGGCCTCGGTAGCCTTACCGTTTTCGTCGATAACCAAGTCGGTGAATGCGATGTTTGCGCCTTCTTGTGCAAACTTCAATGCGATGGCTTTGCCAATGCCGCGGGCTGCACCCGTAACAAGGGCAGTTTTGCCTGTTAATAATCCCATTTTGATTTTATTTATGTTAGAAAATACTTTGATTTCGTTAGGCAAAGGTACAAACTTACTTTGACATGGCAAAACAATGTTTGCGCCTGTTGCCCGTTAGCCGTTTAGGGGCTAGTCGGCACTGTGGATGATTTTGCGGTTTACGCCTCCGCTTTGCTCACGTAGTATGAGCGTGGTTACGCCGCCATTATAATACATTTCAACCGTTGCCTGTCGGTGCCCGATTTTATAGGAAATGCCAATTAGTCCGTTCTTATCCACGTCCACGTTTTTGTTCTTTGAAGGAAGTTTGGGCAACAGCATCTCGGCGTTGTCTATGTCTCCTCTTCGTATCGTTTCTTGATAAAGAACTTGCATCGATGACGTTTCTGTAAACAACTTACTTTCAATTTGTGTCATGCCGCCATCTTCTTCTGTGTACTTCGTCGTCGTGTCGGGGGCAACAGGGCGTTGCATTGGCGTGCTGTCTTTCATTGTTGTCGCCGCTTTGGGGGCTTGTACAGTGGCGGGCTTGGTGGCGTAGCTTTGTTCTTTTGGGCTCGACGCCGTGCACGCAGCCATGAATATAGCCACGAACGAAAATAATGCGGCAGCTTTCATTGCTTATTGATGCGTTTGCCCAATGCGCCATACACCACCTTTGCCACCAACGGCTTGCTGGCCTCTTCGGTTAGGCCATGCCCCAAGCGGCCGTAGATGAAGGGCACTTCAAGTCCTTTGATGCAATAGTGTGTGATGTCGGCCACTAGTTCCACATTGTCGATGTCGAATTCGCCATCGGCCTTGCCCTCGGCATACACCTTTCTGAATAGTTCAATCTCGTCTTCGTCGAAGTTTTTGCGCATCTTTTCCACCGTCCAGATGTTCCTGAAGAACTCTGCACGTAGGTTTCCGTTGCGCACCACCGTTTCTTTTATCATGCTTAGGTGGGTGTATATCAGCTCGATAATCTTGTCTTGCGGACTGATTTTCTTTGCGGCCACCTCGTCTAGCTTGTCAGATAGGCGTTCCAGTTCGGCTTCAATCACGGCATAGTACACGTCTTCTTTCCTATTGAAATAGGTATAAAGCGTTCGCCTGCCCTTTCCCGATGCCACGGCGATGTCGTTCATCGTGGTGTTTGCCACGCCGTTGCGTGCGAATAGTTGGCGCGCCACGTCCACTAGCTTTTGTCTTGTTTTGGAAATGGACATCTTCGTTTCCTCCTTTCTCTAATCTATATGCTTGCCGCAGGTTGTTGCACACGGCTGAGTTAATGTGCAAATTTATCGTTTTTTTGTCGAATGAACAAATTATTGGTTTGTTTTTTCGAGGAGACAAAGATGAGTTGTCTTCACTTTATCGTATGACGATGGTTTCTTAGTTTACTGAGGAAATTTTGAATATAGGAAAGAAAAGGGAACTGGATTTCAGAAAGAAAACCAGTTCCCTAATTTTAATTTAGTGTTTGTTGTTTTGTGTTTAGATTTTAACACCTTCGGAACATCATCTACCAGGGTTGCCTTTTTATTCGTCCACTTGCCGGTGGATTGTTATCTAAGCCTCTACGCGCATTTAAGTAGGCCTGTAAGTCAATTCGCTCAGCTTCGGTTAGTTTTCGGCCATCGCGCAAGTATACCACTTCGTCAAGTTCCGTGTAGAGATCGCTACGAGCAATGAGTGGTAGATAGTGATCGTTTAGGAAACTTATATCATTGAGGGATAGAGTTAGGTTTTTAGCGATGCTACCTCCACCCTTTTTTGTTATAGTGTTGTTCCCGTTTTTACTATATGCTTTTGAAGATGCAAGTGTTATGGAGTTGTAGTCAAAATATCCAAGCATGGTATAATTGTCCTTCTCTCTATCAAAATAGAAATTACACCCTTCTTTTATGTTCTCCCAATGAATATCCACGTATTGATCCCTATCTTCACGTTGTTGTTCGTTAAACATACCTGCGGCATTGCAGAAAGCGTGCATAAAGAATGCACACACTTCGTCATCGGTGTACTTTTTCTCATCGTCTAGTTCGCGTGGAATACGTATATATTGTTCACCTCCTACTAACCCGAAACTACCACTTCCTTCATTATTGTCATTTGAATAGGTTATGAATATGTTGGGTAACTTTATGTGATATGGTTCGTAGTATTCTGGGTCCTTTTGGGAATTGTAGAATCTAACATTTGTATACTTCTCGATTTTTTTTACGGATAGATTAATGATACGTAACATCCTCTTTGAAAGATCCCCCGTTTTTACTAGGAATGTCTTTGGGGATAACATCATTCCAAGAATCCTTTCGTTGTTCAGGAAGGAATACCATTCCTGTTGCAATCAGGTTTTCTTTTTGTTGCGGAGAATACTCGGCTTTAAACTCCAAAGCCTGTTTGTTATTATCCTCTGTTTTCTTGTACTCAGTGTTTGGTTGCACATCTTCATCCGAGCATGAACAGAATGTTGCTGTAAGAGATAGGAGTGTAATACTCCACATCGTAATAGAATGTTTCATAATTACATGTTGTTTAGTTGTTTATAAATGTTCTTTGTTTATTTTGTTCATTTTTTCTACACGTTTAAGTGCTTCCTTATACATATCTGCAGTAATACCAATATCTAGAGCGTCTTGTTCGGAAATGTCGAGAACGTACTTCTTCTTGGTATAGTCGTATCTTATCATGCTGTTCAGCATCTGATTCTTGTCCGTTTGGAAACGGTAAACAGCTTCATTGTCAAGTTCTGCGCTTTTTACATTTGTATGAGGGGGTGGAGGATTGGGAACTTGTAGCTCGGTTTCTTCTTTACACGACACCGCACAAAGAAGGGCCGTTAGGCTAATGATTATAGTTCTTGTCTTCATATCTGTTATTTTAAATATGGTGAATAATATGGATATTCGCTAAATATCGTTTCAAATTTGCCGTTGATTCTTAGATCTTCTTTGCCGTCAACCGCAGGAGTCGTTATTGTATACTCTCCTCTGCAATCTCCACTTTGCAAGTCGAGAGAATGAATGATGAACTGCCCTTCCACAGAACGTGTAGCTTCTCTTTTTAGATTTGCTACAATAGCAATACCGTCATTTGCTTTCGTATTTATAACTTTTTCTCTGTTCGTTGCAAAGTTTTTTATCACATCATTCGGTATTATTACTGTTGGTTCCTCCAACGACTTTTTATATTCTACTCTATAAGGGTAGTTAATCTGTAAGCCTCCGGTCTTCTCTGTTGATAAGCAGAATGAAATCCAATATTCATAGTCCAATTTGGTTTGACCTTTGGGTTGGAGTTGCATGCATATTAAAAACATGCTGTATTCAGGATAGAAAGACAAATTATTAATGGTAAAGTCAGTATTCCAATAACGTTTCGTTATGTCTACATACTCTTTCCCGTTTATGGTGGCCGTTCCTCTTATTAAAGTTTCACCTTCGGAGGTAAACCTTGAACATCCAATGCTGATGAGAGAAAGCACAATGGCTGCACACATCTTTGTCGATATTATTCTTCGTATCATGGTTACAAAGTTGTTTTAAAAATGAAACTGATAGGTATATATTGGATAACTTTTTGCTCATCGTTGAGCAACATCAACATATAATTATACCTCTGATTGTCGTTTGACTTGTTTCGGATAAATTCGTATTCTTCTTCAGACAAGATGTCGCAGACAAGGGGACCGCCACCGTACATGGAAATTTCTTTGTTCCCTTTCTGTGGACTCAACACAATGGCTGTTATTGGCATCCATTCACGGCCTTCGTATTTTTTAGGCAGGTTTGGCTTATAGTCGATAAATACTCTTGACGATTCGTACAAATCATATCTTTTTTTGAAATCATAAAGGTTTCCCTCGGAATCTATGTAAAAAGTGGTATAATCCGAGGCGTAGACATCTTGTGGATGTACACTAATGTGTTGCAACGCACTTTTATTGCCTAGGGCGTCCTCAATCTGCAGGAATATCGTTATGTCTCCGTTCTGTTCTTGCGGCTGTACCGTAAAACTCGATTTGTCGCTTTCGAACCAGCGGATGTCTTTGTTCGAATATTTTATACCCCAATTAAATTTAAGCACGCCGTTCAATTGGGGCAAGTAATTTTTATATTCATTATCTATGCATGTGGCATTAACTTTACATCCTCCTGGCTCATGTGTGGCGGATAGTACGTAGCGAGGTATGCCTACCATGATTGTCTGACTATACGTTTGGTTTTTATAATTTGCTGTAATAACCACAACCCCTCTACCTTTTACCGTTAAAACACCAGCAGAGTTGATTGAGGCAATATCTTTTTTATCGCAATCCCACGTTATATTGCCACCTGTAGTTGATGACAAAGAATATTTTGCACCATTGTAGCCGACCTTGGGACCAATGATTGAAGTAGACAATCTTGAGCTAATCCAGGTCATACCGTCCTTACTAAGAAATGCATGCGTGACTGCATTCGTGTGTGTGAAATAGTTCTCTCCAAAAGGGGAAGATAATCCTTTGGGTGCTTTGAAATAGTTGGTGGGACTTGTGTTCAGGCCATTCCCATAAGCCAATGCACTGGAAGTGGGAATGAAAGGGATGGAAGTTTCTACTTGGATGTTGTATCCATAATCATAAACAAGAGGTACACTACCTGTACTGTTTCCTTGCCATATTGGGTTTCCTTTGCTGTCTCGTTTTAAAGCATAGGGTGAACTGGGGTAGGTGTCGAACAAATACCCTACTCCAGGAAAATACCTGTCATATGAAAAAACCTTTTTTGAGATAGAAATGAGCCAAAGAAATTTCTTTTTGTATTTTAGGCTCATGTGTGTAATTAAGTCTCCTGTTGATTTTGCTGGATAAATTTCAAAAGACCCATCAATTGCTGTACGCCCTGGTAGCATGGTAAGTAAGCCAGAAACTATATCGTTTAGGCCAATTCCAACAGCAAGCCCAGAAAAGGCAGGGAATATACTTGATATGGCATCAGAGCCTCCCGTGAAATCCGTTTTTAAATAGCTGCTTGGCATGTTAGGCTTGGCATAGTTGCCATTGGACACAGCAAGCATTGAGAAACCCTCCCCCTTATCCCCTTTGGGAAAGCCAAGGGCATTAATCTCGTTTTGCCATCGAATGTGTTCTTGATTGTTAAAATTACCGGCTGGGTCAATAAAGTATACGAGCATTTGTTGTGCAGAGGTTGCGTAGGCCATCGATTTTGCAAGGTTGATATACGAACTTATTGTCGGATTATTGGTAAGTAGCGGCTTAATGATGCCACGACTTTCGATGAACGACAGCATTCCGTGAAAGCCATAAAGAACACCAAGGGGTATGTGAGCACCGAGATGAGGAGCATCGTAGCTGATATAGGTAGAGACCTGATGCTTGACACCACCGTTCTCCATCGTTTTCAATGCGTACCTTGCAATTAATCCACCCATACTATGTCCGAGAATCACATTCTTTTCAGAACTGCCACTTTGTTTTTTTAACATGTTTATTCTATTTATCGCTTCTATTAGCGTATTGGCGTTCGCTTGGATATATTCTTCTGGCTTAACCCAATCTAAATATACAATATCATAACCTGCATACCTTAATGCGTTGATTTGGCCATCCCCAATTACTCTATCTTCAAAGTTCCAAAGTCCTTTGGGGCTATCTTTAAATACTCTAGGATCAAAGCCCTCTACTATAACGAAAGGCTTTTTTAGTGAATTGTTACCAGGTGCATACGCAATCGACATTTCAGCAGTGGTTGAAATTCCACGATAAGGTTTTCCTTGTATAGTATATTCTGCATAGTTACCATAGGATATGGTATGTCTTGTCTTTATCGGATTATCAACAACTTCCACAATGGTGTGTGCAAATAGCATCTTGCCATTTTTTAGGGTTGCTTTTAATGTTAGTTTGTTTATGCCTTTTTTAAGCTTTGCTTGAATGGTTTTATCGTATGTGATGGTGCTAAAACCAGTTCCGTAGTCAATTTCAATTTTGTTTATAGCACAATTAGTAAACGATAGTGGGGCTGGCAGCTTTTATTGGTATGTCGGTTTTGTTCGTTAAGCCATTTAAACAGCATCCTGCGAAAGCGAAGGCTGTTTGGTATGGACTTTCTTTTTTGTTGTTGTCATACACTTGCCCATTTTTGTACAGAATGAGATTGTCTGTTAATGCATTCTTTTTTATCCTTGCGTATTGATACAACATAAAACTAAGATACAGAACATTTTCTTTTTCTATTAAACTATATCTTTTTAGAGAACGTTCCATATTTGTGGATAGTTTTTTTTCAAGAGATGCCGAACTTATTGTGCTTAACAAATTACCATAACGAGCTAATGTTGTTAAATTGTCATTATTTAATGCGACTTCCCCAGAGTAAAGATCAAGGTCTTCGTCTTCAACGGCATAATCCCTTAGTAAACCTGTGGGAACAGAACTTTTATTGATATGTTCAAACATGTAGTCTAGCGATTTGCGTAGGCTGTTATCAAATGCATCTTTCTGTCCGGAAATTGGAAGTACATTAAAAAGTTCCATAAGTAGAAAAACAACCAATAAGCGGGCGCACTTACAATTTGTTTTGTAATTGTTATACTTCATAATTTGATGGCTTTAAATTGTTTATGTTTAGGGGACGTTTTGTTAGAGGTTTATCTGATGTCACTTAGGCATTTTAGAACTCTTATGTATTGTTTTTTATTTGCAAGATGTCTAGGATAGATCAGGTAACTGTTTTTATTTTGCAATATTACAAATAAAAAATGAAATAACAATGTTTTTTTGATGATTTTTTTTTGTGAATCTTAAGAATGTTTCTTTATTCTGATGTGTTGGAGCGGTTGCATGCTGTTTTTAGGAACACTTCTAACAACAAAAAAAGCAGGCACAAGGCCGGTTTCCCGGTTGCTTGTGCCTGCCTTTTTAAAAGCGTATTTATTGTGTGGAGTGGCCACAACGATGTGCTTGGCGTGCGTTGTCGGCCACTATTCCACGTTGATTTCCATTTTAGTTCCTGAACACCAGCTTGCCGTCAAGGGCATCGATGAGGATGGGCTTGTCGCGACTGACCTCTTCGGCGAGTATTTTCTTGCTGAGGTCGTTAAGCACATAGCGTTGGATGGCGCGCTTAACGGGCCGTGCACCAAACTCCGGGTCGTAGCCAAGGTCGGCCAAAAGAGCGATGGCCTCGTCGCTAACGTCTATCTTAAAGCCCTGCTCGGCAAGCATTCTGCCAACCGAACGCATCTGCAACCGAACCACTTCGGCTATCTCTTGCTTAGTGAGCGGCAAGAACATGATGGTTTCGTCGATACGATTGAGGAACTCTGGACGTATGGTTTGTTTCAGCATGTCCATCACCCGCTGGCGCGTTTCGTCCAAAACCTCATCGCGATTGGCATCGCTGAGGTTGGCGCACTGTTGCTGGATGTACTGCGAACCAAGGTTAGACGTCATGATGATGATGGTGTTCTTGAAGTTCACCGTACGGCCCTTGTTGTCGGTTAGCCTACCATCATCCAGCACTTGTAGCAGGATATTGAACACATCGGGGTGCGCTTTCTCAATCTCGTCGAAAAGAACCACGCTGTAAGGCTTACGTCTTACGGCCTCGGTAAGCTGTCCGCCCTCGTCGTAACCCACATATCCGGGAGGTGCGCCGATGAGCCTAGACACGCTGAACTTTTCTTGATACTCGCTCATGTCGATACGCGTCATCATCGACTCATCATTAAATAGGTATTCGGCCAAGGCCTTCGCCAACTCCGTTTTACCTACGCCCGTGGTGCCAAGGAAGATAAACGAGGCGATGGGGCGTTTGGGGTCTTGCAGCCCGGCACGACTTCTGCGCACGGCATCGCTAACTGCGGCGATGGCTTCATCCTGTGCGATAACGCGGCGATGCAGCTCTTCTTCGAGGTGCAACAGCTTTTCGCGCTCGCTTTGCAGCATTCGCGTTACGGGAATACCCGTCCAACGGCTCACCACCTCTGCAATGTCGTCGGCCGTAACCTCTTCGCGAACCATACCTTCTCCACCTTGGGTGGCTTGCAGTTGTTGCTTAATGTTCTCGATATCGTTGTCAAGCTCTTTCAGTTTGCCATACCTAATTTCGGCCACACGTTCGTAATTGCCCTCGCGTTCTGCCCTGTCGGCCTCGTGGTTCAGGCGTTCAATTTCCAGTTTGTCTTGCTGAATCTTGTTCACCAACGCCCTTTCGCTTTCCCATTTGGCCCTGAACGCTTTCTCTTGTTCGCGCAGTTCGGCAATGTCTTTGTCCAATTGCGCCATCTTGGGCTCATCGTTTTCGCGCTTAATGGCCTCGCGTTCAATCTCCAACTGTTTAAGTCTACGGGTTATTTCGTCCAATTCTTCTGGCACCGAGTCGCGTTCCATTCGCAGTTTTGCTGCCGCCTCGTCCATTAGGTCGATGGCTTTGTCGGGCAGAAAGCGGTCGGAGATGTAGCGTTCAGACAGTTGTACGGCGGCGATACAAGCGTCGTCCTGTATGCGCACCTTGTGATGGTTCTCGTAACGCTCCTTAATACCGCGCAAAATGGAAATGGCGCTAAGCTCATCGGGTTCGTTAACCATCACCGTTTGAAAGCGGCGTTCCAGTGCTTTGTCTTTTTCAAAGTACTTTTGATACTCGTTTAGCGTGGTGGCACCTATGGCCCTGAGTTCTCCACGGGCCAACGCGGGTTTCAAAATGTTGGCGGCGTCCATCGCTCCTTCGCCTCCGCCTGCGCCGACAAGCGTGTGAATTTCGTCGATAAAGAGGATAATCTGCCCGTCGGCGTTGGTCACTTCCTTGATAACGCTTTTCAGTCGCTCTTCAAATTCGCCCTTATATTTGGCTCCTGCAACCAGTGCGCCCATGTCTAGCGAATACAATTTCTTGTCTTTCAGGTTCTCTGGCACGTCGCCACGCACGATGCGC
>ERZ773087.1196-NODE-1196-length-17251-cov-28.032159_pt1 | contig 17251 bp, 11 predicted proteins | sample MGYA00511375_ERZ773087 | MGnify/ENA primary metagenome ERZ773087 (study PRJEB29015, sample SAMEA2737995) | human oral metagenome | biome: human oral; feature: human-associated habitat; material: dental | place: China | collected 2063 ...
ACGCAATTAAAAAGAAAGTGATTGAGCCAGAAGAGCAAAAAGCAGCTTTCATCGAAGAAAACCGTAAAAAAGCAGCTCGCCGTCGCGTATCACATTAAGCAACAAAAGAAGTTGGGGATAAACTTAATTTGAGGAGAATGCCCAATAAATATTTCCACAATAAAACACATAGTATCAGGTATTCAAAAAACTGATACTATGTGTTTTTTGATTTCGACGACTTTTAACCCATACTTTATAATTAAAAAGTAGAAATCGAATTGATAAATAAAGTATGAATCTATATTACGAAAGTTAGACAGAAAATTTCATGATTGAGGTGTAAATTAAATATGTTTGCTACTATTCTTTACTTATATTATTCATAAAAAGGCAATATTGAATCTATTAAATTTACAATATCAGATTTTGTAATAACGTATATATACACAATGATGTTAACTGTCATCCAAATGCAAACAATTCGCGTACTAATAATTTTACAAATGAACGAGACATACTTTCCTCTTTTTATTGATTGTCACTGAGACAAATTAATTACTTTGTCGTATTGTGCAAGTGTCTCCTCATCATAATGGTGGATTACCTCAACCAAGGTTTGTGGAAGGGTTAATAAGATATTTGAAATTTGTTTTGAATTCACTTTATCAAGATTGGCTTTAACCTCGTCTGCCAAAATCAGATCACTATTATGATACAAACTGCGAGCGATTTCTATACGTTGCTTTTCCCCACCAGAAAGATGATTTCCATAAAGAAGATGTCCCTTTAAAAATTCTAGATTTACTCGATTAAGAATCAGGTCCATCTTTATATTATCCATCGACTCTCCAAGGGTAATATTCTCCTCAAGTGATAAACCATCAAAAATATAGGAATCTTGTAAAATATAAGAAGCTGATTTGGCAACTTGCTCTTGATTTAAGATCTGACCAGCATAAGTCACCTTCCCCAAATCTGGAGATAGTTGCCCATAGATGAGGTTAAGTAAGGTTGACTTACCACAACCACTTGCACCTATTAGAGCAATTTTTTCTCCTTTTTTAATTTCAAATGATAGATTTTCAAAAAGTATATTATCTTCAAAACTTAAACTGACGCAATCAACTAAGATAGGAAAAAGTGATGTTGAAGACAGGTCATCTGTTTGTATAATCGCATCTTGAAGTAGAAAATCATAACGATTCCTAAGCTGCTTGCTTGATTTATAGGTATTGATAAAATATGACAATTCATTGAATTGATAGCCTATGTTATGAGATACTAGATAAATTGCAACAAAACTAGCTCCTGACAAATAATTATAATAAGTCATTATACCACCGATAATGATGGGAACTACCGAACAAAATGCGTCAATACTATTAATGAGAATATTATTAATCGTACGTTGTTGTTCATAACGAATGTCCTGATCAATTCTCTTCGACAAGGCTCTTCTGAAAAGAGAATAGAAGAAATCCATAGCACCGTAATTTTTAATCACACTCTCTCCACCAATGATATTCGTTGTCTGAGACAAGTACTCCTGATTCGACGTCGCTTTTTCCTCAGAAATAAGGGCTAATTTTTTACTACCTATACCACTACAGAGTGCAGGCATAGAGTAAAAAAAGATAAATATCCAGCCCAACCAAAAATTTGTTGTCAATGCATATACAATGGAAACTATTGTAAAACCAACTGAGGAAATAATAATGACTGCTGGTTCGAGATAAGACGTTTCTAATTGTTTGACATCGTTTTCAAGATTGGATAGGATATCCTCTTTTTTACTATTTTTATTATATAGAAAATGCTCAAACAATTTATATTTCATGATCCAAGTGAAATCTGCTACTAACTTGGCATAATAATACCTTTTCCCAGCCAATCCAATAAGAATAAATAAATTACCAATTATACCTACAGTAAGGGCTATCCATAAATCATCCAGAATCTTCTTCTCAAAACTGGCTATAATCATCGATACCAAGGTTGGTGTGATGATAGCCTCTAACCACGTAATAGCAATGAAAATAAAATAGAGCACCAAATGTTTTTTTGTGATGAACTTTTTAAGCATATCTAATGAACCTTTCAAAATTGTTAACTAATTTTGTTAAACGCTCTTTATCCTTACTCAATTCAATAATTTTATAAATACAGTATTCCATTAAATCTTGTTTTTTACACTCAATAAATTTTCCTTCTTCAGAAATAATTGATGAATAGCCATCAATCATATTTGCGACACATTCCATGCACATTCCTCTACACCAACAATCTTTACACTTAGAAAAGTTATCCTTATTATTGAATTGTGTAACTTTATCACTGCTATGGGTCCCCCAAAATCTAAAGCAAGATTTAGTTGATCCATCAACATCAAATGTTATTGTTGTTTCTGGATCAATATCATCACAAAACGATTCTATCTTACTTTTAAAAATCATTGAAAGTAGCACATCATAAACAATCGGGCTAATGTAGTTTTTAACATTATTATTGATAATATCTTCGAATGACTGATCGATAAATGTTTTTCTATTTTCTTCAGTCATTTCCATTTCTTTAACTATTAGAATTTTATTTTTGCTAAATACATTATTGATATTAAATCTAACACCCATATCAGTAAAATATCTATAGATATCCCCTTTTTGAAATCCAAGTATTTGATGCATCCGCGTGTAAGTAGAAGCGACTTCAAAATTTTCGTAATCTATTTCTTTTAAATACTGAATAAAATTCAATGTTCGTCTATGACTTCCCTTGCCTCTTAACTTATCGTGAATCAATTGTGGGCCATCAAGGCTAACTGTTAAAAAAGGATGATAATTGTTAATCATCATTTCAACTTTCTTATTTAGGATGGTACCATTTGTCACAGTTTCAATTTTTTGAATCTCAATATTTTTAGATAGCTTTTCAATAATATAAACAAACAAATCAATATTTAAAAACGGCTCGCCTCCAAAAAGGATTAATCTCTTTATACATTGAATTCTGCGAGAGACTAGCTGATCAATAATTTTATCTGCTGTATCAATATTCATCAGTTGATTCATCATTCCGTAATTACCACCATCAGCATAGCAGTATGTACATGAAAGATTACAGTTATTTGAAATATTGATTACTACTTTTTTTAAAATATTATAATCGTTTTCTTTTTTGATATTATTATTCAAATCATCTATTGAAGTTGATAAAGTAAAGGTTTCAGAATTAAAATAAAGAGTATCGGATTCTGTAATAAATGCTTTTAACATAATTATTCCCCCTATATAACATAGAGAGGGAATAAAAATCCCTCTCACAATAAAAATAAGATAGTCGTTACCGACCTCCACCACAAGAATGACTAGGGCCGCAATCATGAATAACATAGGCTGATTTATTGGCTAGTAATTCTTCCAAATCGATAATTTTGAGATTATCCATTTTATTGTCCTCCTTTATTTGATGATATGATTATATCATTCAATAGTTCAGTCAAAATTTCTTTCCCATATCTGCTTGACGACTGTCCTCCCCTAAAACTTTTTTTAAATGTCCTTCATAAATCTTTGCTAAGTGGTTACTGCCTGCTAATTTTATTGCTCCAATACATTTTTTCATTTCAATAATTGCAATCTTATTTCCGTTTTTTTGATAGCGATAAAGGTTTTGAGCATAGAGAAAAATGAGTCTTTCATAAATTTCTGTCTCGATAAAAAAGCATTGTTTCAATTGTTTTTCAAAATACAAAGCATCCATAAACTTTTTCTTTTCAATACAGGTAATATAAGCATTAAGCAACATGGTTGAAATCAGGCGTCGATTAATAGGAATTTCTTTATAAAAATCTGATCGTCTAGACATTTCTCTTGCTAAAACCATAAAAACATCATGTTTTAGAACATCCAAAGTATTCATGAAAATCAACAATTCATAATATCCCCAATATTCAACACCAAATAGATAATCGGTTAAATCATCCAAATCTGTTTCATTATAGTATTTTTCTCCCGATAAATCCTGAAGGCGAATTTTAACTAAAATGGTATTTATATGATGAAATTTCTCTCGTTTTCCTTCATTTTCCATTTGAGATATCAACAATCTCTTCATCCCTTCAATGTCGCGAGTCGTTACACATTTCCTAACCTGAGCTAATAGTTCATTTAGTTCATCACGATGAAAATCATGAACGGCATACATAAATTCATCAATTGGCATGTTAATTTCATTTAGAATATGTATAAACTTTGAAATGGTTAAATCCGTTTCTCCTTTTTCGAAACGTGAAAGCTGAGATGTTGATATACCAGCCTTCGTGAGATCCTTTAACCGCAATCCTCTTGATTCTCTAAACTTTTTAAAAATTTCTCCAAAATTTTTCATTCTGAACCTCCATCACGCATATATGGGAATATATTTTATTCACCCCAATAATAACATATAATAAAAAAAAACAAAAGTGAGGATTACACATGAAAAAACAAAAAATATTACCACTCCTACTCTTTTTACTAGAAGGAATTATTATTATCGGAGTTGGATAATCTTAATTTCTAAGGAGAGTTTTGCCTAGACTGCTCAGCGATAAGTACTGCTGAGCGCAGGCTTATAGTTTGGAGGCAGGTAATGTACGTAACAGTCAGGTATTGCCTGCCCTCTTTAGCTAGATAGAAAACATCAAACTTTCTTACATTATCGCGAATTCCAGTTACAAAACTCCCATTAAACTTAAGTTCTTACTGAATTAAGACATCACTCCTATCTCTCCTTACACTCGTCCTAGCAGACAGAAGGATATGCTTAGTCCGAAAAAGTTTAACTATAGTCAGCACAATGACTCCTATACCTGTCTTAAAAAGGCTTTTCGCTAGACCACTACAGTTGACGAAAAGCCTACTTTTGCAGATTATAAATTTGAACTTTATCCTCATAAATTACAACATAAGAAAACACCTCATAAGTTAGATTTTTCTGTCTAACTTATGAGGTGTTAGTCATAGAAGGATATTTACATTTTTCTTAAATAGCCAAATCAAACTTCAGTTGTGGCTTGACTGGATCATAGTCAACCAACTCAAAGTCTTCCGCTTTGATATCAAAGAAATTAGTCCCATCAGGAACATTCAAGACCAAGCGTGGTTGGCAGTTTGACGGCTCACGGCGGAGCAATTCCTGAGCTTGTTCAAACTGATTATCATAGATATGGAGGTTGTTGATAAAATAGAAAAACTTCCCAACCTTCCAGCCAAAATGCTTGGCAATCATCATTTGAAGAGCTACGTACTGCATAGCGTTAATGTGGTGAGCCACCAGCATGTCATTCGAACGCTGGGTCAAGGTCGCATCCAGATAGATGTCCCCATCAACCCGACGGACATCAAACATGGTCTGAAAGGCGCATGGAAGAAGACCATCTGTCTCCTCAAAAGCTTGGTAATCCCAGAGCGAGATGATATTTCGACGGTTCCAAGGGTTGGCTTCCAATTGTTTGAGAATCTTATTGATGATGTCATGTTTCTTAACGACCGCCCCATAGCGCTCACCAATGGTTCCCGTATCTCCCACTTCCCAGTCATTCCAGTAGTGAACATTGTACTTGTCATTGAGCACTTCTAGGCTATTAGACTGATCCTGGTAAATCCAGAGTACTTCCTTGATGGCAGATTTGATTGCAATGGGACGTAGGGTTGTGATAGGAAATTCTCCCTTGGCCAAGTCATACTCTGCAAAGGCACCCGTTATGTACTTGGAGTTGGCAACAGTTCCATCCTTGTACTTAGGACGTGCTTGTTCAGAAAAGACACCGTCTTTGAGGATTCGTTCAATATTTTCTTTAAAAATCGTATCTGCTTTTGTCATTTACTCTCACCTCATTTATAGTCTTAACTAGTATAGCATAAAAAATCTTTTCTACATACTCAGATAATCGATGGCCTTTTTATATTTTTCTAATCGTTCCAAATCCTTGTCAGTAATAGTCTCAAGTCTCGATAAATCTGAATTATGTTTTAGGTCAGCTAATTTTACGGCTCTCGCAAGAGAATTAGATTTCACATTTTCCAGATATGTTTGATAGTCTTGTCTCTTTTTCTTTGACAAAACCTGAACGGCAGTAACTACTGTTTCTGATAAACCAGCTAGTAATAGTTCTTCAGCTGTAAAAGGACTGTCCTCAATGACATCATGTAGTAAAGCAACTGCTTTTTCTTCTTCAGTATCAACTTGGCTTGCTACATAAATTAGATGTTCTACATAATCTACTCCTGCCTTATCAAATTGCCCTTTATGAGCTTCCGTAGCAATAGACAATGCTAATTCAAGCATGGGTTGTTTTGATGTGTTCATCTAGCGACTCCTTCCCCAAATTTAAACCTATTTCGTTTTATTCGACTTTTAAAAAAGAGCTTGATAAACACCAAGCTCTATTATCAATCTATCTTATTGCAATACAAGGGATGCTGCTCCGATAACTCCAGCGTCATTTCCTAGAGTTGCAAGAGCCAATTTAGTTGTTGTGCGTACTTGTGGGAAGGTATTTTCGTCGTAAACCTTTTGAACACCTTGTAGAAGGAATTCTCCAGCTGCTGACACCCCACCACCGATAACGATAGTTGATGGGTTGAGGATTGAGCCGATATTGGCACAAGCGATTCCCAAGTAACGTGAGAAGTTACGGTAAACGATCAAGGCAAGGTCGTCCCCTTCTTTTGCAAGGTCAAAGACAGTTTTGGCAGTTACTTCTTCGCCGTCATCAATCAAGCGTTTCAAGGCTGCATCGCCTTCGTATTCATCTGCATATCGACGAGTCAAGTTGACAATCCCTGTTGCAGAAGCAACTGTCTCAAGACAACCCTTCTTACCACAGGTACATGCGATTGGTTGGTCAAAGTCAACAGTGATGTGACCAAGCTCTCCTGCCGCACCAGCAACACCGTGGAGCAGTTTTCCTTCTGCAACGATACCGCCACCAACACCAGTACCAAGTGTCATAAAGACAACGTCCGGTTGGTTGTCACCAGCACCCATCCAGCGCTCACCAAGAGCAGCTACGTTGGCATCATTATCAATGAAGAATGGAATACCCAAGACTTTTTCTATCTTTTCTTTAATTGGTTGAAGGGTTTTCCAGTTGAGGTTGTAGGCACCGATAACAGTTCCTTTTTCACGGTCAACCACACCAGGTGATCCCATCCCAATCCCTCGGAAGTCTGTGGCTGACAATCCAAGCAAGTCCAAACGATGCTGAATAGATTCAATCATATCATCTACAATATGGCTTCCTTCATCCAAAATATTAGTCTTGATAGACCATTTTTCTTGGATTTCTCCCTCTTGAGTTAAAATTGCAAACTTGATAGATGTTCCACCAAGGTCAATCCCAATAATCTTTTGACTCATCGTCTTCTCCTTTTTAATTGAAAATGCTTACAGATATAGTATAACAAAATCGTCTCTTATGTGCAAAGGTTTGCATTAACTTCCTAGAAATTATTCTGAGTTATGGTTTCCAAAGGCCAGAACCATCTACGTAGTATCTGCCACCATCAACTCGCTCATTCTTTGCCATTTTACCATCTGATTTCAAATAGTAATTTCCTTGCCAAGTATTACGAGCGTATGAACCATCTGATTTCAAGTAGTACCAGGATTGATAAGAAAAGTCATAAATCCACTCACCTTGTGCCATTTTACCGTTTGCTTTGAGATAAAAAGCGCCTTGCCAAGCATTTTGGGCATAGGATCCATCTGATTTCAAATAATACCAAGCTTGGTATGATGAATCATAAATCCATTCACTTTGAGCCATCTTTCCGTTTAGTTTTAGATAATAACTTCCTATCCATGTGTTTCGTGCATACGAACCATCCGATTTGAGATAATACCATCCTTTGTAATATGAGTCATATATCCACTCACTCTGAGCCATTGTCCCATCTGATTTGAGATAGTAGTCTCCTTTCCAAGAATTTGTTACTGGATTACCATTGTCAGAATAATAATACCAATATCCATCCTGCTTAACCCATCCACTAGAAGAAACTCTATTCTGTGGACTAGACTGGCGTGGTTTAAAGACTCCCCGAGGTGCATTTGCACGTTCACAAGCTATCCCATCACCATCACGATCTAGTTTAGATGAGTATCCAGGCTCTCCTCTATGAATATCAGAATAACCATTTTCCCATGCTTCTTTACAACTAGAAAAATGAATATTTTCTTCTGCAACAACCGGTTGAGCAAACAAACCTAAAACTGGAAGGACAGTAAGAATCACTTTCAGAAAAATTGTTTTTTTCATCATTTCCTCCTAATAAAATGACATCGTTTTCTTTTTATTTTATCAAACTTAATTCAACAATTCAACATATCCATTATATTTTTTAATTTATGAAATTTATTTAGAATTCACTTCCAACTCATACAAACCTCTGACTGCGCTACAGCCATAGATAGCTTCTGCTTGGTTCAGGTCTTCCAAAGTCATAATTTTCTCTTTTACCTGTCCTGTTTCCAGCAAATGCTGACGATAAATTCCTGGCAAAATTCCTAGACTGGTAGGCGGTGTGTATAGTTTTCCAGCTATTTTCAGAACTAGATTCCCGATAGACGTTTCCAATAGCCCTCCTGCTGCATTATGGTAAATCTTCTCTTGCTCTCCTAGGCTTAAATGTGGTCTGTGAGTGGTTTTAAAGTAGGTAAAGGATTGATTCAAATCTGCTTCTTGCAGACAAAGTTTGGCTTTGCAGAAACTTGGACTGAGGGGTGCTAAGATTTGGCGACTGAGTTCTATCTCTCCAGATTTGCTGAGGGTAACTCGTAAGCGATAGTCTTGATTAACATCACAAACTTGACACTCTTTCTCTATCTTTTGTCTCAGGTTTTCCGGATTAAAAGGATAGGCAAAATATCGACTAGCTTTTTTCAGTCTTTCCAGATGTTGTTCTTCAAACAGCAGTTGTTTTTGGCTGATTTTTCCAGTTGTAATCAGTTGAAAGCGAGTTTGTTTACGATAGAGAACAGCCGCCTTTTGATGAACCTCTCGGTATTCAGATTCCCAAGTGCTGTCCCATGTAATGCCTCCGCCAACACCATAGACGGCTTTTCCTTGATGCAGTTGAATAGTCCGAATGGCGACGTTAAAAATCCGGCGCCCATTTGGAAGTAAGAGACCAATCGTTCCACAGTAGACTCCGCGTGGTTGGGGCTCCAGGTCCTTAATGATTTCCATGGTCGCAATTTTGGGAGCTCCTGTGATGGATCCACATGGAAAGAGCGAACGGAAGATTTCAACTAGGTCCACATCCGGTCGCAACTGACTCTTGATGGTTGAAGTCATCTGCCAAACAGTTGAATACTGTTCCACTTGGCAAAGACGCTCCACGTGCTCACTCCCCACCTCAGAAATACGGTTCATATCGTTGCGTAAAAGATCCACAATCATCATATTTTCAGAGCGATTTTTAGGATCCTGTTCTAGCCAGCTAGCTTGGGAAAGGTCTTCTTGGTCAGTCACTCCTCGCTGGGTTGTTCCTTTCATTGGGCGAGTCGTTAATTCCCGGTCATTTTGCTCAAAAAAGAGCTCTGGGCTCATGGAAATCACCGCCATCTCGTCATGTTCAACATAGGCATTGTAGCCCGCCTCCTGTTCTACCACCATGCGATTGTAGATGGCAAAGGGATTGGCACTTAAATCTTGCTTGAGTTGGACAGTGTAGTTGACCTGATAGGTGTCTCCCTGACGCAAATGATGGTGAATCTGGGCAATAGCCTTTTCATAGTTCTCTGCAGATGTTAGCTCCTGCCACTTTGAAGGCAAAGCTACATCTTCATAAGTCAGAGGAATAGGGGATGTTTCCACCCTATCGTGAACGGTGAAGTAAAGTAGGTACTCTCCCAACAAAGGAGACTTGTGAACTGCTAATTTCTCCTCAAATGCAGGTGCAGCCTCGTAACTGACATAGCCCACTACATAATAGCCCTGCTCTTGGTAGCTTTCCACCTGTGCCAGCAGGTCCGCCACTTCTGATAAATCTCTCGTTTTTAACTCTTTGATAGGCTGAGTAAAGGTGTATCTCTCGCCCAAAGCTCTAAAATCAATCACTGTTTTTCTATGCATATCTTAAGTATAGCACAAAAAGGCAGATGCAGCTTAAGCTGATCCACCTTTTTAGTCATTTCGACTTTATAACGCTGCTTTGGCGAATAAATCTCCAGAGAATCCATCTGATTTTTGAAGGAGCTGTTTGTAAACCTTCCATTTAAGATCTTCAGTATTTTTATAATGATTCTTTATATTTGGATTTTCCATGCTATCTAGGTCTTTTTGAACAGCTTCATCAAATAAGGACTTCAACTCAGCATAAGTAGAGATAGATCTGCCATTGATTTCGATTGTAGTGAAGCCGTTTTGAGCTTTGTCATAGACTTCTTTATACCAATGTTTCTTCCATGCTTCAAGAGTATCAAATTGGCCATTAGAGATTTTCTTGATAATGAAGTCATCACCCAACAACCCTTTGTTTTCCTTGTTAGCTTCCGCCTTATATTTGTTTGAAGCGTAACCAATAAATCCGTTAAGATAACCATAGTATCCCCACATACGGAAAGCATTATGTTTGAATGAAATCGAACCAACTGTACTCTTGCTAGTATTACCACCAAAGATACCCGACATCATATTTACGGTTTGGTAAGCACTGTCAAAACCTTCCGAACGATAACGTCCATTCCCTGGCATACCATGTTTTGTAACAAAGTTATGATCAACCAATTGATCAATGCTCGTAATCGTCAATTTCTTCTCATTATCCGTTAAATCACGTAATTTATCCCATTGATGTGGCTCGCCTTTCAGATTGTTTCGCTCAGCGTTCGTACGCCATTCTCGGTCCATCTTCTTGAACCACTTGCTGTTGTCGTCCAAGTGTTTTCGAATAACTGCATCTGCTTCTAGATGGTCCAGCATCATCAGAGCCTCGTTATAGTTCTTCATATAGTGATCAATTTCTTCACGGTTCTTTAACTTATTTGGATCATAATTGTAGATTTGATTGCCATCATTCTGACGTTCATAAGCCATGTTCAAACCTAAGGCACCGTATTCACCATTTGGATTTGTCAACGATGGTGACTGGAGCATACCTTGCGCAAAGGACTCTAAGTCCGTCCCTTCACGATGATACCAACCGCCATAGTAAGCCATACGATCATTCACATGAGTCGTTTCATGCGTAAAGGCCGATGTACCAAAATCACTTATCAACTCTGTCATAACAAAGTAGACAGCATCTTGCTGATTTGGAGCGGCAAAGATATAAGCGTAAGCACCATATCCATACTGATAACCATGATATTTATGGATCCGTCCAAAGAACTCTCGAATCGGAGCATAATCTGGTTTCCCATCCTTGTGACCATATCGGTTTGCCCAACCGATACCCGGCGCATCATGATTGTCCCAAACAGGTGTAGGAACACTATTTTCACTCTTGAGGAGCTTATTACGTACATTATCGGCAGCTAATTTTGACCAAAAGTCTAAGTAGTTCACCTGCTCTTTTGCTCTCTTATTGATTTCACTCTTGAAGGCTTCACGAGCCTCCTCAGTATTTTTACCATATTTTTCAAAAGCACTAAAAGAAATGGTATTATAGGTCGAAATCATGAAGAGATGCGAGTTCTTCAAGTTTAATAGAGGCAAAATCATCCGACCATGCACGCCATTATTAATCCCTTCATACAGACGATACTTCTTATGAGCAAAATCGGGGTTCAATGATGGCTGTTCTACCACATAAGCATTCTTTTCAATTGCCTTTTTAAACCAAACATTCATATCGGTTTCATTTGTAAACAATTTCATGTTATATGTTAGAAACTCATGAAGGCTTCCTTTACCTGTAGCACCTGCAATCACTCGACTATACGCATCTTGGGATTGGTCGCCCTTAAGATTGTTCTCTTTTGAGCCGATAGTGATCAAGCGATCTAAGACATTCACGTTCTTACCATAAAAATCTGGTTTAAACATCATAATATCTTTGATCGACAATCCATCATATTTAATGCCATAGTATTGGTTCAAATAAGCAAGCCCCATCATAATGTTGGCCTTATTATCTTCAACTTTCTTAATGAAAGCACGTTGAGCTGCTTCATCATCATTTAGTTGATGATCTTCATTTTCAACAATTTGTTTCACCAAGTTTCCAAGATTTTGTTTTACTTCAGCAAAACTTTCTTCTAAGAATAAATCACGAATGTAGCCATTTTTTCGTTCATCCGTGTTTTCTTGCGGTTTGTTCCGCTTGTCCATAAGAGCGCGCACTTCAGGAGAAATCAATTCTACACTGGATAATGTTTCTTTTGCCTTTGCAATCAAACCAGAACGATCTTTCACTAGCATATTTGGCGTATAAACGATATTCTGGTTGGTCACTTCATACTCTTTAACTTGTTTTACATTAGAGTCAGCTTTGGCAGTAACGGCCAATTTTTCTTTGGTACCATCAGCATAGTGAATCATAATCTGATCAATAGCTGACAAGTCTGTTACAAACTGTCCATTCTTCAAACCAGTAACAGAAAGGACTTCTTTGGTCACCAAGTTTGAGCTAACATCTAGTTTATTAGCCTGATTGACAATCCACTCCTTATTATAGAATGGTTGTAACTTTTCAATATTGCGATAGGCAAGTTCGCGGTCAGCTCTGTAGTCTTGAATGGCCTTGTACTCGTCTTCACGGTGTGTCAAACGGTTTAATTTATCTACAACAGGATCATTGATTTCATACTCATGCGCTGTGATTCCCAGAGCAGCAATTTTCTTGTCAGCTTCTTCTTGCGAAATAGGCTTAATACGATGCTGTTGTTTAGAATACCTATATGAAGATTTTCCTTCACTCACACCAGTAACAACAAAGTTTCTATTTAAGCGGTCACCTGTCCAATAAGGATCATCATCAATATCAGATGAGCCATAGAAAATCTCACCGTTCTTAACTTTCATCATTGAAACAGTATCTTCAACGGAGCCCAAGGCATTTGTACTGCCTACAACACCGCCCGCGCTAATCGGTTCTCTCACATCGATAGTACCTTTAGCTACAGATTTTTTAATGGCTCCGTCCCGATAAACTGCATGGTTGTCCCCACCATTTTGTGACCAATAGGCGATGCCCGCAACTTTCGCTTTATTACCTGTTATCTGTGCATCAACATAGGCCTTCTCAACAGAACCTTTCCAGTTTTCTCCAACAATTCCAGCAAGAAAGGCGCCTTGATTCCCACCAGCATGAAGCTTACCAATGAATGCCACATTTGTTAATCTACCGTTATTATCAATTTTATTGATCAAACCTGATACGTCATTATTTCCAACAACTTTACCCGTTACTTTCACATTATTGATCGTTGTGTTTTTTACAACAGCAGCCAAGGGAGCAACTCTATTTGCCCATGGCATATGAATGTTTACCTTACCAAGGTTAAGGTCATGGATGTGGGCGCCTTCGGTATCACCTAATAGTGGACGTTCCAAGTTATGAATCGTATACTGTTGACCGTCTACACTTGATAGCTTGCCTTGGAACTTCGTCGTTACATATGATTTACCAGCTGCAGGAACATTGACCGCATTCAAGTCCGCACCAATTTTAAATTCACCAGATGGATTGGCCTGCATTGCTTTTACAAGTTCCTTGAAATCGTAGTAGACATTCCCTTTATGAGTTTTTGGTTTGGCAAAATAATGGATGTACTCTTCACTGAGCTGGTTACCATCCGTATGCTGAACGAGGTCAGGCGCTTTAGCAGTGACCTTATAAAGCGTTTCCCCATCGACTGTCACTTCTTCAATTTTGTCAATCGCAAGGCGCGTCATCTTATTATCACGTGTAGCAATTTTAAGATAGTAAGGCCTTACATCACCTGGAACAGAGGTTAAGAAGCTACTATCCGTTTCCACGCCATTGTCGTCAACACTTATGAGGCTTGTTTCTTTTATATTTTTAACTTCAATCTTTTTTAAATCAATTCTCAGTGGTTCTTCTTTGAGAATTTCTTCCTCGTTACCTTCACCACGATCATAAACCATTTTTGTTTCGAGTTTATAATCCTTGTAATACTGCAAATCTGTTAGAGTTGCAGTCAAGTTATCCGGTGAAACCGTCATAGTTTTGACGACTTCGTCGCCTTTTTTCAGGGTTAAAGTAATCGATTTAATCGCTGCCTTACTTGGATTTTCCAGATTATAGTGAATCTGAGATGAGCGTTTCAAATCCTGAATATCAACCCTTGAAAAAGTCAACACTGGCTTTTCGAAGTTTTTGGTACCTAGTTTAACAATACGGTCTTGGGCTAACTCGATGACCTGTTCAAGAATTTCAGGAGCTTCCTGCTTCTTGATTCCTTTGATGGTCTTGTAGGTTTTGATAACCTTTTTCTGACCGTCTTTTCCTTCTTGGACCGTAACTTTATCGCCCTTTTTCAGTTGCGTGTCTTCTTCGACTATCTCCTTAAACGGAATTTTTTCAAGACTTTCTTCTACAAGAGTGCCTTCTATTGGTTTCGTACCGCGGCTTATTTTTTTAGTGACTGGTTCTTTGATGACAGTGGTTGTTGTATTTAAAAATTGGTCAGTCTCAACACCTTCGACAGTTTTATAAGTCGTTTTGGTAACTTGGATCCCTTTTTCACCGTTTTGAACCACTGTTTCTTCGTCAGTGTATTTTGTAGGATCATCAATGATTTCCGTCTGGTAGTCAATCTCTGCGATTGTGTCTTTAGTAATTATTCCTTCAGTTACTGTATATTCTGGAAGGTCCTCTTGAACAAGGGAGTGACCTTCTTTACCGGATTCCTGAGTACCCTTGCTCTCAAGTTTCTCAGTATAGGCTGGCAAACTATCTTGGACAAGGGAGTCACCTTCTTTTCCAGATTCCTGAGTACCTTTGCTTTCAAGTTTTTCAGTATACGCTGGTAAACTATCTTGAATTAGAGATTGGCCTTCCTTGCCAGTTTCCTGGGTGCCTTTGCTTTCAAGTTTTTCAGTATAGGCTGGCAAACTATCTTGAACAAGGGATTCACCTTCTTTACCAGACTCCTGAGTACCCTTGCTTTCAAGTTTTCCAGTATACGCTGGCAAACTATCTTGGATAAGGGAGTCGCCTTCTTTACCTACTTCTTGGGTACCCTTACTTTCAAGTTTTCCAGTATACGCTGGCAAACTATCTTGAACGAGGGATTCGCCTTCCTTGCCAGATTCCTGGGTGCCTTTGCTTTCAAGCTTTTCAGTATAGGCTGGCAAACTATCTTGAATAAGGGATTCGCCTTCCTTGCCAGATTCCTGAGTACCTTTACTTTCAAGCTTTCCAGTATAGGCTGGCAAACTGTCTTGGACTAGAGATTTCCCATTTTTAGAAAAACTAGCTACTTTTGTGTCAATTCCTTTAAAATAACCAATATACTCATATCCTTCTATATCGATCACACCTTTCGCTAATTCTTCATTTGAGGAGGCCGAGATCGTTTGATTGTAAGAAAGTAACTCTTTATTCTCAAAGGCAAAAGTAGCAAAAGGAATGAAGTTGCTGACACCAAGAGAACCAATCAAAAGCACTCCAAGAACTTTCCGACGCTGTTTTTTAGACACCAAAAAAACAGCTAAAGATGCTGTTGCAAGACCAAGACCTGCTAAAGCAAATTCTTTACTTCCTGTATAGGGAAGTTGTTGACTGTTAGTTGCCTTCTTGCGATAAACGACATAAATAATATCTTCATCTTGAAATTCTGCAGGAACTTCATGATGAATCAAGGCTTTTTCAGATTCGGTTAATTCTTGCTCTGTCAAATATCGATAATGGACTGAATTCACTTCAGCTAATTCATCTGCTTGGACTCTACCAGCTGATAACAAACTGGCACCAACAAGAAAGGCCCCGATTGCTACAGGACCAACTCCAACAGTCAATTTACGAATAGAATACTTTAGGTTTTTTTGAAACTGTTCTTTTCTCTTTTTCATTCTCATATCTTTCTAATAGAATCTTGTGGATACTGCGCACGCGCACCTCCGATGAGTTTTGGGCGACTAGCTAGAGCCGTTACATGGGCATGACCAATCTCACGCAAAACTGGTCGAATCGGAACCTGCACATGCTTGACATGCATACCAATTGCGGTATCTCCGATATCGATTCCCGCATGAGCCTTGATAAATTCCACCTCAACTGGATCCTGCATAAACTTGAAGGCCGCCAACTGACCTGAACCGCCTGCATGAAGAGTCGGAAGGACACTGACGATTTCCAGACTAGATTGCTCCGCCACTTGACGTTCAACGACGAGTGCACGATTGACATGTTCACAACCTTGAACAGCTAGATGAATCCCTTTTTCCTCCAGGATATCCAGAATCGTCTTCACAATAATTTCGCCAATTTCTTGGCTGGAATCCTTGCCGATTTGCCCACCTAAAACTTCGCTAGAGGATAAACCTAGGACAAAGAGGCTTCCTTCACGCAATCCAGCCTTTTCCAAAACATCTTCAATTACCTGCTGTGTTTCTGTTCCAATTCTACTTTTATCCATCACTCTTAACCTCATTTTTCTCCTACTATCATATCCTTTTTTAGTGATTTTATCAAGGCGAACTAATCACTCAGAGTTATCAATGTAAAAACTTTAAAAATGAATTTCCCTTTAGTAACAAAGTAGAGAGTCTGGGACAAGGATGCTTTTCAAAAAAGTAACAACTAAAATGACCTGTCCCCCCAAAAAAGATAAACATAAGATTTAGCTTTTTTAGCGGAGCAGAACAAATCTCCAGCGATGCTTATGTTATCTGAGTTTGAACATAGTGTGCAATGACATCTGATGTGTACTGGGCTGTGCCAAGTCCAAACTTGTCAATGTTTTCCTTAAACTCTGGGTTATAGACATAGCCTTTACCGATATGGCCGAATACTTCAATAGAGCAATCAAATCCATAAGTACGAATAGCTTGCAAGAGTTTGGCTGCCTCTTCTTGGTTTTCAGCTGCTGTTGCAGGTAGACCATTTTTAAGGTTTTGTGCCAAGGCTTGAAAAACTTGGTTGAAGGCGGCTGTGACCTCATCTTCTCTACCACTTTGGCGCTCGAGAGCCTGGTCCATGACTTCCTGTCCATACTTCTCTACCGCCTCTTGGTGGTATTTTTGATTGTCTTGATAGTTAAATCCAGTGAATTTTTCCTCAATCGTCATTTTTCTTTCTCCTTTTTGTTCTTG
>ERZ773087.1206-NODE-1206-length-17158-cov-3.734666_pt1 | contig 17158 bp, 17 predicted proteins | sample MGYA00511375_ERZ773087 | MGnify/ENA primary metagenome ERZ773087 (study PRJEB29015, sample SAMEA2737995) | human oral metagenome | biome: human oral; feature: human-associated habitat; material: dental | place: China | collected 2063 ...
GGTCAATGAGCATTCCGTCCACATGCATCGTCTCACGATCGAACGACTCTTTCCGCAAAAACGCAATCCATAAAATAAGCCAGGTGTTCGGCTTTAACATAATTCAAAATTTCTTCATTATTATAATTTTTATACGCTTCAGTATTTAATAAAATATATTTAATATTATCTGAAACTATTTTAATAGACTCTATATCTTTCTTTTTATCAAATTTATCCAAAGTATTAAAATAACTCCTGCTTCTTTCTTCATCCTTAACCACGCCTATGCCAAACCAATACAAATAAGTAAGTTCGGCACACGCATACGGCACGCCTTTTTGGCAGTAAATTTGCAAGTCGCTCGCGTATTTTTCAAAGTTATGCGCTTCAAAATCCCTGCCGCTACCCGCGCCGTTTAAGTATTCTTTTAAAAGAGCATTGTAACTAGCCGTGTTTATAGGTGCAGAGGTATCGCTCGCAAACGTTGCGCCAGCCGCCAAAATCGCGCAAGCATAGCCGCAAAGCGTAAATTTTAAAATTTTATTCATTTAGCACCCCACCCTATTTCTCACCGCAGTCAAATATCTGCGCTCGCACACGGTAGCTGTTTATATAAACGCTATTTTGCGGACATCTAACCAACCTGCCTTGTTCGCCATAGCAAAGTGCCTGTTCATTTAATATATAAAGAGTTATGCGCTTGCCAGTGCCTGCAACAGCAACAGCTTCGTTTCTAAGATCATTAAGCGCCCCTTTTCTCACCTGTTCCAAAGTTGCTGCAGCGTATCCGGTCGCGTCGTCGCTACCCTCAAATTCGCCCAAAGACTTACAACCGTAAGGTATGCTGCGAACCTCGGTAATACCGCGAGCCTCCGCGTTTAGCGGCTTTGGCAAAAAAATAGGTGCGCCGCATCCGCCAAGCAGCAAACCAGCCGCAAAAACTACGGCTAAATTTGATATTTTCATCTTCTCTCCTTGAAATAAATTTTTACGAGTATTATATTTCAAAAAAAAAAAAAAACGCAAGATAAATGCGATATAAATTTAAAATAGTAAAGCAAATTTGTAATTCTTACGCGTAGAAAAACATTTTTAAATTTAACGATAAAAACCCAAAAATCAAATTTAAAAAGCAAGCTAGTCGTATGCTAGCGGAAAAAATAGGAGAAAGAAAAAATATGCAAAAATTAGGCGCACCGAAGTTACGGCGACCGTATATTAAATTTTACGATTAAAAAGCTAAATTTAAGCGGCAAAGTTGCGGGTAAATTTATCGCTCAAAAATAAAACGATAAATTTACTAAAATAAAACGCGTTTATCCCAGAAGTCTGCCAAACTGCGCTTGCAAGCTTGCCGCATTGTGCGCTTGTGCTAGGACGGCGGCGTTTGCTTGTAAATCATTTTGCTTAAATGCGCTTACATTTTTGGCGATATCATTATTTTGCAACTGAGACTCGCTTTGCTTTAGCGCGACGTTTTTCGCCAGGCTTGCATTTATACCGGAGAGTATGCCGTTTTGCGCCGCGCCGATTTCGCCGCGCAGAGCGTTTACGCCGCCGATAAATTTATGCACGCTATTTATATCGCCCACATCGATGCCGCCGAATTTAGGCGCAGATAAATTTACGCCCTCCATACCGTTGCCGGTTAAAAAACTCATCTGTCCGCCAAACACGTTTTTACCGTTAAAGCTAGCCTGATCTACGCTATCTTGCATTGATTTAGTTAGCGCACCGACTTCGCTTTTTATCATTTTTTGCTGGTCGGCATTTAGGATACCGCTGCTATAGCGCACCGAGAGCTCGCCGATGCGGTCGGCGCTTTGCGTGATATTTGCTAGCGTGGAGTCTGCTATCTGCAGGATGCCGATAGCGTCGTTTGCGTTTGCAACGCCCTGCTCTAGCGTGGAGCTTTGAGAGCGCAGGGAATCCGCGATAGCTAGATTTGCGCTGTCGATGCCGCTTAGAGCGCGCTGTGTGGAGATGTTATTTAGGGCTTTTGCACTGTTGGCTTGAGCTTGTTCAAGATAGTGGCTACTCATGCTTGCATTGGTCGAAAAATTTCCTAGTTTCATATTCGCTCCTTAGATTTTGTCCGATTATAGCGAAAATTTGATTAAAAATTTATCATTATACGAATGTAAAAATTTAAGCCCGAATTAGACGCCTAAATTTATCAAGCAAATAGCAAAATTACGCCTATTTACCGGGCGTCACGCATAAATTTATGCCCGTCTTTTTGCCAGGTAACGTTATGATGGCGCTTAGACGCTCTCGTGAGATATTACGCCTACTTAAAAAGCGCGAAAAAACTCAAAAATGACGCCGAATTTAAGCGGCGTTCTTGCAAACGGCTGTTTAAAAACCGCCTAAATTTATGCGATATCGAAAATTTACTTGACTTTTATCTAAATTTTGGTTTGCTCTTGATAACTCATCGCAAAACTTGACGCAAAACAAGACAAAATATATCTTAATAAACTATAATTCCGAATTATTTTTAAAAGGAGAAAATATGAAAACGCTTATTATCCTAGCGCATCCTGATATCGCAGGCTCTCGCGTAAATCGTCGCTGGAAGGAAGAAATCCTAAAACACGCCGATAAATTCGAGCTCCATGAGCTTTACTCGCTTTATCCGGACTTTAAAATAGATGTAGCCAAGGAGCAAAAACTACTCGAAACTCACGATAAAATCGTGCTTCAGTATCCGCTATATTGGTCAAATTTTCCGCCGCTTTTAAAAAAATGGTTTGACGACGTATTCGCATACGGCTGGGCTTACGGCACGGGAGGCACCAAGCTAAACGGCAAGCTATTTTCGCTAGCTATCTCAGCGGGCGCGAAAGAGGATATGTATTCCAAAGACGGTATCGAGGGCTTTAGTCTGCAAGAGGTATTGTCGCCGTTTAAAGCTACTTTAAATTTCGTCGGAGCAAAGCCTATGGCGGATTTCGCCTCGTACGGCTTTTTGCTAGGCGCTAGCGACGAAGACGTCGAAAATAGCGCAAAAGAGTACATAGACTTTTTGCTTAAACTTTGATTTTGCGGGCGGAGATTTATCTGCTTAAATTTCCGCCGTTTATCGTTTTACCCAAACGGCTTTGCCGCCGAATTTAGACTTTGATTTCGGCTCGCTTGTAAAAATTTTACCTTACCGAGAACTTTTTCTTGATTTTTAGCCAATTAGCGCGCTTTATAGCCCTAAGCGCGAGGCTCGCAATGCCCACTAAAAGCGCAAATGCGGCGACTCCCCAAAAAAGATATGTCTCGCCGCTTTCGTAACGGGTAACCGCCTCAAAAACGAGCTCGCCTTGCGCCGCTACGAGCCGACCATCTTTTATCATCTTGCGGATGTCCGCGCCGCTTATGTTTTGCCCGCTCGGATCATACGGCCGCGTCAAGGCCTCTATGACGGCAACGTCTGCGATCTCGTAAACGCTAGCGCCAATCCCCTGCTGCGTCCCAAGCGCGTCAAAATAGTAAATTTTATCGCCGTTTGCATAAACAGCTCCGTGCACGCCGTTTCTAACGAGGCCTATTTTGCGCCACTGCTCGCTAGTTTTGAGCCTAAAAAGCTCCGTACGGCGCGAGCTTAGCCGTTTGCCGCTTTTGCCGCGGCTCCAAATTTCGCGGCTCTGCACGAAATAAGTCTGGGTGCCATTAACAAAAACGCTGCCCGCAAGCGGCGAAATATCGCCCGTAAAAGGATCCGCCGCCGCGCGTTTTAGCTCGCCATTTTCGCCATTTTCGCCTTGCTGCCAAAAATAAATCCCGCCTTTGCCGCGAAAAAATAGATGATAGGCGTGCGCGCCGGAGACGCCAAAGGGTAGCGAATAAGGCATAGATTCGGGCGCAAACTCATTCCCGTCCGCATAAACTACGCCGCTAGCGGGCTCCAAAAGATAGCGCACGCCGTTAAAATACGCCGCCTCGTGCAGCTCAGGGGTAAATTTGACCGCGAGCCGCGAGCTTTTAAAATAAACGTTTTGCCCGTCCGTGACGTAAAAATCGCTAGCTCGTCCGCGCGCGTCTAGCACGTATCTTAGCCCGTCCGCGTCCGCACCCTCTAACTCCTCGCCCTCGAAATATACTTTTTTACTATCTTCATCGCCGCCGATTTGTGCTCCGTCTTGGGCGCCTTTTTTATCGTCCGTATCGCTATTTTTACTAAATTTACCGCCTTGATTTGCATTTTTAGCCGCGAAGCCAAAACCCAAAACCCCAGTCAAATTTACGCTTAAAACGCGCTTTGTTTTATAAATATAGCTTTGCGGTTTATCAGCGCCAAATATCGCGTACGCCGCGGTTTGAACCGCCTCGGCAAAAGCTCCTAGCTCGTAGTTTCTCTCGCCTACGTCACTGCAAAAATAACTAACTCTGCCGTCCGTGAAATATCCGTTTCCAATCGCCCTAGCGCGCGTGGGATCAAGCCCGCTCATGGCTAGATTGCCGCAGTAGACGGCGCTTTCGTCAGCTCCGACGTTTCGCCCGCGGTAGCCGCCTGATGCAAGAACCCTAAATTTATCCGCCCGCGCACCTTTTAGCTCAAATTTGCCTCCGCTTGGGATTAGCGCGTAAATTTTGCCCTGCGGCGTCGAGTAAAATTCGCTGCCGCCTATCTGGGTAAATTCGCCCTCCTCCTCGTAGCTAGCGATATAAACCGTAAAAAATACCGTAAAAAGTACGGCAAAAAGCGCAACCGCGCAAGCAGCGGGGGAATTTTTTATTTTCATAAATCGCCTAAATTTAAACTAAATTTTTATGATTATATTATGATTTTGTTTAAGAGTTTAAATTTGATGCAAAAATCCGCAAAAGCACTGCAGATTTTTGCATTACGGTTACGCCGATTCGTAGGAAATTTCGCTAATTTTAAAAATGCCGATTAACGGCGTTTGCTTGGCTTGCGGCGCGATTTTGTCTATCAAGGCGCAAATTTAAACGATAAATTTAACTTTTAGGCTTAACGTTCTCCGCCAAAATGCGCTCAAACTACAGCGGCAAACCCTATCGTTTTGAGAATTTATACCCCGCGACTCCATGCAAAAGCACAGACGTTATTTACTTTAAAACGGCAAACTCCACATAGCCTTCCATGGCTATAAGCATTATCCAAACAGCATCCGGGCTGTAAAAATAGTGATGTTCGGGGATATTTTCTACCATAAATTTTAAAAAATCGTAAAAATACTCGGGTGCAAATTTGACTTCGGCATTGGTCAGATTGTCGCCGACGTAGCTTATATCCGCGCTTAAAATTTTACTTTGGATGTTTGGATTTGAGCTTATAAAATCCTTAATATCGGTAAAATTTTTGTAATCGGCCGTTTTGTAGTCTTTTAAATTTTGCAAAACCGGCTTTGAGCCGATAAAACTAAAATTTTGCCCTATAAACTCCGCTCCGCCGTCATTCGCGCACCACTCGTCGCCCAAAGCGGACAAAAAAGCAAGCATCTCGTCATCGGCCCAGCTAAAATTTTCAAAATCCATTTTTACCCCGTAAAGTCGTTGTAAATTTAAATTGCGCCGCCGCACGCCTATTTTATAAACTGCGCTGATTTAGCTCAAATTTCGTACCCCAAACTCGCGGCAAAGAGTTTTTGGACAAATTTGAATGTTTTTATCAAATTTAGTCTCAAGATAGGACGCAAAGTCCATCGACGGACAGAAACAAATTTAAATACAAGGCGTTATATCTTGAGGCGATTTTTGAAGTCGCGACGTAAAAATAAAACGGAGCGGACTGGTTGTCCGTGAGTATTTATTTTTACTAGCCCTTCAAAAAGCGTCCAAGAGATAACGTCATAAAATCACTTAAGAGCTTCGAGCCTAACCGCGACCGAACGCTTATGCGCCCCCAGCCCCTCGGCATCGGCTAGCTTCATGCATGCGTTTGCTAGCTCGCTTATACCTTTTGCGTTTAGCGAGATGAGCGAAGTGCGCTTCATAAAATTTTCAACCCCGAGAGGCGAATAAAATCGCGCGCTACCGCCCGTGGGCAGCGTATGGTTTGGCCCGGCTAGATAGTCGCCCATCGCTTCAGGCGTGAAGTGCCCGATAAATATCGCTCCGGCGTGCCTGATCTGCGCGGCTAGCTCCATCGCGTCGTTTGTCGCGATCTCTAGGTGCTCGGGCGCTAGCTCGTTAGCCAGCCTCACGCACTCATCCAGGTCGCTAGCTACTATGATAGCGCCCTTTTTATCGATACTAACCTGCGCGATGGGCTGCCTAGCTAGAGTCTTGATCTCCTCGTTGATATGTCTTTGCACGGCCGCGCCGAAGGCTTGGTTAGGCGTGATGAGCACGGCGCTAGCCATCTCGTCATGCTCAGCCTGCGAAAGCATATCCACGGCGATATGGCGAGGGTCGGCGCTCTCGTCGGCGATGACGCAGATCTCGCTAGGGCCCGCAATCATATCGATATTTACTTCGCCGTAGACGAGCTTTTTAGCCGTAGCGACGTATATGTTGCCGGGACCCGTGATAACGTCGGTTTTTTTGATCGTTTGCGTGCCGTAGGCCATCGCCGCTACCGCCGACGCACCGCCGACTTTATAGGCTTCCTTTATACCGCAGACATGCATGGCGGCTAGCAGTAGCGCGTTTACCTTACCTCCGACGGCAGGCGTGCAGACTGCGATCTCTCCAACTCCAGCGACCAGAGCCGGCACGGCGTTCATGAGAAGCGAGCTAGGATAGGCGGCCTTGCCTCCGGGGATATATAGTCCCGCGCGGTCTAGCGGAGTGTATTTCGCACCTAGCAAAACGCCGTGCTCGTCGTGCTCCATCCAGGTTTTAGGCAGGCTTTTTTCGTGGTAGCTTTTGATGCGCTCAAAGGCTAAATTTAGTGCGTTTCGCAGACAGCTATCTATGCCGTCGTAGGCCTTTTGCATCTCTTCAGTGCCGATTTTTAGGCTATTTGCGTCAGGTTTCCAGCGGTCAAATTTCTCTATCTGCTCAAAGAGCGCCTCGTCGCCTCTAGCGCGCACGTCCTCAAGTATCTGCGAAACGGCGGGCATAACCGCGCTCATATCGCCGTTTGAGCGGTTTACCAAAGCCGCGAAATAGTCCTTAAAATTTTCGTTACTAGTGAGTAAAAACTTCATCTCATCTCCTTAAATTTTCTTTCATATCTTAGTTTTTGACTGATATTTCCGAGCGCGCCGCCTTGATGGATGTATAAAATCTCGTTTTTAAACGCGCCAAGGTTTGCCATCATCGTTAAAAAGCCCACCGGATCGTAAATGAGCTCATACTCTATCCCGGTTTGCTCGCATACTTCTCGCCAAATTTGATAAAGCTCCGGCTTTAGATCGCCGAAATGATATTTTTTTGGCGGCTGCAAAATGCGCGCCTTCGAGTTTGGCGTCAGCGCCTCGATCTCGCTTTTTAGGTAGTTTGCGTCGCCCACGCAAGGACAGGTAAAAACGTCAAATTTGACGTGCTTAGCCAAAAACGCTGCGGACGTGCCCGTGCCCGAGGGCAGAAATATATCAACGGTTTTACCCTCCGCATCCGCCCAGCGCTCTATCTGCCTAGCCTGCGAGATAAAACCCGTCTCCGCCTGCGGCTGCCAAACGCCCTCGTTTATGAAAAGCGAATCGCCGATGAAGCAATCCTGCGCGTCGGGTAAATTTGAGCTTGTTTGGTCTGTGGATTTTTTTAAATTTGAGTTTTTATTGCTTATATTTTCACTGTAAGTTACGCCCGCGAGCTCCGTTTGTTCGTCAAATTTACCCAAATTTGACCCGCTCATATTTTTTAAATTTGAGCAACTTTCGCTACGATTATCTATCAAATTTGCCACCTCTCTGCCGCAAATCTCGCTCTCTTTTAGCCCAGCAAGCTCATAAGCTAAAGCCCTAGCTCGCGCCCGCCTATCTTTATCTACATATATTTTCATCCCGTTTTCAAGGGCGAATTTAAAATTTCCGATCGGATTTGCCGCTAAATTTGAGTTTAAATTTGAAACTACGTAGTGAAACTCGAGCCCCTTCATTTTCGCAAAAACGCTTAGGCTATACATCGCGTTTGACTGGCTTGAACCGTAGCTAACGACGCGCTTTACGCCGCCTAGACCGGCATGCAAGAAATACTCTAGCTTTCTAGCTTTATTGCCGTTAAATTCGCCGTCCATCAGATCGTCGCGAAGTACGTAAAACTCGAGTCCGTTAAATTTAGTCTTTTGAATACTTTTGATTTTGCCGCTCCAAGAGATCTTGCATCTCTTTTATCGACTCTTTATCCGAGATCGAAAATTTGATCTCGATGCGCCTTGAGGCATCGGGGTCTTCTTTGCCGTTTTTCATCACCAGATCGCTAAAACTACGCCCGCTAGCGATGAGATAGCGCTCTAGGCGCTTGTCTTTGTTCCACGAGTAGATAAAATCTAACACCGAATACGCGCGCTTTTGCGACAGATCAAGGTTGTACATGTAGCTACCTACGGAGTTCGTATGTCCCTCGATCACGATTCTGTCGATGTGTTTTGCGATCTCTTCGTTATTTAAAATCGCTTCGAAATAAGTCTGCAAAATTTCTTTTAGGCGCGCTTTTGCTTCGTCTCTTAGCTCGTATGAACCCGTGTCAAAAAGTATAGACTCAGGCAGCGATACGACGCCCGTGCTAGGATCTATGCTCACCTTATTTCCGAGCTTGGTGCGTAAATTTGATATGACGTTTGAGCGAAGCGAGCTGATGTCTCTTATCTTGTCTTTTGTTTTGTTAAAATCCTCTTCCAGCGCGATAAATTTTGATATTTCATCGCCGTATTTTGCGTTTAGTTCATTTAGTGCCTCGTCTTTTTGCGCTAAAATTTGCCCAAGCTGCACCACTCTATCTTGCAAATCAGTGATAGTCTTGTTTGCATCGTTTAGATTTATTTCGTAGGTTTGGGTTAGATTCGTGAGTTCGTTTTTCTCTTTTTTAACGCCTTCAAGCATCTCGTTTACGAGCCTATTTATATCGGCAAGCTCTTTATTTTCGCTCTTTGCGCGGTCCAAATTTGAAAAAATTTCTTTTATGACGTTTTCTTTACGGACGAGCTCGCTTTGTGATGAGGCGATTTGCTTTTCACGCTCGCTTAAGTCTTTTTGTAGTTTTGCCAGATCGCTTTGGCTAAGGACGTATTTTACGACGACGGCGCCGATGATGAGCATAAAAACAAACATCAGCCCAGCCATCAGGTCTGCATACGATATCCAAAAGGTCTGGTCGCCGCTTTTGCCCTCGTTACGCGTTTTCATCTAGCATATTCGCCTTTTCGATGGTTTGCAAGATCTCGTTTGCCTCTTTGTCGAGCTCGTCGATGTCTTGTTTTAGCCCTTCAATGAGCGCGCTATTATCGTCGTAAGCTTCGATAGCTTCGTCGTCAAAGGCCTTTTTAAACGCCTGCACTCCATCGATCAAGCTCTCTTTAAAGCCGTCCATAGCTAGTTTTTGTTTTTCTAAGATTTCGCTGCTAAATTTAGAAAGAGACTCGCTAAAATTTCTAACATTATGCTCTAATTCGCCCACACTTTTTTCAAGCCTTGCGATACGCTCGCCGCCCACGTCGTACAACCTGTTGTACTGCTCGGCAAATTTTAACTGCATATCTTTGATGTTGCCGTTAAATTTATTGATAACGTTCAAGATTTCGGCATGAACTTTGATGAGATCTTTTTGATCTTTTGAGGATCTTAGCAGCGTATTCATCGTCTCTCTGATGTGTCCGCCGCTTAGTTTAACGGCTTCTTCCTCATTTTTTAAAATATTTGTAAAAGTTTTAAATTTAGACTCGATAGTTTTGTCGAGTTCCTCGAAAAACTCGGCGTTACTAACGTGCTCAAATATCACTCCGATCTTCTCGAAGTGTCTTAAATTCTCTTGCAAATATCTTCTATCAAGCTCTTCTTTAGTCCAGAAAAAGCCGCTCGTAGCATTTTTTTGCCTTCGCACCAGCGTTTCAAATTTACTCGTTCCGTATTTTTCAAAAAATATCCACCAAAGCGCTAGAAAAATACCGTAGATAGAGACGTAAAACGCAGTCGCTACGCCGCTAAGAAGGGTTGAAATTTCGGTTTCAAGTTCGGTTGTATTTGAGGAGTTAAACTCCGGCATAGAAACGGCGATACTGATAAATGTTCCTAAGATACCTAGCATCGGAAAGATACCGGCACCCACGGAAGCAAAATTTTCGTTACGCAAATTTCTAGTGTAATAGGCGACAAATTCGTCAAATCCAGCGTTTGATTTCGTATCTTTACCGATAACCAAAAGGTGTTTGATGATGTATTCTTTTAAATTTCGCTTAAAATCAGCTCCGCTTTGCTCGAAATAGCAACAAGCAAGCTCGGCGCTATTTTTAGCAAAGATTAGCGAGATCACCCAAATAATACCCATCATAACGACCGTATGTAGGCCGATTTGAAAATCTATATACCCAAAATATCCAAGAAGCGCCGCCAGATATATCGCCGTCGGCAAAAATATAATTTTCGCATACACGAAAAACGACTGTCTGCCTTTTACCTCAGGCAGCGTCAAATCGGTAAAGCTATCGTTCTTTGCTTCTTTTTTGGGTTCCATCGTAAGCCTTAATTTCTATTTAAGCAGTTTAAGTCCTCAAACGCCGTTAGTAGGCGCTTTACCATCGACTCCTCGCCGGCGCGCAAAAATTTACGCGGATCGTAGTATTTTTTGTTAGGCTTATCTTCGCCTTCGGGGTTACCGATCTGACCTTGCAAATAAGCGCGATTTTTCGCCTCGTAGCCGCGTACGCCGTCCCAAAACGCCCACTGCGTATCCGTGTCGATATTCATCTTTACCACGCCGTAGCTAACGGCGTCTTTGATATCCTTTAGCTCGCTACCGCTACCGCCGTGAAATACGAAATTTACGGGTTTATCGGTTAGTGTTTGAAATTTATCCGCAACGTATGCTTGCGAGTTTTTCAAAATTTCCGGTCGAAGCACAACGTTGCCAGGCTTATACACGCCGTGGACGTTACCGAAGCTTGCCGCTATGCTAAATCTATCGCTGATTTTACTTAGCCTCTCGTATGCCCGCGCGACGTCTTCCGGTTGTGTATATAAAAGCGCATTATCAACACCCGTGTTATCCACGCCGTCCTCTTCGCCGCCGGTTACGCCAAGCTCGATTTCTAGGCTGGTGCCAAGCTCGCTAAGCTCTTTTAGATACTTCTCGCAAGTGCTTAAATTTTCCTCCAAGCTCTCCTCGCTAAGATCAAGCATATGCGAACTAAAAAGCGGCACGCCGTGAGCTTTTTTGTATTCGCGGCTAAATTTAACCAGCTCGTCGATCCAAGGCAGTAGCTTTCTAGCTGCGTGATCGGTGTGTAGGATCACGGGCACGCCGTAAGCCTTAGCTAGCAGGTGCACGTGCTGCGCGCCCGCTACCGCACCTAGTACGTCGGCATTTCCGCAAGCTTTGCCGGCGTAAAAGCCGGCTCCGCCATTACTAAACTGGATAATAACGGGTGAGTTAGCCGTTTTTGCCGCCTCTAAAACGGCATTTACCGAGTTGCTTCCGACCACGTTTACCGCAGGCAAGGCAAAACCCTGCTCTTTTGCGTATTTATACAGCCTAGTTACGTCATCGCCGCTTAAAACGCCGGCTTTTACTACGTCTAAAACACCCATTTTACCGACCTTATTTATATTCTACTTTAGCTTTAGCGCGAAGCTCGTCGCCTCTTTTTTTGATATCGTTTCTAAATTTCTCCATCTTTATGCTGCCTTCGATCTGAGGTTTTACCTCGTTTAGACTTACGGTACCGGCAGCCTTGCTATCCTCTTTTAGGATTACGTGGTAGCCGAAATTCGATTTAACAGGTTTTTGAGTTACTTCGCCTTTTTTAAGCGCAAATGCAGCATCCGCAAAAGGTTTTACCATCTGAGATTGACCAAACCAGCCTAGCTCACCGCCATTTACGGCTGAACCTTGGTCTGTAGATTTAGATTTAGCTAGCTCTTCGAATTTTTTAACCAGCGCATCGTCTTTTAGTCCTTTTAGCGCGGCTATTATATCGTTTGCCTCTTTTTCGGTAGCGACTAGGATGTGCTTAGCTCTTACTTGCGCAGGTACGGCAAATTCGGCTTTGTTTTTATTATAAAAGTCGCTAATTTCGCTATCGCTTACTTTTATATTGTCGAAAATTCTCTTCATCCAAAGATCAAGCGCAAGATTGTTTTTTAGCTCTTCAAGAGCGGCTTTGTATTCGTCGGTCTTATCTAGTCCGCTCTTTTTAGCCTCATCTAGAAGCAGTTTTCTGTTGATTGTTTCGTCGATAACCTTTCTTTGCGTGTCTTTAGGTAGTTGCTCAAGAGTAACGCCAGGCATTGCAGCAAGCGTGAAAGCCACGTCCTTATCGGTTATGCTAGAACCGTTTACGGTGGCGTACTCCGCCGCGTTTAGGCTTAAAGCCGCAGCCAAACTAAGAGATGCGAATAAAATTTTATTCATCTTTGTTCCTTAAATTTAGATTTTTGCGAGGGTAATTATAGCAGGAAAGTCATTAAATATAAGTTATAATTCATCAAAAATTTAAATAAAAACGGCTAAAATCAGCGCTATGAGAACGAAAAAAGATATAAACGCTATCAAAAATTTATTTTTAGAAAATTTTAAAGACGCGGGCAGCGAGCTTAGATTCCAGAACCTCTACGAGCTGCTCGTTTGCGTGATGCTAAGCGCGCAGTGCACCGACAAGCGCGTAAATTTGATCACGCCTTCGCTTTTTGAAGCATACCCGGACGTCGCGAGCCTAGCGCATGCAAATCTAGCCAGCGTAAAAGTGCTCATCAGCTCCTGTAGCTTTTTTAACAACAAGGCCCAAAATTTGATCAAAATGGCAAAGAGCGTGATGAGCGAATTTGGCGGCGAGATACCGACAACCGAAAAAGAGCTGATGAGCCTAGCCGGAGTCGGACAAAAGACCGCTCACGTCGTACTGATCGAGCATTTTGGATCAAATTTGATGGCGGTAGATACGCACGTTTTTCGCGTGGCGCATAGGCTTGGCCTTAGCAGGGGCAAGACGCCCGAAGCCGTCGAGCTTGATCTAACTAAAGCCTTTAAAACGCAACTAAATACGCTTCATCAAGCGATGGTGCTTTTTGGCCGCTACACCTGTAAGGCGATAAAGCCAAACTGCAAGGAGTGCTTTTTAAACGAGCTGTGCAGCAGTAAGGATAAGAATTTTCCGTAAAATTTTAACTCAAGAACGCGGGCTTAAATTTAGAGCTGAAATTTGGAAAAATTGGATTTCTAACGCTTGACGGATGAGTTTGCGGCTGTGTTTTAAAAAATCGCTGCAAATTTAAATCAAATTTGGATGTAAGAAGCTAAGACAAAGTATTTTTCTGCTTCGCTGCGCTCGTAGCTTTTTAAGAAGTTCTAGACGAGGCGGATTTAAATTTAAGGGCGAGAGCTACCTCATCGGTAGTGACCGAGTAAAATCTAAATCCAACGAATCATGGGACAACAAGAGACAAGCCACCACAAGAATTTTAAAGGCAAAGTATCGCGAGATGATTTTGAAAGTTGTGCAGAAAATTTTAATCAAGACTAGGCACGAAGCCTATCCCAGATTAAAATTTTCTTCTGCTTGCAGTTGCGAGCAAAGCGAAGCAAAAATCTCTTTCAAAACCAGCGTAGCAACGTCGCAGGCGGGATTTCTATAAAGACGCTCAAAAGAGGAGCCGCCGTTAAATTTTAATGGCGAAGTATTTTTTTCTTTAGACTAGGCGGAAACGACGGAGGCGAGGGAGCGTATACGCAATACGTGACCGAAGCCGACCGAGTTTCCAACAACGTATAAAGGAAAAAGACAAGCCTCTAAATTTATTGCAATCTAGCGATTATGTTTCTTACTACCTCTGCTATCATCTCCACCGACGCTATCTCACAGTGCTCATTCACCGAGTGGGGCGAGTGGATGTTGGGGCCTATGGAGCAGGCTTGCAGCTCGGGCTGTTTTGCGACCAGTACGCCGCACTCAAGGCCTGCGTGCACGGCGGCAAATTTGGCCTGCGGCTTTTGTTTTTGCAACTCCTCAAGCACCAGATGCGCGAAGTCGCTGATGCACGGAGCCCAGTTCGCCGAGCGGTCGGCTACTCTCACATCAAAGCCCAGCGCGCTAGCTAGCGTAGCGGTCTCAAAGCCCAGATTTTCGAGCCCCTCTCGCTTCATCGCGCGTCCGAAAAAATCAAACTCGATCACTTCGCCCTTCTGCTTAACGGTCGAGAGATTTATGCTTTCGTTTACCATGCCAAGCTGCGTGTCGTAGCTGCGCACGCCCTGAGCGAATGAGTTAATTAGCGCCAAAATTTTGCCGCTATTTACCAGCACGTCCGCTTCGCCCTCGCCGAGGCTCTTTACCCACGCCAGACCGCGCTGCTTTGGCTCATGCGCGCACAGCGCCTTACACACGGCGTTTGCGGGGATCGAGTTGCTCCTCTCGCCAAAATCTAGGCTGATTAGCTCGCAGCCCTCCTCGGCGAGGAATTTCGCTAGCAGCTTCGTTGCGTTTGGGATATTTTTGTGTATCTCGTTGCCCGAGTGCCCGCCGCTAAGCCCCGTGACGCCGATCTCGTAAATTTTACCGCCCTTTTTGACGCTCGCAGCGTCTATTTTCGCGCTTACGTTTATACCGCCCGCGCAGCCCAGCGTCACGCGGTCGTCCTCTTCGCTGTCTAAATTTAGCAAATTTGGCGATAAAATTTTACCCTTAAAGGCGTTTGCGCCCACGAGCCCGATCTCTTCGTCGTTGGTAAATAGGCACTCTAAGTTCGCAAACTCCCGCATCGCGCCCATCATCATCGCCACGCCGATGCCGTCATCAGCGCCTAGAGTCGAGTTTTTCGCCCTTAGGATGCCGTTTTCTTCGATGAGCTCTAAATTTGGCGCCGTACCCACGCAGACCATGTCGTAGTGACTTTGCAGACAAATTTTAGGCTCGCCCTTTACGGCGTGGATGTTGCCTGCCTGATCAACGTTTACGCTAAAGCCCAGGCAGCGCGCAAAATCCGCTAAAAACTCCCTCATTTGCTCTGTTTCGCAGCTGCAGTGCGGTATCTCGCACAGCTTTTTAAAATCGTTCATAACCTCGTTTTTTTGCATGTTTGCTCCTTAAATTTACTTAACGATCTCGCCCGTGTAGCCCGTCGTCGCCACCGCATCCAGCAGCTGCTTCTCGCTCACGCCGTCTTTCGTCTCGACGCGGGCGGTTTTATCGTGCAGGCTAGCCTTGGCGCTGATGACGCCGTCCACCTTTAGCAGGGCTTTTCGCACCATCGCCGTACACAGCGGACAGTGCATCCCCTCGACTTTGATAACAAAATTTTGATTTGCGAATGCCACGCTTGCAAGCAGTAAAATAGATAGAATTTTATTCATAAATTTTTCCTAAAACTTCGGGGTATGATAGCAGAATAATCACAAAAACAGCTAAAAAAACATAGATGAAGATCCATTTTTTGCGGCGATTTGCGAGGTTGCAGGATTTTGGCTTTTTGAAAAAATAAAACGCGCTCGCCGCAAAACAGATCGCGGCAAGTGCAGTAAAATAGGGCCTTAGCTCGGTTAGGCTCTCTATCGTCTCCGAGCTAAGCAGGCTAAATGAAGCGCCGAAAATCAAAAATAAAAGCGCGGGCAAGCAGCAAAGAGTCGCCGCCAGCGCGCTCGCAACCGACGCCAGAGCTAGCCAAAAGCCCTTCATTTGACCTCTTGGGATTTGTAGTCGTAGCTAAAATCTTTTGGAGAATAATAATTTAGCACGTTGTCGTCCACTTCGCCGTAAGGATAGCCGAAGTTGTTTAGAGGGAATTCCGCAGGCTTCGGCGATAGTACGAAGTCGCGCGCGTCGTTAAAGCCGATCCAGCACATCTCCCAGTTGCCGAATAAAAACTCGCGTACTTTGGCGAGCTTGCTATCGTCGTTGCTTAGCTTCTCGCCCAGGCGAACCTTCGCGACGTCTGCGGGATCGACCGGTATCCAGCCGTGGCCTTTTAGATAAAATTCCGCCCTGCAGTGCTGACCGCCCGAGATCGCTGCAAGACCCTTCTCATCGGCCTTTCCCATCTCGTTTGAAAATCTGCTCTGTCCCACTCTGATACCGAAAATCTCGCGCGCAGGTATACCCACGGCACGGCAGAGTCCCACGAATACGGAGTTTATGTCGGTGCATTTGCCCACCAGTTTGCCGCTTTCAAGGATCGCCTTTACGTCACCCGTGCCGCAGCCTAGGATACTGTTGTCGCGCTGCATAGTGTTTGCCACCCACGTGTAGATCGCTTTTGCGCGCTCTAGATCGCCTTTGACGCCTTTAGTGATCTCCCCCGCTTTTTGCTTTACGATGCCGTCATTTGGGATGTGCTGAGTAGGTTTTAGATAAAATTCCGTCTCAGCGCTTAGCTTTTCGTTCGGGTTAAATTTAACCTTGCTAAAGTCGGTGTTTCGCTCGAAGGTCTGGGCTCTAAATTTAACGCTAAGCGTCGGCTTGGCCGCATCGGCGTAGTCGACGTAAAGCGTCGGGATCGTGCCATAATTCACCGACGGATTGGCGAAATTACCATCAAATTTGATATCGCTTACGCTCTGATACTCTCTGATGAACGGCAGCGGTATCCACAGCCTGGTTTTCTTGCCCGCCTCTAAAATTTCGTGATTTAGAGTTACGTCAAAAACCCTCTTGTTGCCCATAGCCTTGCCCTCGCCCAAAACGGTGCTCGGAGTTGCCATAACGGCGCCTAAAATCGCAGTGTTTCTTAAAAAATCGCGTCTTTGCATGAAATGCCTTGTATAAATAATAGTTGTCCCGCAACTCTTGGCGGTATTTTACTAAGAAAGGCTAAATTTGGCTTTAAACAGCGGTATTTTCGCGAGTCGTTTGGGCGCCTTGCGATTTTAGAATTTGACTTGGTTAAATTTAGATAAATTTTTAAATTTTACACACCAAGACCTGTATCTTGAAAATATAAAATTTGGTTTGATTAAATTTGCCTTTGCAAGTTCGGCTTTCTTGCGTAAAAAACAACCATTTGAGGTTGTTTTTTACTTTGTTGTAAAGGGGGTGGGGGCTTAAATTGCGAAGTCGCTCCCCACCCCCTTTAATCCCCTCCCCCTACGACGCTTTTGAGGTGGCGACACTGCTTTGCTCTGCGAGCAAAGC
>ERZ773087.1210-NODE-1210-length-17126-cov-4.159979_pt1 | contig 17126 bp, 17 predicted proteins | sample MGYA00511375_ERZ773087 | MGnify/ENA primary metagenome ERZ773087 (study PRJEB29015, sample SAMEA2737995) | human oral metagenome | biome: human oral; feature: human-associated habitat; material: dental | place: China | collected 2063 ...
AGGCACTTCAATCTCTGCCGTTGTCGAATCTTTTTCATCATACCCTGATATTATCTGCATAATTCTTGCCAGATCTTCAGTTGATTTTGCCAATGCACCTATCTGGTCAAGGGAAGAACCGAATGCCATAAGACCATATCTTGACACTCTTCCGTATGTCGGCTTTATTCCTACTGTTCCCGTAAGGCTCGCAGGCTGTCTTATACTTCCACCTGTGTCAGTTCCCAGTGCTATTGGAACCATCTGTGCAGCCACTGCAGCAGCCGATCCTCCGCTACTTCCGCCCGGCACTCTATCCAATGCCCATGGATTTGAAGCAGGCTTTATTGATGAATTTTCATTTGATGACCCCATTGCAAATTCATCCATGTTTGCTTTTCCTATTATTGGAACTCCTGCCTTTTTAAGCCTTTCCACTACTGTAGCATCATATACTCCTTCATAATTTTTAAGAATCTGTGATGAAGCAGTTGTCAAATCTTCTTTTGAAAGGATGTTATCCTTCAGTGCCACAGGAACTCCAAATAACAATGTACTATCGTAATCTTTTCTTTTATCTTCATTATTATCATTATCATATTTTTTTGCACTTTCCAGTGACTTTTCATTTAAAACGCTTGAAAATGCTCCTATCTTATCTTCCAGCGAGTCTATTCTCTGTAAAAATTCCCTTGTTACTTCTTCAGACGTAACTTCTTTATTTTTTATCATTTCAGCTATTTCACTGGCTGTTTTTCCGTATAAACTCATTTTTCCACCTTTCTTTTTCCTAATCCCACCAAAAGTACCAGTTTTTTGATTTATACAATTCTTCAAAAAACTCTAATTATCAGCATTTTCTCCTACAACTTTTGGTACAATTATAAATTCATCATCGCTGTTTGGTGCATTTTTCAGGATATCCTTTTTAATTCCGCTATCCTTGACAACATCTTTTCTCAACACATCTTTTAAATCCAGCACATTAAACAACGGCTCAACATCAGTAGTATCAACACTGTTCAACTCTTCCATATGGTCAAAAATTTTATTCAGATCTGTTCTAAATTTTTCAATCTCATTTTCTGAAAATTCCAGCTTTGACAATTTTGCTATTTTTAAAACATCTTCTTTGCTCAGCATTTTTTCTCCTTCATCAATTTATTTTTGATTGCGTGTATTTATCTAATTCAATACCTTTACCTAAAACATTTATTTTTTAAATACAAACAAATATTCATGTGCAATTAATAAAAAGTTATATTTTACACTGTTTGTTTTCCAAAAACCTGTAGCTTTGCAGTTATGTTGTTCTTTTATAATAATTTCCTTAGTTTTAAATCCTACTTTTTCGAATATTTTCATGACTTCAAAACTCATGGGTATTATATGTCCTTTTTGTCTTGTATCTCCCATCAAAACGGCACAAAATTTATCTTTTTTTAAAACTCGATAACTTTCTGATGCAACTTTTTCCATTTCAATTAAGAAATCTTTTACTTTTAAATGTGATAAATCATTTTCTATATCCTCACTATATTTAATAATATTAGCATAAGGAGGATGAGTACATATAAAATCAATGCTTTCATCTGAAATAAAATTTAAATTTCTTGCATCAGCTTCGTGAAAATAAACTTTTCCTGAATTTTCATATTCAAAATCACATTTTTCTTTACAACGTTCAAGTGCATTGTTATTAATGTCAACCCCTATAATATTCCTATTTAATAATTTTGCTTCAACTAATGTTGTACCTCCACCTGCAAATTGGTCTAAAATTAAATCACCCTCATTTGAATATCTTAATAAAAGATTTCTTGGAATATATGGTGACCAATTTCCTCGATATTTTGCATCATGAGTTGCCCATTTCCCTCTATCTGGAAAGCTCCATACTGTATTCATTTCAAGCTCAAATTCTTCAGGTTCCCATTTTTTTATTTTTTTTACCATTTCCCCCACCCTAAATTTATTTTATTATTTTTCTTATAATATCATTTTCCAAATCATTAATACTATAAATATGCTCTAACACATCGAATGTCTCTTCAAGATTATGTCTGGCACTTTTCCACCCAATACCGTCTGTAACCCAGACAAATGTAACCCCTTCTATTGTATTTACTTCCCTTGTAATAGTTTTATAACTTCTTGCTGTTTCATTTAACTTTGAACCACCCGAAGCATAAAAATTTGTTTCTATAACATATATCTGATTATCTGTTTTTATTACAAAATCAAATCTTTTTTCTGTTTTACCTGTATTTGAAATTGCAGATAAATCAATATTCCATTTTTTTTCAATTTCACTAGTATACATTTCTTTAAAATAATTTTTATTTTTTTCAAATCCAGAATTTTGTATAAAACTTTCTACTAAATCTTCCATAAGATGTCCACCACGATTTTTTCTACCGTTAGAATCTAATCCTGTTTCAACACCAGTAACATAATCAAATAAATTATTAACTATATGCTCTTTTAATAATTTAAATAGCCCCGTTTTTTCCATAAATTCAGAATATTGATCCACAGAATAATTTCTATTTTTAAAGGAATATACATATTCTCCATTAACGTCGGTAACATAAATTTCATTTGTTCTTACTGCCAATAAAACAGGAATGCATTTTAATGTTTCAGGATACTTTTCTACTATATTTTCAAAATCTTCTTTTATATTTTGAGAACCAATCAAAGAATTTAAAATATTCAATTCTATTTTTATATCATTAACATTTTTAAAAATTTTTTCAAAATTTGTATAATATTCATAGCTTGCGATACTACTACGAAAATTCTCTAGCCATTCTTCAAAATTTCTTTTCATATGTATTCCCTTCAAATAAATCAAACTAATCCATTATCTTTTAAACTTTGATATAACATTTCTCTGCCACTATGATTCCAATAAGTTACATCTTGTTCAATGAATAGCCATTTTGTAATTTTCAAAATTCCTTCTATATCAATTCCGTTAAAAAAATATATGTTTGAGTATTCCTCTTCATTTACAAATTCACAATTATATAATTTATTTAATACTTTGCTTACTTTTTCATATTCACAAGAATTTTCTAGTTTTTTTTGAATCAAATCCTCTATAATTTCTTGATGTTTAGGTCTGTCTTTATAAGCTCCTTTTTCTCGAAATTCAGTTTTTTCAAGATGAACTGTAAAATCCATTCCTTTATTTAAATTTGTTGGTCTACTTAAATAAATTCTTTTGCCATTTTTTAAACTTTCAACATAATATTTATATTTTGATGACAGTTCTTTTTTTCCCATTCCTGGTTTTTCTTTAAGAAACTCTAAAATTAGATTATCTCTAAATTCTTTCCTCGATAAAAAATTAAAATTATAAAGTTCTATTTCATTCATAATTTCCACTCCTAAATACATATTTGATACCAATATCTCGTTTATCTTCCCTCTTTTTCCACCGTTACTATTGATCGCTCTACTTGCTTCAATCCGATTTATATCAAATTCTTTGTATAAATCATCAAAAAAATTATCTTCAATATTTTCATTTTTAGGATCAGAATTACTAAGTAATAACTTAGCTCCTTTTTCATTCAACAGTTTAAAATATTCTGAAAGTTCAATCTGTTCCTTATCCCCAAAAGTATATTCTGTATATGATGTAAATGATGAAGTCTGATTAAGTGGTCGATATGGTGGATCAAAATAAACAAATGTATTTTCATCGACAAAATCATAAGATTTTTTGTAATCTCCATAAATAATATCCACATTTTTCAATTTTTTTGATATATTAATCAAATTTTTCTCATCACATATCTTAGGATTCTTATAATCTCCCATTGGAACATTAAACAATCCTTTTTTGTTTACTCTATAAAGTCCATTAAAACAAGTTCTGTTTAAAAATATCATTAATGCTGCGTATCTGACTTCTTTATTATCATTTTCCAATTTCAATTTATTAAATTGTTCTCTTTTTAAATAATAATATTCTTTTCTATCTTCTTTCACTTTAACTAAAAACTCATCTTCAAATACCTTTAATTCATTTATTAATTCCTGTACTTTTTCCTTTATGATTTTATAACAATTCAATAACTCAATATTAACATCACCGATGTATATTTTTTCTAATTCAAACTTATTTAAAATATCAAATAAAACTGCACCTCCTCCAATGAATGGCTCTGCATATTTATTTATTTTTTCATCAAACGGATAAAACCTTTCAATTTTATCTATTAACTGTCCCTTTCCACCTGCCCATTTTAAAAATGGTTTTATTTTTGCTTCTTTTTTCATTTTATTTCCCTTTATATAATTAAAAACTATTATTTATTTTTTCCCCACTCCAATATCTCATTAAAGTTATCAAACTCAAGAAAGTCAATATTTTCTTCCATACAGAATTTAACAGCTCTTGTTCCTTTCCTTACAAAAACAAAATCAGCTGTTTCCATTGCCCTGTAATCAGACGGACCATCACCTACAAAAATTACTTTGTATCCCTTTTTCTGATAATTTTCCACAGCTTCCTTCTTATCCACTCCATAGTACATTTCCTTGTCCAGAAATGGATTTGTAATCTTTATTGTGTTTCCATCAAAACTGATGTCATTAGAAATAATGTCATCATCTGTCAAATTTATATTATACTTCAAAAGCGAGCCTTGTATATTAAGCCTCGTTCCTGCACTTACTATTTTAAATTCCGCACCACTTTCGACAAAATCCTTGAAACTTTCATCAATAGTAACATTCTTATCAAGGGTTTCTATATATTCCTGCCTTGTTATATTTAACGATTCCAGCCCAAATATGACAAATTCCCTCATGGTTATATCACCATTTCTGTACTGTTCCCTTATAATCTTTTTATACTCGGGATTATGAGTTTCGAGCAATGTATCTGTTGAATCTTTTCTACTTATGGTAACATCGAAATCTATTAAAAATATAATCCTGTTTTCTGTCATTCATTTTCTCCAAAATTTATTTCTGATATATCTGTCTGATTTATAGTTTCTAAAGATTCTTTAAATACTTAATTTCTTCCTCTGTCAAAGCTCTGTAGTGCCCCACTTCCAAAGTTCCAAGAGACAGCTCTCCCACTTTTACTCTTTTCAGGGATTTGATTTCATATCCCAGTGTTTCAAGCATTTTTCTTATCTGTCTGTTTCTTCCTTCAAAAATTGCTATCCTTATCTCTCTTCTGTCGATTATTTTTACCTTTGCAGGTGCTGTTCTTCTTCCTTCTATTACAACTCCATGTTTTAACGCTTCCACATGATCATCTGTAATTTCCTTGTCTAATCTTGCGATATAGCTTTTGTAAAGTTTCTTGCTCGGATGCATAACATGATTATAGATATCTCCGTCATTGCTTATTATTATAAGCCCCTCTGTCATATAGTCAAGTCTTCCATATGTATACAGACGTTTTTTGGATTTTATATAATCTATAGCAAGTTTTCTTCCAAACTTATCTTCACTCGAACATATTACTCTCTTAGGTTTATTTAACATGTAATATTCATAACTTGTATTGATTTTTACCCTTTCCCCATCAACCTTTACAACATCTTCAGGAGAAACTTCCATACCTATTACTGCTTCATGCTTATTTACAGTAACTCTTCCTTCCTTAATCATTTCATCAGCTTTTCTTCTCGAACACACTCCTGCATCAGCTATAAATTTATTCAATCTCATTTTCTACCTCTACATCTTCTTTTTTATCTATTTTTTCCTTAATTTTTTCTATTATACCCGGTTCTTCAGAACTCCTTTCTTCATTCTCCTTATAAAGCATTTCTATTTTTTTATACTGGCTATAGCCTGGAAGTTCTGATTTTTCAGTAACATTCAGATAACTGTAAAAATCTTCAGTGACTTCATAAAGATTAGGAGTTCCTATTGCTTTCTTTTTTCCTGAGATGTAAATAAGATTTTTTTCCAATAAATTTGCCATAGTTTTTTCTACACTGACACCTTTTATCTGTTCAATTTCCCCTTTAGTAACAGGCCCTTTATAGGCAATGATTGCCAAAGTTTCCATTGTAGGTTTTGTCAATTTTTTTATTTTGAGTTCGGGATTAAAAAATTTTTTTACATCTTCGCCATATAAAGGATTGGAAACAAGAAATACTGCTCCATTTTCAATCCTTATATTTATTCCGCTTTCTTTCCTTTTTTCCTTAAGCGTGGACAATATTTCGTTTGTTTCATCCAGCGATAGACTGTAAAATTTTGCCAGCTCCTCCACTGTTATCGGCTCCTTGGAAAGAAATATGAGCGTTTCCATTTTATTTTCAATATTTTCTTTTTCCATAATATTTTCCTGTTATTTTAAATATATAAACTAATATTCCATACTAGGAGAAATTATTATATTTTTATATTTTTCGAAGTCATCAAGCACTACTGCTATTCCATTTACAACTGCGTGAATAGCTTCATCACTTACAGTCACTTTCAGTTTCAGTTCTTTTTCAATTTTTTCCTTTAATATTCTTATTCCTGCTCCTCCACCTGACAGATAAATACCTGTTTCATATATATCAGCAGCCACTTCAGGTTCTATTTCTTCCATTGTCAGCTTAATGTCATCTATTATAAGATCAATATTTTTATCAATAGCCGCATCTATCTCTTCAGCTACTATTTTAATACTTTTAGGAAGTCCTATTCCCAGTTCCCTACCTCTTATTTCAAATGAAGCTTTTTTATCAGGCATGCTTATTGTGTTTACTTTTAGTTCTTCAGCTGTTCTTTCTCCAATTAAAAGATTATGTTTTTCCTTAATATATTCCATTATGTCTTCATTCAGATGATCTCCTGCAATTTTAACTGACTTTGATACAGCCGCTCCTCCAGAAACAATGAATGCTATTTCAGTAGTTCCTCCTCCTATATCAACTATTAAATGTCCTTTAGGTTGGAATAGATCTATCCCCGCACCAATTGCGGCAGCAACTGGTTCCTCTATAAGGTATACTTCTTTAGCTCCTGCATCTTTTACCACTTCTACTACAGCTCTTCTTTCTACCTGAGTTACTCCACTTGGTACACATATTATGACTCTTGCACTTTGAACCTTGTCTTTTTTTATTCTTCTTAAAAATTCCGTCAGCATTTTTTCAGTAATTTCATAATCTGAAATAACTCCGTTTTTCAGAGGTCTTATTATTTCAGTATGTTTTGCTGTTCTACCTATTATTTCCTTTGCCTTTTCTCCAATATACTCTACTTCTTCAGTTTTTATGTTCAACGCAACATAAGTAGGCTCATCAATCTGGATTCCTTCTCCTTTTACATAAACTACTGTATTTGCAGTTCCCAGATCAATTGCCACATCTTTTGTCGGTTTTGTACTAATTTTGAAAAAATTGAAAAATTTCATATAAATATCTCCTTTATTTTTTTGTTTTATTTTTTTATTTCGTTTTCCAGATCATCATCAATTAATATCTGGTTATCGTAGCTTATAACTCCTTTTTCCTTTAACTGGTCATAGATTCTTGATGCCCTGTTAAATCCTACTCTTAATTCACGCTGCAGAAGAGATATTGAAACTTTTTTCTCCTGTTTTATTATCTCTATCGCATTTTCAAAGTAAGGATCCACTGTCTTGTCATTTTCCTGTGTTTCCGTAAGAATCTCTTCCCTGTATTTTACCTTTCTGCTTGATTTCAGTGTAGAAGTAAGGTTGGAAACCTCCTCATCCGAAATGAATGCTCCCTGTATTCTTTCAAGCTTTGAAGAGCCATTTTCAAGCAGAAGCATATCTCCCTGACCCAGCAGTTTTTCTGCTCCTGCAGAGTCCAGTATAGTTCTTGAATCTATCTGGGATCTCAGGGCAAACGAAATTCTGCTTGGAAGATTTGCTTTTATCATACCTGTTATAACATCTGTTGACGGACGCTGAGTCGCAACTACAAGATGGATTCCCACCGCTCTTGCCTTCTGTGCAATTCTTGCAATGGATTCCTCCACGCTTCCTGAAGCAACCATCATAAGGTCTGCCAGCTCATCTATTATTATAACGATATAAGGCATTTTTTCAACATACTTCAGGGAATTGTAGCTTTTTATGTTTCTCACTCCATTTTCCATAAGCTGCTTATATCTGTTCTCCATCTCATTTACTGCCCACTTTAAGGCTATAGCGGCCTGCTGCGGGTCAATTATGACAGGAACAAGCAGATGAGGTATGTCATTGTAAGGCATCAGTTCCACCATCTTAGGATCCACCATAATAAATTTCACTTCTTTTTCAGACTTTTTGGATATCAGTGTCGCTATCAGAGTATTTACCGCTACCGACTTACCTGAACCCGTCTGCCCTGCTATAAGCAGATGGGGCATTTTAGTAATATCTATTATTTTGTCCCTTCCGACTATGTCCTTACCTAAAATTACGTTAAGTTCTCCCTTTTCCAGTTCCTTATTCTGTATTATGTTGGAAAAATGTACAGGTTCCTTTATTTTATTCGGAGTTTCTATACCAATGGTATTTTTCCCCGGAATAGGTGCCTCTATTCTTATGCTTTCAGCAGCAAGATTCATTGCAATGTCGTCTGAAAGTGAAGTAACCTTGCTGACTTTTGTTCCGGCAGGTATTGTAATTTCATATCTTGTAATCGTCGGACCATATTCGTAGTTTACAACTTTTGCATCTATTCCAAACTGCTTAAGCACATTTTCCAGATGATTAACATTATCAATGATACTTTTTTCAATCTCAAATTTCTTTTCAATGTCCATAGGCTTAATCTTAAATATTTCTTCTATGGATTTTTTCAGGAGTTCATTATATCCTTTGTCTGAATTATTTCTTGCATCTTCAGCCTTTTTAAGGCTTTCCTGCAGTTCCTTTTCCCTTTTAATGGCTTCCATATCTTCAAATGCTTCAATTTTAGGAATTACCATTTCTTCATGAGGGTTTTCAATCTTTTTGTTTTCTTTTTTTACTTCATTATTCTGTTTAACTTTTACTTCTTCTTGTACTTTTTCCTCTTTTCGTATATCCTTCACATCAGCAGGTTTTGTATCGGAAGGCTTTACATCAACCTGTTTTTCCTGAACGGGTTTATTTTCGCCGGCAGTTTTGTCTTCCAGAACAGACTTTTTATTTTCAGAATTTTTATCTTCTGCAGTTTTATTATCTTTTTCAGAATCTTTCCTATTTTCAGCCGAAGCTTTATGAATTTCAGCCTTTTCAGGAATTTCCGCGTGTTTTTCTTCTTCTTTTATTTCTTCATGTTTCTGTTCCTTTATTTCTGGCTTTTTCTCTTCAACTTCAGATTTTTCAGGTTTTTTCACAAGTTTTTCTTCAGTCTTTTCTTTTTCAACAGAAGTTTTCGTTTTTTCCATTTTTTTAGAAAATTCAGCCCATTCCTTTTCTTTTTTAGCTAATTCCTCATCTGAATAAATCTCAGTTCTATCTAAAAAACTGTCCTTCGGTTTTTTAGCCAGCTCAAAGCTTAACTTCTGATTTCTTGATTCTATTATACGTTTTTTCATTTCTTCTTTCTGATATTTTTTATAATCTGTACGCTTAAGCTTTTCTGACATTCTTTTAGCTTTAAGAAGTTTTACCTTTTCCTTGTACTCATCACTTTTATAATATTGTCTTACTCCCTTTATCCATTCATAAAGATATTCTAACGGAGAAGACAGCAGATACAGGATGCTTAATACCACAACTGCCCAAAGGAAAATCCCCATTGCAGTCGTCGTTATAACTTTATACAGAGGCATTGCAACTAAACTTCCTACAATTCCTCCGCTTTCCTTTCCAAATCCAAGTTCCAGAATTATTCTTCCGGCATCTGTAAACGAATCAGGTAAAGGTGAAACAATATCTTCCCTTATGAATAGCAATGAAACCGCTAAAAAACAGACTACCCCTGTCAGCTCTTTCCTTCTGCTTACCTTCACTTCTTTTTTTATGAGAAAGGCCAGTCCTGTTACAAGCAGTATTCCAATTATTATCCATGCCATTTTACCGGAAAACAGAGTAAAAAAATCTAAAAATAGAAACAGAATATTTCCTTCAGAATTATTTGAGGCCTCTATCCCTCTTCTGTTAACTAAAAGATACGTCAGGAATAACCCTAAAACGATGAAGGAAGCCCCTTTAACTTTTTTATTCATTTTAATTCCTTCCTTTTTATGACCTATGAATATTTTTTATTAATTTATTATTATTGTGTCAAACTATATATATTATACATTATTTTTTCTATTTTGTCATTTTTTATTATGATTTTTAACATTTTATTTTTCACTTTGTTTTTTAACTTATAGACAACCGTTCTCAAAATTTCTCATTCAGTTTTATTTATAATTTTATTTCCTATTAATATATTTCTTTTTAAGCCCGTAAGACACTGCTTCAAGAATGACAGCAGTAAATAAAATCATATATGCGAAAACACCCACTTCTCTCAAATCATGATACATAGTACCCGCCATAAACATTTCATATCCTATTCCTCCAGCTCCTGAAGCTGCTCCAACGACAACCGCATTAGTAAAATTCATTTCAAAACGTACAAATGTCCATGACAGTATCGATGCCATTGACGAAGGAATTACTGCCTGAAATATAATCTGCCACCATGAAGCACCGCTCGCCTTCAACGCTTCAATCGTTTCCCTGTCCAGTTCCTCGATACTTTCAGAATATGCCTTCACAAGAAAGGCGACTGTATGAAAGGAAATTCCGATAACTGCGGCTTCCACTCCTATATTTGCAACGACAGAGAATACCATAACCCAAAGTATTGTAGGAATCGACCTTATAAAAGATACTGTAACTCTTATTATTCCAGATATTTTCCCTCCCGAAAGATTTTCAGCCGCAAAAAATGACAGAAATAACGCAATAAATCCACCAATCATTGTCGACATCATAGCAAGGGACAGGCTTACTCCCAGGCTTTGAAATATTTCTAAAAAGCCGTATCTGTCTGAAAGCTTTGCTCCTAAAAACATTTCCTGCAAATTTTTAATAAATTCCCTTAATGCATTCCCTATATTTATATCCCCTGTATCTATTGTAAACATTGTATACAATCCTGTTATACAGAAAATAATCAATGTTACTGTTAAATAAAGTCTTGCCTTTGTAAACTTTTTTATTACTATTTTACCATTTCTATTTTTTTCCATATAGCTTTCTCCTGTCATTTCTTCACCTCCCGGTCTATATTAAAGCAGTTCCTTTCTTATCTTATTTGATATCATCTCTATTGCTGAAACTATAACTGCCACAATGAGTATTACAAGACCTGCGGCATCATATCTGAAACTTCTGTAATACAGATTAAATATGAATCCTATTCCTGTTCCTGTAAGTATTCCTATAAGAGTTGCCTCCCTCACATTGTTTTCAGTATAGTAAAGAACCCATGAAACAAGCTGTGAAGAGACACTTGGAATTACCCCCTGAAATACAATCTGCCACCACGAAGCTCCTGTCGCCTTTAACGCTTCCACTACATCGCCTGCAACTTCATCTATAGTTTCCATGAAAGATCTTGTAAGATATCCGAATGTTATAAATGTCAGCGACAGAAGTCCTGTAAACTGGCTCTGCTTAAATGAAAACAGCAGCAGCAGTGACCATGCCACAACTGGCATATTTCTGAAAAAAGAGGCTGTAAGTTTCACTGCAAATACAGCTACTTTACTTATTCCTACCGTTTCAGACCCAATCACTGACATTATAAGTGCAAATATCGATGAAAGCAGTGTTGAAGTCAGTGCCAGCAGAATCGTTTCAAGTGCCGGTTTCATAATTTTAGGCAGATATTTTAATGTATTCCCGTTAGGAATGAATTTCTGAAACAGCCATAATACTCCTTTTGGAACTGATAAGAATGCCAGTCCATTTTCAAATCCTGAAATCATGGAGGATACGGCATATAATATTATAATAGAAAACAGAAATATTATTTTTGACTGCATTCTCCTCTTAAATATATCTTTATTAGTTAACTTCATTAAATTCCCTTCCCCGATTCTATTGATTTATTTTCTGATGACTTTTCTTGACAATTCTAGTTGTCTTCTCCAAAACCCGAATAAATTTTTTCCACCTTTTCCTTTGTCAAATTTTCTACAGCATCATCAAATACTTTATGTCCCTCATTCAAGCCGATAATTCTATCAGAGTACTTTGTTGCAATGTCAACTTGATGTAAATTTACAATACATGTTATTCCCATTTCATCAGTAATTTTTCTTAAGTAATCCATCACCCTTTCCGAACTTTTTGGATCAAGAGATGCAATCGGCTCATCACATAAAAGAACCACAGGATTCTGCATCAGAGCCCTTGCAATTCCAACTCTCTGTTTCTGACCACCGCTTAATTCACTGCATCTCTGATAGGCATATTTCATCATATCAACCTTTTCCAGTATACTGAAGGCTTCCTTTTTTTCTTCCTCCGTATACAGTCCCAGCGACCCTGCCAGTACCGATTTGTACCCCAGTCTTCCATGAAGAACATTTTCAATAACTGTAAGTCTTTCAACAAGATTATAGCTCTGGAATATCATTCCTATCTGTCTTCTGAACCTATTTATTTCCTTTCCTTTAAGTTTCTCAATCTGAACATCATTGAAAAGTATGGTTCCTGCATCTATATCAATCATTCTGTTTATTGTCCTCAGCAAAGTCGATTTCCCTGAACCTGAAGGCCCTATAACTGAAATGAATTCACCCTTTTCGGCTGTCAGTGAAACATCTTTCAGGGCTGTTATCCCGTTTTTATATTTTTTTGTGATATTATTTACTGATAGCAGCATTTTCAATCCCTTTCTTCTACTGTTATATTTATTTTACCGGTATTAATTAAAAAGACTGGATTCCCTCCAGCCTTCCAATTCTATTTTTATATTCCTTTTTATTTTATATAATGGTCAGTTGCATTATTCATGCATTTTATATCCCGTTTTATTCTTTTGCCTGTTCATACCATTTTGAATCTGTTTCCAGGAATCCTACATTCGGATTTTCCTTCAGGAACAGTCCTCTTATCTTGCTTTTCTTGTCACTGAATATTGCAGGATTGTCTGTTGTTTCCTTTGACATAAGGGCTTTTTTAATTTTATCCTGGTCTTCTTTAGAAAGTTTTTTTACATTGAATACTATCGGCCCGTTAAATACAGGTATTGATTTTATTACAGTGAAACTTTTCCCTGCATAATCCCCAAATGGCGCAACTGCCCCCTGCTTTACCTTATAAGTGGCTCCTGCTTTATTTTCCTGCCCTGAAGTCAGTTCATATATCGTAAATGACTTTGGAATGGCAAACGTTGCAATGTCAGAATCCTTTTTAAACAGATTTACCTGTGCTCCTGGATGAGATCCTCCAAATATTACTTTTGAAAATACTTTTCCTTCCTGTATTACTTCATCATTGTCCTTCAGATTAAATATTTTCACGATTTCATGCGCAGGTATTTTGAATCCTGATGTTGAACTATTTGTAACAAACGTTATTGATTTCCCCTGCATTTTTTTAAGGTCATATCCATCTCCGGACTTGTACTGTGGAGCATCTTCCTCCCTTACAGCTATGAAACTGTAATAGAACGCATCTTCCAATGTTCCGCTGGCTCCTGAATTTGTCAATACAGCTTCCACATCCTTACTTCTTTCCCTTGCATTCAGCAGAGCTTCTGCACCAATATATGCAATCTGAGCCTGTCCTGAAATTATGTTCTCCACTGCAATGTTATAATCTGTAGTTGTTATTATTTCAACCTTTTTTCCGGTAGCCTTTTCTATCACCTTTGCAAATTCTTCCCTCGAGTTTTTCAGCGAATCATTTGACTCATTAGGCAGAAACACTATCTTTATTTTATCTTCCTTTTTTCCACAGCTTAATAACATTAATGATATCAATGTAATTAAAATTATTTTCAGAATATTTTTTTTCATTTCTGTCTCCTTTATTTTAAGTTCTCTTCATTTGTTTTTTCTAAATTATCGACATATTATATCAATTTTTTTCATTTTTTTCTATACTCTAAATACGAAAAACTTTTAAAATTCATATAAGATTTTCTATATATTTTCAATAATTTCTTTCAAATTTTTTAAAGGAACCAAATTTGTCTTTTCAATAGAAATGATTTTACTGCATTCAAATACTTTCTTTTTTCCATTCTTATAAATTAAAGCTTCTAAATTCCACTTTCCCTTACATGAAAAAATTCTTAGAAATTGTACTTCTTCCTCTGTTTTATTTCTTCCTTTCTGATATACTATTTTACAAATTTTATTTTCAATTATTGCTTCTACTATATCTTTTAATAATGAGCTGTTTTTTCCGGTTTTTTTCATTTCCACTTTTAATATTTTTTCTATTAAAAAAAGTTTCTTTAACTGTTCTTCTGAAAGACAGGTCTCAAATTTAGCTTTTAATTTCTCTTTATCTAAATTAAATGGACACATTTCATATGTTTCCAGTGTCAGCATTCCAAAATAAAGAGAAAAAATCTCATTTTCTGTAAACATAGCTGATGAAAGCAATTTTTTATTTACTATCTTATATTTACCATGTCTACCTGCTTCAGAATATATAGGAACACCAAGTTTTTCAAGAGATTGAATATCTCTAAGTGCCGTTCTTTTTGAAATACCGTATTTTTCAGTTATATCTTTTAAATTAAATTGATTTTTCTTATTAAGATAAAACATCATATCGTTTATTCTTTCAGATTTATTCATTATTTTCTCCTAAATAAAAACTTCTAAATTAAATTGACATTATTTGTCACCTTTTAGTATTATAATATAAAAAATTAAAAAAAGAAAGGATGAATATTTATGGATATAAAAAGAGAATTTGAAAATATAATGAAAGAGCAGGGAGAGATCGCGTTGGCAACTTCTACAAATGATATTCCTAACGTAAGAATTGTAAGTTTCTTTTACTGCGAAGAAACAAAAGCTTTATTTTTTGGTTCATTCAAGGACAGTCAAAAAGTTTCTGAATTTTCATCAAATAGTAATGTTTCTTTTACAACTATTCCCAAAACTGAAAGTAAATATGTCAGAGGAAAAGGAAAAATCAAAAAAAGCAACAAAACAGTCTATGATGTAAAGGAAAGATTTGTTTCTAAAAATCCTAAAATGGAATTTATCATTAATAATTTTGGCGATGTTCTACTCTTATTTGAAATTCCTCTTTCAGAAGTAACTGTTACTCTTGAAAATCAGGAGGTTCATGCACTTGTCTTATAAAAGAAGGTAGTCAGAAATTATGAATAATAACCGTTGCGGATGGGCAAAGGGTGAAAAGGATATTTTATATCACGACACTGAATGGGGAGTACCTTCCCATGATGACGGATATATCTTTGAAATGCTCATACTTGAAGGATTTCAGGCGGGACTCAGCTGGAACACAATTTTACAGAAAAGGGAAAATTTCAGGAAAGCATTTGATAATTTTGATTACAGGAAAATTGCAGAATACGATGAAACAAAGCTGAATGAACTCCTGCAAAATCAGGGAATTATAAGAAACAGACTGAAAATAAACTCTACTGTTACAAATGCAATAGCATTTATGAAAGTTCAGAAAGAATTTGGCTCCTTTGCAAAATATATATGGAATTTTACTGATAACAAAAGAATTATAAATAAATGGAAGGAACTTTCTGAAGTACCTGCCACAAGTGAACTGTCAGATAAAATAAGCAAAGACTTAAAAAAGAGAGGGTTTAAGTTTGTCGGTTCCACAATTATTTACTCTTTTTTACAGGCTATAGGAATTATTGACGATCATTTAATGAGTTGTCCTTATAAGAGGTAACAAAAAACTGCCCCTCAAGGCAGTTTTAAATTTTATCTATTATTTTTTGTTTTCTTGTTTTGGTGGAAATGACGGGAATCGAACCCGTGTCCAAAATACAAAGTTCTCACTATCATCTACAAGTTTAGTCTATTTATCGCTTTAACCGAAAAGATATTAAACAGACAAAAGTCTAACGGCGAGATTATAAGATGTCCTCAGATGACATAATCATACATCCAAGTAAGCCATTAAAGTGACGTCATCTTAAAGAAAAATGGCGATTTCTTAAAGTGACGAGCTGCAACTTAGGCAGCTAATGCGTAATTATCGTTTCCGATTATATTTAAGTTGGATTTTAAAGCTCCCGCTTACTTGCCGATAACAAGCTTTCTATCCTGTCGAAACCAAAACATTCCCTTATTTTATTGTGTTATAATTATATCACATTTCGATTCTTTTGAAAAGCATTAATTTCAGGTATTTTAGTACAGATCCTCTCAGATATTATACTAAAGACCCTATAACTCCATATACTCCCAGAGTCACTAAAGATGCAGCTATCAATACTCCAATAAAAATATACACAAAAGATTTTTTTCTGTCAAATTGAAGTAATGCAGCAATTAACGCTCCTGTCCATGCTCCTGTTCCTGGAAACGGAATTGCTACAAACAGCATAAGTCCAAGAAATTCCTTATTTGCAATACTCTCGCTTCTGCTCATTGCTCTTTTTTCTATTTTTTCAATAATATTTACCATTATATTTCTTTTTTTCATAAATTCAAACACTTTTACAACAAATAAAAGTATAAAAGGAACAGGTAGAATGTTACCTATAATTGAAGTTATCATATTTGTATACCATGGAAGTCCCTGATAGTATCCTATCGGTATGCTTCCCCTCAGCTCTATGACTGGAAGCAGGGAAATAAAGAATATTCCTATTATCTTTCCGGCATTCACTCCAAATATGCTTATAATAAATGCCACTATTGACTGGGCCAGTTTCTTCATATCCTAATTTATAACTGCTAAATCTTAAATCTAATCAAGACAGCAGTTTTCTCCTTTCTTCTTATTTTACAATTTCAGATTATTATATCATAAAGTTGAAATTAAGACTATTCCATTTTTTACTGACTGTTTTATTTCAAAAAAAAGACGAAAACTTATTTTTAAAATTTTCGTCCACTCTTCTCTTTTTTCTTCTAATAACTTACAATCTGCTTAATATTAAATTGGCAATTACAAATAGCCGTAATATAAAGCAATCTCTGTATCTCATTTATCATCAAATGTATTCTAACATATTTTCATTAAAGAAAAATGAGAG
>ERZ773087.1211-NODE-1211-length-17115-cov-5.509203_pt1 | contig 17115 bp, 13 predicted proteins | sample MGYA00511375_ERZ773087 | MGnify/ENA primary metagenome ERZ773087 (study PRJEB29015, sample SAMEA2737995) | human oral metagenome | biome: human oral; feature: human-associated habitat; material: dental | place: China | collected 2063 ...
CTGCATAGGCTTCTGTAGAAGCCTATGCAGCAGCGCACGTTTGCGGGTGCAAAGGTAAAATTTTTTGTTTATATTGTCAAGATGTTGTACCTTTGCACCCAGAAGTTACTGAGAAAATAGGTATAATCAAATGAAATAAGAACCATTACTAAATCGTTACCTACTCTTATTGTAATTCCTGTATCTTCTTTATTTTGAATAGATTATAAAAGTAGTTTCAATTTTGTAGCAAACTTACATACTAAGAGCTTTGAACTACTGAAAATAGGACAGTTATAATATAAAAACAAATCAAACCCTTAACAACTATAGAAAACACAAATGGAACCCATAGATTTTAACAAACCCATTACTGAATACGGAGAAGATAATATACAGACCCTTGAGTGGCAGGAGCATGTACGTATGCGCCCTGGTATGTACATAGGTAAGCTCGGCGATGGCTCCTCGGCCGATGATGGGATCTATATCCTACTGAAGGAGGTGATTGATAACTCCATAGACGAGTTTGTCATGGGGGCTGGTAAGCAGATAGAGGTACGTATAGAGGACAACAAGGTTACTGTACGTGATTTCGGACGTGGGATTCCCTTGGGAAAAGTGGTAGATGTAGTTTCCAAGATGAACACAGGAGGAAAATATGATTCCCGTGCTTTCAAAAAGTCTGTGGGGCTTAATGGAGTAGGTACCAAGGCTGTCAACGCACTTTCTTCCTATTTCTATGTAGCTTCCGTACGTGACGGACAACGAAAAAGCGCCACATTCTCTTTGGGGGTATTACAAGAAGAATCTCCCTTAGAAGCCTCCAATGAAAAAAGAGGTACCTTAGTAACGTTTGTCCCCGACGGAACCATCTTTAAGAACTACAAATTCCGTTCGGAATATGTGGTAAGGATGCTTAAGAACTATACCTACCTCAACCCTGGACTTACTATTGTATACAACGGAGAAAAATTCTTCTCTGAAAATGGTTTGGAAGACCTGCTCAAGGAAGACAACAACGAAGAAGATTTTGCCTATCCTATTATCCACCTCAGTGGGGAAGATATAGAGATTGCCCTCACCCATAGCAAAAGCCAGTACAGCGAACAATATTATTCGTTTGTCAATGGGCAGAATACCACCCAAGGAGGTACCCACCTGAACGCTTACCGCGAAGCCATTGTGGCTACCTTGCGTAACTATTACAACAAACCTTATGAAGCCTCTGATATTCGTAAGTCCATTATTGGAGCTATCTCTATCAAGGTGATGGAGCCTGTTTTTGAGAGTCAAACCAAGACCAAATTGGGTTCTACTGAGATGGGAGAAGGCATGCCCTCTGTACGTACTTATATTACCAATTTCGTACAAAAACACTTAGACGACTATCTACATAAGCAACCAGAGATTGCCGAAGAGATACAGAAAAAAATCCTACAAGCAGAGCGCGAACGTAAAGAATTATCCGATATTCGCAAATCTGCCCGCGACGGTGCCAAAAAAGTGAGCCTACACAACAAAAAACTACGCGATTGCCGTATTCACCTGACCGATAGCAAGCACGAACAAGCCCTTGAGAGTACGCTCTTTATCACTGAGGGAAACTCCGCCTCTGGTTCTATCACCCACTCGCGCGATGTCAATACCCAAGCGGTATTCTCTCTACGAGGAAAGCCGCTAAACTCCTTTGGGAAAACTAAAAAAATTGTCTATGAGAATGAGGAATTCAACCTCCTACAAGCCGCTTTGAATATAGAGAACTCCATAGAGAACCTACGATATAACAATATTGTCCTTGCCACCGATGCCGATGTAGATGGGATGCACATTCGCCTACTACTCATCACCTTTTTCCTACAGTTCTTTCCCGAACTCATCAAAGAAGGGCATGTCTATATCCTACAGACACCCCTATTTCGTGTGCGCAATAGCAAGGAAACTATTTATTGCTATACCGATGAAGAGCGTGTCAATGCCATAGCGAAGCTCAAAAACCCAGAGATCACCCGATTCAAAGGGTTGGGAGAGATCTCCCCCGATGAGTTCAAGCACTTTATTGGTCAGGATATGCGCCTTGACCCTGTGATGATGGACAAGGCCATGCATATAGAGAAATTATTAGATTTCTATATGGGGAACAATACCCCTGAACGACAAGATTTTATCATCAATAACCTCAAATATGAGGTATAACTAAAGCAAATCCCTACAAGCAACTCATATATACTTGTGGGGATCTTCTTTGTAATCTTTATTCTACTTATCAATATCAATACTATCTCTAATAGGAATAAATATTCTTTCCTTTGAAAATTCAGTCAAAGTCCAGAACCTAATGAAAAAGTAAAAAAGATAGAAAAATCTAACTCTCAATCCTTCCAATTACCCTAAAGTTACCGTCCCTCGTGTAATCCAAATCACCTATTGCAATGCTAATGTCATTCTTAAAGCTGTAGGATTGTCCTATTGATTTCTAAAAGTACCTCCCAAAATATTATCTTCTATGCTTTTGAAAGAAATTGAACTTTACTATAAAGTTTAATTTCTTTCTATATTGGTATATTCTTACCCCTAAAACAAATAAAAATAAGGGGATGATATTGAATAAAGAAAAAAAAGAAAACATCATACACCCTATAAGTAACAAAGGAGCATATAAAAGAAGCATTATTACATCTATTAATATAAAATAGGTTTTATCTTCTATATCATAATGATAAAAATAGGGTTTCCCTTTCTTTTCCTTATACAAAAAATAAGGAATAAGGATATATAACAATATAGAAATATAAAAATAGGTCTTGAATAGAAAAGGAATATCTATTCTGTCTTCAAAAAACAGAGATTGTGCCAATGAATATGGAATTGTTCTAAAAAAAGCAATTATATAATGTGGAGTAGAAATACTAAACCCTCCTGTACCAGGCATCGCAACAAAAACTGTCGTAGCCAATACACTATTATAACATAAAAATAGTAGGAGAACTATATAAATATTACATCTTATATTTATATTGAGATTTTTCATATTTCTAATTTTCAATTATGCAAAATCATTTTGAAGGATTTAAAACAATGATATCCAGCAAGATAACATCTTTAACATTGATACAACACATGAATAAGTTTATATTATATAGAGAAACTCTCAATCTAAAAGCCTCTATTATTTGAAATGCACAACAGGTTCTACTTATCAATATCAATACTATCTCTAATAGAAATAAATATTCTCTCTTTTGGAAATTCAAATGAATCATAATATTCTTTTTTTGTAGAATAACGGATGTCTTTAAAAAGAAATTTCCCATCATAAGCATCTATATAATACTTACATGCGGAACCTTCTTCTCCACGACTAATAAATTCTAATGAATAAACGTATTTTCCTTCTATTTTCATTCGGCTAAAGAAACATCTTACAAATCTTCCTTGGTAAGGTTCAAAGATATCTACCCCAAGAGCGTTAAGAATAATATTTCTTACTTGTTCTATACCTATAAAATAGTAGTCATCATAATATTTAGTTTCTATAAGCTTTCCTTTGCGGTTAAAAGTACGTGTAGGACCTACCTCACAATCACTTACATAGAAAGTTTTTTCTATGAGCCTACCTTTTCTGTCATATATCTTTACTGTTTTTAAAGGCTCATTTCCAAAAGAAGAATTTCCTCCTCCAAAAACTATAGTCATTCTAGCACCTGCATTTTTACAAAAAAATCTATTCACCCACTGTCGCTCGTGTTGGCTATTGATTAGGTTTTGATATTTTGAGTTTCATTAATTGGCAAGTTGTTATGATTTTAACAACCGACCACACATATCCAATCTTTGGTAAGTGTAGCTATTTTCAAGATTTATCTAATAGCATTAACTTTCATTAGTGTCTGTAGCGGGAATTACTTATCTATGAGGGCAAATATACAAAAAATCATACCAATATACAATAAAAAAATCTCTAACCTTCAGGGTCAGAGATTTATGTTTTTTATAGACATTCCTTACAACACATCTATCACTTTGGAGAGGCGCTGGGTGATTTCCTCAATAGAGCCTATACCATTGATAGGGTGATATTTGCCTTGTTTTTTGTAAAAATCAATAAGAGGGGCTGTTTTTTGGTTGTATTCGACAAAGCGGTTACGGATCTTGCCTTCGTCTTGGTCATCAGAGCGCCCACTTACTTTACCACGCTCTACAAGTCTTTTGATAAGTTCTTCATCATCTGCATCAAGGGCTAAAGTCGCACTGATATTCATTTGCTTAGAAGCCAAGAAAGCATCTAGCGCTTCGGCTTGGGCTATGGTTCGAGGGAATCCGTCAAAGATAAAGCCTGCTGCATTGGGGTTCCTTTCTATTTCCTCTTGGAGCATTTGGATCGTTACCTCATCGGGAACAAGAGCTCCCTTATCCATATAAGATTGAGCTAATACTCCGAGCTCTGTACCATTTTTCAAGTGATGACGGAACAGATCGCCTGTGGAGATATGTACCAAACCATATTTTTCTTTTAGGAAAGCTGCTTGTGTTCCTTTCCCTGCTCCTGGTTTGCCAAACAAAACCAAATTCTTCATATTTTCTATATTTAATTGATATATTTCTGGGAGATTTCGTCCTAATTCATCATAGTCTAAGCCATAACCTACGATAAAGCGGTTGGGAATAGAGAACCCTATATGGTGTATAGGCAAGTTTTTCTTGTAGGCTTCAGGCTTGAAGAAGAGTGTCATGATACGCAAGGAAGCCACCTGCTTGTCGGCAAAGAGGTTATAAATCTCCTCCAAGGTATTACCCGTATCCACTATATCTTCTATCACCACCACATCGCGGCCTGCTATGTCCTTAGGAAGGCCTAAGAGTTGTTTTACCTTGTGGGTGCTTTGCATGCCCTCATAAGAGGAAAAACGCACAAAAGCAATCTCACACTCACCCTGATAAGCACGGACAAAATCCGAAGCAAACATGAAGGAACCATTGAGTATGGAAATGAAAAGAGGTCTCTTCCCCTTCATCTGCTGCTCCACCTCTTGGGCAAGCCTTTTGATCTCTTGAGCAAGTCTTTCGCTGGAGATATAAGGGCGGAACTCTTTATCAAGTATTTTAATTAGCATAAACAGTGTTTTTAAAGCTACAAAGGTATGATTTTTTTATCATATAATGATACTTTTTTTCATATTTTTATTTTATAGAAATGAAGCCCTCTCTTCAAAGGTAAAAATAAACTACTTTTCTTTTTGTGAAAATAGCTAAAATTGCTACCTTTGCCCATTAAAAAAGTAGATTTGTACGCCATTTTAGATATAGAAACCACAGGAGGTAAGATGGGTGAGGAAGCCGTTACAGAAATTGCTATCTATCGCTTTGATGGTCGGGAAGTTACCGATCGCTTCATCTCACTTATCAATCCCGAAAGAAAGATAGACGACTTTGTGGTACGCCTCACAGGCATTTCCAACAAGATGGTTCGCCAAGCGCCGAAGTTCTATGAGGTAGCCAAGCGGATTGTGGAGATAACCGAGGGGTGTATCTTGGTTGCCCACAATGCAGCCTTTGACTATCGTATCCTGTGCTTAGAGTTTCGCCGATTAGGCTTTGATTACCAGCGCAGTACCATCTGTACAGTGGAGATGTCCCAACGCCTACTCCCCGATGAGCCTTCGTATAGCTTGGGTAAGCTGGCTCGTTCGTTAGGTATTCCGCTCTCTGACCGACACCGAGCCAATGGAGATGCCATGGCCACAGTACACCTCTTTAAGCTCCTTTTGGACAAGGACACCCAGAAGGTAGCCCTAAGCGAGTTTGTCAAGCAAAACCTCTCCACCCTACCCATTCACCTGCTTTCGCTCTTAGATGGGCTACCTAATCAGTTGGGCGTATATTACCTATATGACAAGGCGGGAAAACTGCTATTATTGTCCAAGAGTAAGAACATCTATAAGCGGGTCAATGAGCACTTTACCTCGGAGGGAAAGCGAGATCTTTTTCTTAGGAAGCATGTAGGGAAGGTCATGTATGAGCTTACAGGTACCCTGCTGATTGCCTCACTCAAGGAAGTTGAAGAACTTCAGGCACAAGCCTCTCTGAGCAAGTATAAGAAAAAGAAGACCTACCCCTTTGCTTTGGTTTGTCATAAGAACGAGACAGGCTATCTCTGCCTTTCTGTCATGTTAAGAGCAGGAGCCAAGCAGCCCTTAGCTATTTTTGAGAGCAAGGAAGAGGGGCTGAATATGCTCTTTGAGATGACTGAGCGCTATGAGCTTTGTACCAAACTCAATGGTTTTTCCCAGGCGCGTACCTACTGCTATAACCACTCTATCGGTAAGTGTGCTGGTGCTTGTATGGGCGATGAAGCCGTGGAGACCTATAACCAGCGAGTGGAGGAAGCCCTTGCCCACTATAGCCTTGTAGGTAGAACCTTTGCCCTTATAGATAAGGGGCGCACCGTACATGAGAAAAGTGTCATACTGATAGAGGATGGTAGCATCAAGGGCTATGCCTTTATCTCGCTGAACTATCAGCTTTCCAAACCTATCCTTGAGCGACACCTCACCCCACTAACGCATAACGCTGAGATGGCACACCTGGTAGAACACTACTTACGTACGCACCCTTTGGCCAAGCAAATAGAGATAAAAGATTAACATCTTAGGGGAAAAATCACATTTTTTGTGTAACTTTGCCCCCATGAAAAGAAATATTTTCCTATGAAAAAACGTACTGTACTGAATTTGTTATTCTTAGCACTCATTATTTCATTCTTTACCACTAACTTAGGGTATGAGGCCAAGATTCTCCTACAACGGATTTTCTCCTCCCAAGTGGAGCTTCTCTCTCAGGACAAACAATATACTATAGACCCTGATTGGACACTGAAAGATAGGGACAACAAGCAATTTCCTTTCACCCAATCCGAAGGGAAGGTTAGGTTCGTCTATTTCTTTTCCTCATGGCGGGCAATGAGTATAGCCGACCTGATAGGTATAGACAAGCTCTATCAGGATTATCATGACAGGGTAGCTTTCTATATCATCACCAATGAGTTACCTGAGCCTGTAGAACAAAAGCAACGCGATCGCAAATTCACCTTCAAGGTTACTTACCTGATCCAAGGGGTGAAGATGCCCTTTGATCCTGAACGTATCCCCTCTGGCTATATCATAGATAAGCAAGACAAAGTGGTCGCCCAGGGCTTCGGAAATACCCGATGGAACAGCGATAAAGTACGCAAACTATTGGATACACTGCTAAAATAACACTTACAAACCTTATAAAAAATATTATCCTATGAATATAACACAAATCTTCAAAAATAAAAATGTTCGCTTTTGGGGCTTGCAGGTATGCTTGGCCTTATTTCTCCTTTTCGCAGGTATCTATGCTGTACTGCTCTCCTTGGATGGTTTCACAAGACATGGGGAATTTATCGTGGTACCTGACCTTGAACATGTCTCCCTAAGCAAAGCCCAAGAACTTTTAGAGAAGAGCCACCTGCGTTACGAAGTAAGAGATTCTACAGCCTACAACAAGGAATATCCTCCTTATACTGTTATGAAACAGACCCCTGAGGCCAATGAAAAAGTAAAGAAAGACCGCAAGATATATCTTTCGATCAACCCTACCAACTTTAGGAAGATAGACCTACCTAATATTATCCGAAGACCTATAAAAGAAGTTCGTCCCAATCTGGCTTCTCTTAATATTAAGATCGGTAGAGTCACTTATGTCAATGATATCAGTAAAGATGCTGTACTAAGAGCTTTCTACAAAGGAAAAGAGATCAAGCCTGGCGACAAAATTCTTGAAAATTCGACTATAGACTTAGAGTGTGGCAATGGACTCTCCATGACTGAACCCGACAACACCACTGGTGATAACTCACAAGAAGGCAGTGGTTCAGATAATTCAGAAGGTATAGACTTTTAGTTAAATCTTTTAGAATATTTCTCATTATCAAAGAATAAATTGTATATTTACACCCCAAAAAAATAGCCAAATGAAAAAGATATTACTTTCCATACTTTGTATAAGCCTATATGCCTGCCAAGAAAGCAAGTCCGCAGAGCCTGAAATCACCCAAGAAGAAGTAGATAAACAAGAAGCTCAGAAGCGCTTAGCTGATCTGGGAGATGAGGTTGATGAGTATCCTTCGTTTAAGGAGTGTGAGAGTATCACCACTAAGGACGAAAAACTCAAGTGCTTTACCGATAGGCTTTCCAAGGCTTACCAAGAGGCACTCAACAGCCAGAAATTGGCCATTGGCGGTGCTCTAAGCGATACTATAAAAGTAACCCTTGTGGTGAGCAACGAAGGGGTACTAAGCGTAAAGAGTGTAGAGGCCTCCGATAACACACTGGAGCTGCTGCCCGACTTGGAGAAAATCCTAAAAGATAAGACCGCAGGATTCGAGTTCGTTCTCACTCCAGCCAAGAAAAACCAAGTGAATGTTACCACTGAGTATGTACTTCCCTTGGTGATTGATGTAAAATAAAATCATAAAGCCATGCCTAAAATACTATTAGTTGAAGATGAAGCCTCCATACGGCGTGTGCTGGGTAGTATCCTCAGTGAAGAGGACAAAAGCTATCTGATAGAAGAAGCTACCAATGGACAGGAGGCTATGGATATGATCCAGAAAACAGACTATGACTTAGTACTCTGTGATATCAAAATGCCCAAGAAAGATGGACTGGAAGTACTTTTGGAAGCCAAAGCCCTCAAGCCCACCTTACGTATGGTGATGATTTCAGGACATGGTGACTTAGAGACGGCTGTACAAGCCATGAAAATGGGTGCTTTTGACTATATAGCCAAACCACCTGACCTGAATCGGTTGCTCTCTACTGTCCGCAATGCTCTGACTACCACCCCTGTGGAAGAAAAAACACCTAAGGGAGAGACTAAATCCTCAAGGAAAACCTCTCCTACCTCACCCATGATAGGTAAGAGTGCGGCTATACAGAAGATTAAAGACATGATTGATAAGGTCGCCCCTACCGATGTACGAGTACTCATCACAGGCCCTAATGGTTCAGGAAAGGAACTAGTAGCCCGTGCCCTACACCAAGGCAGTGAGCGTGCTGCGCAACCCATGATAGAGGTCAATTGTGCTGCTATTCCATCGGAACTTATCGAAAGTGAATTATTTGGACATATCAAAGGCTCCTTTACCTCTGCGGTAAAAGACCGTGTGGGCAAATTCGAGGCGGCAGATAAGGGGACTATCTTCTTAGATGAGATTGGGGATATGAGTCTTTCGGCACAAGCTAAGGTATTACGCGCCCTACAAGAGAAGAAAATCACCAAAGTAGGTAGCGAAAAAGACATAGCCGTAGATGTACGAGTGATTGCTGCCACCAACAAAGACCTCAAACAGGAGATTGCCCAAGGGCGTTTCCGAGAGGACTTATACCACCGCTTGGCGGTTATCCTTTTAGAAGTTCCCTCTTTGAATGAACGTAGAGATGATATTCCTCTTCTGGTAGAGCACTTCACCAAGAGTATCTGTCAGGAACAAGGCATCAACAAACACTTCCAGCCCAAGGCCATAGAACAACTCCAACAATATGATTGGAGCGGGAATGTGCGAGAGCTAAGAAATGTGGTAGAGCGCCTGCTGATCCTCTCCGAAGGAGAAGTTACTATAAAGGATGTCAAGGCATTTGGCGGAAAAGAATAAAATCAATTGTCAATGATTTATTGTTAATTGTCAAGGACTACTAATGTTAGTACCACCTTTAGGGCTATTAAGAAATAAAAGAAATGGGAGGCTTTGTGGAGCCTCCCTTTTCACTTTAAAATGAAAACAAACTAAATTTAAAGAACAGCTCTTACAACTTTAAAGAAAAGCTCAAGAGTATATTCTGTAAGGTGTTATCCACTTGTGGGGTGTCTGTAAGGACACTTTCAAAGATTTGTGGATGGTAAGCACGGGTTGCTCTATCATAAGAAAGGTCAAAACGCATATTACTGATACTTACCCCAAGTCCTGTAGAGAAGCCAGTAAGATCACCTATAGGTTTTAGCTCTGTCTTATAAGGACTTTGCTCATACCTATACCCTCCTCTAAAGAACAGATGGTTAGTCTTACTCAGTGGCAAGCGGTATTCCGCCCCAAAACGTAAGGAGTTGGTATCTCCTAAAGTATTTTGGATAATGGCATTTTGAGATTCTAATCCAGAACGGAAACTCATATTTCCATCAGAACGGAAACTCATATTTCCATAGCCTTTGTACATATAGTCTGCACTAAGGATCAATTGCTTATTCCATACCCAGCTGGCACCCACTGTCCAAGAACCTGGGGTACGGAAATAATATTTCTCATAAACAGCTACTACATTAGGATTAGCGAAAAAAGTACCATTACTTTGAGTAGTTGTTGATAGTGATTGAGACATTTCATCTTGTAGCGTATACCAAGTAGGCGAAGCATAGGTAAGACCTATACGCAGACCCGTAGCTACCTCGGCTATAGCTCCCAATTGGAGAGAAAAACCACTTCCTACTGTCCTAAGTTCATTTTGATATAAGGCAGAACTAATATCTGAAGCTGTATTATTTATATAATCTTCTCTATATTTATTTACTACCCGATAATCTACACTATGGGAGTTAAGATTGATCCCAAAAGAAATAAAATCATAGCGCCCCGCAAAGTTAAAATTATATTTATTAACCCCTCCCTCGGTATATTGTTCTACATTCTGTATAGTAGTTATATCATCAGAGATATTCTTTTTATAAGTTGTAGCATATTTCACAGCATTTGCTTCATCATCTGTCATTGAGGGTTTAATCTCAGTGGAAACATCTCTTGGACTTACTAAACCTGTTGTATATCCTAAGAGCGCATAACGTAATTTTTCTGGAGAAAAACGTGTTGCTCTTCCATATTCACTATACAAATCGTCTAATCGCCATAATCGTGAAGGTTTTTTATCTGCTCCATACTTTTGTAACATCAAATTTTGTTGACTTATTCCGTTGGCTTTATCAAGAAAAAAGTCTCCAAGATTAGCTCCATTATTTTTATAAGTATAATTTAAATCATTGGCATCAAAATTATGAGTCTTCTGATAGTTAAAAGCAAAGGCGATATTTTTCCACCCTTGCTCCCCTATTGTAATAGGGAAGGCAACCCCAAATTGACTGAGTAAAAAATCAGAAGAGATAGTCGTTAGCCCATTAGCCTCTTTTTTGGAATTAACTCCTGCCAAACTTAGGCTCATTTCACTTCTTGTAAAGATAGAGCTCCCTGCTGGGTTCAGTGCTACCGCGGAAAGGTCTCCCCCCAAGGAATTGAAAGCTCCACTCATGGCATTGAATCGGGAAGTTCCATTAAGCCCTTCCATAGAATAGCGCAGCCCATCAGTGAGGTTTTGGGCAAAAACAAAAGAACTTGCCAAACAAAAACCTATTGTGATTATATTTCTTTTCATTTTTATTTCTTTACTAGTTAATTATTTTATTCTTTATAAACACCTCTAATATCATAAAATGTTGTTAAAAATCATTTCCTGTTCCTTGAAATCCTCCACTGCTGCTTCCACTATTTCCAGAATTTGAATTCTGTTGGTAGGAACGTGAGGAGTTATCATAGGAATTGTTATAATTATTATTGTAATTATTATAACTTCTTGAGGAATTATCATAACTATGGTTCCTATTGTTATTATACTGATGATAAGAACGAGAAGAACTATCATAAGAGTTATTATAATTCTCATAAGAACGGGAGGTACTACCATTTTGGTAATTATAATTTTCATAACGGCTAGTATCATCCCCTCTTCTACCATAGGTTGGAGAATACTTACGAGAGGTATTTCCGTAAGGGTCTTGGTAGTAATAGTAATTATTTTCCCTATTGTAGCGATAAGAAGGATAATAATAGTTATACCCATAGTAAGGATAGTAATAATTATATCCGTAAGGGTAGTAATAGTTATATCCGTAAGGGTAGTAATAGTTATATCCATAATAAGGATAGTAATAGCTATCATAGTAGCGCCAGCTCCAGTAAGGATCATAAGTGCCTACCGAGAATCCTATACTCCAGCGAGAACGTGGATAGTAGTAGGAAGAGGAATAATAGCCTCCCCATGCCCCTGAACCCCAATAGTAAGGACTATCTACATAATTATTGTATATATTCACAGAAGAAGGGCGGGCATTGTCTCCCCAACTACCATAAGTATTATAGGGGGCACTCTGCTGTTGGGTGTCTATACGATAACCCTCTACATTGGTCATAGGGGTATAGGAGGGAGCAGGACGCTGCACCTGTTGTTCAAAATCCTTATACCCTGCTATTTTCTGATTAAGGTGTTCTCGATAGCTATCGCTTTGCTCATAATTTCTCTCATAACGTGGTTCCTCCCTCTGATACACAGGTCGGGGGGCTTCGTCCCCATAGATACCATCATCATAACCTACTCCTGAATAAGCGCCACAAGCGCTAAGGCCTACCAGTGCTGTAAAAGCAACTGCTGTATGGATGATTACTGTCTTTCTCATAACAATATTATTTAGTTTGTTGATTATCAGTACTTTTGTTTATTTTGTAAAATTCCCCCCTGCAAAAGGAGTGCATTTCCAAAATTATTTTGTACTTTTGCACACAAAGTACAATTTTTGTGCCAAAGATTTTAGTATGAGTAAAAATTTAACATCAAGAGCCGAAGATTATTCCAAGTGGTATAATGAACTCGTTGTAAAAGCTGGGCTTGCCGAGAGTTCGGGAGTGCGTGGCTGTATGGTTATCAAGCCCTATGGCTATGCCATTTGGGAGCGTATGCGTGATATTTTAGACAAAATGTTTAAGGATACAGGCCATCAGAATGCCTATTTTCCTATTTTTGTTCCCAAAAGTTATTTTGAAGCGGAAGAGAAAAATGCAGAAGGTTTTGCCAAGGAGTGTGCCGTGGTTACCCACTACCGCCTTAAAGCTGACCCTAACCAAAAGGGCAAACTCATGGTAGATCCTCAGGCCAAATTGGAGGAAGAGCTGATTGTACGCCCTACCAGCGAGGCGATTATTTGGAATACCTATAAGACTTGGATACAGTCCTACCGCGACCTTCCAATCCTTATCAACCAATGGGCGAATGTAGTGCGCTGGGAGATGCGTACACGCCTATTCTTGCGTACCGCTGAGTTCCTTTGGCAAGAGGGACATACTGCCCATGCTACCCAAGCGGAGGCTGTAGAAGAAGCACAGAAGATGAATGAGGTATATGCCACTTTTGTAGAGCAATATATGGGCGTGCCTGTGGTAAGAGGTAGAAAGACCGAAACTGAACGCTTTGCAGGTGCCGATGATACTTATTGTATAGAAGCCCTCATGCAAGATGGCAAAGCGCTACAGGCTGGTACTTCCCACTTCTTAGGGCAGAACTTTGCTAAGGCCTTTGATGTAAAATATGCTACCAAAGAGGGCGCTCTCGAATACGTATGGGCGAGCTCTTGGGGTGTTTCTACCCGCCTTATGGGGGCGCTAATCATGAGTCATAGTGATGACAATGGTTTGGTATTGCCTCCTCTGTTAGCGCCTATACAGGTTGTGATTGTGCCTATATACAAGGGAGAAGAGCAACTACAGGCTATACGTGAGCGAATAAGCCCTCTTATGCAGGCACTGAAAGAGCGCAATATCGCTGTAAAATTTGACGATGATGACACTCAAAAACCTGGGTTCAAGTTCCACGAATACGAACTCAAGGGAATACCTGTACGCTTAGCTGTGGGACAACGTGATTTGGAAAATAATACTTATGAAGTGGCTCGCCGCGATACCCTTACCAAAGAAAGCGTATCAGGGGACAACATCATCACTCATATAGAACAGCTGCTAAAAGATATACAAACCAATATATACCAAAAGGCTTTGGCTTATCGCGATAGTCATATCACCGAGGTCAATAGTTATGAGGAGTTTAAGGAAGTTTTAGAAAACAAGGGCGGGTTCCTCTCTGCTCACTGGGACGGTACCCCTGAAACAGAAGCCAAAATCAAGGAAGAGACCCAAGCAACCATTCGTTGTATTCCCTTAGACCAAAAGGAAGAAGCAGGCACCTGCATCTATTCGGGCAAACCTTCTAAGGGAAGAGTGCTATTCGCTAAGGCATATTAATAGTGACTAATGACTAGTGACTAATGATTTAAGTTTCGCAAGCTCTGTAATCAACTGATTCTCAAAACATCCCCCCTACCCCCCTCAAGGGGGGAGTTAATAAGTAATAGAGGTTCAATAAGTTATAAAAGGGAAATTTTCTAATTTAATAAACAAATTAGACCATTTCAACGCCCTTAAAGCTCCCCCTTTGGAGGGGGGTTGGGGGGAGGTTTTTACAAATAATTGTTTATCAGTTACTTGCAATTTCAATAGCAACCTAAAAACAACTTGCGAAACTTAAATTAATGACTAATGGTTAATGCTAATAATGATTAATCATTGATCATTAAACATTAATCATTAAGAAAAGATCTGTCTGATTCTCATGGCGATGACCCCAAAGATAGCCTCGCGGATAATGGAGGCATTCATTTTGGATTTGCCTCGTACGCGGTCGGTGAAGACGATAGAGACCTCTGAAAGGTGAAATTTCTTTACGTAGGCTTTGTATTTCATCTCTATTTGGAAGGCATAGCCTACGAATTTTATCTTGTCAAAGTCAATACTCTCTAAGACCTTTCGCTTGTAACAGACAAAACCCGCAGTAGGATCTTGTACCCTCATTCCTGTGATAAGTTTTACATAGAAAGAAGCTCCATAGGAAAGCAATACTCGCCTAAGTGGCCAATTGACTACATTGACCCCCTTTACGTAGCGAGAGCCAATGGCCATATCGGCATGTTGCTCCTTACAGGCTCTGTATAGGCGTATGAGATCAGAGGGATTATGAGAAAAATCGGCGTCCATTTCAAAGAAATAGTCGTACCTTTTTTTACTGTTAAGTCCCCAGAGGAATCCATGTATATAGGCTGTACCAAGTCCTGTCTTCTCTGTACGCTCCGCAAGGAACAGTCTGTCAGGGAACTCTTGTTGCAATTGCCTTACTCTTAGGGCTGTCCCATCGGGAGAGTTATCATCTACAATCAGTACATCAAAATGATGTGCCTGCAGAAGGGTTACCCGTATGATACTCTCTATATTCTCTATCTCATTGTAGGTAGGGATAATCACTAAGCTATCGGAAAAAGTCTCAACTAAAGCCGTATTCATTATTTTATAAATATGGGGGCAAAGGTACAACTATTTTACTAATGTGTCAATGAGACAATGAGACAATTTACCAATGAAAACAATGAGGGCGAATTGCCATTTGCCCCTACAACAACGGAATATGTTATTACAAAAAAGTACACTTGCCTATGAGGCACCTGATTTCTCACAAATAAAAAGTGAAGACTTCGCCCCTGCTCTACAAGAGGCCATCTCTGAACAACAAGCAGCTATCACAGCTATTGTGGAGGATGCTTCCCCTGCCAGCTTTGCCAATACGATCCTTGCTTTGGAGAAAAGCGGGGAAGCATTGCTAAGGGTGAGCAACCTCTTTTTTGCCCTTGCTGGAGCAGATACCAATGAGGTACTTCAGCAAACAGAAAAGGAAATACTACCCCTATTGGCTGCCCAAGAGGATAGTATCTATCTCAATGACAAGCTCTTTGAGCGGGTACAGATACTCTACAAGGTACGTACTACCCTAGGCTTAGACGCCGAATCACTAAAGCTCTTAGAGCACTACTATGATCTCTTCCTACTTCGTGGGGCTAACCTTTCCGCAGAGGGAAAAGCAACCCTTAAGCAGCTCAATAGCCAATTGGCTACCTTGGAGAATGACTTTAATTACCATACCTTGCAAGCTAGGAAGGAAGCTGCCCTTATCCTCACCCAAGAGGAGGCGCTTGCTGGCCTTTCCCCTGAAGAGAAACAAGCTCTTAAGCAGCCCGATGGCAGTTGGAAGATTGCCTTGACCAATACCACACAGCAGCCACTACTCTCCCGATTGGATAACGAAGAGACCCGCCGCCTGCTCTTCGAGCAATCATGGCACAGAGCTACCAAGGGCGCCCATGCTACAGAACCTATTGTGCTAAAAATCATTGCTTTGCGACAGCAAAAAGCGGCTCTTTTGGGTTATCAAAACTATGCTGAATGGTCTTTGCAAAAAAGCATGGCCAAGACTGCTGAGACAGTGATGGACTTCTTTGAAAAATGGATTCCTCCTACCTTGGAAAGGATACAACAAGATCTTGAGGCTCTTAAAACAATCGCACAGCGAGAGGATGTAGCACCCCACAACTGGGATTATTATAGTGAGAAGCTACGCAAGAGCCAATATGATTTAGATGAGAACGAACTCAAGCCTTATTTCGAACTCTTCAATGTCTTGGAAAAAGGTGTTTTCCACGCGGCTACTTGCCTCTATGGTATTACTTTCAAAAGGCGTACCGACCTACCTGTATATCACCCCGATGTATTAGTATATGAACTTTTTGAAGAGAATGGTACTCCATTAGGGCTTTTCTACGGTGATTTCTTTGCCCGTGAGAGCAAACGCGGTGGTGCGTGGATGAGCAACTTTGTAAACCAATCTAAATTATTAGGCACTAAACCTGTTATTTACAATGTGTGCAACTATGTAAAACCTGCCGAAGGTAAACCTGCTTTGCTTACTTACGATGAACTTACTACGCTCTTCCACGAGTTTGGTCACGCATTGCACGGTTTCTTTGCTAACCAACAGTATGCAAGTTTATCAGGAACAGCAGTAGCACGCGATTTTGTAGAGTTTCCTTCACAATTTAATGAACATTGGGCTTTATATCCTGATATTCTTAAGAATTATGCAGTACACTATCAAACTAAACAACCTATTCCGCAAGCTCTTATTGATAAAATAAAGAAAGCGAGTACTTTCAATGAAGGGTATGCTTTTACTGAAGTATTAGCAGCCGCTAATTTAGACCTACAATGGCACACTATCCCAGCAGATACTATTATCAGTAATGTAAATGATTTTGAGAAGACAGCTCTTGAGAAGACTGGTTTATGGGTGAAAGAAGTACCACCAAGATACCGCTCTTCTTACTTTGCTCATATTTTTGGAGGTGGTTATGGTGCTGGCTATT
>ERZ773087.1215-NODE-1215-length-17081-cov-8.262187_pt1 | contig 17081 bp, 12 predicted proteins | sample MGYA00511375_ERZ773087 | MGnify/ENA primary metagenome ERZ773087 (study PRJEB29015, sample SAMEA2737995) | human oral metagenome | biome: human oral; feature: human-associated habitat; material: dental | place: China | collected 2063 ...
CGGTGGCAGCGCGCCCATCCGGGATCCACCAGAGGCGGAACATGCCGAGGATGTGGTCGATGCGCACCGCACCGGCGTTCGCCAACACAGCGCGGACCATGTCGCGCAGCGGCAGGTAACCCGACTCCGCGAGGCTACGCGGCGACCACGGCGGCTGCGACCAGTTCTGGCCCTGCTGGGAGTAGACGTCCGGCGGAGCACCCACGCTCATGCCGCTGGCAAAGAGCTCCGGTCGGCTCCACTTTTCGGAACCGTAGCCGTGCACGCCGACTGCCAGATCAGCCATGATGCCGATCTCCATCCCAACTTCGCGCGCCACCTGCTGGGCGTGCCCAAGCTGTTCGGCGACAACCCACTGGCACCACTGGTAGAAGTCAACGCGCTCTGCCAGCTCGAGGCGTTCAAGCTCGACGCGAGGCGCAGACGAACGAGCAAGGTCCTCGGGCAGTTCGATCGTGCCCTCGCGCTCGACAAGGGCGCACCACAGCGCATAGTTGGACAGCTCCGAACCGCCGCGCTCGATAAAGCGATCCAGCTGGCTCTGGCGGTGGTAGGAACGCGGAGCGGCGAAGATAATCTCAAGGGCCTTGCGCTTAGCCTCCCACGAGCGATCACGGTCGATCAGGTCCTCGCGGATGGCGAACTGGCGGCTCTCGTCGCTCAGCTGTTCGATGGCCACGCGCGAAGCCTGGGGCAGGGAGGCGTACTCCTCGATGCTCTCGGGACGAATGTAGATCGGGTTGAGCCAACGGCGCGACACCGGCAGGTAGGGAGAGTTCTCCAGCGGGGACACCGGCTGTGATGCGTGGACAGGGTTGATAAGCAGGAAATCTGCACCCTTGTCCGCACACACGGCAGCCAGGTCAGCCAGGTCGGTGGCGTCACCAATGCCCCACGAGGAGGCGGAGCGCGTCGAGTACAGCTGTGCGTTGACTCCCCACACGCGGCGCGAGGACTCCAGGAGCGGCAGGGACAGCGTGTTCGGCACGATGATGAGGGTCGCGGACTCCACGTGTCCGCCCTCGACAGTCGCCACGAGACGATGCCACCCGAGCGGCAGCCAGTGAGGCACGTCGAAGGTCGCACGTCCGACGAGCGCACCATCGATCATGCGAGGAGGAACGTAGCGATCCACCTGATCACACGAGCCCTTACGGCCGTCCTCCAGCACCCACTGGACGTTCACCCACGAGCCGTCCGGTACGTGCACAGGGAACATGTAGCCGCCGCCCTGGCGGGCGACGATCGTCGGCGGAAGGGTGCAGCGCCATTCGCGTTCTTCGGTCAGGCGCAGAGCCTCGTGCACATCGCCCACCGTGGAGGATTCGTCGAGAGGCAGCCCGAGAGCACCAAGGACCCTCAGAAGGGTAGACGCGCTGATGCCCACCCAATTCCCGTACCAATCCCAGAATCCGGTGGCTACGCCATTAGCATCGGCGATACGGCGCAGCTCATCGATGTTGTCAGATGCAGGTGCGTGAATATCCACAAAAAAGCCTTCTACGTTGTGGGCTGATGACACCTTTAATTCTAGGCGCGGACGCGCTGCGACAAAGACTCCGAGGGCGTGTCATGGGCCACGCTCTCAAGGATTGAGATCATCGCAGCAGCCACATCGTCAGACTCAGCTCCACACACGATTTGAACAACGTTGCCGGAACGTACGACAGCCAGTACACCATCTACGCGCAGCGCCGCCTCATCGACATCTCTTTGAGATTTCACCTGGATACGAATTCGCATCGTGCAGGGTTCTACCTCGACGATATTGAGGTGTCCACCCAGCGCGTCGATGAGCGTTTGTTCAATCGCCATCGGAGCCCCTTTCGCGCGGTCGGAAGTTTGCGATTCGTATCACATACTAGATGTGACCTGCGCAAAAGGCAAGTGGGATCCATAACACGAGCAATTCTCGAGAGAACAACCGCTGACAGGAGCACATTCCACAACGCAGGGCTATAACCCAACGCTCTGTCAAACTATTGACTCAGGCTGGCACCCACGACGCGAAACCACACACCGAATCTACCAATAGACACGATGAGGGGGAGGACCGCTAGGCCCTCCCCCTCACACTGCGTGAATCAGTCGCGCGTGAGCTTGCGGTGCGTCACGCGGTGCGGGTTCGCGGCAGCCTCGCCAAGGCGGGCGACCTTGTTCTTCTCGTACGCCTCAAAGTTGCCCTCGAACCAGTACCAGTTGTCAGGAGCCTCCTCAGTGCCCTCCCATGCGAGGATGTGGGTGGCGACGCGGTCGAGGAACCAACGGTCGTGGGTGACGACGACGGCACAGCCGGGGAACGCCAGGAGGGCGTTTTCCAGCGAACCGAGGGTCTCGACGTCGAGGTCGTTGGTCGGCTCATCCAGCAGGAGGAGGTTGCCGCCCTGCTTGAGGGTGAGAGCCAGGTTCAGGCGATTGCGCTCACCACCGGACAGGACGCCGGCCGGCTTCTGCTGATCCGGGCCCTTGAAGCCAAACGCGGAGACGTAGGCGCGCGAGGGCATTTCCACATTGCCAACCTGAATGAAGTCCAGGCCGTCCGAGACAACCTCCCACAGGGTCTTGTCCGGGTCAATACCGGCGCGCGACTGGTCGACGTAGCTGATCTTGACGGTCTCGCCGATCGTCAGCTCGCCGCCATCGAGAGGCTCGAGGCCGACGATCGTCTTGAAGAGCGTGGTCTTACCGACACCGTTCGGGCCGATGACGCCGACGATACCGTTACGGGGCAGGGAGAAGGACAGACCGTTGATCAGCGAGCGATCGCCAAAGCCCTTCTGGAGATCCTTCGCCTCGATGACGACGCTACCCAGGCGCGGGCCCGGCGGAATCTGGATCTCCTCAAAGTCGAGCTTGCGCGTGCGCTCGGCCTCGGCAGCCATCTCCTCGTAGCGGGCCAGACGGGCCTTCGACTTGGCCTGGCGGCCCTTCGCGTTAGAGCGAACCCACTCGAGTTCTTCCTTCAGACGCTTGGCCAGCTTGGCATCCTTCTGTCCCTGAACGGACAGACGCTTTTCCTTCGTCTCCAGGTAGGTGGAGTAGTTGCCCTCGTAGGGGTAGAGGTGGCCGCGATCAACCTCGGCGATCCAGCCAGCGACATGGTCGAGGAAGTAACGGTCGTGGGTGACGGCAATGACCGCGCCCGGGTAGGACGCGAGGTGCTTCTCGAGCCAGAGCACGCTCTCGGCGTCGAGGTGGTTCGTGGGCTCGTCGAGCAGCAGCAGGTCGGGAGCCTCAATGAGGAGCTTGCACAGCGCCACGCGGCGGCGCTCACCGCCGGAGAGGACGGACACCGGCTGGTCCGGCGGCGGGCAGCGCAGCGCGTCCATCGCTTGATCAAGCTGAGAGTCGATGTCCCACGCGTTGGCGGCGTCGATCTCAGTCTGGAGCTTACCCATCTCCTCCATCAGGGCGTCGAAGTCGGCGTCAGGATTCGCCATCTCTTCAGAGATCTCATTGAAGCGGGCGAGCTTGCCGAAGATGTCAGCGGCACCCAGTCGCACGTTTTCAATGACGGTCTTGGTCTCGTCGAGAACGGGTTCCTGCATGAGGATGCCGACCGTGTAGCCGGGGGTCAGGCGAGCCTCGCCGTTGCTGGGCTCATCCAGGCCAGCCATAATCTTCAGGATCGAGGACTTACCGGCACCGTTCGGGCCGACCATACCGATCTTAGCGCCCGGGAAGAAGCTCATAGTGACATCGTCGAGGATGACCTTGTCACCGATGGCCTTGCGAGCCTTGATCATCTGATAAATAAACTCCGCCACGTTACTCCGTTCGGGTGGTTTGGGGCGCGCCCTCGCGCGCGCGTTCCCTCCTATGGTACCGACCCTGCGCGCGCCGGTGAGCCACCCAGCGGGACGCAAGGGTCGGTGATCCTCATCTCAGCGCCTTTTGTCAGGATTTCTCCGCTCCCACTCCTCGCAAGGGTTCCGCGTTGGTTACGGATCCGTAGTGGTTTGCCGAAAACTGTTCCAATTTTTTAAGAAACGCATGCGTAGGTTTGATTTTTAAGACAAACTTTGAAGTACTCGGGGAGGATTATCTCCCCTGTCAAACACAAGGAAGACCCGACAGGAGGTGGCATGCAGCGCGCAGCACGCATTCCCATTGCGGGCGTTCACTCCCCCGTCTATCACGTCAGCGACACGTCCTCCACCCTCGACCTCGCAGCAACCCTCCTCGCCGACACGACGACCCCCACTCCCCACCTCACGACGATCATCGCCGACCGTCAGAGCGCGGGCCGCGGCCGCCTTGGGCGCACGTGGACAACCCCGGATGGTCAGGCCCTCCTCGCCTCCACCATCGTCTCCCTCCCCACCTCGTTTCCCACCAAGATGCTCGGCTGGCTCGTGCACGCGTGTGCGCTCTCCGTGCGCGACGCACTGTCCCCCCGCCTGACACCCGTCGGACACACCGTCTCTCTCAAGTGGCCCAACGACGTGCTCGTCGACGGAGCGCGCAAAATCTGCGGCATCCTCGCCCAGCTCGCCCCGGCCTCGTCCCCGTTTACGACGAGCGCGATCCTCGGCTACGGCATCAACATCGCCCAGGACTCCGATCATCTCGCTACGCCGCAGGCCACCTCCCTGTACGCCGAAGGTGACGCCGAGGCCGGAGCCAATCCCACTTCCGTCTCCCACACCCTGCTTGCGCAGATCCTCACCGGACTCGACTCTCGCATCCGAGGCCTCGTCACCCATGGAAACGCGCACGATTGCGGGCTGGCTGACGAGGCCGCGAACGCCCTGCCGCTCCTGGGGACGCGCATCGCGCTGGCGAAGCCGACGGATCCGAATGGTCACCCGGCGATGGAAGGCGTTGCCCTGGGGCTGAGCCAGACCGGCTCCCTCCTCGTGGCCACTGACGATGGCCGCACTCACGACATTAACGCCGGAGATGTCCTGGCAACCGGATTACCTCTGACAACTGTTCACGACACCAAGGAGAAGCGTGCGAACAATTAATCGAATCCTTGTCGCCAACCGTGGCGAAATCGCTCTGCGCGTGTGCCGCACGGCCACCGACATGGGCATCGCAACAATCGCGGTCTACGCCGATCAGGATATGGCCGCGCCTCATACACGCGAGGCCGACGAGGCCCTGTCCCTCGGTGGCGACGATGCAGCGTCGACGTATTTGAACGGTGAGAAGATCCTGGCGATCGCTCTGGAGACGGGTGCGGATGCGATTCATCCCGGCTACGGGTTCCTCTCGGAGAACTCCGAGTTTGCACGGGCTGTCGAGGATGCAGGTATCGCGTGGCTCGGCCCCGCGTCTTCCGTCATCGACGCGCTGGGCGACAAGATCAAGGCCCGCCGTGTGGCAGAGGCGTGCGGCGTGGCTCCCGTCCCCGGTGTGTCCGAACCCGTGACCTCGCGCGAGGAGGTCGAGGCGTTCATCGCCTCCGCCGGTTACCCCGTGGTGCTCAAGCGCGCCGACGGCGGCGGCGGCCGAGGCATCAGCATCATCCGCTCGCAGGCCGACCTCGACCTGTTCTTCGCGCGTCACACGGACGCTTCCGACCTGGGCGCTCACTTCGTCGAGCGTTTTGTTGAGGTCGCCCGTCACGTCGAGACGCAGTCGGCGCGCGACACGCACGGTAACTTCCACGTCATCTCGACCCGTGACTGCTCGGTGCAGCGTCGCAACCAGAAGCTGGTCGAGGAGGCTCCCGCCCCGTTCCTGCCTGAGGGTGCGCACGAGACCCTCGTGAATGCGTCGCGCGCACTGTTCGAGCACGTCGACTACGTGGGCGTAGGCACGGTGGAGTTCCTGCTCGAGCCCGACGGCAACATCTGGTTCCTCGAGGTCAACCCGCGTCTGCAGGTCGAGCACCCCGTGTCCGAGGAAGTCACAGGCATCGACCTGGTGCGCGAGCAGATTCGTATCGCGCAGGGCCTGCCGCTGACTACTCCCCCGGAGCCTCGCGGCCACTCCTTCGAGTTCCGCGTGACCTCTGAGGACCCGTCGAAGGACCTGACCCCCACGGCAGGCCGCCTCGACGAGGTGCACTGGCCCCTGGGCCCCGGCATCCGTCTGGAGCTGGGCATCGATCAGGGCGACTCCGTGCAGACCGCCTTCGATTCCATGATCGCCAAGATCATCGTCACCGGCGCGGATCGCGAGCAGGCGCTGGCCCGTTCGCGCCGCGCGCTGGCCGAGTTCTCGGTGCAGGGCGTGGCCACTCCGGTTCCCGTCTACCAGGACATCATCAACGATCCCGACTTCTGCGGCGTCGGCGGCTTCAACATCTCCACGCGCTGGTTCGAGACGACGTTCATGCCCAACCACGACTACTCGGACCTGGCTGTGCCCGCCGAGGCCTCGTCGACGGCCGACCTGCCGCGTCAGACCTACATCATCGAGCTGGATGGGCGCCGCGTGTCTCTGACTCTGCCGGCCGGCATGTTCAACGCGCCTACCGCAGCTGCCCCTCGTCCGCCCCAGCCGCTGCGCTCGGCCCCGCGTCGCGCAGGTTCGTCCGCCATTCAGGCTGGCCCGCACCAGGGCGCCCCCGGCGACATCGTCGCTCCCATGCAGGCGATCGTCGTCGCGCTGGCCGTGTCCGAGGGTGACCAGGTCGAGGAAGGCCAGCTCGTGGCCGTCCTCGAGGCCATGAAGATGGAAAAGCCGCTGCTGGCCCCGCGCGCGGGCACCGTCAGGTCCCTGTCGATCAAGCAGGGCGACACCGTGACCGCCGGGACTCGCATCGCCCACATCGCCACTGAAGAGGAGGCAGAATGAGCACCCCCAGCCCGCTCACGCGTGACGGGTTTATTCAGGCCCAGGACGCGATCGCTCAGGCCGCCGAAGAGAAGGCCGCCCAGCGCCAGCACGCGAAAAAGAAGCTGACGGCGCGTGAGCGTCTGTCTCTCTTCTTCGACGACGGCGTGTGGCACGAGGTCGGTCAGTTCATCGGTGGTTCTGTGCGCGAAGGTCGGATCGGTTCAGCTGTGGCCGCCGGTTACGGTCGCGTGCAGGGGCGGATGGTCGCCGCCTACGCGCAGGATTTCTCGGTGCTCGGTGGCACCCTGGGCAAGGTCGAGGGCGACAAGATCGTCGACCTGATCGACCGGGGCATCCGCATGCGCATTCCGATCGTCGGAATTCAGGATTCGGGCGGCGCCCGCATCCAGGAGGGCGTCGTCGCCCTCGCCCAGTACGGCCGCATCTTCAAGAAAACGTGCGAGGCCTCGGGCCTGGTTCCCCAGATTTCGATCATCCTGGGGCCCTGCGCCGGTGGCGCCGTGTATCAGCCGGCCCTCACCGACTTCATCGTCATGACGCGCGAGAATTCGCACATGTTCGTGACGGGCCCGGACGTCGTCGCCGCGACGACCGGTGAGAAGGTCACGCTCGACGAGCTCGGCGGCGCACCGATCCACAACTTCCAGTCGGGCGTCGCCCACCACATGGCCGACACCGAGGAAGAGGCGATCGACTACGTGCGGTCCCTGCTGGACTATCTGCCTTCCTCATGCGAGGTCGCTCCCCCCAAGTACGAGTACATTCCCAATCCCGAGGACGAGGCTGCGGCCCGCGCGGTTGCCGACCTGGTTCCGACGTCGGCGCGTCAGCCCTACGACGTGCGCGACGTGGTGCGTTCGCTCGTCGACCACGGTGAGTACGTGGAGATTCAGGACCTGTTCGCTCCCAACGTGACGATCGGTTTCGCGTGTGTCGATGGCCAGTCGGTGGGCATCGTGGCAAACCAGCCGATGAACGACGCTGGCACGCTCGACGTGGATGCCTCGGAGAAGGCGGCCCGCTTCGTGCGTTTCTGCGACGCGTTCGGCCTGCCGATCGTCACCTTCGTGGACGTTCCCGGCTACCGTCCGGGCACCGAGCAGGAGCAGGCGGGCATCATCCGCCGCGGCGCGAAGGTGATCGTTGCCTACGCGAACGCAACCGTGCCGATGGTGACCGTCATCCTGCGTAAGGCCTACGGCGGCGCCTACATCGTGATGGGTTCGAAGTCGATCGGCGCGGACCTGGCGTTCGCGTGGCCCGACGCTCAGATTGCCGTCATGGGCGCGGAGGGCGCGGCGTCGATCATGTACCGCCGCGAGCTTGCTGCCGCCCGCGAGAAAGGGACCTTCGAGGAGACGAAGGCCGAGCTTGTGGCCCGCTACGAGGAGGAGACCGTCAACCCCGAGGTCTCCGTGTCCTCGGGCCAGCTCGACGGCATCATCGCTCCCGCCGATACCCGCCAGACCATCATCGATTCCCTGCACCTGCTGGCCACGAAGGACCAGCGTGCACCCCACGTCAAGCGTCACGATAACGGCCCTCTGTGACCGGCGTCGTTTGAGAAGAATTATCCCCGAAGGAAAGTAAGAACATGTCGTTTGTGTCCTCTCTGAATGAGACCCCCTACGCGCTGACCTTTGCCGGTCAGGCCACCCCGTGGCGCACCGCCCTCGACGAGATTGCTCGCGATCCCGAGATCGCCGAGATCGTCGCCGGCGTTATCAAGGCCTCGGACCAGGTACTCTCCCCCGTGCGCCGCTCGCTGGCCACCCAGTCGGTTGCTTCCCTCCCCTTCGAGCTGCCTGCCGCTCCCGAGTCTGCGGCTGTGACCCGCGACGTGGCCGGCCCGGACGAGGCCGCCCTGTCGGTTCCCGGTATCGGTGCGTTTGGCCTTGCCCTTGGCGTCGTCGCCATAGGCCTGAATGAAATCAGCAAAGTACTCTTTGGTCAGCGGGGTGCGCTTGCCGAACTTGGGGGCGTTGGTGCGGGCGTCGTAGACCCAGACAGCGTCCGTGTGGTCCTTGCCGTCTTCTCGGGGTGTGTTGCTGATCTTTTCAAAGAACAGCACGTTGGTCTTCACGCCCTGGGCGTAGAAGATGCCGGTGGGCAGCCGCAGGATGGTGTGCAGCCGGCACTTGGTCATCAGGTCCCGGCGGATGTCGGTGCCGATGCCGGACTCGAATAGCACGTTGTCGGGTAGCACTACCGCGGCGCGGCCACCGTCCTTCAGGCTGCGGATGAAGTGCTGCACAAAGGCCAGCTGCTTGTTGCTGGTCTTGAAGGTGAAGTCGTCCCGCGTGGGACCACCGCCGCCCTTGGCGCTGCCAAAGGGCGGATTGCTCAGGATCACGTCGGCGTTCTTCAGGGTCTTGCCCTGTGGGCCTAGGGTGTTTCCCAGTCGCACGGCACCTTCGTCGGTGCCAAAGATGTCGTGCAACATGCAGTTCATCAGGGCCAGTCGCCGGGTGGAGGGCACAAGTTCCATGCCGATGAAAGCCTGTTCTCTCTGGAACTTTTGCTTCTCTCGGCTAAGGTCGAACAGGTCGTCGGTGCGGTCGCGGATGTAGCGGTCAGCAGCAATCAGAAAGCCTGCCGTACCTGCGGCGGGATCCTGGATTACCTCACCGGCCTGCGGCTTCATCACGTCGATGATGGCTTCAATGAGCGGACGTGGGGTGAAGTACTGGCCGGCGCCACTCTTGGTTTCGGAAGCGTTCTTCTCCAGTAGGCCCTCGTAAAGGTCGCCGAGCCCGTCTCGACTTTCGTCGAACCACTGAATGCCATCCAGATTGGTGATGAGCGCCTTCAGGTGACGGGGCTCTCTGATGCGGCTCTGCGCGTCAGCATAGATGGCGGCGATGCGCTTTTCCTTGCTGCGGGAAAGCCGCAGCAGCATGTCCTGGTAGGTATCTCGCAGTTCCATGCCGTCCAGCCCCAGCAGGCGTCCCCAGCGGGCGTCCTCGGGTAGCAGTCCGTCCTCTTCCTTCAGCTCATGCTCCATCTTCAGGAACAGGAGCAGCACCAGTTCGGTCACGTAGTCACTGTAGTTGATGCCGTCGTCACGGAGGATGTCGCACTGGGCCCATAGCCTGGCGACGATCGGGTTGTCGGTCATGATTGGTGGAGGAGAAGGGGAAGCGCCAAGACGCAGATGGCTGCGCCTCGGGAGGGTAGGGGGCAGATTGGCTTCAGCAGGGACTGAAACTATGCCGTATCGCCCCACAGGTGGCTGGCCAGCGTGTCCCGCACGGTTTCCAGCTGGTCTTCCAGGATTCCGTTCAATCGTTCAGGACCACCATGCCATTCGGTGACTTCCTGCAGGAAATCGGCGTCAACCACCGCCTGCGTGCTTGACTTCAACTGCTTGGCGATGCGCTCCAGCCATGTGCGCTGGTTCGGAGTCCAGCGACGCAGGGCGTAGATGTGCGCCATGGCCTTGTCCACTCGATCCCGGAAGGGAATGAGAGCCTCGCCCAACGCCGCTTGTCGGATGTAAGCGACAATGCCTGCAGCCATGTCCTGGTTGCTGTGCTGATTCCAGGCCTTCTGCAGGGTGGCCATGCCAAACCGATGCTGATCCAGCAGCAGGGTCACTTCGCTCAGTTGTGCCCGTGTCATGTCACGGGGGCGGTGGACGATGACATTGAGTGCCGTGGACTGATTGATCTGCTCACGGATGAAGCGGCGGAAGGCGTCCAGATAGTCTTCTGGCCGTGTGTAGCCGCCGTAATCCCGTGCTCGCTCGTGGAGCTGATCCTTATGGCTGGACAGGGTGGCAAGCGGGCTGCCTCCCGCTGTGGCTTTCTGAAGACTTGTCAGAGCGGGGACCAGTTGCGGATGGGCGCGCAGGTAGCCGGTGATGGCTGCGGTGCCGGCGTCAGAGCGCAGTAGTTCGCGCAGGTGGCTGGGCAGATCTGCAGGTGGCATGCTGATCAGTCTTCCCAGGTCGTCCAGCGGGGGCTTCAGGTCGGGCAGGCGCTGGATGAGCCGAGACACGCGGGTCATCAGACGCCCTGTCTTCTGGATGAACTGCTGGGCTATATCCCGCTGATGCTTCTGGATAGTGGATTCGGCTGCAGCAGAGGCGGTATCGGAGGCGGAGAGCATCAGTTCTGCCGCCAGCCGTTCAAGGGTGATGGAAGGATCCTTCACCAGTGGCTGCATGTCGGTCACGCTTTGCAGCGTGGCATACAGGTCTACCGCATCGTGGATGCGGAACACTTCCTTGCCGATCTCGGGGCACAGGCGGGTGGCCCGCCCCAGCATCTGCTCGTATAGGATTCGGGACTTCACCTTGCGCAGGAAGACAAGATTGCAGATGGCGGGCACATCGATGCCGGTGGTCAACAGGTCCACCGTGATGGCGATGGTGGGATCTGCTTCATTCTTGAACCGGCGGATCAGCTTATCGGGCTTGTCGGCACGCCCCGTGATTTTCTCGATCCATGTCTGGCGAAAGCTTGAGCCGTATCTGGCCTTGTAGGCTTCGTTCAGAAGGCGCTTCACGGTGTCGGCATGTCGGTCGTTCACGCAGAAGATCAGCGTCTTCTCGTCAGAAGGCAGGGGGATGTCCTCGGCCAGTGCCTGACAGATGACGCGATTGAAATTCTCGTTAAGCACACTACGGTTGAAGGTTGCTACGTCGAGATTCAGTTCATCTGCCAATTTGGCACGCTCGATCTGGCCCGTGCCAGTATCCAGATACTCGACATCCTCGCCGGACTGGAAGTGGATGCCGTGCTGGTTTAGCTGAGTGAGGTAGCGGACAGGGGGTTCATGATCCACCAGAAAACCATCCGCCACTGCCTTGCGGTACGAGTACTCGTAGATTGGTATCCCGAAGATCTCTGTTGTGTGCTTGGCAGGTGTGGCCGTCAGGGCGATTTTGACGGCATCGAAGTGATCCAGCACCCGGCGGTAAGTGGACTGGTAGTCCTGCTGATCACGGAATATCAGCTCGCCTTCTGTCATCTCCTGATCTGGTGTGTAGCCACGGTGTGCTTCGTCAACGATGATGCAGTCGTAGACCCCGGCACTGAGCCGGTTTCCATCGTCCAAGAGGCGTCGCACCATGGTCTGAACGGTGGTGACTTCGACCTGTGCTTCTTTTGTGGGTCTAGTTTTTTTGCGCCGCACCTTGCGATGGCCACTTTCGCCTGTCTCAAGCTTATGGGCCTTGTCATGCAGGCCAGCAATGTTGTAGATGTCTGCCAGTGTCAGGCTGCGATCCAGGGGTTCGTCCGAGAAAGTCTCCAGCGCCTGTTCTGCCAGCGCTGACCGATCCACCAGAAACAGGATGCGTCGGAAACGCTGGGTGCGCAGCATGCGATAGATCAATCCCAGACAGGTACGGGTCTTGCCGGTGCCGGTGGCCATCGCCACCAGGGCGGTACGCTTCTGATGGGCCAGGGCTGTTTCGATGGCCCTGATGGCGTCCTTCTGGTAGTAGCGCAGCGACAGCTCGCCGTAGTCGTCGGCCTGTTCCTGCAGGGCTTTTTCGGCTTGCTCGATGTCCTGCCCCAGCATGGCCTTGAGCTCCTCCGGGCTGTGGAAGGCGCGTAGGGCATGCGCGATGTTGCAGGGGCGGCGTAGGTCGCGGAAATGGATGCCGCTGGAATCTACGTGTTGCTGGATGTAGGCGCGGCCGTTGCAGGCATAGGCATAGGGCAGCTGGAAGCTGTTGCCGCTGCCATCCGGCCAGGGGGCTTTCAGGGAGATGGCCTGCCAGGGCAGGGTCAGCACCTCGTTTTCCATCCGGAAGGCCCGTGCATAGCGTTCAGCCTGGCCAATGTATGATGCTACTGCCGTGTTGAAGCGCTTGGCCTCCACGATGGCTACCGGCATTAGACCGATGAACAGCACGTAGTCGGCCTGTTCCGGGTGACCACGTTGCCCTTGCGAAGGCATTGGCCATTCGGCAATGGCCAGGTTTTTGCCTTCTTGCGGACGGGTACCCTTGGCGTAATGAAGTGTCTGGCTGTCGGCTTCCCAGCCAGCCTGACGGAGCTGGTCGTCGATCAGCAGGCGGGTGGCGGCTTCGTCCAGATCCACGTGCTGCGCAGCCTGGCTGGCACGCTCGATGAGCTGTTTCAGACGGGCGTCGCGGTCGGCCTGGACGCTTGCAGCCAGAGGGGTTGCGGTACTGCCGGCAGCAACCAGCGGTACATCCACAGGGAGGGCGCCGGTTGGTGCCTGGCCCTGTGCCAGCAGCTTCTGCTCCAGTGCTTCCTGGCGTTCCTTCAGGCGGGCATTCTCTTCCTCCTGTCTCGCCAGTTGCTTTTCCCGCTCGATGCTCTCTGCCTTCAGCTTGTTGACCAGCGCTTCACTGTCCTCGGCCAGCTGCTGATAGACGCTGCTTTCCTCCTCGGCCTGGGCATAGGCGGCTTCGGCCTGCCGCGTCATCTCCTGTTCCTGGGCCAGCTGGGCCTGCAGGGCAGCTTCCCGTTGTGCCAGCAAGGCCTGGTGCTGTGCCTGCTGGGTGCGGGTCTGTTCCAACAGCTGGTCCAGGTCCTGAACCTGCTTCTGCAGTTCGCTCAGCTTGCGGCTGGGGTTGTCGGGCGGGATGAAGGGGCCAGGCCGGTAGTCCGGCTGGTTGTCGAAAGTGCGGTGGTACCACAGCGCCAGCTCTCGGCCGATCTTCAGGACTTCAAGCCCCTCGGTAAAGCCGATGGGCGCGTCAGCCTGGTGGGCGGCCTCGTTGCCACGCCTGCGTAGCAGATGCAGCATGTCGCGTACCTTCGAGTCCAGCCGCAGCCGGTTTTCCAGCTCGCGCACTAGCGCCAGCTGGCTGTCGAAGGCCGACGGCTGGATGCCCACCTGAATGGCCATGTCCCGGGCCATATCCTCAGCCAGTAGCCGCATCTTGACTACGCAGGAACGCGGATCGATGGGAAAAACCCGCTCAGCCACACTGCCCAGCTCTGCCCAGAGCGGGTGAAGCTTGGTCAGAAACGCAAAGTTGCTCGACGGTGTGCTCAACGAAGGTCTCCTTGCGGGGCTGGATGGGGTTGGGAGTCAGGGCCTGAGTCATGGGCCTGTGGGCGCGTAGGCGCCTACCCCTGATATCCGACAGGTGTCGGAAATTTTACGGGAGACGGTGTGAAAAATGGCACGGAATACGGGGAGGCGTTTGGGGTAGGCCAACGGCCACCGGGCACGTGAAGTTCTGGTGTTGCGTGATTGCTACGATTTGCTGAGCATCGGATTGATGGGCAATCGCCGGGCAGGGGATGGATGCAGGAGAGCAGAAGGCAGAAGGCAGAAGGGCATACCTTCCGCCTTTTCGAGGTGTTTTGTACAATATGTACAAATTCCAGTCTGAAGAGGATCCCCCATGCGCACCATCACAGCCAGCAAGGCCCGCCAGGGCTTTGCAGAGCTTCTGGAATCCGTCGATCAGGGGCCCGTGGTCATAGAGCGCCAGCGCCGGGGCGTGGCCGTGGTGATGTCGGTGGCTGAGTACTGGCGGCTGCGACAGCTCGAAAGTGCGGCACAGGCATGGGCGCCTGCGCAGCCTGAAGCACAGGGCACAAGCCCCGCCGGGCGGCAGGAGGAGGGTGCAGAGGCTGGCTATAGGGTGACGGAAAGGGCCGCTGCCGGTATGCCCGTGCAACGGGAAGGCAGAAGGCGGCAGATGGGAACCCTGAAGGGGCAGCTGACCATCCCCGAGGACTTCGACCGCTGGCTGGAAGACGAGATCCAGGCGCTGTTTGCCGGCCAGGAGTCGTCCGAGGCCGAGCTTCTGCGTGCTGCAGGGAAGGCAAAATGAAAGCGCTCTGCGACACGCATGTCCTGCTGTGGTACCTGGAGGGCAGGCAGGATATGTTCTCTCCCAGGATCCAGGCCTTTCTGATGGATGAGCGCAATACCCTGTGCTTCAGCGATGCCAGCATCTGGGAACTGGCCATCAAGGCCAGCCTGCGGAAGGACATCTTCCCGCATGATCCACTGCGAATCGTGGATGAGTTGCTGGATCAGGGCTTTGAAGAGACGCGCATTCGACTGCGGCACATCGTGGCCGTCCAGCAGTTGCCGCTGCTGCATCGGGATCCGTTTGACCGTCTGTTGATGATGCAGGCAGAAGTCGACCGGATGCTCTTTCTGTCAGCCGACAGTCAGATCATGCAGTACCAGAAAGATTACGTTGTCGATGTTCGGGCGTGATTCGTGTTCAGCCGTCATGATGCAAGGTGTCGGCCAGATCACGCTTGCTCTCCTCGTACAGAAACCTGTACTTGTCATATGCAGGCCAAGCCTCACAGACCGCCGAGCCTCTCCCGCAGCACGTCAGTAGCCCGCTTCAGCGCGCACTTCAAGCACCGTGCCTGCTGGCCTTAATGAACCGCATCACCTCATCGCCCAACCCGCCGCGCAGGCAATCCAGCCGCAGGTCCACGGGCAGCGAGCGCAGCCAGGTGAGCTGGCGCTTGGCCAGCTGGCGGGTGGCGGCCACGCCGGCCTCGAAGAGGGTGTCGGGCGAGCGTTCGCCGTCCAGCATCTGCCACACCTGACGGTAGCCGACGGTGCGCATGGCGGGCAGTTCGGCGTGCAGCTCGGGGCGGGCGTGCAGGCGCTTCACTTCGTCGATGAAGCCGTGCTCCAGCATCTGCGCAAAGCGCTGGGCGATGCGGGCGTGCAGCTGGCTTCGATCGCCCGGTTCCAGGCTGACGATGCGGATGTCGGGATGGGCCTTGGGTTTCTGGCCGGCGGCGTGCAGGGTGGACAGGGGCTGACCGGTGATCTCGATGATTTCCAGCGCGCGCTGGATGCGCTGGGCGTCGGTGGCGTGCAGGCGCTGGGCGGTGATCGGATCCAGCGTGGCCAGGCGCTGGTGCAGGTAGGGCCAGCCGTGCTCGGCCGCTTCGGCATCCAGCCGGGCGCGGATGTCGGGACGGGCGCCCGGCAGGTCGTCCATGGGATGCAGCAGCGTGCGGGCGTACAGCATCGTGCCCCCCACCAGCAGCGGCAGGCGGCCGCGTGCCTCGATCTCGTCGATCAGGCGCCAGGCATCGGTGGCAAATTCTGCAGCGCTGTAGCTCTGCACCGGATCCCGGATGTCGATGAGGTGGTGAGGCGCCGAATTTCTTTCTTCGGCCGTGGGCTTGGCGGTGCCGATGTCCATGTTGCGGTACACCAGCGCCGAGTCCACGCTGATGATCTCCACCGGCAGGTGTCTTGCCAGTTCCAGCGCCAGCGCAGTCTTGCCGGAGGCAGTGGGCCCCAGCAGCATCAGGGCGCGCATGCTCATTGCCCCCGCATGAACCAGCGGTCCAGCTCTTCCAGTGTCAGCCGGAACCAGGTGGGGCGGCCGTGGTTGCAGAAATCCGCGTCGGGCGTGGCTTCCATGTCGCGCAGCAGGGCGTTCATTTCAGGCAGGGTCAGGGCGCGGTTGGCGCGTACCGAGCCATGGCATGCCATGGTGGCCAGCAGGCGGTCCAGGCGCTTTTCCAGCGCGTTGTGCTGTGCGGGAGCCTGCCAGGCGGCCAGCACTTCGCGGGCCAGCTTCTCGGGGTTGGCGCGCGACAGCAGGGCAGGAACGCTGGTGACGGCGAGGGTGTCGGGGCCACGCACTTCCAGGTCGATGCCCAGGTCGCCCAGGGAGTCGGCGTCGTCGGTGACAGTGGCCACGTCCAGTTCGGTGGCCTGGAAGACGGCGGGAATCAGTAGCGGCTGCCGAGCGATCCGGTGGTCACGGTGAGCTTTCTTCAGGCGTTCCAGCACGATACGCTCATGCGCGGCGTGCATGTCCACGATGATCAGGCCATCGGCCGTCTGTGACAGGATGTAGATGCCGTGCAGCTGGGCCAGGGCAAAGCCCATGCGGGGCGTGTGCGCCAGCGGAGGCGCGTCCGGCGGCGGAGCTGCATGTGCGGATGGCGGATGGTACCGCCCGAATATGGCCCGTAGTTCTTAAAAAAGAGTACCATATCGTATGTGCCGCTTATGCGCATACGCTGCCAATGCCGCATGCCGAAATCGATGAGGCGACGGATATGTTCCTTGGAATAATCGGGAATATCGGCGTGGCAGTCTGCCCCCTCGATGAGGACAAATTGGTCGGCTTCCTCGATGACGTTGTATTTATTTTTGAGCAGGATGATGTCGCCGTCTCTCTCGATGATCCCCGTCAACTTTGACGTGTCGCAGAACGGGCAGGGGACATCACTGTGGAGAATATTCTCGGGCTTTTGCCGTCCGATGCTGACATTGAAATGTGCAAGATTGATTTCCATGGTATTGCTCCGAATCACTGCCATTGTCTTACCCCTATATTATATATCAAAGTGGAGGTTTTCTGAATATATTTATCAAATATTTTGCAGAGA
>ERZ773087.1219-NODE-1219-length-17059-cov-3.629558_pt1 | contig 17059 bp, 13 predicted proteins | sample MGYA00511375_ERZ773087 | MGnify/ENA primary metagenome ERZ773087 (study PRJEB29015, sample SAMEA2737995) | human oral metagenome | biome: human oral; feature: human-associated habitat; material: dental | place: China | collected 2063 ...
TTGTGGGGATCAACCCGAGCGTGTGCAACAAGTGCTTTAGGCTGGAGAGCGTGCAGAGGATGGCAGCGCTGGAGGAGCCGCCCTCGATCCTTGAGGACCTTGCCTTCTCCCTCCTGTTCTACCTGGTGATGCGTGGCACCATCGCCTTCGTTCCCTTGCCCCTGTACCGCTACGTGGTGCATCAGGACTCCATGATCAACACCGTGACGATCGAGCAGGTCGAGACCGTCAAGCGCATGCTGCTCGAAGTGCGAAGCGCCTATGGGCGAGCCGGCGCCTCGACGGGGCTTTGCCAGATGCTCGATGCGAGCGCCTTCCTCCATCTGGGCATCTCTATGAGCTTCAGGCTTTCCTGCCTGCATGGCGTGGATCTTGGCGCCTCCCTGCGCGCCACGACATCATACTTGGACGCGCATTTTCCCAGTTGGCGTAGGTCCCCATATACAAGTTTGAGCTATGCTATGAGCCACGGCCCTGCCTTCAGGAGACTGGCTGTTGCCTCGTGGTTCTACAAGGCCCATTTGATGCGGCCGTTTCTTGCCGCGTATCGTCTTGCGCTCTCGACGTTCGGTACGGACATCAAGTGGTAAGCACTGCTGTCGCCGGGCTATCCGTTGCGCCGCGCCTGGACGCCAGCGATGGCCTATCAGGAGACCCCGCCAAAGAGACGTCGGTTGCGTTGGTGCCTTGGCTTGCCCGTCTGTTCAGGTTTATAGTAAAATTGGTCTCCTATCACCTACGGATGCAGTAAGGCTATCGAAAGGAGTGTTGATGAGATGTAGAATCGCGGGTGCCGCTATGGTGGCGGGCCTGTCGCTGAGCGTGATGCTCTTCGCTGCGCCCGCCCTTGCGAAGGACGCTTGTACTGATGCGGACGGGGTCGCCGGCGTGGCGCAGCCAGTCGTCGCCGAGACTGGGCAGCCAGCTGCGACGGCCCAGCCCGAGCTTGGGGCGACCACTCAGCGGGAGCAGTCACCAAAATCTACCCCCACGGTGAACAGCGAAGCCGCCACGCAGAAGGTACATCCGACCACATCTACCACTGACGTTGGTCAGGAAGAAGAAGGGGGTACTGTCCCGGCAGTCGTCGGTGAGGAGGCGGCCATTCCGGGGGCAGATACCAAGACCGTCCTAAAGGCAGAAACTACCCCGAAAGCCGAGGTCGCCCCGGGGACAGACGCCACACCCACGCCCATGCCGGACGGCGTGAGGGCCGCTGGCGTCACCGGTGAGGAAACGACCGCCCAGGCCAAGGAGACCCAAAGGGCCGTGGATGACGCTGGATCCGAGAAGCTTGCGACCCAGGCAGGTAGCGGGAGCGCCCAAACCACGGACGGCTGGGTGAGGGGAGCTGATGGTGTCTGGCGCCTCTATAGGCAAGGTAGGGTCCAGACCGGCTGGCAGGCCCATGAGGGCAACTGGTACTACTTTGACGCTAAGGGAGACCCCCTCAAGGGACAGCAGAGGGTCTACGCAGACAACAAGGAGACCCACAGCGCAGAAGACAAGAGGCACTACTACTACTTCGATGACGCGACCGGGATCGCGACCAAGGGGTGGAAGTACATCAAGAGCCAAGACAAGTGGGTCTACTACGATCTCAACACGAGCCAGATGCAGTACAACCAGCAGAACGTGCGCTTTAATGTGAACAACAGCAACTGGAGCAGCCAGGCAAAGGATGGCGACTATCACTGGTACCTCTTCGACCAACATACGGGGGCCGCACTGAACAAGTGGAACTATATCGGCAGTCAGGACAAGTGGGTCTATTACGATGATGTGATGCGCTGGATGCTCTATGGCGAGCATTTTCTCCACGATAATAACCAGGGCACGGGATCGAGGTACTGGTATTACTTTGATGACCACACCGGCGCCACGACCTATGGGTACAAGCGTATCGAGAGGCAGGGCAAGACTGTCTACTATGCGCGTGGCTCAGGTAAGATGGCCCATGAGTGGGCGAATGCCGATGGGAAGATGATCTACTTTGACAAGTATACGGGAAAGAAAATCACCGAATCGCAGGCGGCCTACAGCGCGTGGTTGCGCATCAGGAACAACAGGAGTGCTACTAACTTTTACGCGACCATAGACAACTCGAACTACCGCGCCGTCTTCTTCACGCGTGTGGACGGTCAGTGGGCCCCCGTCAAGGACTTCCTGTGCGCGGTTGGTAACCCCCGCCTTGGCTCGACCTTCCGTGGTTACAGCCGGATACTCAGCAAGGGAAGGGTCATGGGCTGGGACCCCTATGAGTACTTCTGGACCGAGTTCTTCAACAATGGCGCGGACCCCACAGGCGAGGGGCAGCGTTTCCATTCTATCCTGTATACGGGCAGGCGTGATCCCGACAATCCCGGTCCGGTGTATGAGGATGGTCGTGGTGCCAAATCGTCCCATGGCTGCGTGCGCGTCGCCCTCCATGAGGCACGCTGGATCTATGACAACGTTCCCATTGGTTCTGCGGTGCACAGCTTTGACTAGCGGGGAGCTTGTGTAACGGCTAGGTGGGGAATGCCAAGGCATGAGCGTTGATAGGCCGCGCACTCGGTGCCTCGAGTGCGCGGTCGCATGTGTCGTGACGGTAGGCGAGGGGCGTGTGGCAAGATTCAGACTTTCCACGTCAGCCGCTAACCGCCACGATGGCTATTGGCCGATGACAACTCTACGAGAGTTCCACCTCCGGCGCAGATGCGCGTCCTCTGTGTCTGTTCTTGTGGTGCAGTGCGACGCAACCAAAGCAGGCGAGGCCAAGTCCGACGGCGCAGAGGCAGCCGCCTGTGCCAACGCCTGCGGGAACGAAGGTCGCCTTGATCTCATGGGTCCCCGCAGGTACTACCAACCCCACAAATCCGTAGTCGGCACGAAACGTGTCAACCCGCTTGCCGTCGATGCTTACCTGCCAGCCCAGCGCATTGGGAACCGAGAGCACGACGACGCCATCCGTGATGTTCGATACGGTTCCGACAAGCGTGGACGTGCCTTCCCTCCTGAACTGCGGGGCGTGGAACTCGTAGGTGACGTCGGCTCCCACTGACGTGTCGAGCCTGAGGTTTGAGGCAACCTCGTCGGGAAGTATGACATTGGCAGAGAGGAACTCATCCTTGGAACTGAGCTCCTCGATCTCTGACTCGCTCACGTAGCTCTCGCGGACCGAGGCCAGCGATGAGGCCCGAGCGTTCTCGTAGACGCGTACGTCCCCAAACTGAGCGATCTGATCAACCCAGGGGTAACTCAACTCGTCCCTTGCCAGGATGTACTTGACGCTTAGGAGATTGAGGACGGGCAGGGAGTCTGGTGCGTTAGGATAACGCTGGTAGGCAATATCGCCATCGAGGGTCTGCGGCCATACGGTCTCGTAGAAGTCGCAAACGTCATTGTCGAGCGTCGAGTTGTAGGACGTCGCGCTCGAGTAGCCCTGAACGAGGCCGTCGTTATAGTCGGTCCAATCGGTGTAGAGCTTCTCGACGCGGTAGAACGAGTCATCGTGCGAACGAAGGTAGTTTAGCGCGTGCACGGTGTCTGCGCCTATGGCAGCGTTAGCTGCGGGAAAGTTATCTTGGGTGCAGAATACCCTGTTGTTGGTCACAAAGAAGCCGTCGGCGATGGAGGTTGTCACGATGCAGGCGCAAGCCATCGCCAAGGTCAGCCCCTTCGCGACTCCCCTCCTCTTTAGGACGACCAAAACGGACAGTGCCACCAGTGCGACAAGGTAGAGGAGACAGAGGAGCCTGCCGTTGACCGTATGGAGCAGGGACCAGACGATGACGAGGGCCGTGAGTGCAGCGGACGCGAAGAATGATCGCAGGGCCACGGAGCCAAGGACGAGGCGCCTCTCGAAACCGACCGCCATTGCCAAGCAGATGGGAATGACCACCATGAGGGAGGAGCGGTAGCGGAGGGCGGCGAAGACGTTGGTGAGGGCTGGCAGGAAGCCGTTGGTACAATAGGCTACGACGAGTGCTGTCGCAACACCGACGAGTACCTTGTCCCTGCGTGTCGCATCGCGCCGGACCCAGTGGAAGAACTGCGATAACAGAACGAAGGCGGCGCCAGAGCTGCCGACGGCGATGAACTCGTAGACATTCACGAAGCGAAAGCTCTCCGTTGGCGGGATGACCGACGGGGGGATGGGCTCTCCGCTGCTGATGAGGCCATCTGCGAGTACACGGCTAAGGATTGGGAGAAGCCAACGAAGTGGTACGAAATCCCCAAGGTACGCGCAGGCGCTGCCAAGACGTGTGGCATCACCTGCGGCGGCGATGCGGGTGGAGTCGGCTGACATGGCGAGGGCGTAAGGGACCAAAGTCAGGCAGGACATGAGGATGCCGCAGGCTACGGGTGCGGCGAGCGACGCGAAGGCCAAGGCATAGCCGCGCGCCGACCTGACCGTGGGCATGTGGCCAACGCGAAGCAGGGCGTACAGGGTTGCCATGAGCATGATCATGAGGCCAGAGTAGGCGCTCATCATGACGCTGAGCGCGACTGCGAGGACGAGCCCCGCGAAAGTCGGGGCGCACCGACGTTCCAGGTGAAGCTCCAGCATGAGCAGGACGGTGGCACACATGACGTAGGCGCTGCCAAGCCAATAGTGTTGCCCCCAGAGCATGAGGTAGCCCCCAAACGCGAAGAGCACCGCACCGAGCATGCGCCCCAGCGGGGTCTGACAGTAGAACGTGAGCAGGTGATCAAAGATGAACCCCGCGAGCACGATCTTCAGCGACTGTACAAGGACAAGGGCTAGGCTCAGCTGCGCACTTCCCAGAAGGAGCCCCATGGGAATGAGGGCTAGGTTAAAAGGGTCGAGTGTCCACGAGAGGTACGACGTGAAGCTGACCCCTAGCCCAAAGTCGAAGTTCCACGCGCCAAGGTTGCCGTTTCGGACGGAGTCGAGCAGGTTGAGGTAGTAGGGTACGTACTGCTCGAGCGTGTCAGATCCCACGTCAGCGTACGCGAAGCAAGAACGTCCCACGTAGTAGTTTCCATAGATGGCGACAAGCCCTAGCAGGAGTATGAGTCCCAGAAAGCCCAACTCCGCGCGGGGCCTCCTGCGACCCTCCTGGGGCGTGGCGAGCAGGGGCAGGCGACGCTCGAGCAGCGCGAGCACACCTGCGCAGGCGATGAGAACAAGTGCCAGATAGCCATAGTCCAGCCAGCTCATAGATGGTTTCCTTATCCCGTTTGCCGCAGACGTCGGTCCGATAGGGGCCTAGGCTATAGTGTATGCGGTTACCCGCCAAGACGAACCCGGATTGGACTCCCGATGATCAACTTCAACGTTCCGCCCTACGTCGGTACCGAGATGGGCTACGTGCGCCAGGCGGCAGAGGTCAATCGCAAGATCTGTGGGGACGGACCCTTCACGCGTAAGTGCCACGCCTGGATGGAGGAGCGCTTTGGTGCCGAGAAGGCGCTCCTCACCACTAGTTGCACTTCGGCCCTCGAGATGGCGGCGACGCTCTGTGGACTGAGGCCGGGTGATGAGGTCATCCTGCCGAGCTTTACCTTCTCGTCCACGGCGACCGCGTTCGTGGCCGAGGGAGCGACACTCGTGTTCGTAGACATCCGCCCGGACACCCTCAACCTGGACGAGTCCAAGATCGAGCATGCCATCACCGAGCGGACCCGGGTGATCGTGCCGGTCCACTACGCGGGTGTCTCGTGTGAGATGGACGAGATCATCAGGATTGCGCGCAGGCACGACCTCATGGTCGTGGAGGACGCCGCCCAGGGCGTCATGAGCACGTACAGGGGCAGGGCCCTTGGCACGCTTGGCGACTTCGGCTGCTATTCGTTCCACGAGACCAAGAACTATTCCATGGGTGAGGGCGGGGCACTCATCATCAACAACCCCGAGCACATCGACCGCGCCGAGATCATTCGCGAGAAGGGCACTAATCGTCAGCGCTTCTTCCGCGGGCAGGTGGATAGGTATACCTGGGTGGATAGGGGAAGCTCCTACCTGCAGAGCGACCTCAACGCGGCCTACCTGTGGGCGCAGCTGCAGGTAGCCGACAAGATAAATGCCAACCGCCTGGAGGCCTGGCGGTTCTATCGCGACGAGCTCGCGCCGATTGAGGCGGCAGGCAGGCTGGAGCTTGCCACGGTTCCTGCCGGCTGCGCGCACAATGCCCACATGTTCTATCTCAAATGTGCGGACCTCGAGGAGAGGGGCGAGCTCATCGCCCACCTCAGGAAACAGGGCGTCTCGGCGGTCTTCCACTATGTCCCACTGCATAGCTCGCCGGCCGGCCGGCGCTTTGGGCGCTTTGACGGTGAGGACGAGTACACCACGCGTGAGAGCGAGAGACTCGTCCGCCTGCCCCTATACTACGGCATGACTCCGGCAGACAGGCAGACCGTCGTCTCTGCCGTGAGGGCGTTCTATGGGTGAGTGTGGCGAGGATGCTCGGCATACGAGGACGCTCATGCTTCTGGGCGGCTCTCGCCACCAGCTGTGCGCGATAGAGGCGGCCAAGCGGGTGGGGTACCGCACCGTGCTCTGTGACTACCTGAGCGATAACCCCGGACGGCATATGGCGGACGTGTTCTACCTAGAGAGCACGACCGATCGTCAGAGGATGCTCCAGATTGCGCGTCACGAGCGCATCGATGGCATCATCTCGTTTGGGTCGGATGCGGCCAATCCCAGCGCCGCCTACGTGGCGGAGAGACTGGGGCTTCCCACCAATCCCCTTGCCGCTGTCGAGACCCTGAGCGACAAGGGGCTCATGCGACCCTACCTCAAGACCCATGGGTTTTTCTGTCCTAGGTCCGCGTCGTTTCCCGCCGACCTGCCAGGAACCAGCTTGCTTGACATCTGTGAGGGCATGGCGTTTCCGGTGGTGGTCAAGCCAACGGACTCCTCGGGGTCGAAGGGCGTGAGTGTCGTGGTTGCCCCTGATGTGGGCGACCTCGACGATGCCCTTGCCAGCGCCCGACGCTTCTCGCGCAACGGCGTCCTCTGCGTTGAGGAGCTCATACGCTACGGTTACCCTTGGCTGATCGGTGGGGACATCTTTGTGCAGGGGGGCGAGGTGTGCTTCTGGGGCCTTATGGACTGCCTGCGCGACGATCGCCTGGGAGGGCTTGTGCCCGTCGGTAAGGCCTACCCTACGGCGCTGGACCAAGGGCAGATGGGGGTTGTCAGGTCGGAGCTGCGGCGTCTGGTGTCAAGCCTCGGCCTGCGCTTTGGCGAGATGAACGTCGAGGTCATCCTTGCACCGGGCGACGTGCCCTACATTCTCGAGCTGGGGGCCCGTGCGGGCGGCAACATGATCCCCGTCCAGCTTGAGGACATCTCGGGCATTGACCTGGCGGAGGCAAGCGTGCGCGCCGCCATGGGAGATAAGCCCACGGACGTCAGCTTTGACGGCAACGACGAGTGCGTTGCCACGAGCGTTCTGCATGCGTGCAGGAGCGGTTCGTTCATGGGCGTTGAGTGTGAACCCGAGCTGAGGGGGCACATCTATCGAGAGATGATCTACGTGAGGAGAGGCGACCGAGTCGAGCGCCTGGAGAACGGCAGCCAAGCCATAGGGGTTATCTTCTTGAGATTCGACACGCCCGGTCAGATGCGCGAGCTGATGTCATGTGTAGGGGATCTGGTGAAGGTCATCGTCGCTTGAGGATCCGCTCTTTCCTACGAGTTCCCTGATCGCAGGCAGCCAACCAGGCCCTCCACCAGGTCACAGACATATGCCATATCATCGCGCCCATAGCGCTGGTCCACGGGCAGAGGTAGGATGTCGCGGGCGTACCTACCCGCCACACCCGCACACCCCACGGCGTGGGGCCAGAGGGTGGAGACGTAGATCCCGCGTGCCTGCAGCTCCTTGCGTAGCCTTTGGCCGTCCTTGATGAGCAGCGGATACATGAAGGTGCCGCGACGCGTGACGGGATCCAGCTCGTTGAGGGGTGCGAGGCGTTGGGCCAAGTAGGCGCAGTTCTCCTCGCGCTTCCGAGCGACCCGTTCGTAGTCGACGGCACGCAAGAGGTTATGCGTGAGCGGGGACATGAGCTTTATGGGCTCATGAGCGAAGAGCGCGTTGTTTGCTGCGGCTTGGGGATAGAAGTCGTTGGCGGGACCCTCAAAGCGCCCCAAGACGAAGCCCATGCGCTTGTGTGACGCATCCGTCTGGAGCCGTCTGTCGATGTGGGCGTTTGTAAAGAGGTAGGCGCCGTCGGGCACCCCAAAGAACTTCCTGCACGAGTATATCGTGTCAACGCCCCCGAGTGGCCTGCGAAAGAACGCCATGACCTCATCCGTGATGATGCGGCCGTGTGCCCACTCTTGCAGGGCGCACATCCTCTTTTTGGAAAGCTGTCCGTAGTAGTCAACGAGGTAGAGGTAGCCCGCATCGCCGAGGTCGATCCCACCCAGGTCAGGCTCAAAGTTGGGTAGGATGGGGTACTTGCGTAGCCGTGTTCCCGAGGCGCTCGCGGTGTCGTCAACGGAGGCGCAGATGAATTCGGGCACCCACAGCTCCTTGATGTTCCGTGCCTCGATGAGGTAGGCCAGGCACGCTCGCGCGCAGTTGAGGGCAAGGGCCCCAGGGTGGTACTCGCTTCCGGTGAAGTGCTCCAGCTCGAGGTATCCGCCTATTTCACGTGTGATGCCAGTGGTCATCTGCGCTCCTTGCGCTATCATCGAAAAGGTCGGTCCCATTGTAGACGCTAGGAGGGTGCCGGGTGAGTCTCCATACGGTTGGTACTTCCATTGAGACCCTTGTCGCCCAGGGGTTCACTCGCAGGATGGGGCAGGAGTACCTTGACGTCCTGGCTCGCGAGGATGCCAGCCCCCTGTTCAAGGATGACTTTCGCGCGTGGGCGCATGCCCTTGGCTTCAGCGCCGAGTCGGCCTCTGCCTACGGGCTCACCGAGTCAAATGCGCGAGACTTCCTGAGCGACTATGACTACGCACGAGTATGGCCTCTCAATGGCTGGCAGCGCGTGTGGATCAATGATAAGCTCACGCTTAAGTACCTGCTTGCGGGCACCCCGTGGGGGGACCTCCTTCCCAAGTACTACTTCTATGCTGGCGCATGCGGTCCAGTGCCGCTTATGGACGCACGGGCGCGCGGTACGCGCGACGGTTTTCTTGGGACCCTTCGTGAGGTGGGCGAGCTCGCCTGCAAGCCCTGTAACGGCGAGCACTCGGTTGGCTTCAACAAGCTTGGCTACGAGGGAGGAACCTACCTCATCAACAACAGGGAGGTCGACGCCGACGCCGTGTGGCGCTTCGTGCGGGAACACCCCAACGACATCTACACGGAGTTCTTCCACGCCGGAGGCGGCCTCGAGCGCATAAGTCCCGTGGTGCACACGCTGAGAGTCCTAACCGTGAACCCGACGGCGACCGAGCCGGTGCTTGCGGCATGCTACCTCCGCCTCGCCACAGGCGTAGGAGGGGATGACAGCAAGCCAAATTACCGTCCTCCCGAACAGGCGGGGGTGTGCTCGCTCAATTTGCGTCTTGACATGGAGGACGGCAGCTTTGGCGACGGTCGTCTGGTGTATGGTAACCACGTCGTTTGCTCCAGCATCCATCCGGATACGGGGGTGCCTTGCGCGGGCACGATTGACTGTTGGCCGCAGGTGCGGGAGCTCTGTGAGGGGCTTGCCCTGTACCTGAGGCTGGTGGAGTACATGGGCCTCGATGTCTGTGTGACGCCGGAGGGCCCTAGGCTCCTCGAGATCAACTCGCACTCTGGATGCAAGTACCTGCAGCTGTTTCGCCCCTTCATGACCGACGCGTACCTTGGCGACTACTTCCGGGCCAAGCTCGACGCCCTAGACGCCCTCGACGAGGCCGAGCGAGAGGCCAGAAGTGCCATCAGGCGCTAGGCGGCGTGTGGGCATGGCGGGGGCAAGACGACCCACAGGTATTCTCCTTTTGGGAGGGTCTCGGCAGCAGGTCATCGCCATCGAGACTGCCAAGCGCCTGGGATACAGGACCGTCCTGTGCGACTACCTCCCAGATAACCCGGGCCAGCGGTATGCGGATGTCTCCTACCTGGAGTCGACGACCGACCGGGAGCGCGTTCTCCAGGTAGCGCGGCAGGAGGGCGTGTCGGGGGTGCTTGCCTATGCGTCTGACCCCGCAGCCCCGACGGCGGCCTATGTCGCCGAGCGTCTTGGGTTGCCAACGAACCCCCTCGCGTCCGTGGAGACGCTCTCAGAGAAGCACCTATTTAGGGGCTTCTTGGCTCAACATGGTTTTCCTTGTCCACAAGTGCGGGTGGCTAGGGCGGACATCCCCGCCGCTGAACTGCTGGCGGTGGCAGACGCGCTGAGCTATCCGCTTATGCTCAAACCCACGGACTCCTCTGGCTCGAAGGGCGTGACACGTGTGGACGAGCCTGATGTGGCGATGTTTGAGCGGGCGCTTGCACATGCGAGGGAGTACTCGCGCAACGGGACGCTCGTGCTTGAGGAGTACATACGTCCTGGCTTTCCGCGCGTGATAGGTGGAGACGTCTTCGTCGTCCGAGGGCGGGTGACCTTTTGGGGGCTCATGAGTTGCTTGCGCGACGAGTCCCTGGGTGGACTGGTCCCGGTGGGGGAGCGCTACCCGTCGGGCCTCGCGAGGACACAGGAGGACGCCGTGCGCCAGCAGGTGCAGCGTCTGGTGAGCGAACTGGGCATGGAGTTTGGTGAGCTCAACGTCGAGGTGATTATCGATGCGGGCGGTACACCCCACTTCTTGGAGCTGGGTGCGAGGGCGGGTGGCAACATGATCCCCGTCCAGCTCTCGGACATCTCGGGCATAGACTTGGTGGAGGCCAACGTTCGCTTTGCCATGGGTGGCACCATGGATGTTGACTTTGGAGGTGGGAAGGCCGTCACGTGCAGCTATGTGCTCCACGCCCCGCGAGACGGCCTGCTCGACGGCGTTGACGTGGCGCCGGAACTTCTGCCGCAGGTCTATCGCACGGTTGCCTACGTAAGGCCCGGTGGGCGCGTGGGACGCTTTGACGGGGCCGACAAAGCCGTGGGCATCATGTTCTTGCGCTTTGGGTCGGTGGGCCGGATGGAGGACGCGTTGGATCGCATGGGCGAGCTCGTGAGGGTTCGGGTGAGCTGAGGGCTTCCATTCCTATGGGTCCGCGCTCGGTACTCACCCGTGCCGGAGGGCATTGAGCATGGGGCTTTCCGCGCGTTTGTGTGACACGACTTGCGCCCGGACCGCGTGCGGTCTCCAGCTCTGCTACACTACAGCCAGACTCGTCCCACCAGGGTGGCGCTGCCTGCGCTCGCTGCCTCGGGCACGCTCTAGGAGGTTGCGCATCCGCGCATGCACATAGCACTCTCGATCATCTTCACCATCCTGCTCACCATCGCCAATGGGTACTTCTCGATGTCCGAGATGGCACTGTCAACGGCGAAGAAGGTCCTCCTCGACCACGAGGCAGAGGAAGGGGATGTGCGTGCCGCCATCGCCTCCGACGTCGTCGAGCATCCCGCACGCTTTCTTGCCGCGATACAGGTGGCCATCACGCTCTTGGGCTTCTTCAGCTCGGCCTTTGCCGCGACGAGCCTCTCAGAGCCCTTTGGGGCCTGGATGGAGTCCCTGGGAATGGACAGCGGCATCTCTCGCAGCGTCGCCACGGTAATCATCACCCTTGTCGTGTCGTACTTCTCGACAGTAGTAGGCGAGCTCGTGCCCAAGCGCATTGCCATGGCCGATGCTGAGGCCGTGGCCAAGAAGGTTGCTGGTCCCATCAACGGCTTCTCGACCTTCACACGTCCCCTCGTCGTGCTCACCGCCTCGACCGCAAACGCCGTGGCTCGGCTTCTTCACATCAAGAGTACCGATGACCGCCAGGAGGTCTCCGAGGACGAGATCCGCTACATGGTCACCGACTCCGACGAGCTCAGCGATGAGGAGAAGTCCATGATTCACGAGGTCATAGACCTCGGCGACACGAAGGCGCGCGAGGTCATGGTGCCGCGCGTGGACGTGACGTTCATGGAGGATGACTCCACGCTTGGCGACGTGCTCGATGTTATGCGCAAGACTGGCTACTCACGCATCCCCATCTATCATGGGGACATCGACCGCATCGTGGGCATCGCCCACATCAAGGATCTTATAGGCCCCACGATAGACCATCATGCCGCAGGCGAGGGCATCAAGCGGTACATGCGCAAACCGGACTTCGTACCGGATACCAAAGACATCATTCCGCTCCTCTCCGAGATGCGTGGCGCACATGACCAGATGGTGATCGTGGTGGACGAATATGGGGGTACCGCTGGCGTCATCACCGTCGAGGACATCGTCGAGGAGGTCGTCGGTGAGATCGAGGACGAGTTTGACCCTGACAACAAGTATCTGACGCAACTGGGTGAGCGCGAGTGGCTTGTGGACGGGCGCTTCTCGGTGGACGACGCCATAGAGCTGGGTTGGCCCATTAGGGACAGCGACGAGTACGAGACGATCGCCGGCTTCGTGATCGATGTGGCCGACGGCCTGCCAAGGCCCGGCGACGAGTTCACGGTCGATGGATATGTCTTTCACGTTCAGTCCATGCGCAGGAGGCGCGTCTCGTTGTTGCGCGTGAGCGCCCCAGAGCCCACTGATACCGCAGAAGAGCAGGTAGTCGGTGGTGAGCAGGACGAGGAGGGAGAAAATCGCTAACATGTGGCGTGTTGTCTTTTCACCATGCGGCGTTTCGTGCGTTACGATGTAGCGGTAATGGCGGCATTTTTGTAGGCGCACTGGTACAATGCATTCTATGTATACGCGAGCTTGAAGGGGAAGGTTCCGGCTCATGGCACAGATCATAGAAATCAAGAGGGTCAGGGTTGGTCTGGAGGACTTGACCGCGCGCGTGCGCATCGTCGAGGGAGCTCCACTTATGACCAGCGAGGATCTCGTTGCCACGACGCGCATCTATTATCTCATGCCCCATATCATCGAGCACGTATGTATGGGCGACAGGGGCGAGACCTTCAAGGATGCCATGGGTGATACTGAGGTCGCCCACCTGCTCGAGCACATGACGGTCGAGCTTCTCTCGCAGTCGAGCGCCTCGTCTGCCATCACCTCGGGGCGTACCTATCCCGTCGAGGGAGACGAGCGCAGCTTTGACATCGAGCTTTCCTGTCCTGACGACGTGCTGGTGATGGGGGCGCTCTCGAGCGCGGTGTGGATTGCGAACTGGGCCTTTGGCGGCGGCGAAGAACCGCAGCCCGATGTCAGCGCCATTGTGGGCGGCCTGACCAACATGGTGGACAGCATTGGCGAGATCCACGAGCAGACCTACCGTCAGCAGGTCGAGGAGGAGCTGCAGGCAGAGGTCAATGCCGAGTACCAGCGCATGCTCAAGGAGCGCGAGGAGGAGATCGCCAAGCGCGAGGAGGAGATCGCTGCCGTCAAGGCAGAGGTCAAGGCCGAGGCCGAGGCGGCTCGCAAGGCCGCCGAGGAGGAGGCTCGCCGTATCGCCGAGGAGAAGGAGGCGGCCCGTAAGGCCGCTATGCCCTCGTGGGTGGTCGACCTCGACGAGTATGAGCGTCAGCAGGACGCTCGTCGCAAAGAGGAGGAGGCAGCCGCAGAAGCTGAGCGTGAGGCACAGCGGGCGCGCCAGGAGGCGGAGCGCCGCCGTCAGGAGGCAGAGCGTCGTCGCCAGGCCGAGCAGAAGTATGAGGAGGACCGACGCCGCCAGGAGGACTGGGAGCGTCGCCGACAGGCTGAGCGAGGACGGACAGATCAGGCCGAGCCTGAGGAGCACCAGCAAGACGCCTCAGAGGACAGGGGCAAGTACGAGCAGGGTGCGGACAAACAGGATGCCGCAGGCGCAGAGCCCGCTGCAGCGAGCGCATCCAGCGAGTTTGCCTCAGCTGTTCGGCACGATCGCAGGGAGCCAAATCGTGCCGATCGCGTGGAGTCCGCGCCCGATCCCAAGCATGCGGCGGGCGTGTCGGACGAGGTGGCGGGAAGACCCCATATCGGAGCGAGCGACGAGGCAGGGACATCAGGGCACCAAGACGGCGAGGATGAGCTTGAGCCGGCCGTCTCCGCAGCACATGTCGCTGTACGCGATGATGAAAGCGACGTGCCTGACAGCGAGCATTCGGCCCGATTGGGAGATGTCTTCAAGTCGCGTCCTCGGGTCAGTGCCCGCCACCGGGCGAGGACGTCTGTGAGCGATGACACTCACCTTGCCCACGAGGGCCATTCTGGCAGAGAGGCCGAGGCCATCTACGAGGAGGCCACGGCCATCTACGAGGAGGCCACGGCTATCTACGAGAGGGCCGTGGAGCGAAGTAGTGCACTTGAGGGTAGCGGCCTGAGGCGGAGCCAAGAGCCGCCTGAGACAGATTCGATCCCGCTCGCGGAATGGGAGGTTGTCTCGGACGATGAGTCAAGCGAGTCCTCTGGTGATGATGAGGACGTCATAGTCGCAGATTCCGATGAGGGAGGAGTCGATGATGATGCAAACGAGACGTCCGCCCCTGCGTATGAGGAGTACATTCCCGGACCGCACAGAGTGCGCTAAAGTATGCAGGGAGGCTTGGGATTGACGTTGCCTTCGATACCATCAAGCGATTACTATGTGCGTAGGTAGGCGTGGCAAGTCAGAAACCGACAGGAGGATATCATGAGCGCAAAGGGAACGTTGGGTTTTATCCTTGGTAGTATCGTCGGGGCTGTTGCTGGAGCCACCGCCGGCTTGTTGCTCGCCCCTCGCACCGGGGCCGAGAGTCGTGCCATGGCTGCCGACGCCATGAACGATGCTTGGGATAGCGCAGTCGATGCGTACGAGCGTGGTTCTCGCGTTGTCAGCGATAAGATCAGCAATGTCCGGCCCAGCGTTGACGCCACGACCGACGAGCTTCGCGCCAAGGTTGATCTTGCGCGCGAGCGTATGGACCAGCTGCGCAGCTCACTCTCGGACGCAGTCAATACGACGTCAGCCCAGGTGCAGGATGCCGTCAACACTGTGGCCGAGAAAGTTGGTGCAGAGGATGACCGTCCTGCCGAGCAGGAGGCGCAGTCCGTACAGGTGGAGGTCGTCGATGTGAGCGAACCCACCGATCTTGAGGACGAGGCAAAGAACAGTTAGTAGCTGACTATCATCTAACATCCCCGCTTGGCGAGCACCCCACTTCTCTTGCCGTGGGTCGTAGGGGGTAGGTAAATTGACGGGTGGGCGCGCAGTCGCGTGTCCGCCCGTCTTCCGCATGCGATGCGTAGCGAAGGGACGTGCCGTGGCAAGGCTCAGGCTAAATGGCCTCACGCGCATGAAGGTTCATGTACCAAGGGGAGAGAGCGGCGCACTCAAGCGCCTTGGTCATATCCACATGACGGTCTTTGACCCCGACGGCAGGCGCGTGGTAGGCTTTTTGGTTAAGCGGCCTGATGTGGCCGGCTTGGTGAGGCGCTCCGATTGCTTTGTCGCCCTCGATGCGCTTGAGCAGCGCGGGGACGACCTCGTTGTCACAGACAGAAGATGGGGCACGGGCACTGCCGCCCAAAGGCGCCTTGGGCTTGACTGGGATCGCTGCATTATGTGGATTGGTATGGATGCTCGCACGACTAAGGGCAAGCGGCTTGGCCTTGTGAGTGATGCAGAGTTCGATCGTGAGACGGGCCAGGTCGTGAGCTTCTTTGTGGGTGACGGCGTCGTGGCCGAGACTCTGGTGGGCGCCTTGCCCATTCCCGTCTCTATGCTTCGCGGCTGCTCAAAGAGCTGCATGGTGGTGGATCCCGCAGCGGAGAGGCTCGCGCTTTCCGGTGGTGTTGCCGCCCGTGCGGGGGAGGGCTATGCCAAGGCCAAGGCACAGGGGTCAAAGGTCGCCAAGAAGGTGGATGCCCAGGTCTCGAGGGCCGTCGCCAAGGGCTCCAAAGCGCTCGGTAGGCAGCTGGGGAAGACCAAGGGCATGTTTGGCTCGTTCATGGACGAGTACAAGAAGGCCCGAGACAGCGGGACGTAGAGAACCTGTTTTCTCGACCAAGGGTGAGGCGGCCACCGAGAGGGCGCCGCCGGCACACCATGGCGTTGAGGCGCTCGTGTCATCCGCCGCAGCTCGCGTCGCAACTCTCGGCGCATCTCACTGCGCAGCCCGCGTCGCAACAGTGTACACAAATGCCCCGGAACGGCGTCGAAAGGCCACTTTCGCCAATCTGTGTACACTATTGCGTCCCCACCGGCCGCCCGCGCGGGTCTCGCATCGCAACTCGCGCCGCAACAGTGTACACAAATGCCCCAGAACGGCTCCGAAGAGACGTTTTCGGCGATCTGTGTACACTATTGCGTCACCACGGGGCGCCCGCGCAATCCCCGTGTCGCAACAGTGTACACAAATGCCCCAGAACGGCGTCGAAAGGCCGTTTTCGGCGATCTGTGTACACTATTGCGTCACCACGGGGCGCCCGCGTGACCCTCGCGTCGCAACAGTGTACACAAATGCCCCAGAACGGCGTCGAAGGGACGTTTTCGGCGATCTGTGTACACTATTGCGTCCCCCTGCGTCCTCACCGGCCGCCCGCGCGGGCCTCGCGGCGCAACAGTGTACACAATCACGAAGCCCCTAATATCCCAGCGCCTGGAAGACGAACATCACCACGGTCAGGATGATGACCGCGACGATCGTGAACCAGGTGAGCGCGTTCCAGATGCGGCCGTTGACATGTGCACCCATAACGTGCCTGTCGCTTGCGATGTTGACCATGCAGAGCAAAAGCACCGGCAGGAGCACGCCATTTATGACCTGGGACACCATCATGATGCCAAAGAGATCGGCTCCTGGCAGGAGCACGATGATGGCGCTTGCGGCGGTGATGAGCGCTATCGTGCCATGGTAGACTGGCGCCTCCCGCCAGCTGCGGTTTACGCCGCGCTCCCAGCCAAACGCCTCGCAGACGGCACCGGCGGTGATGCCGGGCATGACGCAGGCGGCCAGGAACGAGGCCCCCACCAGACCCGCCGCGAACATGGCGGAGGCGTGCTGTCCCGCGAGCGGCACGAGCGCCTGCGCGGCGTCTGCGGCGTCGTTCACGGCGATGCCTGCGGGAAAGAGCACCGCGCCCGTCGTCATGATGATG
>ERZ773087.1220-NODE-1220-length-17052-cov-31.902100_pt1 | contig 17052 bp, 14 predicted proteins | sample MGYA00511375_ERZ773087 | MGnify/ENA primary metagenome ERZ773087 (study PRJEB29015, sample SAMEA2737995) | human oral metagenome | biome: human oral; feature: human-associated habitat; material: dental | place: China | collected 2063 ...
AGGAGGCGCGCCGCCGCGCCCATCACGGCGGGGTCGACGCCGTATAGCTGGATGGAGCGCACCCGCTCGACGGGGTCGGGGCGCACCATGTCGAGCGTGCGCGCCCCTTCCTCGACCAGGGCGCGGCTGGTCACCATCTCGGTGACGTACAGGCCGGCGGGCGCGTCCACGCGCGGGATCGCGACGTGGCGCGGCTCGTAGGAGCTTTCGCCGGGTGTCTTCGGGGACGAGGCCGTGTCCCCCTCCCCCGACTCGGCCGCCCAGGAGGGGATGCCGGTGGGTCGCAGGTGGTCGGGCAGGCCCGACTCGCCCATGATGCGGCACAGGCGTCGGAAGGGCACGTCCGTCACCCCGGCCATGGGGGCCAGGACGACGGGTGTCCACAGGCGCAGCGGCCCCACGCGAAGAGGGGCCGCTGCGGATGTTGAGGCTATCTCCAAGTCAGCAGCCCAGGCGTTCGATCAGGTACGACTTGACCTTGTCGAGCGGGATGCGCACCTGCTCCATCGTGTCACGCTCACGGATGGTGACGGCGTGGTCCTCGATCGAGTCGAAGTCGTAGGTGATGCAGAAGGGCGTGCCGATCTCGTCCTGGCGACGGTAGCGGCGGCCGACGGCGCCGGCGTCGTCGTAGTCGACGTTCCAGATGCCACGCAGCTCGTCGGCCAGCTCCTGGGCGGGGCCGGTCAGTTCGGGCTTGCGGGACAGGGGCAGGACGGCGGCCTTAACGGGGGCCAGGCGCGGGTCCAGCTTGAGCACGACGCGCTTGTCGACGCCGCCCTTGGCGTTGGGGGCCTCGTCCTCGTGGTACGCCTCGATGAGGAAGGCCATGAGGGAGCGGGTCAGGCCGGCGCTGGGCTCGATGACGTAGGGGGTCCACCGCTCCTTCGAGGCGGGGTCGAAGTAGTCGAGCTTGGCGCCCGAGGCCTGCGAGTGGACGGTGAGGTCGTAGTCGGTGCGGTTGGCGATGCCCTCGAGCTCGCCCCACTCGCCGCCCGCGAACCCGAAACGGTACTCGAGGTCGACGGTGCGCTTGGAATAGTGGGAGAGCTTCTCCTTCGGGTGCTCGTACTCGCGCAGGTTCTCCGGATCGATGCCCAGGCCCACGTACCAGGCCTTGCGGTAGTCGATCCAGTACTGGTGCCACTCCTCGTCGGTGCCCGGCTCGCAGAAGAACTCCAGTTCCATCTGCTCGAACTCGCGGGTGCGGAAGATGAAGTTCCCGGGCGTGATCTCGTTGCGGAAGGACTTGCCCACCTGGCCGATGCCGAAGGGCGGCTTCTTGCGGGCCGCGCTCATGACCGCGGCGAAGTTGACGAAGATGCCCTGGGCCGTCTCGGGGCGCAGGTAGTGCAGACCGGACTCGTCGTCGACCGGACCCAGGTAGGTCTTGAGCAGGCCGGAGAAGGCCTTGGGCTCGGTGAACTGGCCACGGGTGCCGCAGCTGGGGCAGGCGACCTGCTCCAGGCTCACCGTGGAGGGGTCCTCGATACCGTGCCTGGCGGCGTAGGTCTCCTGCAGCTCGTCCTCGCGCAGGCGCTTGTGACAGGACTGGCACTCGATGAGCGGGTCGGTGAAGGCCTGAACGTGCCCGGAGGCGACCCACACCTCGCGCGGCAGGATGACCGAGGAGTCCAGCCCGACGACGTCGTCGCGCGAGCGAACCATGTACTGCCACCACTGGCGCTTGATGTTCTCCTTGAGCTCGACGCCCAGCGGCCCGTAGTCCCAGGCCGAGCGGGTTCCGCCGTAGATCTCGCCGCAGGGGAAGACGAACCCGCGCCGCTTGGCGAGGTTGATGACGGCGTCAAGGCGTGAAGGGGTGGATGCCAACGGAGTGCTCCTTCAGGAGTAGTCGTGGTCCCGCCTGGTTGGTGGGGACGAGTGGGGACAGTCTAGGCGGAGGGCCGTCATATTGAGGTGAGGGGCCCGTCGCACCGCGACTGCGCGTGCAGCCACCGGCAAGGCCGCAGGGATGGGGGCGGGCTCGCAAACAACCCCTCAGCAGCGCACATGGCGACTCGCCGCGGTTTGACGCATCGCGCCAGCAGTATGAGAATGATTCGCATGAGTGTTTCACGGACTCGTTCCCATGATCTCCGTCGCATCGTCGCGCTCGGAGCCGCCCTGGTCCTGGCTGCCGGCATGAGCGCCTGCAGCGCCCTGAAGAGTGAGAGCTCGTCAAGTGCCTCAGCACCGCACACGATCGCCCCGGGCAAGACGCTGACGGTGTCCACGTCCTTCTACCCGATCCAGTACCTGGCCGAGGCCATCGGTGGCCCGCTCGTCAAGGTCTCCACCGTGACCCCGTCCAACGTCGAGCCGCACGACTTCGAACTCTCCGGCAAGGAGACCGCCGAGCTGAGCAAGGCCGACCTCATCGCCTACGTCCCCGGCTTCCAGCCCTCCCTGGACAAGGCCGTCAAGGAGGTCGGCTCCGGGCCCACGGTGGTGGACCTGAGCAAGCCGGCCAACCTCGTCCACCACGAGGGGGTCGAGGAGGAGCACGAGCACAGTGAGGAGGCGTCTGCCAGCGCCACTGACGCAGCGTCCGCCGTCGCCACCGCGCAGTCCAGCGAGGCCGGCCACGACGATCACGGGCATGCCGAGCACAGCCAGGCCGAGGGCGGCGAGGATCACGACGGCGACCTCGACCCGCACTTCTGGCTCGACCCTCAGCGCATGATCAAGGTGGCTGAGACCCTGGAGTCCTCCTTCGCCCAGGTCGACCCAGCCAACGCCAACGACTACAAGGCAGGACTGGACAAGCTCAAGACGGCGCTGACCAACCTGGACACGCAGTACACCAAGGGCCTGTCCAGCTGCCAGCACAACACCTTCATCACCTCCCACGCCGCCTTCGGCTACCTGGCCGACCGCTACAAGCTGACCCAGGCCTCCATCTCCGGCATTGACCCGGAAACCGAGCCCAGCCCCGCGGAGATGGCCAACATCAAGTCGGTGGTCCAGAGCACGGGGGTGAAGACGATCTTCACCGAGGAGCTGGTATCCGATGCCCCGGCCAAAGCGATCGCCGCGGAGACCGGAGCGGAGACGAGCGTCCTCAGTCCCCTGGAGTCCAAGCCCGAACGGGGCGACTACACCGACGCCATGACCTCCAACCTGGAGCGGCTCAAGGGCGCCCTGGTGTGCCAGTAGAGTCGGGCGCTGCCGGCCGAACCCGGCGGCCCGAGCAGATGACATCCAAGCAGATCGGCATGATCACTCAGGTATGACCTCCTCATCACCATCAGCAGCATCGTCTCCGGCGACGCCGTCCGGCTCACCCCGGGCGGCGTCGTCCGCGCTCGCCATCAAGGTCCGAGACCTCCGCGTCGTCCTGGGGGCCTCCCTCATCCTGGAGGACGTGAGCCTGGCGGTGGGAGGCGGTGAGTCCGTGGCGCTGCTGGGCGCCAACGGATCGGGCAAGTCCACCCTCGTCAAGGCCGTCCTGGGGCTGGTGCCCATGGCCGGCGGAGGCATCGAGGTGCTGGGCACCTCCATCACCCGGCGCCGCAGAGTCCCCTGGGAGCGCATCGGCTACGTCCCTCAGCGGATCGGTGCCGGTTCGGGCGTCCCAGCCACAGCCTTGGAAGTGGTGCGCTCCGGGCTCCTGGGGCCGCGCCGCCCCTGGGCGGACCGGGGCCGGACCGCCAGACGGAAGGCCATGGACGCGCTCGACGCCGTCGGACTGGCTCACCGGGCCGGCGACCACGTCCAGGTCTTCTCCGGCGGGCAGGCTCAGCGCGTCCTCATCGCGCGCGCTCTTGTGCGGGATCCGGAGCTGCTCATCCTCGACGAGCCCCTGGCCGGCATCGACCGCGCCTCCCGGCAGGCCCTTGCCGATACTCTCACCTCGTTGCACGAACGAGGGCTCACCCTCATCACTGTGCTGCACGAGATGGGCGAACTGGCCGATATCGTTGAGCGCGCCGTCGTCCTGGTGGAGGGGCGGATCTCCTCCGACGGCCCCGCCCGTGATCTCTCGCCCTCCCGGCACGACCACGCCCAGCACGATGTCGTGGGCCACGATCGCCTCGGCGACTGCGACCACGAACATCCGCACGGCTCAACGGCGCCCTCCGTCCACCACGCGCCGACGCTCACCACCGACATCCCATCCCCCGGCGCCGCACGCCCCGAAGAGCGCTCATGACCGATTTGATATCCACATACAGCCAGATGCTCGCGAGCCCGCTCATGCAGCGCGCTCTCATCATCGCCGTCCTCGTGGGCCTGTCCGCCCCCGTTATCGGCACCTACCTCGTCCAGCGCGGTCTCGCCCTTCTGGGCGACGGCATCGGGCACATCGCATTGACCGGTGTGGCCCTGGGGTGGATCGCCGGCGCAGCGGCCAACGTCTCTCCGCACGACGCCTGGGCGATCCCCGGGGCGATCGTCGTCAGTATCATCGGCGCCATCCTGATCGAGGTCATCCGGGCGTACGGGCGAACCCGTGGCGATGTCGCCCTGGCGATTCTGTTCTACGGCGGCATCGCCGGCGGGGTCATTCTCATCAAACTCGCCGGCGGCACGACCACCAATCTCACGAGCTACCTGTTCGGGTCGATCGCCACGGTCTCCGTCTCGGATGCCTGGTTCGCAATTGCCCTGTCCGCCTTCATCCTGATCGTGGGGCTCGGCCTACGGGGCCCCCTGTTCGCCCTGTGCCACGACGAGGAGTTCGCCCGCTCCATCGGTCTGCCCACCGGCGTGCTCAACATGACGATCGCTGTGGTCGCCGCCCTGACCGTCTCGGTATCCATGCGAGTGGTGGGGGCTCTGCTGGTCTCCGCCGTCATGATCGTGCCGGTCGCCATCGCCCAGCTCCTGTCCCGCTCCTTCATCGTGACGATGCGGCTGTCGATGGGGATCGGCGTCGTCGTGTGCGTCACAGGACTGTTGATCACCTATGTGGTGTCGTTGTCCTCGGGCGCCACGATCGTCGTACTGCTGGTCGGCCTGTACGCCGTCGTGGCGGTGGGAGCGGCCCTGGTCCGCTTTCTGACGCGCTTCGCCCGAACCCGCCCGACGAACGCTCGTCCAGATGGCACACTTGTGTCGGCGCAGGAGACGCCCGGAGCAGACCACCCCGCTCATTGATGAGGCACAGTCATGACCATGACCCGCAGCACCGCAGGATCCACCTCAGCACGGCCCAGGGCCACCTGGCAGCGCGCCGCGGTCAACGACATTCTTCAGCGTACGGAGGAGTTCCGATCCGCCCAGCAGATACACGCCGCCCTTGAGTCCGAGGGCACCAAGGTGGGCCTGGCCACGGTTTACCGGAACCTGACCGCCATGGCCGAGAGCGGGGAGGTCGACCAGGTGCGCAACGCGGAGGGCGAGACGCTCTACCGCTGCTGCCATGAGCCCGAGCACCACCACCACATCGTGTGCCGTTCCTGCGGCCACACAGTCGAAGTCAGCGGGGGCGAGTTGGAGGCGTGGATCGCCTCCGTGTCCGCCGCGCACGGCTTCACTCAGATGGAGCACACGGCGGAATTCTTCGGGCTCTGCGCGGACTGCTCGGAGCGTTCCAACCGTTCGGCTAAGGCCACAACCGTCACAATCGCTGTTGAGTAGAGCCCCGGGGGGACCGGAGCAGCCGGTAGGGCCGCCCGGTTGGAGACAGCCGGTCAGTCGGTTTCCGGAGATGCCCGTTGCTCCCGCACTTCTCGTGCGTCAGGTGCCCGTCACCTGATCCACCGCGTTCCCGTAGCGGCGATCGCGGCTCGCGTAGGCCTCGCATGCCCGCCACAACTGGGTGCGGTCGAACTCCGGCCAGGGCAGGTCGGAGAAATACAGCTCGGCGTAGGCCGCCTCCCATAGCAGGAAATTGCTCGTGCGCTGCTCACCACCGGTGCGGATCAGGAGATCGACATCGCGCATGACCGGTGAATAGAGGTAACGCGGGAACGTCCGCTCACCCACCGCTGAGGCCTTGAGGCGCCCGGCGGCCACGTCCTCGGCGATCGCCCGGGCGGCGTCGGCGATCTCGGCCCGCCCTCCGTAGTTCAGACACATATTGAGCGTAAGAGTCGTGTTCTCCGACGTGATGCGCTCAGAGCGGCGCACCTCGGTCAGGACCGACTTCCACAGGCGGGGCTCACGCCCCACCCAGTTCACACGCACTCCCCAGGCGAGAAGATCGTCGGTCTGAGCGCGCAGCACCTGCCGGGTGAATCCCATGAGGAAGCGGACCTCAGCCGGCGAGCGCCTCCAGTTCTCAGTCGAGAAGGCGTAGACGCTCAACTCCTTGATCCCGATCTCGACGGCGCCGGCGATGACGTCCATCATGGTCGCCTCCCCCGCCCGGTGCCCCTCACTGCGGGCCAGACCGCGGGCGTTGGCCCAGCGCCCATTGCCGTCCATGATGCAGGCGACGTGGGCGGGAATCGCCTGGGCGGGCAGATCCGGCGGAGTGAGGCCCGCCTGATGGAGGGAGACGCCTTTATCCAGAGGTTGAAGATCCGGCTCAGCGGGGGGCTGGTCGTTCACGTCAGGCCCTTTCGACGAGGGAGAGGGAGCGCAGGCGGCGCTCAAGATGCCAGGTCAAGTATGCCGACACGATCCCGGAGGCCTGGGCTCGGTCCCGCTCGGCGGAGACATCGGCCACGCCCCAGTCGCCGCTCAGCAGCGCTCCGAGAAGCGCCATGGTCCCGGGCTCGACATCGACTGCGCCCGCGGGCCGGCAACCGGCGCACACCGCCCCGCCCGCTTGGACATGGAAGGCGGCGTGCGGTCCGGAAGCACCGCAGCGCGCGCAGTCGTAGCACGACGCAGCCCACCCGGCCAGGGCCAGGGCGCGCAGCAGGTACGAATCCAGTACAAGTCCCGGAGCATGCCGCCTGCGGGCGAGGGCGGCCAGAGCTCCGTAGAGGAGGAGGTACTGCTGCGGGGATTCCGTGGTGTCGAGGTCTCCATCGTCCTGCGTGAGCCGCTCGGCCGTCTCGACCATGGTGGAGGCGCAGGTGAACACGGAGTAGTCGCCCGTGATCGCGCGTGCGAAAGGGTCCAGAGTCTCGACCTGGGCGATCACGTCCAGACTGCGCCCGCGGTAGAGCTGAACATCGATCATGGTGAAAGGCTCCAGGCGCGCGCCGAAGCGCGAGGTCGTGCGACGCACTCCCTTGGCGACGGCGCGCACCTGCCCGTGAGAACGGGTCAGCATGACGATAATGCGGTCGGCCTCCCCCAGCCTGTACGTGCGCAGAACGACGGCCTCGTCTCGGTAGAGCCTGCCCGTCATCCAGCACCCTGCCCCATGACCAGGATCGCGCCCCTCAGCGCAGCGCCCGGTTGACCGCGGAGATGACGGCCTTGAAGGAGGAGGTGGTGATCGACGGATCGATGCCCACGCCCCACAGGACCTGGCCATCGACCTCGCACTCGACATAGGAGGCGGCCTTCGCATCGCGCCCCTCGCTGAGAGCGTGCTCAGCGTAATCGAGAATGCGCACACGGACACCGGTCTGCTCCAGAGCGGTAACGAAGGCGTCGAGCGGGCCATTACCGGAGGCGGTCAGAAGCTTGCGCTCCGCCCCATCGGCGATCGTCACGGTCAGGATCGCCTCGCCCTCACTGGTAGCGGTCAGCGTGGCGCCCTTGAGCGAGAAGCGCCCCCATATGGGCAAATCGGCATCGGGCGCGGCAGCCGCCGGGAGGTACTCATCGGTGAAGATCGACCACATGCTCCGGGCGTCCACCTCCCCGCCGTGGGCGTCGGTGTGGCGCTGGACGATGCGAGAGAACTCGATTTGAAGGCGACGCGGCAGGTCGAGGTTGTGCGCATGCCTGAGCAGATAGGCGACGCCGCCCTTGCCGGACTGGGAGTTGACGCGCACGACCGCCTCGTAGGAGCGACCCACGTCATGGGGGTCGATGGGCAAGTAGGGCATGGCCCACGGAACCGCGATCTCGGCGGCCTCAGAGTCCAGCCCCTCGGCCTTCTTGGCATCGACCTGCTTGGCACGGGCGATGAAGCCCTTCTTGATGGCGTCCTGATGCGACCCGGAGAAGGAGGTGTAGACCAGCTCGCCGACGTAGGGCGTGCGGGGCGGCACATCCATCTGCGTGGAGCGCTCGACCGTACGGCGGATCTCGTCGATGTCGGAGATGTCGAGCATGGGATCCACGCCCTGGCTGAACAGGTTGAGGGCCAGAGTGATCAGGTCGACGTTGCCGGTGCGCTCGCCATGACCGAACAGGCACCCCTCGACGCGATCGGCGCCGGCCAGCAGGCCGAGCTCGGCGGCGGCCACGCCCGATCCGCGGTCGTTGTGGTTGTGAACGGACAAGCACACGCTTTCGCGGTGGGACAGGTTCCGGCTCATCCACTCGATCTGGTCGGCGTAGACGTTGGGTGTGGCGCGCTCGACGGTGGCCGGCAGGTTGAGGATGATCTCGCGGTCGCCCTCGGGCTGCCATACATCCATGACCGCTTCGCAGACCTCCAGGGCGTATTCGCGCTCGGTGTCCATGAAGATCTCCGGGGAGTACTCGAAGCCGAAGATCGTGTCATCGGTGAGGAGCTTCTCGGCGCGCGCCATGACCTGGCGAGTGCCGTCAACGGCCAGCTCGCGGATGCCATCGCGGTCCATGCGGAAGACGATCTCGCGGAACAGCGGGGACACGGAGTTGTAGAGGTGAACAGTGGCCCTCGGCATGCCGACGCAGGCGTCCACGGTGCGGTCGATGAGGTCGCCGCGGGACTGGGTGAGCACCGAGATGGTGACGTCCTCGGGGATGGCGTTGTCGTCCACCAGCGAGCGCACGAAGTCGTAGTCGGTCTGGGAGGCGGCGGGGAAACCGACCTCGATCTCTTTGAAGCCCATGCGCACCAGCAGGTCGAAGATGGCCCGCTTGGCCTCGGGCCCCATGGGCTCGATGAGACTCTGGTTGCCGTCGCGCAGGTCCGTGGTGAGCCAGCGGGGGGCGTGCGTGATGCGCTTGGCCGGCCAGGTGCGGTCGGGCAGATCGGTCTCAACGGCATCAATGAAGGGGACGTACTTGCCGAAGGGCATTCCGGAGGGCTGCTGGGGTGCGGGACGAGCGGTGCGCATGATCTTCTCCTCGGGGTGGGCGCTCTGCTCGGGAGAAACTGCAAGGCGATGTGTTCTCCCGTCGGCTGGCAACACGAATGAGCCGCGGTCGGGGTGCCGGCCTTGGTCAGGCCCCGCCGCGGCGACTAAGCAGGAGGCTCATTTCCGGACACGTGGTCGCTCGCACGGGGCAGACGGTACCGCATTCTGCGCCCGGGCGCAGATCAGCGACACGAAGCCAGTGAGCCGTCCGCAGGCAGACGAGGCCGACTCGGGGGCCACTCGACCTCGTCAACATCCCCGCACCGGCCTCGCGCGCGAAGAACTGGGCGGCCGCGGGCAGGAGGCTCGCAAGCTGGATTCCAGCAAGCAAGGCGCAGGTACCGCTCCCCGGCGCATTGCCCCCCCCGTCGCGCCAGCTGCTCGGCTCGTTCCTATAGACCAAACGGCCATGCTGTCGAAGGTTTGGCAAGATGCATGGCAGCACCGCGTGGCTCACGGCCTGGGGGCCGAGCCTGGTCTACAGAAGTGGTCAGCGGTGTAAAGCGGACGCGCTCAAGCGAACCAGCGCCCGTCACAAAACTGGATGATATCGAGTGCGAACGTCTTTCGGGGCCACGAACCCACAGGGCGCACGTCAAGTAGCATGTGTCGAGGATGTTGGTCCGCTCTCAGCCGCATTTATAACATTGCAACGACGCCTGGGGGTCCGTGATCGAACTCGTTAACCCAGATGATGTCGCGGGTGTCAACCGCACGGACGATGTTCTCGATGGAGAGTTGCTCAGCGGAGAGTCCGCGATTATCGCAAAATCCGTCGAGAAGCGTCGCCGTGAGTTCGTCACTGTGTGCGCGTGCGCCCGGGCTGGGCTAAGGATTATGGGTGTTGAACCGATTCCCATCCTTCACTACAGCCAAGGCTGCCCGATTTGGCCAAGCGGATTTGTCGGCAGTATGGCACACTGTCGCGATTTCCGTGCCGCCGCGGTAGCGCGATCCGCGAACTTCGAAGCAATTGGAATTTATGCCGAACCGCACGAACCTTTGACTAGCAGTCTCATTAATGCAATCGCCATGCCAACGGAAATCCACCTCCTCCCGTCGATCACCAAGATTGGAATAGCCTCGGAGAGGCTGTTGTATTGCACAAAGGAGGCTGTCTACAAACCTTGGCATCCCATCACCAAGCACTACCTAGATTTCACTGATGTCGCCATCAATCTCAATCCGAACAGAACCTTTACTGCGTCTGGGACGAACGACAGCGACGCCGGCTTACTCGCTCGGATGAGCGGAAGGCGGGCGGCATCGAAAGGTATAGTTCTCGCGAGCGTATTCGTCCTAGCCGACGACCATCACAGGCCGTAAACACCACTCATAGGAGGGCTCCACATCCCTTAACGTACTGACCAACACCCTCGCATACCCTACACCCGTTTAGTACCTAAGCCTTTCGGCGGCTTCTCGAGTAAAAAGACCTGGGGCGATCATGCGCCAGAATGCGTGCAGTCGGTCAAGTATATCGACGTAGTTCGAGTAAATGAGCGAAGACTGCTGCGAGCCGTTAACTCCCGCTGTGAGCGTCTGGGCAACTTCGGATGCACTCCAGCAACCCCGAATGTCACCCTCAGAGATTGCCCTATTGCTCAGTTCAGTCACAAAGTTGAGCCAATCATTGAAAGCTATTCGCTGTTCGTCGTCAAAGCCATGCCCTTCGGTGGTCATACGGACCGATGCGCGGATCAGTGGGTCGGATTGCAGCGCACGGCCGAAGGCAAAGCTCGCATCAATGAGCTGCTGCGCGGCCGGGACCTGATTGTCGAGTTCAAATCCGCTCACCATCTCGGTTTGCAAAACAACAATCGCCCTGCCTAAAGCAGCTTTTGACTCGAAGTGAAAATACATCGAACCCTTGGACACGCCGCTGGCAGCAAGAATGTCATCGATCGTCGAGCCCTCATAGCCCTTCGCCGAGAACGTCTCAGCTGCACCGCGCAAAAGGCGATCCCGCGTCTCGATAGCTCGTGCTTGCTGGGGGGAGGACATAGGTCAAGACTCCGTGATTCATCGAGCACCGAGCGGACCACACATCGGGCTAAGGCTTCAACTTTCGGGCTGTTGACTGGCCAGACCCACATTCACTCGTGTCGCGACGAGATGACGGCACCCCTGGCAGTGTCTAGATCTAAGGCTATCGCGGATGCCGCGGGAGCGACCTCTCCGCGACACGCCGTCACGAAGAGCGACAGCGCTGGCCGACACACGGAGGGCTGGCTTGACACCACCGCCCGGGCGGCGTCGGAGAGGCCGCGCCAACGAGCACCAGCTCCACACATGCTGGCTCCCGAGACCGGCATCGATGCCAGCCCGGTCGAGCCGGTGTCAACGGAGCAGGGGACCGAGGTGTTCCGCCACAGGGTCGCGCCGCGTGCCGACACAGCGGTCCAAAGCTGAGGCGCCCTACTCGGCGGCAAACCTGCAGGTGAACGGTGTAACCCAGTACCGCCGAACCAGCCGCTTCCGCCACTCCGGCAGCCGGACAGCCATCCCGGACTAGACACTAAACCGACTAGATGGTTTAGTATTGATAAAGGTTGGCACCTCACGGGTTGCCGTGAAGGTCCTGCCTGCCAGAGACGACCGTCGCGAAAGGACACCCGAGAGATGAGCACAACCGAGTTCGCTCAGCGCTACCTGGAGACGTGGACCGAGCCCCAGGCCGAGCGCCGACACGACAACGTGAGGAACACCTGGGCGCCGGACGGGCGGATGGTCGTGTCTTCGATCGGCGCGACCCTCGTTGGAGTCGAGCAGATCATCGAGCACATCGACCGTGTCCATGAGGACGTGATCGTCGGTAAGGGCGTCGCGTTCTCGTACACGCAGCAGGTCAACGCGGGAGACGCGACCCTGCTGAGCTCGGCAGTCACCGCCCCTGACGGCACCGTCATGGGCAAGGGCGCGGATGTGATCTTCCGCGACGGCGACGGACGTGTGACCGTCGCCTACATGTTCATGGGCCTCGAGTAGCACTTAGCCGATGCGCCCTGACGGTCAGAACCACTGCCAACCGTCATGGCGCGGACGTGAGGCAGCATCGCGCGAAACCTTGTGGAGGCCCGCGTTGCGGTATGCGGCGTCATCCGCGTACCACGCGGGAGTTCGTTTGGGACCCGCGGACAGAAACAGTCGGACCCTTTCCCATCGGGGGAACACGGGCAATCGGGGCAAGAGAAATGCTGGACAGCTCTTCGAGGGACGCTCTCAGTTATGAGCGCACGTGGCATCGAGCTAAGACACATCGCAATGCGGTTGCGGAGGTGTTCGTTACCGACGCCGTAGTTGGCACCGACGGGCGGGTCCGTGCGGCCGCGCAGACGCCTCCCTGTCACTCGTTCTACGGTGATCACTCGCCACGACCAGCCTCCGCAGATCCCCTCTTGCTCATGGAAGTCTGCCGTCAAGCCGGGCTGGTGACGGCATATGAGCTCGGAGTCGCGATGGATACCATTCTGGCTACTGGCGAGTGGGACCTCCGGGTCAACGACTAGAACCGCGTTCCCTTCGGAGAAGCGGCGGATCTGCTGGTTGATAGCGGGTTTGAGTGGACGCGGGTGCGAAACGGCGTGCCACGAGCGGGCAGGTGCCATCAAGTAGTGCTCTATGAAGGCGAACCTGCGGCGGAGCTGACTGCGACGAGCACACTCCTGACTCCAACCCAGCTCGCAGGAGTCCGCCGATTGCAGCGTGGCGATGATCCTCCATGGAGTCATGCGCTAGCGGAAAGAACCTCGTTGGGCGTCGCCGAACCCGCGTGCGTTGGACGCCAGATTGCAACCAACGTCGTCATTGCCAACCTGTTCGTGGACGAGTCGAGAGCAGAAGCCAACGTTGCGCCCGCGATGAGCAACCGGGCTCTATTCGATCATTCCTACGACCATGTGACGATGCAGGTTCTCGGCGAAGCAGCACGACAGCTCACGAACGCACTTACGGGCCATCTCGAGGGGTGGTGCATGACCCGGCTTCAAGGCAAGTTCATGAGATTCGCTGAGCTTGACTCGCCTGTCTCCATGTGCGCGACAGCGATTCGCGGAGACGGGTCGATTGTATCGACGGTCACCGCGACACAAAGTGGTTGCAAAGTTTCGCAGTTCACACTTACGTATGAAAGGACACTCTGATGCGATTCAACTCAGACGCGATCGTATGGACCGACTTCGGCGGTGTCCTTACTCCTTCTGTCTCCGAAAGCTTCTCGGCATTCGCGAGGTACGTCCAGATCGAGCCGGGCGAGCTTATGAGAGGCATGCGCGCAGTCAGCACACGCTACGGCGCAGAAGATGTCCTCGCACCGCTCGAGGCGGGACATCTTGACGAGCGAGAATGGGCCGGAGAACTGTCCGCAATACTCGACTTACCGATCGCTGCCGACGCTCTCTCCGGCTCCTGGTTCACGGCCCGGCCCGTGAACCAGATATGGCTTGACGTTCTCTACCTTATTAAGGGTAAGGGCATCCGAATCGGACTTCTCACCAACATGCCACCCGGGTGGGCGTCTCAGTGGGGACAAATGGTCGATCCATCGCTTTTCGACGAAGTCGTCATTTCGTCGAAAGTGGGCGCTCGGAAGCCCGACACTCGAATATTCTCACTCGCCGCTGCTGCAGCAGGCGTTCCACAAGAATCCTGCATCCTCGTCGACGATCTGAAAGCCAACTGCGTCGGGGCCGAAGCTGCCGGATGGACGTCAGTCCAGTACCAAGACTCACCACAGGCCACCCAAAAGCTGACCTCCTTATTAGGGGCTGCGCTATGAGTACTCCCCTGAAAGGATGTGCTTTCGTCACGGGCGGATCGCGTGGGATCGGGGCCGCCATCGCGCGCCGACTCTCCGAAGCCGGTTGGCCTATTGCGATTGGGTTCCGGAAGAACGCGTCAGCAGCGGAATATCTCGCGCACACACTGGCAGACCCGCGGGATGTTCGATGCGTTCAGTGCGATGTCACGAGTGAGACCGATGTCGAGTCGGCATTCTCCGAACTCGAGGCAACCTACGGGCGAGTCGCGGTCCTCGTGAATAACGCCGGGTTTCACAAGGACGGGCTCACAGTCGGCCTCCAAGACACGGATTGGGAACGTGTTATCGACGTCAATCTCACGGGGGCATTCCGAACATCTCGCCGTGCCGTAGGCCCTATGGTACGGGCGCGCCACGGTCGAATCATCAGCATCACGTCAATCCTCGCGCATCAGGCACTCCCCGGTACCACCAACTACGCTGCGGCGAAATCCGGCTTGACGGGACTAATGCGAGTAATGGCCACAGAACTCGCACCGCGTGGAATTACGGTGAATGCTGTGGCTCCGGGCCTGGTCCGCACCGAGATAGTGACCGATGTGGGGCACTTCGAAAACTCCGCGCGGCGCGAGGTGCCCATGGGGCGAGCGGCGAGCGTTGACGACATCGCTTCTGGCGTCGCCTTCCTCGCCAGCGAACAGGCCAGCTATATCACGGGCCACACCCTGACTATCGACGGCGGACCCTCAGCGTCGGCTTTCAATATCTCAGCCTGATAAAGAAGATAGACGAACCATGATTCCAACCACTCAAATCGGTAGTCTCACCGTCGGATGCCAAGGATTCGGCGCGATGGGTATTAGCAAGTTCTACGGGCTCTTCGTGTTTGAGGGTGTTGTAGGCGGGGTCTATTGAGGTGCGTAGGTCGGGGTGGGTGCGTCGTTACACCAGGTAGGGGTCGAGGTCTCCCGATGATGGGAGCTGCTACACAACCGTCACGAGAGACCTCGACGTGCCTGAGACTACCTTCGCCTGCCCTGATCTGACGACCTTCCTGGGCCTGGATGCCCTGGGAGTGACCGCGGTGGGCCAGCACCTCACAGCCAAGCGCGCGGTGATCGAGTGCCGCATGCCGATCGGGTTCGAGGACCCCTTCTGCAAGGCCTGCGGCGCTCAGGGAGTATCCCGTGGGACGGTGGCCCGGCGCCTGGCCCACGTGCCGGTGGGGTGGAGACCCACGCAGCTGGTGGTGCGCCTGCGGCGCTTCGCCTGCACCCACTGCCGCCGAGTGTGGAGACAGGACACCTCCACCTTGGCTGAGCCCAGGACCCGGCTGACCCACGCGGCGGTGGAGTGGGGGCTGCGTGCCCTTGCCCTGGAGTGCATGTCGGTCTCCCGGGTAGCAGCCGCCCTGGGGATCTCCTGGCACACCGCCAACAACGCAATCCTGACCCGGGCCGAGCAGACCATCACCGGCAACCCTGACCGCTTCGATGGTGTGGAGATCCTCGGCGTCGATGAGCATGTGTGGCGCCACACCAGGCGGGGCGACCGGTACGTCACCGTCATGATCGACCTGACCCCCGTACGCCACCGCAGTGGTCCGGCGCGTCTGCTGGACGTGGTCCCAGGCCGGTCCAAGAAGGTCCTCAAGACCTGGCTCTCCCAGCGCGACCAGGAATGGCGTGGGCGGGTCGAGGTGGTAGCCATGGACGGTTTCACCGGGTTCAAGAGCGCCGCCGGCGAGGAGCTCCCACAAGCCCGGGCGGTCATGGACCCCTTTCACGTCGTATCCCTAGCAGGAGACAAACTCGACCAGTGCCGCCGCCGGATCCAGCGGGCGATCACGGGCCGGCGGGGCCGAGCGGGTGACCAGCTCTACCGGGCCCGGCGCACCCTGCTGACCGGGGCCGGCCTGCTCACCGATGCCCAGGCCGAGCGTCTCGAGGCCCTGTTCGCTGATGATCGCCACGCCGCGGTCCAGGCCTCCTGGGGCGTCTACCAGCGCCTCATCCAGGCCTACCGCACCGAGGACCCGGGCCTGGGAAAGTACCTGATGCAACGGCTCATCGACTCCCTGAAGCAGGCCATCCCAGAAGGGCTTGAGGAGATCCAGACACTGGCAAAGACCCTGACCGGAAGAGCCTCCGACATCCTGGCCTACTTTGACCGCCCCCGTACCTCCAACGGCCCCACTGAGGCGATCAACGGACGCCTGGAGCACCTACGCGGCATCGCCCTGGGCTTCCGCAACCTGGCCAGCTACACCATCCGCAGCCTCATCCACACCGGACGCCTCAAAGACCACCTGGCAGCAACCACCTAAACCAGCCGACAAGCCCCACCTACCACACCCTCAAACACGAAGAGCCTCTTTTTGATTTTCCTTCGGCATGCAATTCTCAATCGATAGCGAGGAAGCCCATGGTAATAAGGTGCCGAGTCGCCTCAACCATCTCCGCCCGCAGCCCGATGGCGTCCTCCCCGGTCAGTGCGACGACCGCGGAGGCGATCTGGCCCACGCTCAGCTCGCCGTCAGCGACCCCGGCCAAGGCGGCCACCACGGTCGAGGCCCGGATCGTGCGCCCCAGCCCGCCTCCCTGGCGCAGCAGGATGACTGTGGGCTCGGCGGCGCCCGGGATGAGGTGGCGCTCCTCGGTGACGTCGGGGGCCAGCACCGGACGGAGGTCGGCGACGGCGTCGTCGTCGAGACCGGCGAGCCGCTCCCGGGCCTCCAGCACCTCGGCGACATGATGCCCCAGGACCCCCTGACCGGAGGTGGTCACCTCCTCCAGGAGACGCCAGGGATCACGGGGCCTTAGTGGACGATGGACGATGAGGTAGCCGAAGCCGACGCCCTGGACTCCGCGCACCTCGAAGTCATCGATCCATGCCCCCAGGGCGGCGTCGAAGCCCTCGGCGTCGCGCTCGGAGGTCAGGCCGCCGTCGCGCAGCCACATGGTGGCGTACTCGACCGGGTCCTGGACCTCGCGCTCGATGACCCAGCCGTCGAGCCCCTCGGGGATCCAGGTGGCGACGGCCTCGCGCCACGAGTCAGCACCACGGTGCTCCCAGTTTCCGAGCATGACGGCAGCAGCGCCGGGCTCGAGGTGCTCCCTCAGCCCGGCGACGAGCACCGGCAGGACGGGGCCGCCGGCATCGCGGTACTCCATGAGGGGCAGACCGGCCTCGCGCACCGCGGGCGGG
>ERZ773087.1228-NODE-1228-length-16967-cov-102.334141_pt1 | contig 16967 bp, 14 predicted proteins | sample MGYA00511375_ERZ773087 | MGnify/ENA primary metagenome ERZ773087 (study PRJEB29015, sample SAMEA2737995) | human oral metagenome | biome: human oral; feature: human-associated habitat; material: dental | place: China | collected 2063 ...
TTTTATCTTAGTAGCTACAGTCTAGCAAGATTTTCTAAAAAATTCAAGATTATCAGAATCTCGCTTAGATAAGTGAATTGGATTTTCTTGTATGAAAGGTAGAAAAATCAAAAAACAAGAAAGCTCTCTTCTTGTAAAATACATTCATTTCCGCTATAATACTACAAATACTGAAAGGAGAGAACTATGAAGTATATTTGGGCTTTCTTAGCAGCCTTGAGCTTGGCTGGACTGGTTCTTTTCTTCTGGCATTCCCAAACCAAATCAAATCCTACCCCTCCTAAGCCAGAAACCACACAGACAGCTTCTAGCGAGAAAATCGACAATCAACCGACTCCGACAGAAGACATCGTGTCCGAAGAGTACAGTATTTCATACGACGACAAGCAGCTCTACGGAAAGATTACTGCTCCTTCTGACTACAAGAGAAAAAAATTGCCGACCATTGTCATCGCACACGGGTTTAACAATACCCTTGAGCAATATGAAATGTACAGCCAGCTGCTGGCAAAGCAAGGTTATCTGGTTTACAGCTTTGATTTCTACGGAGGCAGCCATCAGTCGAAAAGTGGCGGACAAGATATGCTGGATATGTCGGTCAAGACCGAACTCACAGACTTGACCCAAGTCATGGAAAAACTTCGTTCCGAGACCTTTGTAGATAAGAGCAAAATGAGCTTATTCGGTGCCAGCCAAGGCGGTGTCGTTGCCAGTCTCTATGCTGCTGCTTATCCGGACCGCGTGCACAAACTCCTGCTCATCTTTCCAGCTTTCGTTCTTTTTGACGATGCCAAGGAGATCTACCGCGAGCTGGGAAGTCCCGACTTCGACCAACTTCCAGACAGCCTGACACACAACAATACTACTCTGGGCAAGATTTATCTAATCGATGCCTTAAACATTGACATCCAAGCAGAGCAGGCCAAAATCACAGCTCCAACCCTCATTATCCACGGCACTGACGACTCCGTCGTTCCCTACCAGTATGCAGTCGAAGCCAGCCAGACTATTCCAAATGCAAAGCTGGTCACTGTAGAAGGTGGGGAACATCGCATTGACGAAACATTTGCTATCACTGCCGCTCCTGCCATCCAAAAATTCTTGAAAGAGTAAATTTGCTGATAGAAAAAGTTCTTCTAACATCATAGAAGAACTTTTTATTTGGAGAAATTAGAAGGGTTAAGCTAGGAAATAATATTTGAATATGTCAAAACGGGATAACTAGACAGCAAAGTATTTTAGAGGAAAGATTAGAAAAAGCGCTCATAAAACAAGAAAACTTATTCTAACTAAGGTTAAAATCCCAGTGAAAAAGAAAAAGCACTCTACAATAAGAGTGCTCCTTTCTTGCAGGATAAAAGGTTTCTAGACAAGGCGACGAGCCGAAGATTGTACTGATGGTACATCGAGGCAAAGTCAACGAAGTATAGGAACCTTTTAGACGCAAGATTAACGACGAAGTCCAAGAGAGTTGATCAACTCACGGTAACGGTTAACGTCGTTCTTACGAAGGTAAGCCAAGAGGTTACGACGGCGACCGATTTTCTTCATCAAACCACGATAAGTAGCGTGGTCTTTTTTGTGTTGTTTGATGTGTTCGTTGAGGTGGTTGATTTCCCAAGTAAGGACAGCAACTTGTACCTCTACTGAACCAGTGTCACCTTCGTGACGTGCGTATTGTGCAATGATTTCATTTTTTTTCTCTTTTGAGATTGCCATGATATACTCCTTTTCTTTACGCTTCATCCGAGTGGCAGGTTTGGCATGGCCTGCAACCAAGAAGAAGTTATTTGTCTTTACGACATTCTTATTCTACCAAGAAGGACCAGCTTTGTCAAATCATCCTACTTTAAATCGTCTTGGTCATTGATTAATCAACCTTAGTCACATAGTTCCCGGAAATTAGCTAAAAAAGAAGTGCTGCAATAGGCAGAGCACTTCTTTTTTTATTCATCAGTTGCAGCATCATATAGAGTCAGAACAGTCTGGTCTTCTTGACCTTCATTTGCAAAACGAATAGATGGCTGGTTTGTTAAAGGAGAGATAATTCCTATAGCAACCTTATAGCCCTTATCCTTACTCATCAGATCAGAAGTTGAAAGTGAGACTTCAAGCTCTTCCTCTTTATCTGGTAGAAGCTTGGTCAAATCAAGAGAAAGTTTCTTAGTTTCTACAATCTCCCCTGATTTATCAAGAACATAAATCTTAGTGTCCCAATTCCGATAAAAAGGAGCTACTCCTTTGTTTGCTAAAGTAAGAGTAAGCTTGGTTTCATCACCTTGTGACTTCAAGGACGCTGAAGGAACCCAGAATCTATAACCCATGTTTTTCAAGACTTCGTTATAGCCCGTATCATCCTTCTCATCAAGTACCTCAGCAATCTTAGGTCCCAAGAAGCTTGTATGCGATTGTTGAACTTCTTTAATCGTTTGTTCTAAATTATTCTTGAGAATGTTTTTCATGCTCACTGCACTAGTAAACTCACCACCAATCGGTGCAGTTTGCCAGGCGTCAGGCATCGCTACAAGGCCATCCTTCGCTTCTTCCTGGTCATAGTCACCACCAGATTTTATCCAATCAAGCCAAACCTTTGTGCTTTCTTTCTCTCCGACCATATCATTATAAAGGCCGAAGCCATGCTTCTTAGCAGCAACAAAAGGGCGACGCATTAAAATATTGGCTTTGGGAAAAGCTTGAGTCCATGGAGTGATAAATTTTTCACGGATTTCTGCTTCTGGTAATTTTCTGATGTTCACCTCATCATTAACGTGCCATTCTCCCCAATGGCCGAGAACCCCAAGCTGAATAAAGGCAATTTGCCCACTTTTAGCCCAGCGCTCTCCCATAGCAGCAACAGCTTTTTGATAATAAGAAATCAAGGTTTTATCTGAATAATTAGGAGAAAAGCCTTTTCCATAGTCAGACTCGTAACGGTCCCCTGGATCAGACATTTCTTTTATGAGCCAAGAAGGAATATCTTCATGAGAAGTATCAGAAGGATAGTCTAAGACAAAGCGTAGAACAATGTACTTTCCTTCCTTTTTCCAGCGTTCCATCTGGTTGCTTTCTTCTATCTTGTCCCAATCATATACACCCTTTTGGGCTTCCAATTCTTTCCAAGTGACATCCATATATACCAGTTGAACATCGTCCGAAAGCTCCGATTCCTCTGCGGATGGTGCATAGCCCATCAAGGGATTTGGAATTGCCTCTTCAGAGTAGGTAAAAGTACGGTTTACTTGTTTTTTATTATTCAAGGAACTTAAGAAAAAACTACCAAAAATCGTGGCTACTACTAAAATAATTAAACTGTATCGCAACTTTTTATTCATTCCATTTCCAATCATGCTATCCGTGATACTCACCGTTATATTGGATAAGTGTCACGTCTGAAACCTGTTCAATATTCCGAATGCGTTCTACAAATGTGAAATCGTCTTTTTTGCAGAGGACTTCAACTGCCATTTCAACAGCATCTCCTCTAAGGGTCTTGGATTTCACAAAGTACTTGATCTTACCAAAAGATTGGATGATGCGGTCTCCTGTTTCATCTCCTTGGTAATGAATAATGAGAATGAAGACCCTACCTTGGTGCTGCATCCGACTAAAAATGAGTAGCATTGCAAAAATGACAACAGCTGTCACAATGGCTAAGATATACATACCTGCGCCAACTGTGATTCCTGTGGTGATGGCCCAGAACAAATAAAGCAGGTCCATGGGATCTTTTACAGCCGTCCGGTAACGCACAATGGAAAGGGCACCGACCATCCCCAAAGAAATAACAACGTTGGTACTAATTGCCAAAGTCACCATGGCTGTTAGGATAGACATCCCAATCAAGGTCATAGCAAAACTTCTTGAATAGACAACTCCAGTGAAAAACCGCTGATAAACAAAGTAAATAAAAGCTCCTAATGCGATTGCTAATAAAAGAGTGGCAAGAATTTTCACAGCATTTTGGGAAGTAAAATTCTCTGATTTTAATATTGATTTTTTAATCATATCTTGAACACTCATTCTTTTCTCCTATCTCTCCTAATAATCTGTGTCAAACCAGTACTCAAAATCATGCAAATATCTTGTCTTTTCATAGCAAAGAACGTATTTTGATACCGCGATAAACTCTGAGGCTCCGGGGGGAATAATATCTTTGATAATCTGCGGTTGCATCTCTGTATATTTCACCTCAAAAACCAACTTGCCTTCCGGAAGAACTGGAATAGTCGGTAAGTTCGGGTCAAATATATCATAGCTACCAACAGCTGCTCGAACATTTGAATCAAAGGTCAAGCGTACTGTCCCTGCATCGTAAACCCACGGTTCCCGCTCGTAGTCAACAATTACACGGGGACGCATAACATTTGTCACACATTCAAAATAAAATTCCCGACAAAGAGGATGGGGACTATGGAGTAGAAATCCATAGTCACCTTCAATAATTTTTTCCACCTCTTCTCGTGTTAAAGGTGCTGCTTCCTTATAGATATAATTTTCAAACTTTTTCTTTCTTTCCAACTTGATGCTACGATCGCTAAAATTATAAATCCTAATTCGATATTTCTTTCGCATCAAAATCCCTGCAGCCTTTTCCTCGTAACTACTATTCCAGTAATCGTCAAAATAAAGACTGCGAATGGTGTACCCTCCGTTTTGAGCATGTCTATCCAAATTTAGAATAGACTCAAACCGTTGGGTCAGTAAGGCTTTTTCCTTTAAACCGATGAGATATTTCGCTTCATGGCGAAACTGCTCCTTTTTATCTGTTTTCATAAGTGTCAACCTTGATTCCCCCATCTTCCATTACATAGAAGCCTGAGACACCAAATTGTTTGGTAGTGTCTGTACGATAGTAGTCAAAGGCCGCTTGTGAATTGCCTGTTTCATTTGTAGCAAAGATTCGGATAAAGTATTGACCTTTAGGTAAACGGTCTATCTTAATGCTGAGCTCCTTGATCCCCTTCTTATCTAGTATTTTTTCTTTGAAGTTTGGATCCTTGGCAAGTTCTACGTGATAGGTAATCTCTTGATTATTAAAATCATAAGAAGGTAGCCATCTTAGGACAAGTTTCTTTCCTTCTACTTTAGGTTGGTCAATGTAGAATGGCTGAGGAGATTGCAAGCTCTTCTTATAATCATGATAATTTTCCTCTACTTCTTTTGGTAGAGCATCCAAGACCTGATTATACTGGTCCTCATTAAAATACAAATGACCCAAATCTGGCATACGAGACAGATATGGTTTTACTATTTTAGCATAATTTTTACTCAAATCGCCAATATTTTCTGGTTTCAGCTGATTTTTATATAACTCATCAACTGTTCTTTCCAAACCAGTTCTGAATCTTTCTGATTTGAGCAAGCGTTGGAACAAGTGATTTCCCCAGTAGTTGCTGACTCCGTATTGCCAACTATTTTCTCCCAATGCATCTGGCTTACGAATTGCATACTCACTTTTGTGTAGGGAATCGTCCAAGTCCCAAGGTAAGATATACCAGCGTGTCCCATTCTTTGGACTGTAGAGGAACATATTCCGGTTTTGACTGTCAATATTACCCATCAAAATCTGAAAGGCCATCCAGTACTGGACATTTTGCGCATCAAAATATTTTTCTAGGAACTCATCACTTGAGACTGACTCATCGTTTAGTTTATCCAACATGTCAATCAGTTTGGTATGGTCCTTGTCTCCTTTAACCTCTAAACGAGACTCGAATTTTTTCTTATCAAATTTAGGATCATCTTCTTTTCGAATAGCATCAGGCTCTCTGTAGAATTCGAAATTATTAATCTTATAGAGATGACCACTTTGGTCAAGACCATGAGCTTCAAGAGCTGTCTTGTTTAACTGTTCAACTTGCGTGTAGATGCCGTAATCTTCAAACCCCTTAGATTCTTCTCCAGTCTCGTCCTTGACATAGAGATGGACAAACTGGGTACGTAGTCCTACAATTTGTGGAATTCCTTCTATTAGCTTAAAAGCTAGCTTATTACGGAAACGGAGATAGTCATAGGGATGCTTATTTAGGTTAATGGTCCGTTGGCCTTCCCATCTTCCCTTGCTCCTTTTTATCTCAACCTTATAATTCTTTTGACTGGCTCTACTAGAGCTCTGCCCACGGATCTGAACCGTAGCATTGGGAACTTCTTCTCCAAAACCGAACTGTCCTGACTCAGGTCCTTTTTCATTGCCCACTTGCAGGAGTCCTTCGACTTGATAGCGTTTCACACCCATTTTTTCATAGTCATAAGCTGAATATTGGTTGACTTCACTCCAAGAATGATTGGTGTTTTCGACTGTATTTCCCCGTCTGACAGTCAAATACATGGTAATGACATCCGGATCCCCTTGGTTATACAAGGTTTCTTTGTCATACAGATGCAAGTCATTAATATTTTGCACTTTTTCCTTCTTCACCTTTTGGGTCACTTTGTCTTTTCCTGTATTTCCTGTATTATCAAAAACTGCTAAAAGAACAAAGGCGAGGGACATCAATCCAAAGACTAGTAGAAACTTACCCCACTTATTATTCATCATTTCTCCTCGCTTCCAACGTATTATACAGCTTAGTAAAGAATCCTACTTCTTCACGTGAAACGACATCCTGACTTCCTAAAACACGATAAGGAAGATCTTTGGTATATTCAGTCAAACGAGCACTTGTTGTTAAATAAAGTATTAGTGAAGCTAATAAAAAGCCATAACCGATAAAAGATGTATCCATAAACTGAGTCAGAATACTAAAGATAACTGAAATTCCTGCAAACCACTTGGCGCAATCTTTACCCCCTTCATAGTCTACAAAATAAAGAAGTAAGAGTAAGTTAACATTTCCTACAGCATAAAGCCCATAGCCCAAACAAAGGGTCTGAAAATAGCCTTTCATCTGACTATTAAAGCCTAGGGGTAGAACCCCCAACAAAACTATCCCCACAAACATCGCTAGCAAGGTTGCTAAGAGTTGCTTCCAAGATAAATATTTCAATTCATTTCGGAGAGTCCGAAGCATATCCACTTCCGTCTGGTTGATTTTATCAACACTCCCGACCCCATCGTACAGCTGGTAATATTTCCTAAATTTCGGATAAAATACAACTTCTACCGAAACCACAAAGCTCACTGTTGACACCAAGGTTACGAGATAGGCTAACATAGCTGACACATCATAGACAGGAGCCGTACGAAAAAGCCCTCCAATCCCTTTGCTCAATGGTCCGAACCAGTTAATCACAATATGAGCAAAGAGCCCAATAAAAAGATAGATTCCAACCTTAAAAAGATTGAAATATTCATCAAACCAGATCAGAAACTCGAAATTGGCCTCATAGCTTTTCGGAAAATACCGATACATTATGCGAATCATTTGAATTAGGATATATGCATAAGCGATACAGGTACCCAGAAGCAAACCATAAGGGATCGACAAAGATAAAGCAAGGAATCCTGCTCCAAGCGTAATCAGGATCGCCGTTGCAAATGTTTTTAAGATACTGCGATAGTCTTTAACCGCTGTTAGGTAATTGACAGCATGCCAAATCAAGCATAATTCACTAAACAGTAGCAAGTTTAAAACAATCTCCAGCAAGGGAATGCCTGATAAGAATAAGAACAAGCCGTAAGACACAAAACCAATCCCCAACATCATGGCACCAGAAGAAAAGTAAGAAGGCAGAATTTTTTCAAATTTTTCTTCATAGAGCATATCGGAGACATAGCGGGTCACAACCATAGAAAAAATATTGGTAATGGCTAAGGAAGCTAGGATTGAGTAGGAAATCAACCCCAACAGATGGTCGCGTTCACTGTTGCCAAAACGACCAAAAACACTGAGATAGACAACTGCAAGAATCAGTAAAATCCCAAGAATCATCGGTCCAACATAAATAATACCTGCATAGCCATATGCTTTTTGCTTGGCCAGGAAGCTTCCCTTATTATATACCTTTCTTAGTTCAAATCCCAATCCTGCCATTACTTCACATACTCCTTATACATTTGTCTATATTGGTCAATCATTTGGTCATATTGGTAATATAGCTCGGCTCGTTTTTTAGCAGTCTTCCCCATCACCAGCCTTTCTTCTTCCACAGAAGCCATCCGTAGTATAGCATCAGCTAGGCCAGTTAGATCAGTAGGGGGTACACAATATCCTGCTGGTCCCAAATTATCGTCTTCTCTACCCTCCAGCAATTCTCTGCAGCAACCAACATCTGTCGTTACACATGCTTTTCCAGCTGCCATTGCTTCTAGGACAGAAAGGGGCTGTCCTTCAGAAATACTGGTTAAAATCATAAAGTCCATTCTTTTGAGGTATTCTTTGATGTCAACTCGGCCAGTAAAAATCAGGTTATCTAACTTCAATTTTCGAACAAGATCATAACATTCATTGGCATAAGCTTTATCATCTACACCTCCCATAACATAGAGACGCACATTAGGCATTTGAGCAGATACTTCATAAAAGGCATAAATCATGGTTTTAATATCCTTGATTGGAGCCATTCGGACCGCTGCACCAATGTTGATAAAGCCATCCCCCTCATGAGGAATTGTTGAAAAAGCTTCGTAGTCAATTCCATTTGAAATGACTCGACACTTTTCTGGATCACAACCCATATCTATCTGAATTTCTCTGGCTTTTGAAAATAGGCTGGTAATACAGTCTGCTTTTGAATAGACAGCATCTGAGAGAGTATAGAAAAAGTCAATCCATTGTTTTCGCATGGACGGTAAAATCCAATCTGCTCGGATGATCTCTTCCTCACGCTCCCGAGTATAAATCCCATGTTCAGTCAGAAGAAGGGGTTTCTTTGTCCGAACGCTCGCTAGTGTGGCCAAGATACCACCGTATCCTGTCGAAATTGCATGATAAGCATCTGCAATCGGAATATCACTAGATAAAAGGGTCAAAAGCGGAAAAAGCATGGAGCGGATGGTATGAAACACATCTGACATCGGTTGCATGGCATATCTTTCCGTACACAATTGCTGAATCATTTGGAAAAACTCTTCGCTAGCTAAGAAGCTATCCCGCTGGATTTTTCCATCTTGAAGCAAGTTAAAAATCAAAGACCAATCTGGTTTTGCGCAAAAAACTAATTGTTTTAGGGCTTCGTATTCTGCATCTGTTAATTCTCCAGATTCCTTATTCACCGCTTCTGAACAGGCTAGACTATCTAGGAAAACCTCTCGAACTTCTACTACATTAGGAGGAAATTCGTAGACGAATTGGCCTTTCTTTTCCTCGTTCGCCCCTATCACCCATACGATAAACTCGTGTTCCTTCATCTCGGTGATATACTGATGCATCCAAGTAGATACACCTCCGTGAACATAGGGATAAGAACCTTCTAAAACCAAACAAATTCTCATTTTTCTTTTCTCTTCTATGTTTATTTGACCTCAATAGATACTTTGGCTGATGTTGCCTCCAGCAGGTAGAGATTACCTGTTAAATGTTCGAGTTTGCCACCCTTGACTTTTCCAGGCTCTCCCTCGTTTAATCGAATCATTACGTAAGCTTGATTATGGAAGTTTCCAAGTTCTAGCTCTAGGCCTGTATCTGTTCGATTCTGATTAATGGTTAAGATGGCATAGCGTTGGACTGCTCCAGCCATTTCTGAACCCGTCAGGCGTCGAATATTTGGAACAATTTTATATAGGCTCTCAATTTCATTTTGGAAATCTTTATAGAGTTTGGACCAGCCTAGTTTCGCACCTCGATCCTCATCCATGACATCGTCAGGATGAAGGAAATGAGTAGTGACATAGTGCATGTTTAACTCAGAAAATACGGTCAATTTTGAATAGGCATCCCATGAAGCACCCGAAACAATCCGAGGTTGTTCAATCATACCATCATCTGCCACTTCAAATTCCTGTGAATAGGTGAATTTGCCTGGGAAATAATTACTAGCAATACTCTTGATTTCTGGAAATTTCTCTCGTAGAACTTCCCTTCCTTCTTTAGATAGAACGTTTGAAGGCGGGATATAAATCGACTTTTCTCCCTTTGGAAAGAGTTCTTTTGTAAAGCGAAGCAGTTCACTGATTGCAGAAGCCATAGCTTTCTTATCTTTCCAAGTTTTATAGGTTGGGAATTCATCACCATAATCAACTCCTTTAGGCGTTAAAGGCTGGTGATTATAACCATGGTAACTGATCTCTCCTCCATTAGCCAAAAGTGACTTACCAAAATATTTAAATCGGTCTACGTCTTTTTGGCTATGAACATTTCCTGATGTGTCATCCTCATAATTTTCGATAACCCCACCTGTATACTTAATTCCGTAAGTTTCAGCCAGCTTCAGCAAATCAGGCCACCAGATATTGGTATAAAAGTCCGAGATGCTCATATTATAGTCACGTTTAATATAAGTCGCATCTCCTGCAGGGACTGGAGATGGGAAGTCATCTAGGTAAAAAGTTGTCCCATTAATAACTGGATAAGCTGTCGCGGACGTCATCAAGCTATAGGAAGCTGCATAGAGGCCACGTACTGCCCTTTCATAAATACCAAAATTATCAACTACAAACTTCCCTTGACCATGTTTTTTTTCCCAGACCAAAGGAGTTTTTGCCTCATCATCTGTCCAGGCATGAACTTTGGCATCAGATGATAGTGTAACTGACCAAGCAGAATGGAAAGCGCCGTCGATGGCATAGCTTTTCCCACCACCAATCATAAAGTCTTTATCAATATAAATTTTCTTAACATAAGCATTTTCAAAACTAGAACTTGAAACGCCTAATTTTTGTTCGATTTCTGTTAGTTTGCTGTCCTTGGAGAGGGTTACAGCAAAGAGAACATTTCCTCCTTGCTCAACCCAATCCACCATCTCAAGCGCCTTGTCTCCCAAGCCTTCCAAATCGCTCAGAAGCACAACGACTTTTTTATAATCAGAAAAACTAGGAATCGTCTCTTTTGAAATATCAACCAAGCGGTACCCCATTCTCATATCTTTGAGAATCTGAGTAAATTGCTCTTTTGCCCTTCGACTTGTATCATTGTTTTCATCATAAAGAACCAGATTATCCTGAGCTAAGCTGTCAAATACAGCATTAGACGAAGGAGCATTTTTAAGATAAATGTTTTTTTCAGGATTAACTGTATATTGTTCGCCACTCTTTTGAATCCACAAAACCGCAGATAACAAAAGAAAGATTACAATTACAATAATGGATTCTTTTGAATATAAGATTTTTCTTTTTTTCTTTGTCATCTAAAAAACCTACGATTGCCAGAAAGCGAGACGTTCTTGATTCGCTTTAGAAATATAAATAGAACCATTTTTGATGGCTTCTACCAATTCTTCTAACCTTTCTCCCTGTCTCGTTTCAAAATAATATCTGAGATAGAGCATATAAATTTCTTCTTGTTGAGGCCATTTTTGAGAAATAGTATTCAAGTATTTTTCAACACTTTCATATCGCTTCAATAAGAGTTCATTCTCTATCAATTTCACATAATCAGAAAGTTGCTCTTTTTGTTGAAGTTTCTTTTCTAAGAGATGGGAATAATCTTTCCGCAAGACCTCTTCCATCCGCTTGGTCACCAGGTTCTTTTGCAGGTATGCCACTAAAACTGCACAGTATTCTGCTAGAGTTCGGTAATCTGATGGATTTTCCTGGTGCTTTTTATCCAGTGTCTGTAGACGGATATCATATTGTCGAGATATTTCCGCAATCAAGGTCGTTGCATAATGCACAACCTCCGTATCCTCATCTTGACGAGCCAGGAACAATAAGTCAATAAACTTAGCTGGAGCCCGACTGACTATTTCCATCAACATCCACCGAGAAACTTCTTTGTCTTGCAAGACAAGAGCTTCTTCTAGAGGAATAATCTCTTCAACGTGATCATAGGCACTTTCAACCCTGCTCATTTTCTGTGTGTCATCTACGTCAAACCATTCTTCGAAATCGCCTTGAACCAGCGAAAGGTCAGATTCATCCTTTTGAATAGAACGATTCAAGCCCCAAAGCAAGATATAACCTAAAAAGGGTAGAGCAATAGGAAAGACTATGTAAAAGAGAGGCAGCTGCATCCGTTCTGTTTTTAATAAGATAAACGAATGCAGGCATAAAGCTAGGTCTAAAAAGACGCAAAAACTAGTAATCATCCATTCCATTTTAGTTTCCTTGCCTCATTTCGCCGGGACTGCTATGCGTGGTCAGGCCAGAATCTTTATTCATGCTAGAGAAGACTTGATAATAACCGGCCTTGTCTACCATAGACGCTGTCAGTTCACTTACCATCTGTAAGAAATGAAGTTTTGAGAAAGTCAATTGATCATAAGAAACTTCGTCAACCCATATCAGATAATGAAGCCCAGAAGCGCTCTTCATTTCTACTGCAAAAACAGGATAGTCTGGAAGCATTTTTTTGTTAATCCAAACCGCTTCTTTTTCCAAACCTTCTTTTAACTGAGGATAGAGCTCTATCTTAAAGCTAGAAAAAGGAGACAAAGGATAAAAATGAACTTCATCAGTTGAAAATTCTTCTCCAATGATTTTTTCAGCTTCAGCAATCACTTCTTCAACCGTTTTCTTGTTTAAACGTTTGTGAACAGCATATAGTTGACTATTGCCATTGCTACTGCTCACTACTTTTTGAACTAGTGCATCTCGATCATGAGCGGCATCTTCATATGAAAGAGTCAAAAAGTCATTTTGCTCGTTCAATAACTGATTTTCTTTTTCCAGCAATTCCTTTTCATCTTGGTATTTCATCTGGATAATACCACAAATAAGAGCCACGAAGATATAAGCGGCAAATGGGAGCCATCTATCGGTGTTATATACAATTGATTGCCACTTATTACCTGCTGCTATGCTTGTTACAAATAAGCCTAGAACAGACAGAACACCAGCAAAGACGCCATATACTGTTCCAAAAATAGTACTAATTAAGGTTACAAACAAGAGGCGCACATCAATCATTCCTAGCTGATTAAATCTTGCAACGATAAAGCTGAGGACTTCTGACAAGAGAAAGGCCAGTAAAATCTCTGCTGTTTTTTGGAAATCATTATGACCCCGCAGTCTATAGATATTTTTCTTCAAACCGCGAAATTCAAGTCGTCTTAAAGGCTTACTTTCAGAAGCAAATTGGCAGTAAAGATCTGATAAATCATCCAAAATAGAATAATGGATAAACCAACCATACCGACCACGCAGATTATTCTTATCCATTGTTTGGTAGAGAGGCGATAGCTTATTGGATGATTGGAAGCCAATCGTACTGTGCGAAAGCTCTAAGTTTTGTAACTTGGTCGCTAACTGCTGGAAGGTATCCTGAAACGGACTAGGAATTGTTAGAACTTCAATCTCATCTGTCCAACTATTAAATACTTTATAAACAAGTTCTGCTAAGTCTTCTGAATTAATAAAGTTTGCCACTTCATCGGGCTGCTCATCGAAACGAATTGGCTGATTGCGTCGGATATTAGACATTAAACCGTAGAAATAGTCCTCTGGCTGAGTTGCAGAATAAACATAAGGACTTCTAATAATCTTGAGAGAACCACTGTAGGTATGAGCCCAATTCAAGCAAAGATTTTCTGCTGCTCTTTCTAAATCCTGAGGCAGATTGATGATTTCTGGTCCGGTCAGATAGATAATCTTAGACCAGGTCAATTTAGAAGTGTTTTTTAAGAAATCCTGTAGCCTTTCCAATTCCCCAATCTGTTGATTTTTATAGGTCAAGAAATTTGAAAGATACAAAATCTGATCGAAGCGATAATTTTCTATGATTTCAGCGATTCCGATTGCTTCTGTCTTCTTAAAAACCGTCACTCTCTTTAAGCCAGTTAAGTTGGTTTCTCCGAAAATATAGACATCGCTATTGGGGAAAGCTTCCTCAATGAACTCCTTAGATATGTAACCTGTGTTTCCGAATAGTAAAGTCTTCACATTTCTCTCCTTTTTTTATATCCTTTGTTCGCCTTAAGAACAAAATCTAGGTCGAAAATACTTTCATATATCGTATTATTTCACACTCAGTTTAAAATCATATAATTTTTTGGTAAAAATATCAAGTATATCACCCCGTAATTTACATAAAATACAGAAAGAACAATGACTTTATAGATTTAAGAATCAGATCAAACATTTGCTATATACAAAAAAACATCTTTGAGGATCATAATGCAACATAAAAAAACATTAAAAGGGCTCAAAGATTCACCCTCATTATACCACAAAAGGCAATTAATGAACACTATTCATCCGTTTCAAATCCAGACTTAATCTTACAGAAAATTTTCATCTTCAAATAATTGGAAAGTCCCCACTATATTAAAAATTTTTTACAAAAATCAAAAGCACCCTCGAAGTCGGATCTTTCTTTCCAACCTCGAAGGTGCTACTATAAAATCTGGCTCTTTATAACTCTATCTGAAATCTCACCAAGGATTTTAGCTCTTCTTCCGTTAAACGGCGCCATTCTCCGAGGGCAAGCTCAGGATCCAATTGCAGTGGTCCCATTGTGAGGCGCTGGAGATCTGTTACTTCTTTTCCGCAGGCGACCACCATGCGCTTGACTTGGTGAAACTTGCCTTCGGATAGACTGATTTCTACAAGAGAGGTCTCTTTTTCCTCATCTACTTCTAAAATCTTGAGTTTGGCTGGTTGACAGGTAAAGTCTTTCAACTCTATCCCTCTAGCAAACTGCTCCACATCTGATTGATTCATCAAGCCAGCTACTTGAGCTCGATAGATTTTCTCTACGTGTTTTTTAGGTGACAGCATGGCATGAGCTAGCTTACCGTTATTGGTCAGAAGGAGCAGACCATGAGTGTCAATATCCAAGCGCCCGACAGGGAAGACTTCTTTCTGACGGGCAGTCTCATCCAACAAATCCAAAACAGTTTTATGTCGTTCGTCCTCTGTTGCTGAGATATATCCCTTGGGTTTGTTAAGAAGATAGTAAACAAACTTTTCATAGGTCAACTTTTGGCCAGAAACAACAATCTCATCTACCGTCTCGTTAATCTGAGTCTTGGGAGATTTTTCCGCTCTGCCATTGACCAAAACTAAACCTTTTTTCAAGAGTTCCTTCACTTGGCTTCGTGAACCAAGACCATTTTCTACCAAAAATTTATCTAGGCGCATATTATTCCTTTATGATATTGTAACTTAGCATTGCTATAATCATCATGACAACTCCTAGGACGGAGAAAATGAAAAGCGGAGCTTGAGATAGATGACCAATCAAAGAAAGGATAAAAGTCGTCACAGAGGCACCACCACTGCAACCTAAAACAGTAATTGAAACAGCCTGGTTGATTAGATGAGGGGGGATCTTTTCTGACACTGTATGAAATACGGTCGTCAGAGTTATACTATAGGTAAAGCCTGCAAAAAGGGCACTAATAGCTAACAGCCATATATTGCTGGAAAGACCAATCAGAATCAAGCTCAAGCCAAAACAAATTCCAATAATCGTCAGTAAACGGTCCTTAAAAATCCCAACCATCGGAGCAAAGCTAACACCAGCCACAATTCCAATTAACTGCATAGCACTTAAAATTAAACTGGCCGTTTGTGCTGTCCCTATTTGATGGTACAACACTAGACTAGGTACGCGCAAGTTGATGGCTGTATTACTGAGTACAATTACCCCAGCCACCAAAGCTGATAATAAGGTGAAGCGGAACTGGCCTGCTGTCATCTTTTCTTTCTTGGCCTGCTTATGTTGATGAACTTCCCCTTTTTCATAAGGAACAAAGAGGAGAAAAAGTCCCAAAACCAAAAAGCAGAAGGTATAAACTAGGAAGGTTGCTGTCCAGCCAAAGCGTAAAAGTTGGCCGACTGCCAGAGTCAGAAGGGCTGTCCCCACTACTTCTGCTGACCCTCTATAGCCTAAGAGCTGTATGCGCTCATGACCTTGGTAACGCTCGCTAATAATTGAAATAGCCTTGGCATTGATCAAGCCTGTTCCCAAGCCAAAAATTAAACGGGAAAGAAAGACTAGGTCATAGGATGGATTCAGAATGGGAACAAAGGCGCAGGCAGACATAATCAGCAAGCCAGTCACAATCATGATCCTCTCAGATAAGAAACGTTCAATCAGACCATTCAACAAGAGCATGACCATAATCCCTATAGAGGGCAGGGAAACTAGGAGTTCTATCCTATCGGCTGGATAGTCCTTATAAAAATCAAACATGGCCGGCAAGGCACTGGAGATTGAAAAAGAGGTTGTCAGTACCAAAGATAGACTCAAGATACTGATTTTTTCCATTGTTCTTTTCATTTTCTTTCCCTTCAATAACACACTATTAGTATCATACAGTTTTTTGTACAAAGACGCAATCTGTTTATTTAGAAAAATTCATCATCAAGTCGTCTTCTTTATTTCTAGTCTGTTTTGTGATATAGTATCTTATAGAAAGAACGAGGAAAGAGAAGATGTCTGTTATTGAAAAACTTATTAAACCAGCTCATTTGATTGATATGAGGGATATTATCCGCGAAGGAAATCCAACCCTACGTGCTGTTGCTGAGGAAGTTTCTTTTCCCTTAGCGGACGAAGATATTCTTTTGGGTGAAAAAATGATGCAGTTCTTACACAACTCACAAGATCCAGTCATGGCTGAAAAACTTGGATTGCGTGGTGGTGTGGGACTGGCTGCTCCACAGCTTGATATTTCCCGCCGGATCATAGCTGTTCTCTTACCTAACCCTGAGGATGAAAACGGCAATCCACCCCAAGAAGCTTATGCTTTAAAAGAAGTCATGTACAATCCTAAAATCGTGGCCCATTCTGTACAAGATGCGGCTTTGGCTGATGGAGAGGGGTGCCTATCAGTCGACCGCGATGTCCCTGGCTATGTAGTCCGACATGCGCGTGTCACTGTAGATTACTTCGATAAAGATGGTGAAAAACATCGAGTAAAACTTAAAGGTTACAAGGCTATCGTTGTCCAACATGAAATTGACCATATCAACGGTATCATGTTCT